>Ga0123354_10003180_pt1 | contig 22479 bp, 15 predicted proteins | sample TergutLab28metaG_2_FD_97872 | JGI IMG/M metagenome (GOLD analysis project Ga0123354, IMG submission 97872) | Labiotermes labralis P4 segment gut microbial communities from Petit-Saut dam, French Guiana - Lab288 P4 | ecosystem: Host-associated > Arthropoda: Insects > Digestive system > Gut ... | reverse complement strand
TCCTTAGTCTGCACAGGCAACTGTGAGGGTATTGTAAAAACAGGTTGTGAATATTTCTTTCCAAGTCCTTTCAAATTCTTCATTCACAGTTGTCATACCATGACCAATGTATTTGAGAAAATTGTGAAAAATCCAGGGATCAGTCATTTACCTTACTAGATGACAGTTTAGACTCTTCAGTATGAATCCATATTATGTCGTCGGTTTACTATAGTGAAGGGCCACCAGTAGTAGTGTTAATTAAGTCTGTAAGTGAGGTATGTTTCTACAGTAGATATAATTCTTTAAAGTGAACCTGAATGTAGTTTGAAAAACAATGTGTTTGTCCATATGAACAGTCTCAACTTTACTTACAGCTCGCTACTTTTTGACGAGGGCTCTGCTAGCAGCCGAGAACTTTTCCCAGGCGCAGGAGATCCTGCGTGACTCTGGTTGTGGTGCTGGAAATGCAGTCAGCATTAATATGACCTTCTTAAACCAAGAGGGGGACCGATTGTTCCATAATGTAGAGGTGGGACCAGCAGTAGGTGGAGATGATGAATCTACACTTAGTATTTTCACTGCCAGTCCTGGGGAACACATCTTTCATTGCAACAAGTTAGTTAAAATGTGTTATCAAACTTTATTATTTGAATTTGACATTCAGAGGATCGTGCATCATGATATATTCTTATAATAAAAGCCAACAAGATGCACTATTTCTCAAATTTATTTTGATAAAGAACTCTACATGTTTCAGACAGTAGATCTGTCTGAAACATGTAGAGTTCTTTATCAAAATAAATTTGAGAAACAGTGCATCTCATTGGCTTTTATTAAAAGAATTTATTATCCGAGTTCAATCAAGTGCCACAATAAAACCACCATGAAAGATTCAGATTGTGGTAATATGCAGGCTATGGCTGTATCACATTATCTTGTAGATGAGTGTGGAGCATTCATGGTATCAAAATTCAGATCTGACTTAATTACATGTTTGCAGGTATCTCAGACTGCAGATTGCTGAAGAGGGTGGTGAAATAATGGAAAGCAGTAATCATCGTCATGCTACAATGAACAGATTCCCACATCCTACCACCAAAGAGGACGTCATTGCCATCCTGGGTGATCAGTCTGATAAGGAGTACTCCATTTTCCAGGAATCTGGTGGTGATGACTATGTCAAGACTGTGGCTGTAGGTAAGATGACTATCCAGTTTCCAGCCTTTGTGACAGTGCCCTTTCATATACACATTTCCACAGTTATGTCTGTACTAGCAAATCTGCCTGTTCTTCCCCTCCAGTTTTCTTGAAGTAAACTCTAATGAAATAATGAAATGTCTTTGATCTTAACTCATTTTACAGGATTCTGATGAAGGTGTATTGAAATAGTCATGACTGATATTTTGGACATTGCCCATAATCTCAGGCTAAACAGAACTCTTTAAAAGGCCCACCATAGGAAGTTCTCTCCCCTTTCCATCTGAAGATGGAGACAAATGCAAACCTTGGGGTTTTTGGCCTGAGACAATGTACAACATCCAAAATATCAGTTATGGCTATTGCTTCATTCTTCTCCAACACTTATTTTACTTCTGACTTTTGCATTTCTAATCTGGCGCTACAACTGAATGGCTGTCACATAAAAAATCATTGCTATTAGTCATATTTACTACCACAGCTCTGCAAAGTAATCACTTAATGGGTTTAACAGTTTCCAAGCAACAAAATGATTGTGAACGTAGATTCTGGTATGCATATAAAAAAGGTGCTGGTTATGGTCATGTAGCAACCAGACCAGACAGTAAACTGAGGAAACTGGAGAGATAGATGAATTTTATGATCTATATATGTGGGTATGTTTATTTTATTAAAATATGTTAATACCATTTATTATATTCTTATTGGTACTCTTTTCTGTAAACAGCCCTTTGTACTGTGGAATGCTGTGTAACAGATTGTTTATCCCTTTGAATATGCTCAAAGTGCTAAATTAGGTGAAAAAGTAAATGGAAATTTACACCATTTGCACACTGTAGAAGCATACAGTTTTTGTGCAGTTGAAGATCATGCATTCTAGAACTCAGTCAAAGATAAACGTGCATAGTTGATACATAATTTTACATTTAAACATGTGAATAAAGAAAAGACAGAAACCCCCCCCCAAATTTACACATCATACACAGAAATTCTGTACACATAGTATGCACTGCATGAGAACATGAATTTTTAAGCATATATATATAAGTGTAGGTGGAAACCCGCTTTCATTACTTAAAGCTACATATTCTTTAACAGAACAGACACAAGAGGACCCTGATGACCCTGAACCAGCAGGTGAAGGAGATATCCAAATAGGATACTGTGATTACTTGTACAGCCCAAGTATAGGAGCAGTAACAAAAAAAATTGCCTATAGGAACTTAGGTCAGAATAGGTACCATCTGATAAAGTTTTCGATAATTTGGCACCTCTGTAGTCCTGTGTGAGTCAGGATAATGGATTTTTGCTCTGGTTATATTGTAAGTAATGTCAGTGCAGCCACATATAGCATGGTGAATATGATTGAAATGAGTTGTGTGAACTTGTAACATAATCTGCTCTCTGATTGCAGGGATATTTGACTGCAACAAACGAACATGGAGTATCTATACAGATAACCCAAAGACAAATAAACCAATTGTAGTTTTGCCTCTTCAGTTGAAGTCCCCATCCAAGTAAAGATATTTGTAACATGTGTAATGTAAAGACCATGACCAAAGGATTCTGGAAGTGATTCAGCATAGTCTGGTAGATAGTCAATGTCACATCCCAGAATACCAGTATTTAATATTCACAGCTTCAAGAATCTCGGTGCTTATTTGCAACATAATATAGTACATGTTCTTTATAGAATTGTTTTTAGGAGTGGAAATATAATTGAAATGAGGCCACAGTTAAGTACATCACAAAAGTTCTGGTTTTCCTCAGTCCCTCCAGGTCATGTGCTGCCATCCTTTATTTGCAATATCCTCCTATGATTTGATAGTACCACGTAACATCAATATCAGTCAATTCTCAATAGCAGTTATTACTTAAAAATGACATTAAATTAAATGTATTCATCTATAAAATAAGGTTGTTACATGGAAAGAATGGAGCTGGAATTATGTAATGAGGAGACAACCAGTGCTGTGCTGTGACATATGAATCTGAAGAGATCTTAGTTAAGAGGTGGGACATCAAGAATGTTACAATTGAAGATTCAAGTCTTTGGGATATGGTACCATGTAAGTTGATGTGTTGTTACCAACATTTCATAGGAGCTTGCGGCCTCCATTTTTAAGATTCAAGAAGTCCAAGAAGAGTCTTCTTGGACCATGAAGATGAGGCAGGAACCTCTTCCAAAACATCATTGACTACCATATATACCAATCAACATGGTGCCACATCCCAGAAGGCTTGAATCTTCTTCAACACTGCTGTGAGAGCATAGATTGTACAATACTACATTTGTAATTTTGATTCTCTAATACATACTATTGTATAGTTGATTGTTTACCAAAGTACCATCAAACACATTCCAAAATCCTCTTTATTTAGTCTGTCAGTTCACCCCATACGTTTTGAGGCTATATACTCAATTTTCAAATGCTTCATGTTATCACAGCTGCTGAGATTTTACATTAAGTGCATGCAGGTTACTAGCATACTTTTAGTCTCTTAAGCTTCTTTTCTGTGACTCATACTTAGCTGTGATAAATATGAAATGAGTCTACAGGCTTGAAATATGTCACGCTAATTGAAAAACTGAATACGCAGGATTGGGAGTTGTATTTGTACCTCGTTAAACATGAACATTCCATTTGTAAATGTTTTAATTTATTCCACAGTAAAGGACATTCAGCTGCGTGGAATGGCTGAAGTTTGTTTTACAGTTTACATGCTGTGTCATTTCACACAAATCTAAAGATCCTTAAGGACAGCAGGAAAATGGTTAATAGGAACAGCTTGGTCTGAAACTGTCAATATTGTCATTTGGCACTCTAGTCAGAACAGTGGAGCTCAATTTACACCTATTCATTACTGGGCACTCTGTATGTGTGTTTTTTTAAATATATTTTACCCTTAAATATTGTAAAAAATCCAATATTTAATCAATAAGAACTAATCTGATGGTAGAAGGTTGTCTGTTAACAACTGAAAGTTATTCACCTGGTACAGAAATTCCCCATGTCCCAGGAATAGTTTCAGAGTCAACCTTAGTGCATCCAGAGTAATAATTCAGCAACTTTAGTGACAGAAAAGTATTAATTTTTCACAGTTTATACATAAATCACTATAGTGAGGTTCATATTTTATATCTATATTTTATGGACAAACAAACTGAGAAACTGCAGTAACAAAAGACCAAATACTGATTTTAAAAAACAACGTTACTTCTCCAGACCATTCACTGAATATATTACATATAAGTAGTATAAAACAAGACAATGCACAAACACTGTACATGAATACACATTTTTTCTAGCTAACTGTACCAGGATAATGTTATAATGCAGTTATAATTATGCAAGAACTGTAAAAAAAAAGTTGACAACAAAGCATCTCACAACTGTACAAGTTTGGTTCCAGTATAACAATTCACAATTTACAAACACCAAGTATAGCCTTTTATTACTCTTTCTCTGTATACAATATATTCTGACTTTCGCAAGTCATCTTCAGTGGTTGCAGCATTTAAATGTAAATAAACCTTGCTAATATGCATGAGCATTAGTTGTGAAAGAAGATAAAACTGTTGTAAAGAACATAAAAATTTTGCCTTTGTGGATCTATAGTTGTGTTGCTGTCATTTAGTTTATTTACATGCCCTTTTATTACTGTGTTTATACTGCACTACTTACATTGTACTTCATATTACTGTCCTTCACCCTCTTGTGCCAGAATTAAATGCCCAGTGTGATGTGTGGCAGACCAAAATTTAAATGGGGGCCGCATAATGAAGGCCATGATAGGCTGTCAACTATAGCTGTCATTCACTGTTTTGAGCACCACACTGTGTGACTGGGATACCTGGTATTAGGTGCCAAAGGCTAAGCCTGCATAAATTCTGTTGGATGTTTTGCTTGTGTTACAGAGTTTGTGTGGATTGTTAGTGAACTGTTTACTATTGCTATGTATACAATTTCTTAACCCCCACTTGTGTTTACACTTTTAACTTTGTTACATACAGGTTTTAATACATCCTTGTGTAGTGTGTTGAATGACAAACTGGCCTGTCCTGTATACTGGCAATAGAAAGACTGTCATTATGCCAAAGTGTTTGTAAACTGTGAATGGTTCACTAAATAAGAACATATCACTCACACACACATAACATTAATGAGAATATTTATAAAGTGGCTTGAAAGATACACCACTTTCCAGTATGTGCCCAAACATCTGTCAACACTTCTTCTTTTCAGATTTATTAGTGTGACATCATAAGTAGGTCACCATGAAGTTAGAGCTGTAAGAAGCCAACACTAGAACTGCATTTGTTTGGACTGTAGAACAGGTAGGGCAGTGCTGAATGTAACTCCAAGTATTGGAAGTCATAACACATATTGACAGTCCAAATCATAAATCAACATAAACATTAACGAATAACTGGGGTAAAACTGCTGCCATAAACTTTGGGACAACTCTGTGCCATTCTGGGTGGCCACAGAATTTAAGAAGGAATGCATAAATGTACGACAAACATGCCAGCTTGGAGCTCTTGTGGGAGTGGAGTATGGAATGTTTGGTGGGTAAGAGATGACATGTGGAGTTACGAGGAGAAAGTTGTATGCAGTGGCTGGGTAAAATCAACGGCAGTTGGAGAGAGTTGCCCAGGTTATACATGCTTGGACTGGTTATGTGATCTGGCTGGTTTCAGAGTGGTCCCTCTACAGTCAGTGCATGTGGAACATGAGGACTGATTGAGATGACAAACGGAAAACAAAATAACTCAAATTGTCATATATAAGCTTCTCTCATTCTCTGTCCCACACTACTTCTACAGGACATCAAATTTATAGGACCACCTGTAGCCACATGCAAAACTTGGCTTTGTTTGAAGAATTGGTAACATGTCCTACATTGGTGTAATTTGTATGCAGTGTGTATTGTTTTTGTTTATGTATGCTATCACACAATGTTATTTCTGAAAGAAATCAATCAATGACAATATGGACCCTTCAGAGGAAACCCATTATTTTCTCCGATATGGTATGGAGTATGTCGTCTTTGAGATTATGCATGCTTCTTAGCCATCTGTAGTTCTGGGAGTTGGAGTCCCTAAGGTTTCATATAGTACAATGAAAATGCATGCAAAGGTCCAACCCAAAAGGCTGTCCTCAAGAATCTACATGATACTTTTAAGGCATGGTAACTTCATTTTGGTTATCCATATTAGTCATGACAAAATATTTGCTCAAAGATAATCACAGTCCTCAATTTAGACTATTATGACTACTTCCATGACACTGCAATTGGTACAGAATAAACAAATCAGATAAATACATACTTTGAAGAGTAAGCAAAATAAGTCATTAGCAGCAGGGTTCTGATTAGATTACGTAAGTGTGAGAGAGAGTACTTTCACAAGTGGTTGGTGCTGTGTGGCTTCTTCCAGCACTTGCTGTAAGGTTCCTAGTGGGTTCACATACATGGAAAGGGTTGTGCCCAATTTGAAACAGAAAGTATAAAAGTGTAGCACAACCTGAAGATAATCAGCTGTTCCCTCAGCAAGGTGCCAGTTTCAGTGAATATGGTGTCAATGTTTGTGTTCCAATGACAATATTTCAGTCTATCAGTACTTTAAAGACATTAACAGAAAGCTACTGAACACATACAGTGACACGTGAAACTAGGCACACTGGGAGAACAGTTCTTAGCCTCATCCACTGGTACATGGGGGTGGAGAGTCAATGCTGCCACTTCCAAATCCACCCATTCTTCTCCGGGGAGGTTGTGGAGGCCTGAGGAATAAGGAAGTGTAGTCAATTTGCTGATCAACACTACTGAAAAACAATATCTTTGTGCTGTTTGAATGTTCTTTCATGGCAGATACAAACCCATTCTTACAGAGCTCAGTTGCAAGGCAGTCATCACATGACACAATCAGAAAATAATTTACCCTGCATTTCATTAAATACACATCATATTGCAGACTGTTTCAAGTTGTGGACAGCTTCACTGATTTCTATGCTGCATAAACTTTCATTTTCTGTAACAGCCAGCTTTGTCACAATTGATAAAGGTTTATTTTTACCAGATGTAAAGTGGTGATCACAATTTGACACTGCACCCAAATGAAATTACTAGGAAACTTTTAGTGTGGACATCTCAATACAAAATTTGGCAGGTATTCAGTCAAGTACTTTTGGAGATGAAATATTTTCAGACATGTGCAGAGTCCCCATTAGTCTTCTAGTGGATGTTCTTTAAACAACGAACACATGATGACTGCACTAACTCCTTAAAAGAGGTTTCAAGTTTTTCCCTTATGGGTATGACAATGATCAGGGCTTCTACCAATCCATGAAAAGTAAAATATAAAATTTATCTTGGAGACAGGAACAATAAAAAAGGCTGTATGTTTACAATGATTAGTACAGATAAGTTATATTCCCTAACTGGCACTTTTTCCAAAATTACTTGATACAAATACACTGGTACAACAATCATAAAACCAGGAACAGTTCATGTGTTAACATCATTCTCAGTTTCCTGCGTAAACAGGTATCCATGCATATTTTTCAAGTTTTTATTAAAACACCAACTTTCTGAATTCTGAATTTATTTGGCTAGTGTTTCCCTATGTTTAAAAGGTAGTGTAGCCGCCACAGTGTTCTTATTAAGATAGACACTCATGAAGATTCCGTTGGCAAGGCCAGTGAACAAAGTTTTACAGAAGCCAGCAAACAGGTTAAAATGCTATTAGGACAACCAGGTGATTAGTAGAGGGCTGCCTACTCTGACTTAAATTACTTCTTACCCGGGTCCAGGCCTGTAATCTCGTGTGTATCTGCTACCATGTCTATTCATGTCTGGGTTGACCAATGTTTTGAAGCTGCAGTTCAAAAATGTACTAATTAGTATGCAAATATTTCAGTGAGTATACATTAAATTCAAGTGTGTGTGAAAATATGCACCATGTATATATTCCTCTAGAATTATGGGATCATGTCAAACTTTGGCAAATGAGAAACGACAATTCCAAACAAGAATGTGATGCCAGTGTGATTACTTCTGGGAATAGCAGGATGAAATATGTTTTACCCTGGAAATCTGTATGGTATTTCTAAAACCCACATTGAATAAACCATGTATTATTCCACTATTACAGTCAGTTTTCTTTATATGTGCATTACATTAAGTAAATGTTAAAAAAGGGTATTTTGTCTCACCTGTGCCTAAGTCTTACAAACTGTCTCGTTCCTACAGGTTTTACATGCCATAATGGGTATGCACTTCACTTCTCTCCCAGTATGTGCTACATTCCCCACCCATCACATCCCCAATGATTTGATAATCCTGGTAACATTTAGCAAGGAATTCAAATTTGAAGCTTGTCATCACATAAACCTTTCCACCCTCCTAGGTACAAATCTCCTCCTCAACAGCAAATTCTCAAGCCATTAATTTTCACACCCACACACAACATTGGACAGCATTATGGTTCTGAATACTGTAATCTTCATGTTTTTAGACAGCAGTGAGACCATGATATGTGGGTCCCTATTACCATGGCATGGTGCATGCTGATAATATATTGACCAAGCAGTCACAGAGGGCAGACTTGGGGTGGTACTCCAGCTTCAGGTTGTAACACAGGCTAACAACCCCTCATTGTAAATAATATGTTATGAAATGCTTTATAAGGTCTCAGGCTTGGAAAGATCCTTTGGAACAACCTAAGCAACAGCAGGGACATGAGACTTGGTACTTGCAATGTCAGGAATCCCTATGGGGCAGAGCCATTCAGAACAGTTGCAAGAGAATTTGCAGTACATAAATTAGCTTTTGTGGGAGCACAGATCAAATGGGAAAATGGTGGTACAGAATCAGCAGAGGATTACATTTTTTATGGAAAGAGAGATGAAAAACATCAGAGTATCAGGATTTTTGTATATCAGAGAATCAAATGAGAAGTTAAGAGAGTAGTTTTTCTTAGTGGTATGTCATATGGATGTAGAGTGCTAAGAGGTTGCTGGTGTGATATTAGTATTTTGAATGCACATGCCCCAGTTGAAGATAGAAATGATGCCTTTGAGAACAGTTTATATAAGCAATTTGAGCAGGTATTCCATCAATTCCCTAAGTACCACATGAAAATTGTTAAAATTTCAATTAAAAATTATGAAGAAAATATTTTAAAACTGGCAGTTTGGAACAACAATCTATAAGAAAGTTGTATCACTAATGGTGTTACAGAAGTAAAATTTGCCACATCCAAAAATCTGTTAAGATCACAATTTTCCTGCATCAAAACATTCATAAACATACATGGACCTCTCCTGATGGGAAGACTCACTGATCACTGCCTGGTGTTTGCAAAAGTTATGATTTCATCTTTTTAACTAGTTTACTTCTAAGCAAACCAACTTACTACTAACTGTAACTACAGTTATGTGAATTATAAATTAGTACTTAATTTCATACTTACTACATAAATACAAAATTAAAAAAACCCCAGAATAATGCAATTAATCTTGACAGACTCCATGGAGATCTATCTTCAATTACTCCATCTGAAAATATGTACAACAGGAAAAATAAATGCCAGGCTTTACAACGTCTATATCTACTAAATGAGATTTGAGATCCTCACTAGTTTGACTAAAGAATAAGCAAATTCTGGGCTGTTAATGCTGTGTAGTGTAGTAGAAATTTATCAAAGTAATGAAGTACTGGTTAAATTTCTTGTATCCCAGAGACTGGCATTCTACAAAGATTATCTGTTTTATCTTCATCTGTGCAATCAAATCAATTTGATGCAGATAAGGCCTGACAGATTACAACAATGACTTCCTCAAGCCAGTACTGAAATCGGGTTATGTTTATGAAACACTAAACACTGGTGGAAGTTAATGACTTAGAGACAGGGATATGTCAGGCTCTTGTAATATGCTAAAAGACAATGCCAGATAAATACAAAGAAGGCAGGAAACATGGTTTATGTTGTAGCACTATTAAAACACTGTCTTTACGTTAATCACAGAGCTCTCAACTACACTACCCAAACCTGAGATTTTCCACTGAGCCACAAAAATTTAATTCTGCATTTCTGATTACTTGGCTCCGTAACTGTTGTGATTTTAACTATGACGTATTGAATAAAAAGTCTCCTCATACCAAAGGAAAAGTGGCAAGACGATCATGAACTGTGAAATGAAAAGTATATCACAGAACGATGTACTGTACTACTCTTTGTGTCAAACGATTCAAGGAGCAATGCAAATAAAACAAAGTGACAGAGAAAGAGGACATGGCCTGAAAACTTCAGTTAGTATAACTTGATCTGGGTCACGATTTTGGCCCTAGGCATCCACTAATACGATGCATAAGTGCTACCCATTCCACTAGGCTGATGTGAAGACTATATGAATGTTTTCCGACGTGTTATCAATAGATCATAAATCACAACTTTTTAGCTTTACTGTCCAATCATAAACATTTTTAACAGCACTAACACTACAAAGTGGCAATTATTCGAATAGAAGTCACAATACACTCGTGCAATGCTTACTTGAAGATATGTATACCATTGCTTTGCTTCAAATCCTTGCAAAATATATCACGTAACGCTTAGACGGAATAAAATTTACTCCCTCTACTCGCACAACTCTCACACCACCACGCCTCCTCTCGCACTGTCATCAAATTTCAACATTGGTATGTCTGAAGCAGTGACATATCGAAATCATACGTTACCTTATCTGTGGTTATTCACGCGAAGGCCATCTGATAAATCGTATCCCATTCATGCAACTACGATAGTACTGAATTTCTTTCAAACTTATAATGTATAATGTATTATGTTTTTAATGATGAATTGATATATTAAATTAATTGGCCCATTTATTACATCTTACGTAGAAGCATAATACCAATAAATTTAATTGTCTAGTTTCTTATTATGTAGTCTCTCCCATACAGTTGGCTATATGTTCCGACCACGGATCGTCTATCTGTCCCGAAGCCATGGATTACAGGTAGCAATGGTAAGATCCATCACAGCAGATGCTGTGTGATATGTGGTGTGGCTGATTTGCGTGGAATTTTAAATGTAACGTGCAGAGAAACGATGTACGAGAAAAGTCACAAATTATCAGCAAATTGCAGAACAAATAAATGTCTGCCTCGCTGAGAGAGTGTCTGGCTTTAGTGCTTGGATAGGTACTACGGTACTAGGGCAGTGATGGTAGTATGGGTTAAGGGACAAACCAGACATGCTGTATGATATTCGACTAGGTTAATCACATATTGTGAATTAACCCAGTTGTATGCTGTATAAAATCCGACTAGGTTAGTCACATATTCTGAAGTAATTCAGTCTTATAGCTCGATGTCAAAATTTTTTTAAATGGTGGCTAATATATGTACATTATTTTCCAGGTACCAAATGTTATATCAGATAACAGTCCTTGTTCAAGCTATGTTGTGGCTGGTAATGATGGGATATTTCAGTTATGTAACATTTAGAATTCTTCAGGCTTGAATCTTTAACAATATCAATGTGAGAACCTCAAGGCTTGCAGTGCTCATGCAGTGGAATAACTTCGGATGTATTCTTCACCATATAGTATGGCGTCAAATTCAACAGCAGCAATGCCATCAAGTGTTGGACAGACTTCACTGTCTTTGTCTAATAACAATGCAAGTTCTGCAGGACACTTTTTCCATAGAGGGATACAGCAATCACCAGTGTTCAATCCCTTGCTTTCTAACCAAGGTCAGGCATTGTATAATGGAGTTTTCAGTACTCAGACAGGATACACTTCACAAAATTCTTTTCCCACAACAAACTTTAACAGTTATGGTCATGCAGAGCCTCCCCCTTGGATAGCAGAAACTCGAGTTACACCTGCAGTGAGCAGCACTTTGCAACAGACAGAAAGAGACAGGGGTAATAGAGTTCAGTATTCTGAGAAAACCATGTCATGTAATGGTCAGAGTTTGTCCCATACATGTTGCAATAATAAAGTAGGAATTGCAGAGAATATTGACATCTGTTCCCCAATATCTGCAGGAGCATACAGACCGATAAGTAAGGAATTATTAAGCTTGCAATCCAAGAGTAATAACAGCCTGGAATCTCAAGGCTGGTTCTGCAGCCAAGGCATGACAGGATATGGAACCCAACAGAATCAAAACAATCAACAAGTCAGTTATAAATGCAATGAGCAGTTTTCATCATGTTCTGTTTCCCAGATAAATATGATACTGCAGGAGCAGCCTGATCCTAAACATTCATCAGATTCTACTTTTGATCATTCACAGCATGAATGTCAAAACGCAAATAACCAAACCAATCAGTGTTCTAACAAAGGTTCATTGAAGTCTGTCTGTGTTGAACAAAATAAAGAACAAAGCATCAAATATTGTAATCTTCAGAAAGTACAACAAAATCAACAATCTGTGGAACATATTCAACCGCCTGACCTATTAAAAGATCAGAATGGTTACATGGGTCCGTCATCACTGTATAGTCCTGCCGGTGAGCTCCATGAGGATACACTTTATTCTCAGGCATCTCTTGTGTTACACATGGGTAGTGATGGTTCTCCTAACACCGGTCATTTTCAGAACCATTTGGTTCCTTCAAAAAATCAGAACAATATTGTAGATAATAAGGCATATGCCTTATCAACAGTTGTACAGCACTTCCAAGAGCATGGCCGGTGTGGCCTGGATGCAGGAATATCGTGTGATGTGATGGATAGTTGTCTTCAGACAGATGTCAAAGTTGTGAGTGAGAATTCTGTAAATATATCATCTGGTAACCAGTCGGTGTTCGGTGTGCAGAAGTCGGCTGTCAACTGCATGTCAGACTGTAATGTTACTATCACCGATGGCATCGATTTGTGTTCAAATACCCAGCAGTTGCAGATAGAATGCAGTGAGGCTGAGAGTAAGGAGAATAGCAGCCAAGAGTCTACCAGTATCACTGGTGAGAGTGACATAATTGTAGAAGAGAGTGAAGAAGAGATGACAGAGAGCGAGGTACTATAGTTTGATGTATAGCATGTTGTATTATGCTGTTTGTCAGAATTTTTATTGCTGTATGTACTTTGCAGGTTTGGCCACATGAGTTCTGGAAGTAGAGACAAGTTGCACTGCACTCTTTGTGGGAAATATGGATAATGTGGGTAAACACTACGTGGCATTTAGTTAGAAATTTCTGCACAGACAAAGCAAAGGAAGCAGGAGCATTGTTTTGATGGATATAGCTTTTTCCCATGTGACATTTTTTGGATGTTTTTGCAACACATTGTCTCATAGATACTGCAAAACCTTAGGGTTGCACTGTTCATATTTTGTCCCTATGAGGGTAAATTCGAGATACATAATTTTATGAATGTTTAAAACACAGTCAGCAGTCCGTCACTATGGAACAGATGCATATGACCTTGTGAAATGGAGGTGATGGACCATTCTCCTAAGAGGACTGTTGCTGCACTTCAGGGCTGTACCACATTTTATCACCTATGGTGACCTTCAAAAGGAACCAAGGTTTTCTGTGATGGGCCTGGCATCTGCTAACATGACTCTGCTATTGCTTCACTTTCAAAGGATGAGAAAGAAATTTTAGTGCAATGCACTGCCTGTGCAGATTTTGTGTCCAAATGCTTTAAATATGATCCTGGAGGTCCCTGTCATCTCATTTGCCAAGCCACAGGTAGTGATACCTCTGTTTTTATGAACATGTTCCTTTTGTTCAAAACTAATGAAGGAATCCTATTACTGACTATATGTAGCATGTCCGTATTATGTATCCTTAATTTGGCAGACATGTGTTGTATTGTTTATACTTTCAGATTTTGTCTAATGTCCTTGTTTTGGATCTTGATTCATAGCCAGATCAGTTCGTGAAAATATAACTCGGTAGTACCTTGTTACAGGATAGTACTATGTTGATAATTTTTGTTTACAGATTTCTATTGAAGAAATAAAGGGTACAGTATTTAGGGAGCAAGAACCTGCCACATGTTTGGTTTGCAGCCTCTCGGCAGATACCAGCAATCAGTTCATACACATGCAGGGTGATTCACCTGTGACATCAGCATCCCACATTCCCGTGGTAACCAAACTAGCACAAGTGGTATTGGATAATCACACACAAATTCTTAAACTCCAAAATGAATTCATGTGTAGACGTTGCCTCAATTTGATTGACACAGTTGACTGTTTGGAGACAAAATTAGCTGCTGTAAAACAAGATTTAATACAACTATTTGAAACACGGCAAGTCTCCTTAAAAGCCCTGGAAAACTGGAAAGTAAGTGATGATGTTACAGACAAAATTGAAGAAGAATCAAAGAGCTGTAGAGATATACCCCAATCTACAGACCAAATAGAAAGTACTTCAAAAGACTTGTCTGTAGATGAATTAGATACTAATACTGACAAATCATGTGAAAATGAGGAAATGAAAGATAAGGATGATGACAATAGACAAAGTGAAGAATTTGATGAGAAAGTAGTAACAGAATGTCAGAAGACTGACACTGTTATTTATAAAGAAAATTCCTACAATGAGGGCTCTGTATCAGCATGTGATGTTGCTCTTGAAGTGGATATGGCTTCTGAATTAAAGGTTCAGTGTGATGTCTGCAGTAAGTCTTTCTCAAGCAAAGAATATTTAAATAAGCATCACCAGCAGCATCACACCAAACAGTTTAGCTTCTATTGTGATCGTTGTGGTAAGGGGTTCAGTGTTCGATGTGCACTGGAGAACCATCTGTTACTGCATGCTGGAGAGTTCCGTTACCAGTGTGAACTCTGCGGAAAGCTTTTCATTCAGCGTTATTCTTTGGATGATCACCTGCGTAAGCATGAGGGTCGATTCCGTCTTACTTGCGAGCAGTGTGGAAAGGGTTTTATGTGTCGTAACTCCTTGCACATCCATACACGGACTCACACAGGAGAACGCCCCTTTGTATGTCAGCATTGCGGTAAATGTTTTAGTTCCAGCTCGAACCTTGTGACTCATATTCGGGTGTGTTCTGGGGATCTGCCATTCCATTGCAAGCAGTGTAATAAGAGTTTTGCCCTTATGGCACAGCTAGGTGCTCATGTTTTGTCACAGCATGAGGGGCAATACAAATTTAAATGTACAGTGTGTGGCAAAGGTTTCATAAAAGATTCTGATAGAAAAGTTCATGAAAGGTCACATACAGGAGAAAAGCCCCATAAATGTGTTGTCTGTGGTAAATGCTACAGTAGTTTGGGGAATCTCAATCAGCATGCAAAACGGCATAATGGAGAGCAGCCTTTTAGGTGTTTGGTATGTGGACAAGGTTTCTTGCGCAGGAGTACTCTTGCTGGACACATGAATCAGCATACTGGTGCCCGTCCATTTAGTTGTGATCAGTGCAACAAAACATTTATGGCAAAACGAAACCTATATGCGCATCGTAAATGGCATGCAGGTACCATTAAGCGCTACACCTGTACCATATGTGGAAAGTCATTTAATCATGGTCTGCAAGTCCACATGAGGACCCATTCAGGTTATAAACCATACACATGTTCAGAATGTGATATGGCCTTTACCGTTAGAAGTACCTTAAACAAACATGTGAAAAGTAAGCACCAGAAAAATATGGGCACACGGTTTGAAAAACAACTCTAACATTTTACGTTATCATGTTTTGTTACAAAACAGCACGTGATATTGATTTATGTCTCTTTATTTTGAGAGATGTTAATAACAGTGGAAATTGTGTGTATGATTTTTTGTTGAAATTAATCAACTTCCATTTGAGTTTGTTCTTCATCATTTTCACTGTCACTGTCTGATCCTGAGTCCTCTTCACTGGCATCTGAGCTACTGTTTGATTCTAACCATTCTAGGCTTGTTAGATCATTGTGGATCAGTGTTTTCCATTCGTCCAGTTTGTGCAGATCTGGAAATTAAAACATAGCTGAGAATATTTTCATTGCTGTACTGCTCACCACAGAGTGGGCAACATCATTTGTGCGTAGTGACTGATGATGCTGCCTGCTCTGTAGTGCTTAATCCACTGTTAAAAAAATGCTCCTGTAAAATGCATCCAGCATATGGATAACTAAATTCATAGAGCCGAGTTCCTGCGAAGCTGCCAGTCACATGGCTTGACAAATTCCCCTTCCAAATGCAATTTTTGTTTCCATTTACCATCTCTCCTCTACATGCTTATGTCACATCCATCTTGTCCTTGAGTACCTTACAGTATTTTTGGTTGAGAATAAAAATTATAAATGCACCTCACTCTACAGTTTTCTCCATACTTCTGTTGTTTCCTCTCAATTTGGTGTGTTTTGTTCATAAGATAATTCAGTTTGGATTCCTCCCTTAGGATAAGAGATCGATGGTTCACATCCGTATAAAACAACAAACAAGATTATGGATCTGTATGTTTTTATCTATAAGATTTTATGAGAGATGGGACAAAGGGAGATGCTGTGCTGAAATGTAACATGCATTGCTGAATTCAGTCTACTCTTACTTCACTGTGAATTTAAATATGATTTGATATTCTTAATTCCAGACGTTTGAAATTTGCCACATATTTGAAGGATCTGTTACATTCACATTATGGTTTTATCCTTCATTGTGAGGGAAGACATAAGGATTAGTCATTGTATAACAGAACATACTGCAAGAAAAATGTGTAGTTAGTGCAACAGTACTTAAATTTATGGTTCTAGATCAAATACCAGTGCCTCATGGACAAGCTGCTGTTATTGAGGAAGAAGTTTAAATTAAACTTTTGTTCAAAATATGCCCACAGAAATCATATGTTTTGGATAATTTTTTGTGTGATATCCTGGCAGAGTTTTGTGTGGTCATTATCTACAAATTGAATATTAACTTTCTTGTTTTATCATTTTAGAGGTAACTTTTTTGAAGACTTAGGCCATGTTTATTAAAGTTTGCATGACATCAGGTTATAAATATGTTCACAACCTCTGTATGAAGCATGCTTTGTGGAATTTGAAAAGCAGATGACTCCTGTGATTTACTCTTCTGAGTACAGAAATAATAGAAAAAAGACATTACTTTTGGTCAGTCTTAACAAGGCTGCTTGTTTAATCTTGTAGAAATATATAAAGGACTTCAGTAACATCTTTTTTCATTTCTTTCCCTCACTGATATATGTTGTGTAAGTGGTTTATACTGCAAAATTGGTCTACATCGACTGTGCCACATTATAAGTGTTCCATTGATGAAGTGATCACTATGTAGTACCAGGGTGGTAGATAATAGCAAATTAGTGAATGAGAATAATTGTTCGTAAGGCTGTCATAAAAAATAATCAATTTCATGATTTCAGTATAGCTTATGGAAAAGTCAGAAAAAAATGGTTACTTTTGCTAGTATGTGGAAATTAAATGATACCATGGCACAGTTCAGGACACTGACACCACCGATCACAGAATGATGCTTCATTTGGGATTCACCCTGGATAAAGTGGCATTAGTGGCTGAGTACTTCAGTTTTTTTACCTTCAGTCATCATGTACTCACTTCAGTTTTTTTACCTTCAGTCATCATGTACTCAAAGCTCTATACTCATGTCACCACTTTTGGGATGCACAATACGCCCAACCACTGAGAAAATTACTCCTGACATGTACAGTATGCCGAAGCCACTAATGACACTGTACCTGACGTGCAGCAGGCCCAGCCAGTGCCAGAATTGTGCCTAACATGTACAGTAGGCCCAGCAGTGAGGAGGTCATGCCTGACATGGGCAGTACACCCAACCAAAGATTGCACTGCTCCTGGGATGTGTTATAGGCTCAAACAGTGAAGATGTTACCTAGGATGTGTGATAGGATCAACCAGTAAGGATGTTACCTAGGATGTATGATAGGCTCAACCAGTAAGGATGTTACCTAGGATGAGTGATAGGCTCAACCAGTAAGGATGTTACCTAGGATGTATAAGCTCAAACAATAAGGATATTACTTCAGATGTGTGATAGGCTCAACCAGTTAGGATGATACCTAGGATGTGTGATAGACTCAACCAGTAAGGTTGTTACCTAGGATATGCGATAGGCTCCACCCGTAAGGAACATACGTAGGATGTGTGATAGGCTTAACCAGTAAGGATGTTACCTAGGATGTGTGAGAGGCTCAACCAGCAAGGATGTTACCACAACCTTATTTCCCCACTTAGTACTTCTCTTACCTGGTGCTTGACTTGACTCGACTCGGAATAAAGAACTTAACTTGCAATTAACTAAAATTAAGTTGACCAAGTAATATAAACACTGTGTTTCATACCTAAAGAGTAAAAATCTGACAGAGTAAACTGCTTATCCCCATCCTCAACCAATCCTCCATACAAGTAAAGGATACCATGCTTCACAACCAGTCCACAGTTCATTCGAGGTGATGGAGTGAACACATGTTGTGCTCCTGAGCTACTTTCTGCATTTTGCTGAGATGATGCCACTGATGTAGCTGGACCCACTGTTACTTTAAAAATTCCATCATCTGATACCACAGCCTGAGATGCTAAAGACACAGATGGTACCTATAAATTAAATAAAAATGTTGTGAGAGAATAAATAACATGTTAGATCACTATGGAAACCTGCTAACCAAAAATGAAGATTCCTTGTGGAGAGCTGTAAATAAGCAGGTAGAAGTTGCATCTGTGTTATAAGCATCATACCATTTACATGTATAGCAAGGACAGAAGTAAAGCTGTGTGCATTATAGGCTTCTGTATTAGGTGGAGGTGAGTAACTGGTGTCATGCTCCTGCTGCTTCACTCCTGAACAAAGAGTACCTGATACTAATGTATCCAGAGGCTTGTGGATTCCACAGCCAGTCTGGACACTGATGGAAATGAGAAAAGGCATCTTTTTCTGGTGGGAATCAAACCCCAGTTGCCTACTCCACACTTCACTGACTTACCTGTCTTGATTCAAGGAAAGACATGGAACTGAAGTGAAAACTTTTAAAGAACCTTGCTACTGTAAAATTCTGACCCTTGTGGCCTTCACACAGATAACATTTCATTTTATTACACCAGTCCCACATATGTTTATGGTATGAAGTTCTTAGGGAGGCTGTGTAATACATAATAGTGTAGAATAATTTGCTGGAACCATTTCACCATTTCTCAACAGTCCCTTACAAAAGTTCTATGAAGTAAGCTAGAAAGTTACTTGATAACAAAAAGTCACGTAGTCTATATAAATAAGCTGATGAATGATTAATGCAAACACAACATAATATATGCAATCTGAACTAGTACCAATGGTGAATGAAATGTTCATATAAGGAATAGGAAAATCACCACCCACCTTTCCTGTTTCACTGTCGTGTACATCCTCTTGTGATCCACTTATTTTCATTTCATTTAATGCATTATCATAATAATCATTTTCAGCATCACTGCGTAACTCATTTTTCTCCTTGCGTCGTCTTTTGTGTTTCTCAGAATCCTTTTTACCAGACAGTGTAACTTTAAAAAGATAAAGTGTTATATAAGATATTTTCCTGATTACTCAAACTCTTTCTGTTGTCCCAGACACTTGACATCAAGGTATAATGGTTTGCACTTTCTCTTTGCATATAATTGAAAAAAGTGTCATTAAATAAGTGAAGAAACATGACCAGCTATTATACTAGGAATTACAAAACTGTCTAGATTTTATTTGGTGGGAAGTTCAGGCAGTGTCACACTACATATTTACGCAACTTACTTACTTACTTACTCCATGGTGCAGAGTCCTTCTTGAAAAGCTAACTGGTTTGCAGCTAGTCAAGAAATTCCCCGCATTTTATGGAACCCAAAGGTTCATTACCGCACTCACAAGCCTCCGCCACCCATCCCTATCCTGGGCCAGCCCAATCCAGTCCATATACCCACATCCCACCTCCTGGAGATCATTCCTAATATTATCCACCCATCTATGCCTAGGTCTCCCCAGTGGTCTCTTTCCCTCCAGTTTCCTCACACAGCGAAATAAACTATGTATACTACACTGTAAAGCCCCAAATATTTCATTATTAACATACCACTGCTACCAACATAAATTTAGCAAAATCATGTGACGTGTCATTCCTGTTATGCAGTGTGGAATAAACTAATTAACTTTAATAACAAAACATTAGTAGAAACAAGTTATGATGTCTGCACATACTCTGCATGAACTAAGACTGAATCTGATACACTAATGAGCACCATCACAGTATACTGGTAGTGGAACCCAATAATTCAACAGTACTAATTTCGAAGCCTGTAATTAAAATCCCAAGCCAATTCCATCCACCTGAGAACTGCACAACCTTACTTCTTAATATCCATGTGACAGTCACCACTGCATATCACTGTCTTCTAGATTATCACTTTTTCACATCCTTTGAAGGAGTGTTTGTTCTGTGTGGCCAGCCAAGTGTGAGGTGAGAGACATAGCCCTGAACTTAAGATTGAGGACATGATGACATGTTACCTGGGCAGAAATACTTCACACCTTGGGGGGGAGGGAGAGTGACAGGTAAGTATGATGTAGCAGTGGTGGAGTAATTAGTACAGAACAACAATATAACTTGGAAAATAACCTGCTCCAATGCCAGTTAATTGTGAATCTCGGCTGCTGTCTTACCCAAGTCTGAAAATGAGGGTGTGTGGTGAGATGCTAGTGCCCTACCTGCCTGATCTGTGGCATAGCCATTCCCAAATGTATCCCTACCAAAATTACATATGAATTTCTTCCCCCCCCCCCCATTTAAGCTGCTTGCCCATACCATATCAACCCCCTTGATTTTACTACCCTAAAAATTGTAGACATATGAGAAATGCATACAGAATTTTAGTTATAAATCCTGAAATGAAAGGGGCACTTGGAGACCTGTATGTCACTGGAAGGATATATTAGAATTAAAAGGGGTATGTTGGTGTGGACTGGATTCTAATGGCTCTTGTATATTCGGGAATTAACTTTTAATCTGCATAAAATGCAAGGAACTTCTTGACCAGGTGAGGTACTATAAACTTCATAGGAAAGACTCTGTGCCATGGAGTTAAAGTACATTACCTGTTGCAGCATGAAGTTCCTTGTAACAGGCAACATTGCATTCAGTATGTTAAATACTGGATAGAACACTCACCTGTCCACCACTGAGTTATATCTAGATCCAAGACATGAAGGTCATTATAGAATGTCCCTGCTAGGTCTTCTTCACTCTCCTCGACATCCCATACTCCACCAAACACATAGGCTTTGTTGCCAGGTGCTGTGGCTAAAGACATGCTACACCGTGGCGAGATGCGAGTCCCAGACTGCTTCACTGCCACCCACTTCCATTTCAGTCCCGATACATCATTCTCTGCATGAACAAAACAGACATGAATTATATATGTGCTCAAACTTGCTAAGATTTTAAAAGACCAGTCACCAAAGATAACAGTGTTCTCTGTTTATTATTTCTTAGCACAATATGCCCCACTACATTTTCAGAATAGTGTAAATTATGAAGTGTAAATAAAAAACAAGACAAAACTGTATGCTTTCAAATGATGTGTAGTAACCTTGTGTGTTGCGGGTATGTCTGCTGTACACAAGCCCATCTTTCTGTTTGTGACATATCAGTTGTACATTCATTGAACAAATTCTGATAGAGTATCATATTGAGTTTCACTGGAGCAGAACACACACTGACACAATCTCTTCGAACAACCAGGATAACCATTTAACATGAAGACTTTCCTAAAAATACGAAAATTGGGCTGGCCCAGGATAGGGACAGGTGGCGGATGCTTGTGAGTGCAGTAATGAACCTTCAGGTTCCGTGAAATGCGGTGAATTTCTTGACTAGCTGCAAACCAGTTAGCTTCTTAAGAAGGACTCTGCACCATGGAGTAAGTATATGTATTCCTGGTAAAATCAGAATACAGATGTTTAGATGCTCAAAGAATGAAAACTACAACTGCTTTTATGGTTACAAGTAGAAAAATTGGTGCTTGGGATTATGCATACAGTATGGTCCAAAAGTTTAGGACAGATTTTTTTTTTTAAATCGAAGACACATACTTTTTTTTTTTATTCAAAATAAGCTCAATTGGCAAATATACACGCGTTTGCACAGTTGTACAGTTTCTGAAAAAATGATGAAAATTTCTCTTTTTGGACCTTTAATTCATCAGTTATGGCTTCTTGGATCTCAGCAACATTCACAAAGTGGAGTCCTTTTAACTTCATTTTCAACTTTGGGAATAGAAAATAGTCAGGCAGAGATAAATCTGGAGAGTATTGGGGGG
>Ga0123354_10003179_pt1 | contig 22480 bp, 15 predicted proteins | sample TergutLab28metaG_2_FD_97872 | JGI IMG/M metagenome (GOLD analysis project Ga0123354, IMG submission 97872) | Labiotermes labralis P4 segment gut microbial communities from Petit-Saut dam, French Guiana - Lab288 P4 | ecosystem: Host-associated > Arthropoda: Insects > Digestive system > Gut ... | reverse complement strand
GTTGCGCTGACCACGTGACACCCCTCTATCCGCAAAAGTTGGCACTAACTTCGCCGACCGGCGGCGGCCGCTCTGTCGGTATAGTTCGCGTGCGGACTAAGGCCACGGAGTTTGTTTTATATGAGACAGAAGACGGTCATGTTCATAGTGGTTGCTGTGATAACCTCGGAAATGTCCGTGTGTTGCATTTTAGGCGCGTTCGCAAAATTGCGAAAAGCGACTGTTAGTTTCGTCATGTCTGTATCCGTCTGTCCGTCCGTAATCCTTCCGTATGGAACAACTTAGTCCCACTGGACATTTGCTTGAAAGTTGATATTTGAGCATTTTTCGAAAATCTGTCCAGAAAATTCGAGTTTCTTTAAAATCTGACAAGAATAACGGCTACTTTACATGAAGACCATTATACATTTTTTATCATATATCGTCCAGTTCTTCTTGGAATGAGAAATGGTTCAAATAAGATTTGTAAAGAAAATCACAACACACATTTTATGTTCAATATATATATTTTTTAAATCGTGCCGTTTATGAGATAATGTAAAAAAAAAATATTGTACCGCCAGACAGGTCACTGATAGCAATACGGCGCATGCGCATTGCATGCTGGATACCTAAGGCTACAAACACACACTCAGAACCTGTAATTCTTACAGTTTTTCCACTACAGCAATGGTTACACGAACGCGCCTCATTGTCACGTTATACGTACATTGACAGTATTGTTGGAATTGATACCTTGAAAACAAAGTATATGAAGACTATGGTGTCTCTGGTCTGAAACTGTCGATTGATTTCGATAATGAGGCATACTATAGAAGCTTCCGTATGAAGTGCAGTTCGGTATGCATTATTCCACACTGCGTATCACATTCAGCGCAATTCGGAATTTTTTCAAAGTCTTCTCACTGCTGTAGTAACTGCATACCTCCCACATTCCGTACAATTTTTGGAACATTTTAAATTTTTTCAATTTAGTGTTTCAAAGAGCGTGCTGCGACAGCAAATACTGACGTATTTTCAGTCGCTGTAATTGTTATTAGTTTAAATTTTATGGCGCTTGCCAGTGGTGAAGGTAAAGAGGGATTGCTGGACTGGACATCAGTCCCCAGGTGAACTGGTGTGCCACTGATGCTGGTTATCAGTCAGGGCAGATGTTGAGTATTGTTAAAATGTGCGGCGTTAACACCTTTTGCCGCACCCTGTGCCATGGAAACTGTAGTGTATATCGGTGTTTATTGTATTATACCGGATTTACGGCTTACCAGTTCTTTAAGACGATTACCTGGATTGAGCCGACTATGGACATAACAGTACTAATACGCAGACTGTAGACAGCGTCTGTATTTCAGAGTCTTCCTTCTCAGAGAAAGAAATACACAGTTTCCTCGGCAGACAAGTTACAGACGAACTCTTTCTTTGGTACACCCTATTACAATCCTGCAGGGTTTTCATATGCAATGTCAACAATAGAAAGTAGAAAATTAATTTTATTACTGCCCACTTGGAATTGACACTTGGACAGTGGAGAGTGCGCGTCGTACATTTTCGTGAAATGTGAAATAAAATTACAATCTTCTGACAAAGATCTGGAAATGTGCAGAAAAAGTGGAGTTCGCTTTCATTTTATTTTCAAACCTTCCCTGGGAATTCATGTGCCTTATGTTTATTTATGGCTTATAGGATAAACGTGACATGTTATGAATCTGTGTGATGTGATTTTGTGAAACATTTCACGGCACTGCGATTGGTTGAGCTGTTCGTTGTTAACATAAACTCTTTAACAACTGTAAGTAATGGCTAAGAATTAAATGATCAGTTACAGAGTCAGAAACAACCCTTCATTTGGCCACATTTTACCCTGAAGTAGAATATTGATTCTTAATTTCTTTACCTTATATTCTCATGATGGAAAAAAAAAGGAAGTATTTACACAAATTTTTTTCACGTCCCTCGGAGGCCTTTATAATACAAAAGAATCATTTCTTTCACGTAAAGAAAGTATACTGTATAGTTTCTATTTATAGAATTGTATCTTATTATTTCATTTTGGGCTTTTACTTCACACAGTGTATTGCAAGGTTGAGAGCTCAATCAATTAAAATTTTATGGTGTTGTAAACAAGTGCTGTTTATACTAGTATTTGTATAATGCCTGATGATGGCTACAGCTGCAGTCGAAAAAGTCGCACAATATATAAGACACTGCAAAGATGCAGTTGTGCTTGACCGCTTCTCTTTCCCCCCTTTTTGAACTAGGTGTTTAGTGTCGTAATAATTGTAGACGCGGTGTTCGTTCTTGTATAATGGCCAGAGGTTTTCAATGTCAATATGTCCTAGGTTTATTTATTTTCCTGAACACTGCTTTCTCTGAATGTATAGAACGCGTTCCAAATCCATACACTCGTTGTACTTTTCATATTTTATAGTCGTGTCCAGTCCTTTGTACCTTCCTAAATTTTACTGTTGTTACAATGGTAGACGTGGATTTCCTTCTATGAGATCCTAGAAGCGTCCAATATCAACATGTCTTATCGTGATTTCAGGCTTCCGCCACGACGTATTTGAGATCTTCGCTCTTGTGGGAAATTACGCAGCGTATAGCTGCAATTCCTTGCCGTTTTGGGCTCTTGACCCTTGAAGATAGGACCGATAGGTTTCTCGAAACGTCGGCAAAGAATTATTACTATACGCTTCGTAGTTTCCTAGCACAGCGCAGATCTCAACGTGTCATAAATTCTGTTACTTCCCCAAACACCCGCAATACGCTCGTTCTAGTCGTCGTCCTTGGTTTGTGTTTTTTTTATTGTGGTCCGAGTATTGATTGTATTGATGGTTTAATTAACCTATTAAAGGGGAAACGTAATCTGCTCTGTACAAGGAATCAGTCCATACCGCGCTGTAAACACTTTCCACCACGGTTATAAAAACCGGTCAGTTAATGATGTACAAAGCAAAAGTCGTCGTTTGTTCTGAGTTCCGTACAAAACACTCAATGCAAAGTGAGCACCATGTAGAATTTTTGAATTTTAAACATGGTGGTACGTAGAGAAACCGCTAGGCTTTAAAGGTTAAAATGGCGCTTAGACTGTAGTTATACTTCAGTTGGTAATATGGTTAGTAAATGACGTGGAAGGACATTGTGGTGGCCTTGTTTCATGTGTCAGCGCAATGTTTGTTGGGAGGGACTGCGTAAAAACACGAAAACTGTCGAAAGCCTTGTGTTCCGGTCGAAATTCGAACTGGGCACCTCCCGATTAAAGTCGAAATCGTTACTGCTTGCGCTAGCTCGCTCTGTGGTACTGTCCCGTAGCATCAGGGAACATGCAGTATGGGGTCCAAATTGCAAGGGATTACGGTGCGAATTTGGAAACGTTCAAACATCAGTCCAGCTGATTTAAGCAAGGAGGCGCTTGCCGCACTTGCCATCTCGTTGATGTACGCTTCGCTAATCCTGCCGCACTCAGCAAGTTGATGTTATATAACATATGACATTGTACTGGAATTGGCAAGCATAAGGTAGAAAAACTCTTCACGTCTGCGTGTGAGTTGTGGTTCTCCTTTCTAAAGTTACAATGGGCCAAGACGCGCTGGTTTGGGTCTCATCTTAACGCGTTTCTTGCTTCAGACCTATTAAATATTACAGTGTGCCTGCCATTTGATTTATTGCGTGAATTATTATTGTGTGCGTATGACATGCCTTGAAGGTCCAGAGGGGGAGTAGAGGTTCAGCTGTACCCATCGTGTAGCTGGCCGCTAGATGGAGGTGGGTGGTCAACGCCCACCCCTGCCGCTTTACCCTCAGCAAAGAGCACCAGTACCCATTGTACAGGAGGCTCAGTGGGCCCCGGAGCCGGTCTGGACGGGTGCGGAGAGGAGAAAATCTCCCCCACAGGGGTTAGAACACCGAATCATCCAGCTTTTTGCGACTACGCAGGGCATTGTGGTGTAGGGACATTCTTTTAAATGACCTCACGCGTCTCGCTACGCTCGGACTGTTCCGCTTGACGTCGGGTAGAGCAGCGATTGCTGCTATTCGATTGAGTGTGATTCGGGGTCCACGCGTTTTAATTCGTCGCATTGTGGTGACGATTCTATTTTGTACTTGCTACATTCAGAGAAGAGTATGGAAATGGTATTCTGCGGCTCTGACGCGTCTCGTCTAACAAAACATATTGTTTTCTGCACGTTGAATTTCTGTGGTGAAAACTAAAAAAAAAAACCCCCCGCTACAATGTGAATCCTTGCTTTCTGGTTGTCTTCAGTGCGAGGATTATTGCTGCTACCTTATCGTTTAATATGTCCCACAAGTAAAAATCTCGCGGAATTAGTTCAGGCGACGTGGAAGACACAGACCCCTGTACTTTACCTTTCTGCCACCAAAACACGCTGTGAAAAATACGTGTAATTGTTTGCTGTGTGATTGGTTGTACAGTGTTGCTAGTACAACGCGTAGGTTGTTGTAATCGGGCGGGGGTTAAAAATTTTGCTTGAATGTACGTGATTTGGGTGTGAACAAACGATATCAGAAATGAAACGGGCTCAGCATTGCTTGTTACATTCATTGCACAGTACAAAACGATCTTCATATCAGACAACGGTACTTCGTGGATTATCTTGGAAATCTGTCATTGTGACAAGTCACGAATCCACCGAGATGAAACACAGCTGCTCCGCCAGGCAGAGCGATTGTGGTGCCTGTTTCTATATCATGTTTCCTACGAAGATACCCGTTAAAAAATTAACTTTTGCTTATCTGTCGGTTTTGCAGATTAAGTACAGTTTTCTTATATGGGTGCAGTTGCTGCAGTTTTATTGCAGTTTGTGCTGCTGTTGCAGATGAGCCCGTTCAGTGTGCAAGGCGAGCCAATAGTTTTTCGGCATTGCCTCCAATGTAGCACCAGATTTCATCCAGGTTTTCCCCAGCACGTACCTGCTGCGTGTATGTAATGGAACCGTGTTTTTTTAAACATTTTCACATATTTGTAATTGTTATCGTGTTTGGAACAGGTGTATCAGGAAAAACTAAGTCTGAATTTACGGAACTTCATGTAGAAATTGTATTAAGTCTACGTATTATACAGAAACACGGCAATGTTCTAATGGAATCCGTTTAGTGACTGCTGGTGGCTCAAAGGGACCTCGCAGCGTCCCCGATAAGCAGCGTGGGAACTAGCCGCTGGATGTGTTTCATTATACCGTAAGTGGCCCGACGGGAGGTGGAGAGCGACTATGGGCATATAAAATAGTGGCTATATACATTGACTGTGTGGTAAAAATGAAAATTCTTGAATACGGACTTAGCATACTAGCTCTTTCACCTACTTCAGATATGGGTGAAGAAGAGATTTATTTTCTCTCTGGCCCGTTAATATACTCATTAATCATGTAAATTACAAAGGACGTCGTTGGAAGCTTTACGTCGCGGCAAGTTTCTATATACCGTTTTACATTGGAGATAAATATTGTAGAATCTCAGAAGAGCTTATGTACTTTTTTTTTTTTTTCGAAAACTGTGTACCAAGAAACTGGTTTTGTGCAACAGCTCATCTTTAACCCCTTACAGAACAATGTTTTCAGTATGTGCAAACATTAACAGATTTTGCAGTTTGGCCAAAAGGTATTTGTGGGTCGCGATGGCCGCCCGGTCCAAGGCGTAGGTCTGCGGCCGCTTGTTTGCTGGAATTGCGGGTTCGAATCCCGCAGAGGGCATGGATGTTTGTCTGTTGTGAATGATGCGTGTTGTGCAGGCAGAGACCTCCTTGACGAGCCGATCCGTTATCCAGGGGCATCCAACCGAGTGTGATCAGATGCAGTAACCCTGTACACCTACAATGATTAGGTAGAACAGGTCAGATTAGAAGGAACGGAGAAAGTATTTGTGGGTTCGAATGAGTCTCACAGCAAACGGCGATTATTTCTTTGGATATCATTAAACCGTTGGTCTTGTAATGGCGACGAACACTTTTCCTTCTGAGGTAGGAGCTAGGTTTTTATAATCCCATGTTATATGGATGAGTTCGAGGCTTAAAGTGTTAATTTTTGAAGAGCTGGTGAGTATTAAGATGGAAAAAGACAGGCAGTGTACGTAAAATGTAACATTGAGCCGCGTTCGCGCAACAGTTGTTGGCAGTGGAAAAGCAGTGAGTATTTAACAAGTTGTGTGTGTATTTGTAGCCTTAGGTATGCAGTATGCAATGCGCATGCGCCATATTGTCATCTGTGGCCTCCCCGCTCTGCAGAATTTTTCCGTATTATCTCATTAACAGCACGATTTTCGGGGGGGAAAAATTTATTGCATGCAAAATGTGTGTTTCGAGTTTCTCTACAACTTGTATCCTAACATTTTTCAGTCTAAGAAGAATTAAGCGAGATATTATCAAAAATGTATATCGATCATTACGTAGAGTGCCCGTTATTCTTGTCAGATCATTAACTTGAATTTTCTGGACAGATTTTCGAAAAATACTAAAATACCAATTATCGTTAAAATTCGTCCAGTGGAAGCCGAGTTGTTCCACGCGGACAGACGGACGAACAGACATGACGAAACTGAGAGTCGCTTTTCGCAATTTTGCGAACGCGCTTGTAAAACTGAAAGGGGACTTTATTAACCTTAAGCTGTGACGTAAAGTTTAGTATAACATTTATTGCTTGCAATCTCGAAGTTTTTAACACATATACGAATATATAATGCATCAGTCAAAACACAACAAATTTTAATATGTTATTTTACTATTTAGAGCAACATGTTTCGACTTTTATAGAGTCATCTTCAGGCCCTTCTAAGATATAGATCCTTACTTATCAATGTTTAAAATGCATAGTGGGATCCCTAATGCTTACATAACTTCAGAAACCATTAGATGATGATAACTTGAAAATGAACACTTTAATTACAAATTAAATCATAACTAGCTAAACAATGGCAAGCAGCATGGAAAAGCATTACGTTTTCAAGTTAAGGGTTAAGTGTAAGGCGATTGAATGGCGAGCAGAACGCTGAGGACTACGCTGAAATGCATGTGCCACTCGGCGCATATTTTCCGGTGTTCGTACAGTTCGAGGGCGACCAGGAGGCTTCTTATTGACAATGGATGCAGTAGTCCTGAATCCTGTAACCCAATTCAGTATTGTTTGGCGTGTCGGAACCTTTCCATTCCTCCCGATGTCAAAATGTCGTCGAAAAACACGCTGCGTTACAGTAGCGGAATCATTGTTTTTAAAAAACTTTTCCACAGCGAACGCTCGATGCTCTTCCGACCAACGCTGCATGATGACCGAAGGCTTCAAACCGCTCTACCCAGCGATGTGTTTCACCGCGCCACCAACAAAGATGGCGGCATGGCGCTAAATTTAAATCGTCTAATTGTTTCTGCCTCACCCTGTATGTATAAATACAAGTGCCATAAGTTCTTATTATACAAGTAGAATACTTTTGGTTCTAAAGTTTTAACCGGTAAGTTAAACGTTAAAGCGCAACATCTTGCACAGTCAAATTTTAACGTTTTATGTACTTTTAAGTAAACAGGAACTATATATATATATATATATATATATATAAAACAATATTCAACATTGTTTACGACAGCGCATCTCAAATACATACGTTTAACTTCTAGTTGTATAAGAACTTATGGCAATTGTATTTATACATTAAAAAAAAAGTTAAACAGTCCCGTTACGGGCCCGGAGAGTTCCAGGAAGTTAATGTTCCCAGATTTCGTGACAACGGCACAGGATGGTTTTTGGTTGTCAGCCTTACGTACCGGCCTCCTTTACCCTCAGGAAATGCTCCTGGTACTCATTTCTGTTAGAGGCTGAGTCGACCCCAGGGTCATAGTGCGATTGGAAGGATTATATCAATGAAAAATTCCAATGACACCAACAGGGATCGAACCAGCGACCTTCCGATTTGTAGCACAGCACCTTAACCGTTGTGCTACCGCGGTCCTCTGTATTTATACATAGTTATGTCAAAAATGTAAGCATTTGGAATCCCACTATGCGGTTTAAACATTGTTAAGTAAGGGTCTGTATCTTAGAAGGGCCTGAAGATGACTCTATAAGAGTCGAAACATGTTGCCCTAAATAATAAAGTAACATATTAAAATTTGTTGTGTTTGACTGATGCATTATATGTTCATATTATTATAACAGGAATGAATACAAAATATTTGCGCCGTACTTGGCATATCGTTCGATTTAGCTGAAGGCGTTTTGGAAGACTGGTGTATGGGTTACGTAATTCGCTGTTCTGTGATCCTCATTGTAGGAATTACTCTTTGTCTGCTGTAGTTCTGTCCGTGCTGCGGAACCTGTATGTAGGCTAGCTAACACTTTGGAATATAGTGCCTCTAGAGTAGTTGCTAACCACTAATAGCTTTACTGACCACGACATGTAGGAAATGCATTTTGTGGAATCTGAGGCTTTATAATGATGTTCACAACTTGACAATCTCTGCACTCTTACACCAGTATCTATTGACATCAATTTGAATATTATCTTATAACCTACACCAAATATGCCTTCCAGTCCACTCCACTAAATATTCTGTATCATTCCTCATCTCGCCATGCTTGCTATATATTTCGAAGACCTCAGCCCCTCTGTTTTAGTCACTCTGCTACTATTGGCTGTAAAACGCAGAAGTTGAAGCTCCTTGTCCAATTTTCTGCTTTCTCTTGTTCCTTCCTCTGTATTAGGGCAGTGTGTTCCTTCGCATCCTATTTAAAAATACTCATTAGTACACTCATCGGTAATTTTCATTATTTTACTTTCCCCGTAGTTTTCGATCCATTATTTAGGGGTCCACGCTTAGAGGCCTGTTGAGAGTGCCTGGGCATTGAGGCATCTCTTGTAGCACTTGTCTCTCGTCTGCAAAATCATATCGCTTGCTTGAAGAGGATTTACAAATCTTTTGTTATTACATGTGGTGAGGGATCAAACTGCATGTAGTGGCCAGAATTAATGAGGCAGGCATTATCCGTGGCCAGCGCTTAGCGTTCTTGTTATGAATGATAAGTGCTTTATACAAATAAAATTAGAAGACGGCTGCAAGAAATGACAGTGGCAAAGTATTCCATTACTAGTTTTTCCGAAAGAATTTTATATCATGCTGCTTAGTATGTATTACTGATACGACACGGATGTGACTTGTATGTCGTCGTATTGATGTAGCTGTCTTAGTAGACCCTTCCAAGCTGATGGCATGCATAGTCAGCGAAGTCATTATTTTAAAGTGTATTTCAAGGGATGTAATTTAGGGGAGCGAATAACAGTGAGAAGTGCAGTATGACCATCAGGTTGCTGTGGAGACAAAAACAGCCCGAAGATAAACTACATCCACATTCGGATTTCTGTAGGGGGGAGGGGGGCGATGGTGTTTATAGAGAAAATACCACGCAACACCATTTACAGCAAGAAGAAGACTGGATAAGCGCAAGGAGAAGTGAGGATACTGAAATTTGAAAGAGGAAGTTAGACCGCACTGTCGCTGTCGGAATACACTGTAGACACTGTAGATTTCTGGCAAGGGAGACTGTCTACTGAATGATATTGGCCAGATTGATGTTCGAACCCACAACATATGTGCTGGTAACAGCAGTAGAGACGAGCGTAAAATGAATCTGTACTTGAAGCGTCACGTTGTGAGGAGCTCTGCAGTGGCCAGTTTATTTGCTTGTTGTGGGCGCGGGGTTAAATGGGCAAGTCGGTAGGAAGGAAACACTGCGCACGTATCGCCAAGCGTTTCCTGTCCCTTTCAGAGACATCCACTATGAATGACGCTGTGCGATTTTCGGCACCCGTCCAGACGTGCTGTGGAGTCCACTCAGCCTCCTGTGCCGTGGGTAACGACTCTTTCGGGGTAAAGCGGCCGGGACGTGGTGTTAACCATCAACCCCCATCTAGCGCCGAGGTTAAAGAAAGAGTGAAGATATACCTCTACTCCCTTCGTGGGCGTTCTCGGCCTCTTACATGGTGAACTTTGCTTTACGAACTACGCTATGAACGTGCTCCATGAAGAGTGAAAGTTTGTGAAGGGGGTATAACGCTGTCTGGCTGCTCCGAGGTGAACGTAGCAGTTACCGCACCCTGCCGGCGACAACTGTATACAGAGTTAGGGAGCTCAGCTAGCTACTCCTCGTATGTGGGTTAAGAGGGGTTAAGCTAACTTTTTGAACTCCGCACTATGTAAAGTTCAGTGGTCACAGTCACTTTTCGGTCAACTCTCCAATGAAAGATCCCGGTCCCTGAGGTCTGAGGTGTTCAAATCGGCGTTGCTAAAGATCCAAGTTTTACGAGATGTTACACCGTGACGACCGGTAAATAGTTGCCGTCGTTTCGAAAGATCATCATGCCTTCATCGTCAGGGTCAAACAGTGCAGAAGGACTGTTTTTGGTCTGCTTGACCTGAGAATGAAAGCTTTAAAACCCTTCGAAACTTAGTAAATTTCAACACTTCACTCGGTGTAACACCTCCCGGTACCTGTATCATTCGGCCCCAGATTCGGTCTATTGGCAGAACAGATAAAAACCTTTCCCATGCCCCTCGACAAAATCCCGTTGTCATCCAAAAACATACACCTTGCTGACTGAACTGTCTGAAATGGTGGTGGTGAGAAAGATGTTAATGTTGTGTTGACAATCTCAGACCGTCATCGTGGATGCTATTTGTGATCATGTAGTTGATTGTGGAAGTTGTTATAAGTACAGTTGTGGACAGAGCTTTTGTGGACAAGTGAATGAGCCTTCAGGTTCCATATAAGGCCTGGAATTTCATAAATAGCTGAGCGACTATTAGCTTGTGAAGAACGACTTTACAGCATGTAATTAGTCATTTAGTCGGTCGGTAGTTGGGCTGGATTCGAGTTCTTCTGTAGGAAAATTGCTTGACACCAGTTCTGCGCATGCGCGTAAGAGTGCGCCGTAAGTGTACCAGCTATACCCCAACAAGATTGTGGGTTTGCGTTAAAGTAAATAAGCATTTTCAAGGAAATTAGCCATGGTTCTGCGACGAACAGACCTCTCCGATGATTCAATTCGACCGTTTCATCAGCGCATGTAAATTGTGCAGCTATCTCGCTCCATAAATCGTATAATCTCTTTCCAGTCATCTGCTTTATATTCCATCTGTACATAAAAAAGTGCTTAAGGGTTTTCATGTCTCTTTGCTCTACCTGTCGTGCACGGAATTACTGCGAGTACATGTGAAATTACTCGGTATTTACTCACCACACACGAAACACGAATACTTTAATACCGTGGGTTCCGAGCGTAGTCGAAGATGATGTGGATTATGTACCTGCCGAATTTTTTTCTGCGCTTATGTAGTTCTGTGGGCCGGGTGGCGTAGTCGGTATAGCGACTTGCTACAGGCTGGACGGTCCGGGGATCGAATCCCTGTGGGGCCGAGATTTTCCGCACCTGTCCAGACCGGCCCTGGGGCCCACCCGGCCTCCGGTACAATGGGCACCGGGTCTTTCCCGGGGGTAAAGAGCGGCCGAGGCGTGACGCTGACCCCTCACCCCCTTCTAGTGCCGTGGTCAAGAAAGAGTAGAGCTGTACCTCTACTTCCGCTATGGACCGTACGGCCTGTACAGAGCCTCAGTGCCTGTACAAGGGTACACTTTACCTTTTTTATGTAGTTCTGCTATAGTCAGCAAATAGGTCTATGGCGCCGTTGTGCCTATATGGAGTATCACACTGTGCATACTCACACTATTGAGATCTTGTTTCAAAAGTTTCGGCTTTATAGTTTGTACCTTGCATGGGTGTGAAACTGGGTCCATTACCTTAATGAACGAACTTCTTTTTTGGCGCAGAGGTGATGGGGATAAAGTTCAGAGCTGTGCAAGAGGGAGTAACAGAATGATTAGGAAAATTACTTGACATTGAACTTTTAACTTATAGATATCGCTCACTGAGAGCAGTGTTGGCATAAGCCAAAAATTGCCACTTGGAATCAATACTATGATTGAGCTAAAAAATGTGACAGGTATATATGACAATACCGGCACATTTGTTAGTTGAAAAATGCCCCGCTAGATGACATTATTGTCGGATGTAATTCTTATATTTTTCAGCTCACTCGTAGTACTAACTTTGAACGGTAAATTATTGAATTGCGCCACTATTGTATTCTGTGAGCGATTTACCGTAATATTATTAACGCGCCGGCGCGGAGTTCTTCTTGAGGGTTTAACAGTTACGTGATTTGTCAAGACATTCTCTATGTTTTATGTAACCGGAAGGTTTGTTAGACTCCAGTTGAAATGTGATGGCACACGGTGACGCACGGGAGGGGAAGTGAAGGGGTAACTGGCGAATGGAGTGGGTAGCCAGTACCCTTCACACTACCTCGGAACATGGTGTATCCAGCATTACTGCCGCAGATGCGCATACCTTGGCTGCCAGTAGTCGACTGAACTGACGCTCCCGCCGATTTAAATGGACTCGTTCGTTTCGCCGAAAGACGAAATGTGGTTTCTGCGCGTGTGCCATCACATTTCAACTGGCCTCTACCACGTTCACAACTTGCGACTGGCTCTTCTTGAACCAGATTAACTTCAGTACGTGTCCTTACTCTGCTTCTTTAAGTTGTGTTAAATAGTTTCGTCGATGTGCGTCTATGTCTACCTAGTGGTATCTTCTTTTCTGGTTTTCCATCCAAAAATTCTTTGCATTTCTCTTGTCTCCTGGTCGTGCTGGATGCCTTAGATTTTTCACACTTGTCATTAAGAATGCGTGCACCTTTAAGCCTTCACCAATACGTTCGCCTTAAGGACAATGACAACAGTAACTTTGTGTCCAGCAAGGTGTGCCTGTCCGTTATTGCTTCAATCAAGTAGCACGAATGTGGGAATTCATTTTGCAGTAGATACGTTAGTGGAATAACCAAGTATTATCCCTGCTGTTTTGTATGCACATACAAACTGATGTAGTAATGTACATAAGTGACGTTTGTAGAAGCAGATGTGCATGTTTGTTTGTTTGTTTATTTGTTTGTTTGTTTGTTCGTTCGTTCGTGTGGTTGTGTGGTTTTGTGTGGGAGTGTGTGTGTGTGTGTGTGTGGAATGAACATCGCAGTCAGTTCAATTGATTGTGAGGTGAGGGATTTGCTTCGGATTAAGTTCCTATGTGAATGCCATACAGCACAGCATAGCGTCCTAATGGACTGTCACGTGTTCCTTGGATATATTTCTATGACGGAAGATACCATTAGACGGCGAAAAGCAGTTTCCAAATTTAACAAGACATTTAATTACTTATAATGTAAAACTGAGGCACGTTCGTGCAACCATTGTCGCCGTGGAAAAGCAATAAGTAGTAAATATTCTGAGTGTGTGTTTGTAGCCTTAGTTATCCACCATGCAAGGCGCATGCGCCGTATTATAGTGTCATCTTTGGCCTGTCCGGCTGTACAATATTTTTCCACATTATCTTATAAACGGCACAATTTTCGGGAAAATGTTATTGAGTATAAAATATGTGCGCTTCGAGTTTCTCTACAGGTTTTGACTGAAACATTTCTCATTCTAAGAAGAATTGAGCGATCGTAAATGTATATTGGTCGTTACATAAATTACCTATTATTTTTGTCAGATTTTAATGAAACTTGAATCTTCTCAATGGATTTGCGAAAAACATATCAATTTCATGAAAATCTGTGAAATGGTTAGCCGAGTTTTTCCATGCGGACGGACGGACGTACTGCCAGACAGACAGACATGACGAAGGTAATATTCGCTTTTCACAATTATGCGACCGCGCCTAAAATTCAGGAGCTCGGATAGCATGATAGTACTAAATTGGTTTATAAGATATTGCTTGTACCATGAAGGTCCTTGTAGTTCCTTGTAGCAATAAACCCACCTAAAACAGTTCAGTTCCTTTGTTACAAGAAGCAATAGGGCGTGCTTCCATTACAACGACCAACCAGTCGATGCTGTTGAGGGAAATAATCGGCGGTTGTCCTGAAATCCTTACAAAACACATAAATACACTCTGGGCAGACTACAGGATCCTAATTTTGATGACGGTGTATTCGCACTACATGTGTGCTTTAAATGGCTCGATATGGTAATGAAAGTTTGACTTTATCTGAGTGTGGTCGTGAAGCCTCGATAATGAGGAGGTCCTGGCCCCCTAGAGGGTGTTGCTCTACGGAAAAGAAATAAGTTTCCTAATATTTAAAATTATTGGGAGTAGTTCTGCATTTTTTGTAGTATATTCTTCTTATATAAGCCTTTCCTGATTGTTAAATCTGTTTTCAATATAGCTGACGTTAAAACGGTATGGCAGTGGACAGATAGATACTGTTTATGATACAGCATTCAAACAAACACGATTCAACTTTGCTGCAGTTCTACCTTCTTCATTCCGATTCGTATAATGCAGGACGCTAACGTTTCCCTTTTACCACAGGATGTGTGTAAATTAGGGTTAATTTATTCTGAAATTGCAGTTATGTTTATCGAGTTAGTTATGTTAATTTACACAGGTATGTTACAGCACGCAAGAAAACAAATAGCTGTGACTAGGCAATTTGAAGTAGCATCAATTTTCAGTTATGTTACAATGTTTGCTGTTCAAAACTACCTCCGTTCTGCATACAAATTTATGCGAATATGAAAAATCAATTTGTTACGCTCGGAAAAGTTTATTTTTTTACCCCTTACGCAACCAACGGGCTGCATGATTCGCTGCGGTGGTTCTTTTTTTTGGGGGGGGGGGGACGGATGAGGTTGCCGGTAGTCCGCATCTTTCATGTGCCCCTACAAAAAAAAATCAGGGAACGTATGATTTGGTGACCTCGCAGGCAAGCTTGTGGACCACAAGACCAATCCTGCAATTAAAATAATGGAAATTACTTATCGGCCGACATGAGGTGGTGCACCATCGTGTTAAAACCACAGTGTCTACAGTGGAAAGACTTTTAGCAAAAGTGGCACTGCTTTCTGTTACAAATTAAGATAATAAGTCCGAGTCATAGGTCCTCGATGGCAAGTGGTCCGATCAGGCGATTCCCAGTGATAAGCGCACCATATTCCCTGCAAATCAGTGCTTTACATAAAATCTCTCAGCGATGTAAGGGTTGATAATCTGGCGTATGTTAGTATAGTTTTTTTTTTAAAACTGAAAATGACATAGAATAACATGCTGACGCCGTACGAGGACCGCCACTCTGATTGCTACGTACGTCAATTTATGCTACAGCAAATGTTTAGGTTACCGAGTCTGCTTTAACAGATATCAGCTTCAGTTCGTGATGAATGTTTTAGTGATTACAAAGAGATGGACCATTGTAATTTGTAACCCCATTCAGCATAGGGTACTGAGAAGTGTGCTTGGGAGAATGCCAAACTGAAAAGGAGCGTGGTTGTACTTACTTCCGTCCCTTTCTCATTAGGAATACGCTTCAGATGGCAGACGTAGAGGGTTGAAACCACACAAATGTCCGCCAAACAGCCCTTAATGAAACAAAGCTATTCTTGATGTGTAACAACCCGGTTTTAAGTTATTTAGCACGAAGACACGCGTCTCGTTGAAACGAATTCAATTTGCAGTTGTTCAGTCTGTCACACGAGTTCTGTAATTAATTTAATTTGAACCTGATCCAGTAATTGTGAAATGTTCTTCGATAGAACGCCGCCACCTCGTTAGAATACACAACTACTTGTGACTTTGGTGGCGTCGTAATATTAATGGTCTTTGGACTTCCGTCAGTATTCTTTCTTCTAGTTGCTGTGAACGTGCCTGAATATTCCTGCACCTGCTGAATGTAGTCGTACATGCACATAGATTATTGTATTAGTTACTGTAGACATTTGCAAAGACCGTAGAGAAAGGAATAAACAAAATGACCATCGAACACAACATTATATAGTATTCTTACAGCTACTTGTTTCGACCCCATGGGGTCATCATCAGGCTGGCTTTTAGAACTTATTAATAGAAGTATACATATTGCATTTTGGAAGTAAGATCTCTCTTGTTACAAATATATTCACAATTCCCGTTTTTCTTTAATACATTCTACTTTTTTATAAGTAAATATAAATGATTAAAATTGTTAGAGGTTTAGAAAACCGTAGATGTCAGTGATGGTTGTGGTAGTTGAGTTTTTGTATGATGCCGTATTCAACGGAGTGTTGAGAACCGGGTGATATTTTCATTCTCGGATGTTGCAGTATGGTGACAAGTTCTTAGATCACTTGAGCGGCGTATGGGCTGTGCACGTCGTTGCTTACGGCAAACTATGGACTTTGATCGAGATTCCATCACTTTGTACTTACTGACTTGCATAAAGTGCTCTTTACTGTGTTACTGTAAACCTGCATAAACGGGCCTGTTTTTGGGCGTAGTTACTGGTAGACATTTATAAAGATTCCGTTGGTTAACGTAGGCTAGCCTTAAGATTCGCTGACTTTGTTAGTTTTGCGGGTGTAAATATCCCTTCACCTTAGTGCTGTAAACTTTCTTACCAGTTTTTCCTTGCTTACTAGGATTTTAAACATTGCTTCACTTTTATGTTTAGGCTGGTCGAGGATTCGCTCGCCTGTGTAATATATATAGTTCTGTAAGATATCTTGATTAATTACTGTAATGTGCATAAATATACGTCTAGCTTCTTATTTGTCACACTGGTAAGAATTTAAACCCTGACTTGCAGAAGGTTTCCTTTTTTTTTTTTTAAACTGGCCAGGGCCGAGAGCAATTCACAAAGCAGGAAGTGCGCATAGTAAAGCTTCTTCATATGTCTGCGTCTTTAATTGAATGGAATTGACATCAGACCATGCGTTTACTTGTGTCCCGCTCGAGAGATACGTGTATGAACCAATCAGGCGCAGTGGTGTGTACTGATATAGACATAATTTTTTTTTCCAAGTTCAGATTTCAAAGCATGGTAGTTTCTTAACGAAACTCTGTTTTAAGGTAACTTGAAGATATAATATCTTGTCACTTCGTCATTCGCAGTGATGAAGCTTAGAAAGTAGTTTGTGTGCATGTATTTGTTTAATAAAAGTATCTCTCCCCAGATGGGTAGTTTTCCTTTGTCGTATATTGATGTAGACTGACACAAGTTCGTGGACGTACCCTTCTACATTCTCACCACGGCAGCAAATATCTTCACAGAGATTCATGCTTTTATTCTGGATCTTCAAGCGAATGTCAGGACGTGCTTTGAAATGAATGACGGCCGTTTCCATCGAAGGCATTTTGCATTTCGCACTACACCGTAATCTCATTTAACGCTGCAGTGGTCGTAGTGTCGTTAATTAACTTCACATCATATTGAGGGCAGCTGTGTGGACTACTGTCTTGTGAAGAGCGAAGTTTTGTGGAATGTGACGCCGTGTAGTGTGATGAGACTGTACGGATGTTTGAGATAAATTTGCTGCCTCCGTGTTCAAAGGCTGCAATAATGAGTCAGACAGGAGGTTTCTCTGAAATGTCGGTGCGTCCGTGGTGAAGGCACATTGCTGTGAAATGTCGGCACATTTTCCAAGACTACACGGCGTCACAGATCTTCGCACTCGCACCCTTATGAAGCCCAAACGTGATGCTCAGGTTTTTTTTATTTTTATTTTATTTTATTTTTTTTATTTATGAGTCTACTTCCGTTCCAAACCTCTCCCGCACTCCGGTTTTGTTCCTTCCTCTAAGAATGCGATTTCCCTTTTCCTGACTTTGTTCTTTGACGTTATTTTTCTTTACTTTCTTCGGAATTTCTTAGTTCAGCATTTTCTTTATAGACTGTTCAGTGTCCGATATCCACTTCTCTTGGCTTTGTTGTGCAGTGACGTCGTCCGCAATGTCGTTATGCTTGGTGGAAAACTTTATTCCGACTTAAATTTATTTTCTTTTTTCTTTTTCTTTCTTTTTTTTTGTTGGGGGGGGGGTGGCTGTTGCATTTACCTTCCTATCGTTGTCTGCCAGACTCTTTGTTCCCCTGTTGGATTATTGTTTTTGCTGTGTGATTAAAAAAAGACGAAAGAATTAAAATAAACATGACCCTTCTTTAAGCAGGTTACATAATTGACACACGGGGCGGCCATTCTTTTGGAGACCGAAATTCGCGTAATAAATTAGATTTAGTTTGTGCAAAAAAACACTTTGGGATTCGAATTCAAAGTTCGGTAGCTTAATGCTGTTTACCGAAACGGACACTCTCCGTGATTTCAGGCTTCCGTCGCGAAGTAGATGAGAACTGCGCTGTTCTGGGCTGTTACGCAACTACTAGTGATAATGCCTTTCCGGCGTTTCGGGACAACGTATCGGTCCCAACTTGGATTCTTGATCCTTCAAGATGGGACCGATAGGTTGTCCCAATACGTCGTTAAGGAATTGCCACTACTCGCTGCGTAATAGCCCAGAGGAGCACAGTTATGGAAACGGCCGCTGTTTATTCTGAGAAAAATGCAGCACTCACAGCTGTTGGATGTTCAAGAAGGCGGTGTGTGCAGTTATTTCTCTTCTTGGATGAGAATGGCGTTGAGTGGTATATCTATTTGTGTCCCAGATACTTCGAAATACTAGACTGATTTTCAAAAAATCTTGTGTCAGGAATCCAGTCTGCTTCTTCTGAGGGGGTCACAACGTTAGCAGTAAATACTGCATGTAATTATGTGTGTATTTATGTTTATTGCGATACATTTCCATTTTGTTGTTCATTCTTTGCACCTAAACCGAAGAGGGCACATAATGTATACTGTTTAGCTGCTGTGTAGCAGCACGTTTTACCACTCCGCGGCGTGAGCTTGGGTTCGAGTCCATGAAATATTCCATCTGTCTCGTCGGTGACTGGAATTATAACTGTTGGAATGTCACCGCATGCAAAACTCTTCCCTGGGCGAACCTGAGAATAATTAATTTCTTAAATTTATACCGTGTCGGAGGTCGTAAAGTTGTGTCACTGTGAGGGGGGAACGATTATAACAGTGTGTACTTTGCACTTAACATTCGCGTTCACTTTGGGATGATCTCTGGCAGTAATGCTATTCACTGACGTGAATAATCAGGACAACGATGACGCCCTTTCCATACAAGAAACTAACTTTTGGTTACCTTCAGTTATTCTTTGTTGTATGATACATATTCACTCGTGTGTATCTTTATGTTTTGTGTTGGCAGAATGTCCTGCGGGAACTAGAACAGAAGAAGCCGCAGTTGGACGAGCTGGTTCACACGGCTGAGAACCTGAAGGCGGACTCCAACCGCCAGCAGCTCCACGGCAAAGGTAGGCTGCACTTGCAAAACGCATTGCTTTGAATCTTGGAATGTGACTGAACTGTCCGTAACTCTGCAAGAACGACAGGCTAACTTTGCCCTGCCGTCAGAGGAATGAATGATAACTTATAACGAGGTATTTAAGATATCGGTTAATCTGAAATCCACTGGCTGGAAACTTCATAAAGCCACGTTTTATTCACAGACAACTTATGCCACTTTTCTTTTGCCATCTGAGGGTGATTAAACATTAATGAAGATCGGCATCGTGTGGGGCGTACGTCGTGTAACCTGGTGGAAATATACCGACGTTTTGGAAGAACGTACTTATTCTTGTATAGTGGAGAGAGGCAGTACATACCTTTCCTCGAAACGTCGGTAAATTTCTGCCAGACCACACGGCGTCATATGTAAGAATATTGTAGTGTCTATAGTAATAATAATCACTGCCGTGAGAATATCAGATCTCAGATATCTAATTTACCCGCGCGAGCTGCTTTAATTGATTTTTACTTCAGTAGTAGAAAACCCTGTTTATCTGACGTTCAACTTTCCATGAGGCTAATTTTGGACAGTTTTGCATTTTTTCCCATTGATTTACATTCAGTGAAGCAACAAGGAACATTTTAGTATTCCGTAACCTGTGATGTTGCAGCCCCGCAGTTGAACCAGGGTAGCTCCCTCGGTATGATGACGGGTTGGGCCACCCAGGAATTTTGTGTTCGATTCAGCGCAAAGGCAAGAGATTCTTCAAAATTCCAAAGCGGCCAGACCAGCTTTATGGCCCACCCACCCTTGTATTCAGTTGATTCAGGTGGGCCCTACTCCAGAGCATGCAGCTAACCACTCCCCTGAAGTTCCAGGGTTAGAGTGCATGGAGCTATACCTCCGCTGCGCAGTGTGCCTACATCGTGTATTCCCTAATTAAAAACGTCGCTTACTTTTTAACTCGCGGCTGTGTTTAAACCTGATAACTCACTGCCATTGAAGCCAGTGAAACCGGGCAACCAAAAACCCCTCATTCTCCATAGTGACTGTTACACACCAGCTGTATGTGCTGATTTGCCGATGTACTGTAACGAATACCGGGCGTGTAAAAATGAGCTTCCCGCTGAGCGCAGTGACGTGTAGCGTTTTTTTATTACATCTGTGGTTGTCACTTGAACCCCTCTTTCGATGCGTTCGTTAAGAGTTAAAGTAATTCTCTCTCCTCGTACTTGAAAACGTTGTTTTGGCTCAGTTTTGCGAGATTGGCAGTACCGTTCATATGTTCGAATACAGTGCATGTAAGAATAGAATGTCTGTCTGCTGCAGGTCGTGCAGGAATCGTTTTGTACCCATCTGTTGCGCTCTTCAAGCCGTCTACAGTCCTGTTTTCTTACTTCGTTATTTGGGGATGATATTATGAACTTTGAAGACTTCTGTAATGTCTCTAACAAGGTTCAGAATTGGGAATTTTAATAATATTTGTGCACTAACATATGCACTATGTTCTTGCTTTAAATTACGCAGTAACTACATTTTCAGTCAAAGACGAACATCCCGGTAGGATTTGTGTTGCGCCGCCATACCACTGAAGTGGAAGAAACTTCTTCCTTTCTCGACGTAAAGAAAGCTCGAACACTTGTAAATTTTTCTCGAAAATTGTTACATTGTTTATATACAATTCGTGTAGAGCATTTTGTAAAAGTTCAGGGATGCGGAGTATTCCTACCGTACCTTGCAGCTTCAAGCGCGCGCGCGTGTGTCTGAAATAAAGATAGTGGTTTCAGCGCAACGCCGCTTTCACTAAGTTAGCGGGAAAAATACAACAATAATCTTCCGTCGCTCGCTGGAATGCACGCAGGGTTGATAGAAGTATGATTCGGGACCTATTAGAGATGCCATTGTCAAGAAGATGTGTAGCAAATACCGACTACCCTTTCTCCCTTGACCTATCCACGAATAGTATACACAAGGAAAGTAAGAGAGTGGGACTCCATTTTATGTGACGAAATTATATCGGGTAAGAACTTCGTATTTCTTGATTTCGTATTTATATTTATCTCTTTTGCGGATATTGAGAGTTGAGTTGTCTCATTTACATATTGTTGTTGTTGTTTTTGTTGTTACTTGTTGCTGTTACTATCTGGGACAGTATTGGAAGACTGACTGGATAATTTCTTGGAGGGGGAAGGGGTTAATGGAAGGCGTTTTGTACCAATCCGCATGATCTGACCTGAGGACCAGAATTTGCTGTTGATTTGCAGTTATTTCAGTAAGAACAATGTGAAATGGGCATGTCCGGAGTCAGGGGCAAATAAGTATCCGGAAATAGGCAGGTAATATTGTCTTGTCAAATTTTATGGCAAACATTAGCGCGCCATTGTGCCACAAACCTCAAGTTCACTCCGGTTGCCCCCCAAATTTTTTTTTCGACACCGTCGATTCAATGTAGTTTGTAGATTTGTCCGTATTTATGAAAGTGAAAACTGTGTGAAGTTTTCTCAGTTCTCCTTATGACACCTTGAACGTGACATATACGTCATCCGTCTCTGTGACAACTCAGACTGTACTCCATAAAATGTTGCCGTGGAGGGTTTATCCAAAGAAACTTGTGCTAACTAAGTAGACGGAGCAAAGTCCTTCCAGAGAAGCTACAGGAATTCAGTCAAGAAAGTCCCCACATTTTATGGCATCCGAAGGCTCATTACCGCATTCACAATCGTCCGCCACCTGTCCCTATCCTGAGCCAGATCAATCCAGTCTGTACCTCCCCATATAACTTACTGAAGATCAATTTTAATAATATCATTCCATCTCCGAGGCCTTGTTAAATGTTTTGTAATATCGTAAGTTTTGACGGTGAGGAGTTTTTAGCATCTCATCCCACTCCCAAACTGCTGGTCCACCCCTTGTCGGCTGTCCGCGACAGGTTCTTCACTATATTCGCAGCTACCGTCCACATCTGGAGGTCGTACCGCTATCGACAACCTGAGGACACGCCATGCTGTGGTAACAGAGACCCACTTTATCACGTAACTTGTCGTAGGCCCAGTTTAATGACAAGTTACAGAAACGTCACAAGTGCTAGAACTTATGAAGTGACCCGGACCGCATCTCTCTACCCTATGTAGTGAATTAATGAACATTACTTACTTACTCCATGGTGCAGAGTCCTTCTTGAGAAGCTAACTGGTTTGCAGCTAGTCAAGAAATTCCCCGCATTTCATGGAACCCGAAGGTTCATTACCGTACTCACAAGCGTCCG
>Ga0123354_10003177_pt1 | contig 22481 bp, 18 predicted proteins | sample TergutLab28metaG_2_FD_97872 | JGI IMG/M metagenome (GOLD analysis project Ga0123354, IMG submission 97872) | Labiotermes labralis P4 segment gut microbial communities from Petit-Saut dam, French Guiana - Lab288 P4 | ecosystem: Host-associated > Arthropoda: Insects > Digestive system > Gut ... | reverse complement strand
CGCATAGTCGCCTATAATCAAAAAGCCCAGAGCTACCATTTGAATAGCAGTCTTCCATTTTGCGAGTCTGCTTACCGGAACGCTTACTTCGGTGTTTGCAAGGAATTCTCTGAGTCCGGATACTGTAATCTCCCGCATCAATATAACAAGAGCAGGAAGCAGGATAAGCAACGTATTAAGGATAGTACTCTGTTTAGAATAGACCAGAACCAGTATAATTGCCGCAACAAGTAATTTATCCGCTATAGGATCCAGAAACTGACCTACTTTAGTGATAGTATTGTTGCGTCTGGCCAAATAGCCGTCCAGCCAGTCTGTCACACAAGCATATGTATAAAGAAGCAAAGCTATCCACGCAGCCCACCTTGCAGCCCATACAAAAGGAATGACCAAAGGAACGAGCATAAAAGCCAAAATAACAGGTATAACAATTATGCGGGATAATGTTAATTTATTGGCTAAATTTTTGAACATGTAATATCCTTATGAGATGTACAATATGTTATAGTATATAGCATTAAGAGCCAATATAAAACAAAGAAAAAACATGATTTCACAAGACAAAAAAAAGAATGAGAAACCTTTAAAGGGAGTTAACCTCTTGAAAAAAGAGGCAAAAACCCTGCCGGAAGCCTCCGGAGTGTACAGAATGAAAAATACACTCGGAGAGGTTTTGTATGTAGGAAAGACTAGGAATCTTCGCTCACGCGTCAATTCGTACACTCTGGAGAACAGGCTCTCTCTGAGAATCAAGAGAATGGTGTCTTTGGTCACGGAACTGGAAATAACTGTAACCAAAAGCGAGAGCGAGGCTTTGCTGCTGGAACAAAGTGAGATAAAAAGACTGAAGCCCAGATATAATATTCTGCTGAAGGACGATAAAAGCTATCCGTATATATTGATGACTGAAGATACGGATTATCCCCGAATAACACGGCACAGAGGATCAAAAAATATAAAAGGATTATATTTCGGACCTTTTGCGTCTGGAAAAGCAGTTACTGAGACCATAGAAATCATACAAAATATTTTGCAGATTAGAACTTGCTCGAACAACATGTTTAAATCCCGCAAACGCCCGTGTTTGCAGTATCATATTAAAAGATGCACGGCACCGTGCACGGGATTGGTTACGGAAAAAAAATACCAAGAACAAGTGAAAAGAACCGTCATGTTTCTGAGCGGAAAGAGTCAGGAGTTACAGACTGCTTTTGCAGCAGAAATGAGAAAAGCCAGCGAAAAAGAAGAATACGAACTGGCTGCCAAATGGAGAGATAAAATACAGGCTCTTACCGCCATACAGGCAAAGCAAAGCATATATATAAAGGGGCTGGAAAATGCAGATGTGATAGCAATACATAAAGAGAGAGGACATTCCGCCATAGAAATTTTCTTTATCAGAAACGGATTGCAGTACGGGAGCAGAACCTTTTTTCCAAAGCATGACGAAGGAGAGACAAAGGAAAATATACTGTCTGCATTCATAGGACAATTTTATATGAATAAGCCAGTACCGAAAAACATACTGGTGAATGTGTACCCGACTGATAAAGAGATTCTGTGCGAGGCTCTGTCGCTGCAAATACACAAGCCGTATACGGGAGACAAACAGAGACTCATAGAAATGGCGGAAGATAATGCCAGAATGGCTCTTTTAAGAGAAGAGCAGAACATCAAAAACAACAAAGAAATTTTTGCTAAAATACAAAAAGCATTTTCATTAGACACAGTGCCTCAAAGAATAGAGGTGTATGATAACTCGCATTTGCAAGGGACCAGTGCTGTAGGAGCCATGATAGCCGTAAGTCAGAACGGATTTGAAAAAAGCGGGTACAGGAGATTCAATATCAAACAGGCAAGGACTGATGACGACTTCGCAATGATGAAAGAAGTGCTGTACCGGCGATTTAAAAATACAGAAACCGTATTGCCGGATATCATTCTTATAGACGGAGGCTTAGGACAAGTACATAAAGCAGAAGAAGTATTAAGCGCACTCGGAATAAAAAACATAACTGTGATCGGCATTGCAAAAGGCAAAGACAGAAACGCCGGCAGAGAAAGATTTTTTATGAAAGACAAGGACGTTGTTTTATTAGAACAAAACTCATCGGAAATGTTTTTCATGCAGCGCATCAGAGATGAAGCCCATAGATTCGCCATAACATCACATAGAGCAAAAAGAGCCAAGAACTTCATAAAATCCGAACTGGACGAAATAGAAGGCATAGGAGCTAAAAGAAAAAAAGCTCTGTTGAATCATTTCGGCTCTGTGCGGGCAGTGAAAGAGGCAGACCTAAAAACGCTGATGTCTGTGAAGGGAATCAGCAAAGCCGCAGCATTAAAGATTAAATCACATTAAAGGCAACTCTACAATAAACCTAGCACCGCCATCTTTCCTGTTTTCCGCGAAGATTCTGCCTTTGTGCGCATTGATTATCTGGCGCGAAATGCTAAGCCCTAAACCGGAGTGCGTTCCGAATTTTTCGTCCTTCGGTCTTTGAGTATAGAATCTGTCGAATATCGTTTCCAGCTTGTTTTCCGGAATGCCAATGCCGTTGTCTTCTATGATGACAGAGACTGTGTTTTTATCCGTTATAGTTTTGACATAAATCTTGGAAGAAAAAGAAACAGCATTGTCTATAAGGTTTCTTATAACCTGAGCCAGTTTTCTGTCTATGCCAAAAACAAAAATATTGTCTTCAATGTGTGTTTCTATATTTACTTTATTCGCTTTATATGCTTCCGCAACAGAAGAAAGTAATGCCGTCATATTGACAGCTTCCGGAGTTTCTCGGGAAAGCTCCGCATCAAGCCTCGAGGCATTGGATATATCTGTAACAAGCCTGTTCATTCTGTCTATATCGTCTTTGATGACAGACAGAAGTTTTGCCCTGTCGTTATCGTCTTTGATTTTTTCCAGAGTCTCGGCAGCACTCCTAAGCGATGTTATGGGATTTTTCAGTTCATGCGCAACATCAGCAGCAAAATTTTCTATGCTGCCAAGCCGCTTTGAAATAGCACCGGTCAAAGAACGCAACCCTTTTGAAAGCTCGCCTATTTCGTCTTTGCGTTCAGTCATATCAGGAATCTCATGAGTGTTCAGCCGATATGAAAGACGCATGTCTTCGTCTCCCGTAATCTCTTCGGCTGCGGCAGCAAGCTGCTTAATAGGATTTGCTATTGTGCGCGCAAGATACAAAGACAATAAAATCGTTACTCCCAGAACTGCGAAAAATATCTGTATAATATTCAAACGCACATCATGCACAGCTCTTATGACACTCGCACCGGAGCGGGACATGGTTAGAGCCCCTAAGATTTCTTTATCCGCATTTTGAACTTGAGTTTCTATAGGAACGCTGACTGCCAGCATCGGGTTTCCGTCTTTGTCATACCAAAATTCCGCGCCGTGTTCTCCTTCTAAAGACTGCACAGCCAAATATTTTATCTTAGAATCCATCTGAGAAGCATCTTCGGATAAATATTCCGTATCCGCGATTATTCTATCGGAAGAACTGAACAGCGAAATTCTGTTGTCAATGACCTTTGCCAGCCTGCTCAACATAAGCCTGCTAAGAAGAGGAGATAAAATACTCTGACCGTCTTCCTCAATGACAATAGCGTTTTCAGCTATGGCGTTGGCGACTATTCTTGCCTGATTCAGCATATCGCGGTGCTGTGTTTTGATAACGCTTTCCTGATAGTTGCTGTAATACAGAACGCCGACTGCCAGCATTATCAACGCAATCACATTAGGAATCAGTATTTTTATTCGCAAAGAAGAGCGGTTCATAGTCATTCCTTAAATTTATACCCTACTCCGTAAAGAGTCTCTATGTGAGAAAAATCCGGATCCGTCTCTTTGAATTTTTTCCGCAGCCTTTTCACGTGACTGTCAATAGTTCTGTCGTCTACGTAAATAGACTCTCCGTAAGCAGCGTCCATAAGCTGGTCTCTGGTTTTTACATGTCCGGGAATCTGCGCTATGCTTTCCAGCAGAAGATATTCCGTAACAGTAAGCTCTATATGTTTGCCCTTCCATGTGCAGAGGTGCCGCGCTTTATCAATAGTAAGATCTCCTCTTACAATTAAAGAGCTGTTATCCGCGCCGGGAGCTTTACGAACCGACTGCCGCCGCAAAAGAACTTTTATGCGCTCTATTAATAGTTTCTGAGAAAAAGGTTTTTTAATGTAGTCATCAGCTCCCATTCTAAGCCCCATAAGCTCGTCTACCTCATCATCTTTAGAAGTCAGAAATATTACCGGAGTTTGTGAAATAGAAGCATCACCGCGAATTTTCTGAAGCAGCTCCATGCCGTTAAGCTGAGGCATTTTTATATCCAGAATTATTGCATCAGGAGGATTCTGTTTTATCATAGCGACAGCCTTAATGCTCTCAGAGCAAACAGAGACTTTAAAGTCCTCTGCTTCCAGAGCTATTTTTACGGAAGTCAGAATGTTTTCATCGTCATCAACCAACAAAAGGCGAGGCATTAAATCAGTATTCGGTTTCGGCATTTTTTATCCTTAATATTATATACATCTCTATTATAAGCACTTTTTAAATCACATAAAAGCCTTTTTCTGTTCCGGTTTACATGTTACCATGCAGCGAATGATTCGAAGTGTCAACTATCGAAAGCTTTAATATGTCTGCAACAATATACAAATTAGATAAAAACTCTTTTGAAGACAGCGTTCGGCTCAATAATCTGGAAGTCCGGCTGGCAGTAAGCACTGACGAGGTGCAGGCTGCTCAAGAACTGAGATATAAAGTTTTTTACGAGGAAATGGGCGCAAAACCCAATGCCGAGACTCTTAAGCTCAAACGCGATTTTGATATTCATGACGAGCACTGCGACCATCTGCTTTTGTTTGATCACGCCAATAAAAAGAAAACAACCGTAGTCGGCACATACAGACTCATACGAAGAGTTGCCGCAGAAAAAACAGGCGGGTTTTATTCCAGCAGCGAATACGACATAACAAAACTATTGGACTACCCGGGCGAGATTTTAGAACTGGGACGCTCCTGTATTGATGCAGAGTACCGCACCGGCCCTGTCATGCAGCTTTTATGGCGCGGTCTCGGTATTTATGTTGCGAAAAACAACATATCTCTTATGTTCGGCTGCGCCTCGCTTCCGGGCACTGATATCGAGGCTTTGAAGGTTCCTCTTTCTTATTTATATTATCATCACCTTGCGCCGCCGGCACTGCTGACAAAAGCTCTGCCTGAGCAGTACATCGATATGCGCCTTCTGCCGAAAGAGGCTTTTAATCCAGATACTGCATTTAACGAGCTGAAACTGGATCCCAGAGGCGGCAACAACAGTCTGCCTCCGCTGATTAAGGGCTATATAAGAGTCGGCGGTTTTGTAGGAGACGGGGCTGTTATTGACCATCAGTTCAATACTACGGACATCTGCATTATTGTGAAAACGGATTTAATGACAAGGAGGTATAAAAAGCATTATGATCTCGGATCCGATACCGGATTAATTTTGCCTGAATAAAATGACAATGACTGCATATATTCTCTTGCCAATAAGAATCTTTTTGTTTTTTGTATTTTTATTCGTAATAGTTCCGTTCGGCTTTATTTGCAAAAAGCTGGCTCCGGCTTTTGCATATAAGGCTGCGCGGTTTGCACATAAATACCTATACATTATCTCCGGACTGCGAATAAACATCATAGGCACTCCGTCTAAAACCGCTCCTACGCTGTTTGCGTCCAATCATGTTTCGTACTTGGATATTCCGGTTCTGGGCTATATAGTGCTGTGCCGTTTTATAGCTAAGTCAGAAGTAGCGGCATGGCCCGTGTTTGGTTTTTTATCCAAGCTGCAGAACACTATTTTCATAGAGAGAAAGCCTGCTCAAAGTCTCGAACAAAAGAACGAATTATTAGAGAGCATAGAAAACAAAGACAACCTTGTGTTTTTTCCGGAAGGCACTTCTTCCAACGGAGAAAGCGTGCTGCCGTTTAAAAGCAGTCTGTTCAGCATAACAGAGACTGCGAAAAAAGAGGGACTGCATATGTTAGTGCAGCCTGTTTCCATAGTCTTAAGAAAAATAAACGGGAAACCAGTAACAACAGAGGACAGAGCAATTTACGCATGGTACGGAGATATGACGCTGGTACCGCATTTACTGAAAGTGTGGCAGCAGAAGAGTATAGATGTAGATGTTATTTTTCATGAAGTGCTGGATCCGTATTCTTTTGAAAACAGAAAAACGCTGGCGCACAGAGCGTGGGAGATGGTGAAATTAAGTGTGGAGTGTGGAGCTAGTACGTATTCCCTCCCTTAAAAAGGGAAGGGGAATATATTACCTTGATGATTCCAGCAAGCTCTTAAACAACTCTGTCTGCTTTTCCAGCTGAATGCGCATTGACAGCTCGGTGCTCTTGCCGGTTGCTCCTGCGTTCGCCAGCATCAGCGTAGCCCTGGACGTATTATCCCGTATTTCTGAGTTAAGCCTCTTCAATTCTTCTATCCGCGATACGTTCTCATCAACCTTATCCGCCAAATTGCTTATTACCGCATATATCGCTTCTTTCACATCTCCGGGCAGCATAGAGGTAAACTCCATAGATCTTATATTCAACGCCGCCAAATCCTCCAGCCTTTGAGCTAAGTTAGACACGTTGCTGCTAAGCTTAGACAGCTCTTCGCCGGACTCCGTGCTTTGAACTCCTTCGTTCTTCTGAGACAACAACAATGAACATACTGTCTCTAAAGTGCCTATAACCGCAGTTAGGTTTTCTTCTCCTTTTATCTTATCTCCTCCTTCCGCAGCCGCCGTGTGCTTTGACGAGGCTATTCTGTCAAAGCCTTCCGACATATGCGTTTCGTGCGATGCAATCAGTCCTTTCATTTTATCAATAGCCGCAACAATCGTACTATTCTGTTCTTTAACAGAGGATACTTCTCTTTCTATTCCTCCGAACGCAGAACCTAACGCCGCAATCTGTCTCAGCACCAGATTCTGCTGGGAAACTGTCGCACTGTTTATCTCTTCGCTGGACGGCATTTTGCCCATACTCTCGGAAAGCGACACTATGGAATCCTGTATTCCTTTTATTGTGACTCCTATAGTACTAAGCTGGCTTGAATAGTTCGGAACATCTGTCGGCTTAGAAACCTCTCCCACAGAATCCTGTACTCCTTGCTGAATGCCTTGTATGGCTTTTTCTATCTCATTAAATTTCTCAGAGTAATCGGGTATAGCTATGCTTCCCATAGAATCCTGTATGTTTCTGCGTATGCCTCTTATAGCCTCTTCTATCTCTTTGAACTTGTCCGCATAGTCAGGAATATTAATATTTCCTGAAATACTTTTCATTGAGTTCTGCAGCCCATGTACTGCTTTTGCCATATCGGTGAACTGCGCAGAGTAATCGTGAGTGCCTGTTGATTTAGTCAACGCCGCTACGGAATTCTTAACGTTAGTTGTAGTTTCAGACAGCACTTTGCCGCTGGCTTGAAACAGATTGATAGCTCCAAACAGCCTCTGTCCCAGCTCGTCAGCCGTAGAGGACAGTTTCTTCAAAGTATCGGACGAGGACTCTAAGTTAGCGCGCAGACTTATTTCTCCGGACATTATAGCCTGCAGGGTCCGCGTCAGCAGCTTGCCGGTAATTTTCGTAATGTCAGCCAGATTGTCAACTTTCTCTTTCATAGAGGGCAGTATGGATCCAAACTGATCGGCTGCATTTGCATGGGCATTCTTCACCATACTCATAGAATTCGTCATATCCCGGACTGCCTGACCTAATATCTGATCGTTTCTCTTGCCAAGTTTGCTAACTTCTTCAAACACGCTGTCAATCTTAGAGGAAGCTGCTTCCATCGAAGAAGACTGCTTTTCAAACGTAGACGATATCGCCAATGCTTTTTCTCTGATTACCTCGGAATCGCCGGACAGCGACTTCATCATAGCCTCGAACAGAGAGCGGGAGCCTCCTTCAAAACGCAGTCTCACAGGCCCCTGATCGCTCATCACCGATATGTCCGGCATATGGCTGAAGTGGTAGCGCGCCATGTCTATGGAACGGGCAAGCTCTCCTATAAGGTCCTGCCGCTCGATGCCCCAGATAGCAGTTCTCATATCGCCGTGCGACATGTTCTGAATGCTTTGCGTCAGAGAAGTAAGCGGAGACTTAGTCAGTCTCACGACTTTATTCACCCAGAAAATACACCCTATCATAGAGAGCAGAGCAAAAATGCTGAAAATAGTAATGACTCCGGACCAAAAATTTATTTCTCTCTGATGAGTCAGCATAGAAGCCTTGTTATAATCGGCTCTATATTTTTCCACTACCAATAGCGCAGAAGACAGAGGCAATAAATCGTACGGCGTAAGCTTTATAAACTGTTCTTCCGAAGCGGATGCCGTAATCTTAATATCCAAATCCGAAGAGTCTTCTTCCGGTTCTTCTGCAAACGGAAGCTCTATCTTGCCAAGAACATTAAAAAACATGCTGTAAATAGCTTGCAAATCTTCTTTTTTCCGTAAGTCCTGCGTTCCAGAGAGGCTGGCAATCGCCTTATCCGCCGCTTTGAGACTATCCTGCATTTTGCCGATGAGGACAAAATTCGGATTCATATAGTAATCCTGAGCAGCTCCTAAAAAGCCGGAATATCCTAAATGCGAGAAAACAGCGGAAACAGCGGATTCGCTTTCATTGCCGGTATTTTTTTGATTCTCCGTTGTTTCCCACAGCGCAGTTCCTGCCGTGTCTATCCGGTATTTGGAATAGCCAATTCCCACAAAGAGTACTACGTTTATGAATAATACAACGCATAGCAATACAAAAGACGTTTTTTCATTAAGAAATGAAAAGCATGATTCTTGGTGCTGCTGCATGGATTTTCTTATAAATTTAGTGAGTTGTTTAACTTATGGTTAACAAGCGTTCATTATGGTAAATTTTTGTTAAGAAATCAAGTTATTTAAAATATTGGGGATAAGTTTCAAGACTATATGAGCGTTTTTTAATCTCTAATCTGAGATTTTGCTAGGTTATCTATACGTTTATTCCTGTTCTGGATATCCGCAGTCCTCTGTGGATAGAAATGGATAACAATAGTCCGTAACCTATCAGGAAGGTCATCATAGCGGTTCCTCCGTATGAGACTAAGGGCAGAGGTATGCCTACGACCGGGATTAATCCGGAAATCATGGCTACGTTGATAAACACGTATAAAAACATAGACATAGTTATCCCGAATGCCGCCAGTCTTCCGAACTGATTGCGGCAGGACAGCGCAACCATAGAGCCGTACAGTATTAATATAGCATACAGTCCCAAAAGGAATAATGCTCCTACCATTCCGAATTCTTCAGATAAAACTACGAAAATAAAGTCCGTGTGTTTTTCCGGCAGAAACTGCAGCTGGCTTTGAGTGCCTTGTCCGAAGCCCCGTCCTGTCAAGCCTCCGGAACCCATGGCTATTTTTGACTGCAATATATTGTATCCATGACCCAGCGGATCTTTATCAGGGTCAAGAAACGTGGCTATTCTCGCCTTTTGGTAATCATGAAGTTTTGTCCATGCTATAGGCAATGCGCAGAATATTACCAAAAACAATATTACAAACTTCCACCACTTTACGCCTGCGGCAAAAAAAATGGCTCCGCTTACCGCCAGCAATATCAGTGCTGTTCCGAGGTTAGGCTGTAAAAGCACTAATGCGGCGGGAACCAGCGCTATAATAGTCGGCGGCAGCAGTTTAAACGGGTTGGCTATCTCATTCAAAGAAAGCTCGTGGAAATACTTTGAGAGCATCAATATAAGTGCGATTTTCATAAGTTCGGACGGCTGTATGACCAGGAATCCCAGATTTATCCACCTTTGGGCACCCATTCCTATGTGTCCCATAATTTCTACTGCGATAAGCAGTACTAAGACTATCCAATAAAACGGTACTGCAATCCTAAGCCATACTTTTATATCGGTTAACGCTATGCCTATCATAAGGCACATGCCTGCTCCGAAGCGAATCAGCTGCGGCAATGCCCACGGATACCAGTTCTTCCCTCCGGCAGAATACAAAAGAGCTATGCCTAATAATCCCATTATCAGGACGACAAAAACTATTCCCCAGTTCAGGAGCTTCAGCTTGTCGGTCAGACTTAGATTTTCTTCTTTTATAAAATTGGACATTATTATTAGTGTGAAGTGTGGAGTGTGGAATTTTATAGACAAATAGCATGAGGCATACTAGATTGCTCTTGTTTAAAAAGCAATTTTTTTATATTTGCTAACTCCACATTTCACACTCTACACTTCACACTAATCGAAGGGTTTCCATGCGTTCTGCCGTTATAATTTTCCCCGGATCCAATTGCGAGAAAGATGTTGCCGTTGCTCTTAAAAAGACTACGGGCAAAACTCCTTACATGGTTTGGCACGCAGACACTCTGCCGGATGTCGACCTCATAGTCCTTCCGGGCGGCTTTTCTTACGGCGATTATTTGCGCACAGGTGCTTTGGCTGCAAGGTCTCCTATTATGCAGGAAGTCAAATGCAGAGCCGCTAAAGGAGTCCGGGTATGGGGAATCTGCAACGGTTTTCAAGTGCTCTGCGAATCAGGTCTTTTGCCCGGCATTCTTCTAAGAAATAAAAGCATGAAGTTTATTTGCAAGAGAGTTTCTCTCAGAGTAGAAAACACTGATTCAGATTTTACCAGACTTTGTTCTAAGGGACAGTCTCTGGAAATGATAATTGCGCACGGAGACGGCAACTATTTTGCGAGTCCGGACATTATCAAAGAACTGGAAGACAACGGGCGGGTTGCTTTCAAATATAATCAGAATCCCAACGGCTCTATTAATGACATAGCCGGCATACTGAATGAAACTAAAAATGTTCTGGGCATGATGCCTCACCCTGAGAGAGTAATGGAGCCGCTTCACGGCGGCACAGACGGCAGAATACTGTTTGACAGCGTTGTCAAAGTGCTTGCGTAATAAACACTCTCTCGTCTATGATGTTTACTCTGTTGTCCGCTATCATTTTAAGAGCTTCTACATAGGCTTTGTGTTCTTCTTGAAGGACTCTTTGCCCTAGAGTTTCTTCCGTATCGCCTTCCAATATCGGAACTGCTTTTTGAACTATGATTGGTCCGTGATCCATTTCCGCTCTCAAGAAATGCACTGTGCAGCCTGTAATTTTCGCTCCGTATTCCAGAGCTTCCTTATGTGTTTTCGTTCCTTTGAATGACGGCAGTAAAGAAGGGTGTATATTCACTATCCTGTCTGTCCAGCGTTCTGTAAACCAAGCAGTCAAGAGCCTCATAAAACCTGCTAGGCATACCAGTTGTACGTTGTGCTCTGTCAGCACTTTGTCTATTACCTCTTCAAAGGACTGTCTGTCCTCATAGTTCTTGTGAGGTATAACTATAGCCGGTATGTTGTGCGCTTTTGCAAACTCTAATCCTTTAGCATCCGCTTTATTAGAAATAACACACGCAACCTGAGCCGATATCTCACCTCTCTCACACGCTTCTATGATAGAAGCCATATTAGAGCCTCTGCCGGAGATTAGTATTCCTATTTTTAAATCACTCATTTCAAGACTCCTATACTATACACCGTCTCGCCCTCTTTCCTCAAAATCTCTGCTACCGCATCAACACTCTCTGCCTTCACAATAATTGCCATGCCAATGCCGCAGTTAAAAGTTCTCAGCATCTCTTTCTGATCTACATTCCCTTTAGCCGCAAGCCATTTAAATACCTTTGGCATTTCCCAGCTCGTCTCGTCCAGCTTTACCTTTAAATGAGGAGGCAGTACTCTTGGAATATTCTCTAAAAGCCCTCCGCCTGTTATATGAGCCATTCCTTTTATAGCATCTCCGGTCTCACGAATAGCTTTCAGCAGCGGCTTAACATATATTCTAGTGGGAGTCAGCAACGCATCCGCTACTGTCTTCCCCGCAGCAAACGGAGCTGCATCTGAATACTTAAGATTCTCTCTTTCTAAAATCTTACGTACCATAGAAAATCCGTTGCTGTGCAGTCCCGAAGAAGCCAGACCCAAAACTATATCCCCCTCTTTCATAGAATCCATGTTCGGCAGTATTTTTGTTCTTTCCACTGTTCCTACGGAAAAGCCTGCCAAATCATAATCGCCCTTTCCGTACATATCAGGCATCTCGGCAGTCTCACCGCCAATCAATGCGCAGCCTGCTATTTTGCAGCCCTCGGCAATTCCGGCTATAACGCTTTTAGCCTTCTCTACGTCCAGTTTGGCACTCGCAAAATAATCCAAGAAGAACAAGGGTCTGGCACCCTGTACAATAATATCATTAACGCACATAGCTACAAGATCAATGCCTACGAACTTGTGATTATCAGCATCTATTGCAATACGCAGCTTTGTTCCTACTCCGTCCGTAGAGCTTACCAGTATGGGGTCTTTGAAACCGGCAGCCTTAACATCAAACAAAGCTCCAAAACCCCCAAGACCTGCCATAGTTCCGGCTATAGAAGTCGCCTTTGCCATAGGCTTTATAGCCTCTACCAGAGCATTTCCGTTGTCTACACTGACTCCGGACGAAGCATATGTATTTTTTTCTGTCATCTTTACAAAGCCTTTCATTTGTAGTAAAAATTAACCAAATATTATGATATGATGAATTTTTACAAGGAGTACAGTATGTACGCTAAAAAATCAATACTTATCGCAGCACTGGCTTTTGTTCTTGTGCCTTGCTCTTACGCATCGGCGCAGGTGCCGGAATCCGCTCAGAAGAAATTTCAAGAAGCGGCTCCTGTTGAGGACTTCGGAGACGATTCTCTGGCCTATGACGAGGCTAAATCTCATGAAGAATCCAAAATGCTGACCGAGGCTGCGCCGGCAGAGCCTGCCAGCGACTATGTCGCGGACGAGCCTTATACTATCTCCGATGTCTACATAGATCTCAAATCCATACCTGTTTCAAAGGCAAGAGATCAGGCTTTGATGCAGGCTCAAAGACTTGCATACAGAAGCCTCTGCCAGCGTTTTGCAGTCCAAGATAATTCCGATAAATTATCTGATGACGACATTGCAAATATTGTAAGAAGTTTTGAAATGCAGAAAGAACAGATTTCTGCTGCCCGCTACATAGGCGTTTTCAAAATCTCCTTCAAAGAAGAGGCTGCTAAAAAACATCTGTTCGACTCTAAAAATGTGTTTTCCGAGAGTGCGTCTAAGAGCGGTTTTCAGGCTCCGGAACCCTTAAATAAACCGGAAGAAGCTGTTTTATATACTCCGGACTATATGAAGCATGAGAATAATGTGCCGCAGCATACATCTATGTTTACCATAAAGGCTGATGTTGCAGCCGCTTCTTCAGAAGCATGGGGAAAGATACGGTCAAAAATATCCAGCATTCCGGCAGTAACAGATATAAAAATGGAAGGTCTGGGCAACGGGATTGTGAAGATTAATCTGTCTTTCAACACCAGCATTCAGAACCTTGCTCAAATGCTCTCTGACAGAAACCTGCTGCTGCGGCAGGTTTCTTATGATGTTTACGAAATATATGAAATGGGCTGATGAAAAGTGGAAATAGGTTCTTTAAAGCGCAAGAGAGTAAAAGCCTCTAAGAAACACTCGGCATCATCAAAACAATGGTTAGAGCGGCACCTCAACGATCCTTATGTAGCGGCAGCTCAACAGGCAGGATATCGCGCAAGGTCTGCTTTCAAACTGTTGCAGCTGGACGAGAAGTTTCATTTTCTTCATAAGATCTCTCGGGTAGTGGATTTAGGTTCTGCTCCGGGAAGCTGGTCTCAGATTGCAAAAGAAAAGTGCGCATTCGTAGTTGCGTTGGATTTATTGCCTATGGAAGATATAGAAGGAGTAACATTTGTGCAGATGGATTTTACATCTGATGAGGCTCCTGAAAAGCTCAAGGATATACTGGCCGGAAAAGCTGATGTTGTTTTAAGCGATATGGCGCCTAATACTACAGGGCATTCCAATACTGACCATTTGCGTATAGTTGCGATTACGGAACTCGCCGCACAATTCGCTGTGGAAGTACTTAGAGAGGGAGGGACTTTTGTATGCAAGTTCTTTCAGGGCGGAGCGGAAAAGAGTATGCTGGATTTTTTGAAGCGTAATTTTAAGACTGTAAAACATGCAAAACCTAAAGCAAGCCGTTCGGAATCTGCGGAGTCGTATATTGTGGCGATGGGGTTTAGGAGAATGTGGAATGTGAAATGTGGAATTAAACCTCTTTTAGCTATACTGCTTTTCTGCTGTGCATTTATTATGACAAGCACTGCACTGGCGCAAAGCAGAATGATGCTTATACGAGACCAGGAGATAGAGAACTATCTTAAGACTCTTTCATACCCTATTTTCAGAGCCGCGAATTTAGAGCCGAACAACATCAACATTTTCATCATACAAGACCGCAACCCAAACGCTTTTGTAGCGGAAGGCATGAATCAGTTTTTTAATACCGGACTCTTGCAGCTTACGGAAACGCCTGAACAGCTTGCCGGCGTTATCGCACACGAAACCGGTCATATCTCGGGCGGGCATCTTATCCGCGGTAAAGAAGAGATGAACAATGCTTATAAGAAAAATATTATAGGCACTATACTGGCAACCGCTGTAGGCGTAGCTTCCGGCAATCCCGGACTTGCGGCAGGAGGAGCATTGTTAAGCGGGCATGTGGCGGAAAGAAGTTTTTTGAAATTTAACCGAGTACAAGAAGCATCTGCGGACTTGGCTGCGGCAAAGTATTTGGAGGCGGCCGGGATTTCGCAAAGAGGGCTTAGCGAATTTTTCCAGAAGCTCAAGGGACAGGAGTTTCTGCCGGAAGAACGCCAGATGGAGTATGTAAGAACCCACCCTCTCAACATGGACAGAATAGATGCCATAGATAATTATCTTAGTCTTTCTAAAACAAAAGATAATAAAATGTCTGAAGAGATTTACACTATGCACGAGAGAATGCGCGCAAAACTCTTAGGATATTTACAGCCTCAGGCTGCTCTTTTGCGTTACGGAGAAAAGGACGACAGAATAAGCGCAAGGTATGCAAGAACTTTTGCGCTGTACCGCACGGGCAAGACTGAACAAGCTCTGAAAAGCATAGAGTCTCTTATCAAAGACGAGCCTGCCAATCCTTATTTTTACGAGCTCAAAGCTCAGATTAAATTCGAGAGCGGCAGAATAGAAGAAGCGATTGCTTCTTATCAGAAGCTGAATGAGTTATATCCTAATTCCGCACTATTCAAACAGGCGTATGCCAAGGCTCTTATAGAAAACAAGAACAAAGATAAAGAATTAAAGCGTCTTGAAAGAGCCGAGAAACTCTTGTTGGAAGCAAATGCTTTGGAGCCGGATTCTCCTTGGACATGGAGGCTCTTGGCAACATCATGGGGACGGCAAGCCGGATTTGCCAAGACAGAAAAACAGCATACTCTTTTGAAGGCACTTGCAACATATGCTCTTGCGGAAGAAGCTCTTGCTTTAGGCAATGAGAAAAACGCCGCACGTCTGGCAGAAAGAGCTATGAAGGATCTGGACAAAGGCTCTGCTTACTGGCTGAGAGCGCAGGACATTTCTTTGATAAGTGTTGAGAGTGAAAAGTGAAAGGTGGAATTATTTTAACTTTTCACATTCCCAAACCACTTATCACAAATAACAAGGTCTTTCATAAGTTCCCGATGCTTTTTTCTTAGCTCCAAATCTTCCCCCCAGTGCTTTGCCTGCCATAACTCTTCCAAAGCACTTAATTCTAGGGCTTTTTCCGGAGTCAGCTCACCCTCCAAAAGCATAAGAGATATAAGCAGCGAATCCGTATCCGATACTGCCTGAGAAATACCGCTGAGTAAAAAAGGCTCTATGTTCAAAAGATACTGTTTCAGTTTTTCTTTTACAGCCTCACTTTGTTCAATGAAAAATATGCTGTCTTTTATTATGAGTTTCGTTTCAAATTTTTTAGAAAACCACTCGACAACAGGATTCCAATTTTCATTCTCTAACTTTTGCAGCTCATGATTAGTACCGGTTCTGTAACACACAATGTCCGTGTCTATCTTGGAAACTATCTCATCTATAATCTCGTTCTTGCGTTCCGAGACCACATCTATAGCTGCCATAGCCAGCCGCATCATCGGCATTTTCACAAGAGCGTTTTTATAATCCTGCGCAGTTTTTATAGTCTTACAATTTTCCGATAACTCTTCCGTAATCATCTCTGCCAAACCATGAGACGGCACTATCAACTCTTTTCCCGCAGGCGTTTTTATAACCGCATCATTTCTTAGAATGCTGAAACCATTCTCCGCTTGTTTTATACTGAAACTGTTCATTGAGACATGCCGCCTTCAAACAAAATACTCCTTATAATTCCCGGCGCAAGCACAGACATTGGATTCACAGACACTTGGGGGTCAGAAAGATCTCCGGTAATATTATAGGATACTGCCAATATGCCGCCGTGCCTGCCGCCGGTAAGTAGGTTTCCTACGATAGGCAAACGGTTTATCAAACTGTTCATCACGCTGAACGGCACTACATTTCCTCTTAGATTCACAGTATTGTCATTGAGAAGCACTGTCCCTTCAGTGTTAATACTGAACGCCGCCGTAGAAGCTCTTACGCGAGACAGCTCTATGGTATCGCCGTTCCAGTTGAAATCTCCTATAAGAGAACTGAACTGTGCGCTGTTGGTAAACAGCCCTGCAAACCCGAACGGCGATATTGCGTTCAACAGCACTCCCAAAAGCGGCATGTTGTTTACGGTAAAATCCTCTATTTTAATGCTGCCTTTTATATCGTGCGGATTCAGAGCAGTACTCTTGCCTGATAAAAGCAATCTGCCTCCTGAAATTGTCTTAGTAAATCCTAAGCCTTTCAATGCCGCTCCAAAATCGTTGGTAGAAATCAAAAGCTCTCTGGCTCCAAAAGCTATTGGCAGCAGCGTTATTTCCAAAGGCATGTGTGCGGCGGCAAACATTCTTAAATTAATCTCTCTCCAGCCGACAGAGTCCTTTATAGCATGGCCTTCTATGTTCTCTAGGAATGTGTCAGTATCCGTATAAAGCCTTGCTAGTTTAATCTTCAAGTGTCCGGTGAAAGAGGACTCTTCTTTCTTTTCTTTTTTAGCCGCATCATCAGTATCGCTGTTCATAAAACCGGAAATATCCAATGCCTGTCCGGATATATTAATCATAGGTATTGCGTTCGAAGTGCCGTTGGCATACGAAATCTGAGCATTGTTTCTGCCTAAAACAAATTTAGGAAAATCTAAAGCCGCGACATTTTTCATGTCCGGACTAAGAGTGATATTTCCGCTCACAGAAAGATTGCCGCCCTGTAAAGAAATATCGGAAATCTCAACAGGCTTTCCCTCTTCCATGCCCACGTTCAAAGACAGCACAGCAGGAGCATTCATGGCTTTCTGCCAGTTCAGTAAAGGCACGGAAATCTCGGCAGCAGTCATGTCTATTTTGACTTTGGCAGAGGCCGAGCTTTTATCCGATTGCGTAATGTCAAAATTAATCTGAGAATTCTCTCTGCTTCCTTCTAATACGTCCACGCCCAGTTTCTGCCAATCATTTCCTCTAACCGTACCGGTCCCTGAAACAGTCCTTAGAGGACGCCCTTCAAAATTTTCTCTCATCGCTATTTGGAAAGGAGAACCGGACAGCAATACTCCTCCTTCAACAGACAACCACCCCTTAGTCAAATCCAGAGACAGATTTCCTTCCGATATGACAATACCCTCTATCAGATCTCTTGTGTAAACATTCCTAAGCCCTGCTTCTGCAGATATATCTACATCATCTATGCTTAAAGCCTTCAGCAAAGGAAACCCGAAAGAGGCTGTTCCCTCTATGTTGCCCATGATGTCCTCCGGCTTTATTCCCATGCGCGCCGCATATCCAAGCGGAGGACTATCCAACAGCCTTAACACATCGGAAACAGAACCTGAAATTTTGAGAGGTATAAAAATATCCTGCTCTTCTTCACTCAATCCTGTTATTTCCAGCGTAAAAGGAACAATATTTATATTAAAAACATTTCCGGACGTGATTTTTATCACTGCTTTGTTAATGTCAAAAACAGCTTCTGCGCTTACGTTCTCAGCATGCGGCATATTGTCCATATAGTTTACGTTCATTTTACCAGCGTTAACACTGGCATCTAATTTTTCAATTGTGCTGTTTTCAAAATTGTCGAAATCCAGCTTGCCGGTAATATGCGCTTTCCCGTTCTCGAACACTCCGGAATTCATGTTCGTAATTATCCAGTCTCTGGCATTCGCTCCCAGAGCATGAGACCACACGAATTCCAGATCGTTTGCCAATACCATAGGCAGCTCTATAACAGACGAAAAAGAAGCGGTATTCTTAGCGTTATTAATTTTTCTGCTTATATCCAGAAACCCGGAGGAAAAAACCAACTCTGTTTTCGCAGATACTACTGCTTCACCAAAATCGATAACAGCATTCGACACTACGGGCTCTTTAGAATTTTTATTGTACTTAAGCGTCAGCAAAAACTTTTCTATAGGTCTGTTATTTTTCCATATCTCTTCAAAAACCAGCTCTCCCTTGCTTCCTTTAATATCCATGGCAGCCGCATTGAGATATAACTCCGAGTCAAAGACGAGATCTATAGATCCGGAAAACGGCACTTTAATATTAGATGCCTGATGAAATCTATCGGCAAGAGGCGTATTATCCAGAATACTGTAAGGAGTCACGCTGTCAAAAGCCGCAGACACAAAATGAGTTCTATAAAAAGGGTCAAAGTTATAGGCTATATCTAAAGAAAAGTCTTTTTTCGATCCGGCCAGTTTTATTTTTCCTTCTATGGTGTCAATGGGCAGGAGCCTCTTAGAACGGCGGGAAAACATCGCAGAGACAACATTAATCTCCCAGTTCTTCAGAGAGAGGGGATCATAAATATCAATAACGCCGTTAGAAATCTTGATGTCTCTGATAGCGGAAAGTTCCGACAGAGCGTCAGTAATCTTAGAGCGCACTCCGGAGACACAAAGATCGGAGCCGTTATCATCAGCAACAGGAACAGAAGGGTCGTCCGAATAAGGAATTCTGATGTGGGGGCTGTCAAGAGTGATTCTGCTGGGCAAAAACTGACCGAACAAAAGGTTCAGCAATTTAAGCTGGGCAGATACAGAAGGAAACGAGGCGATTATATAACCCTCATCGTTGGCAATTATGATATTCTCGGCTGTGAGAATAAAAGCATGGCTATTATTATCCCAGTTCAAACTGGAGGACTCTATGGAAACAGACGAGTTGGGAACAAAATTTTCTATGGCGATTTTAGCGTAAGGGGCGAAAGCATTAGTATCAATAGGCGAGCTGTGAACTTTCCAGATGATAAGCACAGCTGCCATGCAAAAAAACATGACAATAAAGGTGCAGATTCCCAGAAAAACACCCAGTATGCTATTAAAGAAAGGTTTCATGTTGACAACAAGCTTAAGGAAAGTAGATTATAGCAAGAGAATTACGCTCTATTTTATAAAAAATAGCAACATTTTTTTTCTTTTATTGCCGCCTACACGGGAATGACAATAGAAGAGGCGGAATAACGATGACTAAAATCATTTCAGCGGACTCCGAGGGCATAAAGGAAGCTGCGGGCATAATCCGCAAAGGAGGACTTGTTGCGTTTCCTACGGAAACAGTGTACGGGCTGGGAGCAGATGCACACAACGGCAAGGCTGTTGCGTCTATATTCGAAGCAAAAGGCAGACCTGTTTTTAATCCTCTTATAGTGCATGTCTCGGACAAGGATATGCTTCACGGCATAGTCGAATACGAGGGCTATGCAATGAGTACGGAAAAAATTCAAAAGCTAATAGAAGTATTTTGTCCCGGACCTTTGACTTTGATTCTGAACAGAAAACAGGACACGAAAGTTTCTCCTCTGGTAAGCGCAGGGCTGAATACTGTTGCAGTAAGGATTCCCTCGAACGAGACTGCGCAAGAACTCATCAAAGAAGCGAATGTGCCTATTGCTGCGCCCAGTGCCAATGCGTCCGGAAGAATAAGTCCGACAACAGCGCAGCACGTTTTGAAAACTCTGGACAACAAAATAGACGCAGTCATACAAGGCGAGCGGTGCATCATAGGCGTTGAGTCTACCGTTTTGAATTTATGCGCGGAAACTCCTGTTATATTGCGGCACGGAGCAGTGCTTAAAGAAGATATTGAACAGACTTTAGGTATAAAAATTCTGAGTGTCGGTTCAGGAGAATCTTCTATTTCGCAAGAGCTGTTGTCTCCGGGCATGACCTCAAGCCACTATGCGCCTTCTATTCCTCTAAGAATGAATGCGGCAGATGTTGGCAATGATGAGGCTCTGCTTGCGTTCGGAGACGACAGCCGGATTCACGGAGGAGCATATAGGCTTAATCTAAGTCCATCAGAGGATTTAAGAGAAGCAGCAGCAAATCTATTTTACATGCTGCAAGAGCTGGATTCTAAAAGGTACAGCAGCATCGCAGTAATGCCTATATCTATGCAAGGATTGGGGATTGCGATTAATGATAAGTTAGCGAGGGCTTTGAGGAGTTAAGAATTGGTGCAGGTAGCGGCAACTATATTGCGTTATGCAGCACCATCTCAGGAGGCATTGAGAAAGCCTTTCTTTTCTCAAAACTAATGCGAACGGCATATCTGGTTTTGAACGGAGCGAGTAATTCCGGCAGGTCTTCTTTTCCGTATAAATATCTTACAGTCTCCAAAGGCTTTCCTGGATAGACTTCAGCAGCCGGCAAATGCCGGCTCTGCATGGCAAAAACAGCTAATTCTTCAGTTATAAAGTTATAAGAGTGCTGAATAAAATCTTTTGGAATTGATTCTCCGCGTAATTCTTTTCTTTGTGCAATCAATGATGTGTCCAGATCAATCTTTTCTTTAAAAGCCGGATCATCAGTTTCTAATCTTAAAACTGCAGCGTGTGTTTTATGAAACTCGTCTGTGTCAAACCAATCAGTCCAGCGCGTAAACGACCATTTGGGCTGCAAACCGGATAATATAGATTCATTGCGTTCTATCCATAAAGTTCCTGCAAGCAAGGACATATATCCAGCGCGTTCTTCATCTTCACCGCAAGCAATAATATTGTGCCGCTGAAGAAAATCGCCGACACTTATCTGAATTTCTGTTACAGATGGATTTCTGTTGATCCAGTCAACAGCAGCTTGAAGTTTTGCGCCTTCATGATTTGGCTGACCAACACTAATCCTCAGCCTTAGACGAGAATAATTTCGCCAGCTTGGGCTGCTTTGCACGCAAACTTTATATTCCTGATACGAATTCATGTTCATCACATCACTCATACGTCTTAGCAGCAGTTGTTTTCGTTGGAATCGAACCGACATTCCATATTATTTCAAACATCTTGCGCTGCGTTTCTACAAGTCCACTATCACGGATAATAATAGCACGCTTTTCCTGGTTTAGAAATAAAGCAACCTTGTCCCCATATATTACCAGTACGTTGTTGCGAAAAAACTGCTTAGGCACAGTACGGTACTCATTGAGCGGAAAAAGACAATAGGTATCCCCTTCTTCAATGAGACTTCGGAATTTGATACCAAGCCTGCGAAGGCGGAGCTGACTTTCAATAACTTCCGGTGTAGAAAGTTTGTTGCGAACAAAAGCGAAAAGAACCTCGCCGCTAGTCTCTCGTAATGTCATAAAGACATCATCTAAAACTTCAAGATACGAAGCGTTACCAGCAATCTTCCTGATAGTATCATCACGTAATTCAACACCGCAATTCCCATTAAACTCAACACCGGCATCATAGAATGTTTTGACTATTTTTTTAATGGTGCTTGGGCGTGCTTGGACTGTCCCTCTTTCAATATTAAAGACGGTCTCTCTGTTGACTCCTGCCTTGTCGGCAAGGTCTTTAGCGTCCCAATCAAGGAAAATCCTTGCTGCTCTTATTTGTTTTCCTGTTATCATAATATGCCTATCATAACTAATTTTTTTCATTATGGCAAGTAATTTTTAATACGAAAGTAAAATATTTTGCCCAAAAAAGGCAAAAATATATCTTTTTTGGTCAGCAGTCCCTTAAAAGCCACCATAAATTAAACTTTTAAACAGTTTTTATATTATGTATTATAACGAATTAAATTGCGACTTAGTACTATTTTTCTATTGCTTTCACCCCGGAAATCTATTAATTTAACAAAATAAGGGCGGCTGATAGGGCTTTCCCAAAAAGACATTATAAGAGGACAAAATGTTAGATTTTGACACAGTTATATCCAAATACGGTGAGATTATGATTTTTCATATGATTGAAGATTGGGAAAAGCATAGAGGTATCCGTTTGGAACCTATCTCTCTTGAAGACCGTTGGGCTAGGTTTATTGCTGAGACTAACGACAATCTCGCACCTTTACAAACCGTATATGCTTAATTAAGGAAGTATTCTTATGATTCCCCCTAAACACCCTCTGG
>Ga0123354_10003176_pt1 | contig 22483 bp, 9 predicted proteins | sample TergutLab28metaG_2_FD_97872 | JGI IMG/M metagenome (GOLD analysis project Ga0123354, IMG submission 97872) | Labiotermes labralis P4 segment gut microbial communities from Petit-Saut dam, French Guiana - Lab288 P4 | ecosystem: Host-associated > Arthropoda: Insects > Digestive system > Gut ... | reverse complement strand
TTGGGGGGGAAAAGAAAAAAAAAAAATGGTGAGAGGGGGGGGGGGGGGGGGGGGGGGGGGAGATTTAGGAAGACAAAGCGAATGTCATAAAGTTGCTGACGTAGCTGAGCTAACGTTGCGCGTCTTCTTCGCAGACACACACACACTTTCAGTGAAATCTACTCTTCGCTTACATTTAATATATCACTCTGTACATAATGTGCGGACATGAACACACGAAGTTAATAATACAATATTACTGTTACAATGTAATCGCTTTTAAACAGTTGATGTTTATTGAGTTTATCTCAGTATTACCTTTCTGCAATAGAAGATAAATTCTGCCGCGATTTCCCATTGTACACTTACCTTAGCCAGCTAAACCAACTTAATTTCTTCATAACCCATTTCTCGAAGATTCACCTTTAATTTCTTCCATCCACATCCATGTCCCTGTAGGATTACTTATCGAAAGTTACAGATATTTATTTTTCCTTCACATGCCTTGCATGTCATACTCATTTCGTCTTTCGCGATTTCAGTAGCCTAGCAATTAGTTGTGCGGTTTGTTCTATTCTACTGTTAATTACGTCACCTCTTCTCACACCCACGTATTCTTCACAGCATTGTGCTCTCTCACACACTCGTCTCTCATTGTTCTTCATTCTACGACACCTAGCGTCGTAACAGCAAGCTGGACCTATGTACACTTTCAGGTGTTTTGACCCGTAGACTCTTAGGAGCGAAAGAGGTTTCTGTAGTATTCCAAAACTAATTTGTAAATAAATTTAGGTGGAATAAACGAAGAATTTTGATTTCTGAACGTCGTTCCAAGAAATACAGCCTAGCCTGAGATTATAAATTAATATTTAATTTAATTCTTCCAAGAATTCTAATGGCAATAGCGAGACATAGGTGTAAAATTTCCATAAATAAATAAATGGTAACGCTTTTCGGGATTGCAATAATAAAGAAACAAAAGGCAAATTTAGTGGTTAGAGTGTTTTTGTATATTTAATGTCACAATTTTAAACTAAACATAGACATTAAAAATCAAACGTGCTAGACACAATTCTACTCTTCATTGACAAATTTTCGTAATAAACTGCAATACTATCCGATAACTATTGAAGCACACCGCACTTAAATTATGTTTTTTTATACTGGCTCACCGAACGCTGTATTGAACCCCATGTGAGTAACAGGAACCGATAGGTGTAAATTGAAACTTGTTTAAAATGCTATGATTTAACAAAAGGGAACACATATGAATTTGAATTAACATGAAACCTAATACAGTGGGCCTACATGATTTAAATTTACTCCTAAGTAACCCTTTAAAGTGGATTACACTTTACAGCCTCACCCAGCATTTATTTTCGTATAGGGAAAAGCGTGTTCGCAAGTACCTTGATTACAATCTGCAATGTAAAGTGAATCTCAAAGCACACAGCACTTCTGTTAGAGAACAGAACACGTACAAGAAAGTAATCTCTTTGTCGTGTTAATACACACATCTGCAGTACACTGTATAATTTAAGAGTGGACTAATTTCCTTAAGGAAGCTTCATAGAGTAGAGCAGCAGCATTTGTGCCTGCCGTACAGACTGCAGCATCTGGGGGTTGTATAGAGTGCACTGAAAATTCAAACTCTATAAGAATCAAGCTGACTTGTTATCAGCGTATGAAGAAGGAATTTGGACGATGCAAGTAATTATAAACATTATATTTTATGTAAGAACGAGTCTGTAATGATGAAGATAGTGAAATGAGAAGTGAAAAAAATACTTGCCACAAGTAATATACTTCAATTATCTTGGCAGCGAAGTTACATATGAATAAAATAGTAATTGAACCGGAATAGCACAGGCCTGCAAGTTATGAGCAATATGTGGCACATCTCTGAAAAATGTGACTCCCACCTCTTTAAAATACTGTGCCACAATTCCGGCCTCACCCTCTCGGGGTATTTTGCTTTTACAAATACAATTCTGCTGACAGAAACAAGGCGGGGTGGCCATTGTGTCAGTAGTTAGGATATTTCAGTAACTGTGTAATGACGATTGATGGCATCATAACCATTAATCTTACTATGGAGAATTTTGGGTTACTCTAACAATTAGTATGTGTTTTGAATTCTGAAAAATACTTTTTATGCATAACATATAAACAACAGTACAAAAGAGTCAACTCTGAAGCAAATAACAAAATTATACGAACTTAACTTACCATTTATATAAAAAATCAGCATTCACTGCAAGCTTGAGTCTTGTAATTGTAGCAATATAAATCACTTACCTGAAAAGAGAGACGAATTTTCTTAATATCCATACCACGAAATAAAAAAATGGACACTAAAAATAGTTTACCCTGAAATTAAAAATGTTTTAAATCTACTGTATTTTGGAACTAGTAAGAATTACTGAGAAAGTGATAATCATTAACCTGCCAATAAGGTCGTTATTTTAAAGGGTTAAACTTTAATTCTCGCGTCTAAAGATCCCGCCGTTTTACCCCATCCTGATTCAGCGCAAGCAGTAAACACTCTAAAAACATATCTACTAAAGACCCATCTCGATTTTACTTCCCAGCTGCGCTTCTGTTAAAGTGGTCTCTTCCTCTTAAGTTTCCGGAATAATTTTTTTTATATATTTCTAATTTATTCCATGTGTTTTACAAACCATCCTTTCCCAAAGGCGTTAATTTGATTTTTTCATTACGAATTTAGAAGTTCATTTAATGCTTGAAGCAACACACTGATTACAGGGTTAATGAATGACAAAAACACAAATAATCTAAAATTGTTATATTATATTATGTTTATCGTGTCGTGTCATATTATTTTGTATTATGACATATCATGTCATGTTATATTATATTATATTATATTATATTATATTATATTATATACATCGTAATATTTGTTTATAGAAATGTTTGTAGGGCAGGATTTCGGAAATGCCAACAAACAGATAATATCTACAGTGCACCATGGTCTAAAAGCAGGATATAAAGCACTAACTTCAAATTTATCTTCTTTTTAATTCTGGAGAGGAACAGAAGAGCCGGTACCAAAGTACCAGATGTTCCCACTAAGTGTTCACCAAATTAAGTGAAAACAAATTTATAGGAAGTTGAATTTTATTTTGCAACTTCACATACAAACTTGAGTGAATGTAATGCGATGTGACTACGGCTTTGACAAATGGGCTTCAGTTCCCTGTAGGATAGAATTTATTTTGAAGCCAACGTACCCCGAAATTTCTGTTAGGCACAGTAGCCAGACACCTAACCTTAACTATGTTGAAAAACTGCTTGTCTGTTTAAGAGATGTGCAGTTGCCAGAGTTTGAAGCGAACTAGTCCAGGTGGAGCTTTACTTCTACGCCACCTACATGCTTTTAGACGGTGTAAGTAGACACTGGCTTGAATTTCATATTTAATATGAACGCTTGTTCCTGTAGGGTGCAGTACGTTACAACGTCGATTAGCTAAGCTTAGAAATTACATCTGCAAAGTTCACAATTTATACGACTCAGAAGAGTCTGCCTCACGTCTTTCTTGCAAGTCGTTTTCTTCAGGTCATATCGTGACAACAAGCAATTTATCTCAAAGCTCTGGTTCTTGACCTCATCCGTCCACAGATAAGGATAAGAAGCAGGTCTCGTGCAAATCCCGCCCAAAACATCTTATCTTGTCGTCTCGTAAAAGTCAAACTGTAGTAGAAAACTGCAATGTTTGTGGCATTACGGAGATAGCTTGCATAACCCGCGGTAACCGCTGTGGTGACACAGAAACTGAGTCAGCAGTCAGTTTTAAGTCAGACGGTGAAGAGAGTGTGAATATAAAAGATACATTTTCCTACACAAATTTAAATTTCACATAATGGAAAGATATGGCTGACTGGAGGTACTGTTCCACGTCCACCGAAACTTGGCAGTAGACTGTGCTAAACTGTAAGCTTTGGCTTCGGCCGCTTTACCCCAGAATCAATCCAGAACACGCGTTAACGAATTGCGAAGAACTACTTCCCTTTTACTGAATTTTATCCGCGACCACTCTCCCGTAATTTGTTACTGCACTGACTGAGCTGTCCCAAGAAAAATGATGGGAAACCACAGCAAACCTACTCATGAGACTTGAGATTCAAACCTTTGATCTCCGAAACACTGCCACTCACCAGACTGTTGCGTGAGATAAATAAGACATTGTGTGGGTTGACGATTTTCATCAGGCCCTTCTCTTTAATTTACCAAAGTTCCGGATGCAACATCCGGCTGGACGAAACACGAAGTACATATGACCAACAATCCAAGTTATGAAATACAAAAAAGAAATGATCCGCGTTTAAGCCATTTCTTTCATCTTTCAAAATTATAAATCCAGTGATATGAGGTAGACAAGAAAACTTAAGTATAACGATTTTAAATCAGTGTGTGTAAAAAAAAAGGTTAAGCAGTCCCATTACAGGCCTGAACAGGGCCAAAAGATTCCAGGAAGTGAAGGTTCCCAGATTTCATGACAACGGCACAGGACGGTGGAAGTTTGTCAGTCTTACGCACCGGCCGCCTTTACCCCCAGGAAATGCTCCTGGTACTCATTTCTGTTAGAGGCTGAGTCGACCACAGGAACATAGTGCGATCGGAAGGATTTTATGTCAATGAAAAATCCACTGACACCAGTTGGGATCGAGCCCGCGACCTTCCGATCTGTAGCACAGCACCTTAACCACTGTGCTACCGCAGTCCCCCAAACCAGTGTGTAAGTTGGATTTATTATGGTACAAGATAATGTCCAGTGGTGGGATTTTACGTGGACATTACGTTATGTTACATCGGCATCTGTAAGAGTTGAGATAACATTTAACCATGCGAGAGACACTCTGGCACCACCGCATGTTCTTTATTCCATGTAGCTGTAGGGTTAATGCTGGAATTAAATTCCTGGACAGGTTTTGTTTTATAAGCAGCAAATGTGTAATGAAAGAAAGAGAATAACAATTGGAATATGTACAGGAATAGGGGACAAAACACAGGTAACTGAAGAGAGTTTTTTTTTAAAAATTAATGTTCACTGGGAAGATACCAAGAAGTACAAAGTACTGCGGATGGATGTGACATAAATTAGGAGTTGACAGCCTTCGACAGGATATAGCATATGACAGTTATGAGAGTAGCGGCAAGTGTCCTACAAAACAACCTGAATTGTGACTACAAGAAATCAGATTGTACGAAGGAGAGGCCTGGCTTCAGGATATGCTCCAATTTTACAGTGTCTTAGAAAGATAATAAACAATCACTTTCTTCCAAGGTAGGGATTAATTTCTCCAGCGGCTGGAGTTACTGTCCTTTTCAAAATGAAAACTAGTGCTACAAAATTGCCCTCATATTAAAGTAGTTTTGCTTGTTGGTCCGAAATGTGACATGCCAGCTGGTATAAAAGAAGTGGGTCATTAGTAGGGAGGCCATCTACTGATGCGCAATCCTCCTGAAAACTCTCCACTGCGGATCGCCACCGGCTGTAGAGTACAAACGGCTCGCCTAAAAGACGATTGGTAGTCACGCAATGAGGAAAGGGGACGTATTTCCTTTCTTTGCACTACGTTGCTGGCCTTCTATTGGCCTGATTAATTCCAACAGTGGCGTGCTTAGGGTGCCAAACCTAAGATATCTCACATATGAGAGAAAATATTTTATATTGACTTTTTATTTATGCCACGATTTGATTGAGATTAGAATGTCAAAAGCCAGTCCAAAGTTTTAAATTTAGCCAAAGATCTTTAAATGTGGAGCTAAATGTACAAATTTAGTTGCTTAAAAGCAAATAGAAAAGAAGTGAATTTAAAAAATTAAAAATTCTTCTTGTTTCTTTACGAATTGAGCATCTAAATATTAGCACCGGCCTCGAATAATCTCCTTGCAGTTTCTTCGTGTTCTTTCTTCAATTCTAGTAATGGTCTTCGGCGGCATGTCTTTATCTATTGTAACTACAGTCCACATATCTATCTACTATGGTACTGAGTCGTAAATATTTGGAGAAATAAATACATTTTTTGCCCTGTACAGGTGCATCAAAATAAAGATAATAATAAATTAATGAAAACTGAACATGAGCGTCTGCAAGCTGGTGCGCGCGACGGCCATACTACCTTATTGTTATTCTACAGTAGTCACAGTTTAAGCCCAAAAGCCTTTTCTGAGGCAGTGTTTAGTTGATAAACATCTGACAAGAATCTGGAAGGTAATTTGCTTCATTTTAAAGACGCTGTAATACAGAACACGCTGACACACAGACATGGAGATATAAAAACCCAAACTTCATAAAACATTACTTATTAACCCATTAAACACCAAAGAAGAGAGACAGAGAAGAAGAAAGAAGAATAGAAAGAAGTGTTGTGAGCTGTACTACACTTAACGGGAGGTGGGAGGATCAGAAAATGTTGCTGTTCTGAGGGTACAAAGGCAGTGACCGATCGTCCTTCCGGTAAAAGTAGAGAGGTAGCAAAGAAAAGCTGTTGCGTGAAGAAGGTAAAATAATGGGAAATAGACTATTGGGAGTTTGCAGCAAAAGAAGTACAATGAGCACTTGGGCTGAATTTTGTATTTGGAGGGACACATCGTTATGAAACCTACGTCAAGTTCGAGGAGTTACGTTTTTGCGAAAAAAAAATTGAAGTCAACTGTTGGAAGGTCTGCACGAGAAGCATAACGTGCAACATGAATTTTGTTAAGAACAACAATATTTAGATTCAGTTCGTACCTTACAGTAAACGCCATTCGTCTGGGTTAAAAGAAAGCCAGGCACTTAGAGCTGTGCAGCTGAAAAGCGCTGTGTGTTCAGACACGCATACAAAAAGCACATGGGCTCAATATACTCCGAGGACAGAACGTAAAATATTTGATCCTTAAAATTGGTGACACGTAAAGTAAAGTTAGGCTTTAAACGGTTACATGGGCTATGTAACATGCGTAGCCTGAAAGCCTGAAAGAAGATGCCTGAAGGGCACAGGCATAAATGAGAGGATTACTGATGGAGTGCAGGATAATTTGTAGAGAACCTTCAACTTAATATTGTACATACTACGTTCAAATAATGTATATATATATATATAAATATATATCTCACGAACAAATTTCACTTGTCCATGAAAAGGGAACAGAGATGTTCTCTGTTCTCCATTCTTAGACAAGTGCAATTTGTTGGTTATAAATTTATACGTGCAGAGAATCTCTCTCAGGAACAGCGTAATGAGGTTCCGAGTTTTGTGAAACACTGGGTATCTTTTGAGTGGTTGAGCAGTGTTAAATTCAAAGAAGAAATCTGTCGTTGGAGTCAATCATTTAACAATTTGCACAGTAAATGTGAAAAAAGTGATATCATTTGTAAATTATGAGACCCAAAAAAAATGGATGTAAGAAAAACGAGAAAAAAATCGGAGTGCACTAAATTTAACTCTTAGAATGTTCATAATCAACTTCTGGGATCGAAGTCCAGGATAACAAATCCTTAGAAGTTAGTATATTAGAAGAAGCTATAAGATCATATGCAGAAACAGAGGATACCTCAAATTTGCTGATTGCGTTACTAAACCGGTAGGTCTGGAAAGACCGTGTATTGAACTATACGCATACATGAGTTTTAAGTGGAAAAGTGTACTGTGGAATTTACCGATGTCATTTCCGAGGCTAGAAGTTTCTTCTTGGTAGAAAACAATATTATTTATACATAATTACAAATACTCAATTTAAACTACAAAATAGCAGTGGATAAACAATTGACGTTAAGTAATAGGACTCCTAACTTACTTCGGATTTGTAACAATGAGAATAACATGTAAATAAACTTTTAATAAACGTGGGAAACAAGTAAGGCAGTGAAGAAGCAAGTATGGGGGAGGTAACCGAGTAAGTACGTAAGTCCAAAAGCAGCAACCGAGTCAAAACGTAACTCAACAGGGAAGCAACCGAGTAAATATGCCAGTGCACAAGGCAGCGACCGAGTAAGCACCTAAGTGCAAAAGGAAGCAAGCGAGTAAGTACGTAGGCGCACAGGGAAGCAACCGAGTTAGTACGTAAGTGCACACGGAAGAAACCGAGTAAACACGTAAGTACAAAGGGAAGCAACCGAGTAAGGACGTAAGTGCACAAGGAAGCAACCGAGTACACACGTAAGTGCACAGGAAAGGAACCGATTAACTACGTAAGTGCATAGAAAAGTAAAGGAGTAATCATGTAAGCACATACAATAAATGAGAAACTAGTAAGAAAGCACTCAAATAAACATCTAACAAGCACGCTAGTAAGCAAGTTGTTAAGAAAGCAAGGAATAAGCAAGCAAGCAAGGAAGAATGAAATGATTAAGAAAATAAGTTAAGAACATAAGCAAGGAAATGAGAAGGTAGAGTCTTAGAATTTTGATCCTTATAAATTCTCTGCCGACAGCAAAACAAAGTAACACAATGACCCCACACAACACCACACCTCAGCTCTAGCCATTAGGTGTAAATAACATGAAAACAGACTCATTATCAGCATATATTATTTCAACACCCCCCGTAGTTTCAAAAGAAAATTTATTAAGGCTATCCTCTCTCCTACTTTAACCTGGTCCTCTTTTCCCCTTTTCTTCATCTATTACGTATCCAGGAGGCAAGTCGTAACGAAGAAAAACGATCAGAAGGTAATTAAAAGAGGGAAATAAATTTCGCAATGGGACGTGCAAGGAATTGAGTTCAATTATGTGGCCGCTACAGAGCAGAGCTTGATGCGCCGCCGCCGCCGCCGCCGCCGCCGCCTCGGGGAAAAGAAGACGAAGACCACGTGGAAATTTTCTCTGCAACTTGGGTAAAAGGAATGAGCCGAACGGAAGACTTTCTTTGTAAGTGGCAGAGGCAAGGTTTGAAGTTAAAGACAGAGAATAGTTAAAATTATTTTTCTGTGAACCATGGCCGTACGTGATGTGGACGGAATTAGAATGGGTGTTGCGATGAAAAGAGACGAAGGGATTTAATTTGTGAAAATTCAGAGATTTGCGGAATATAAACAAAAAAGTACTCTTCTTAGAGTAACACATAAGATAGTTACATGATAACAATTAATAAATAATCGCGAAATCGCCAAATATCCTTCAACTTTCCTTACATTTAACGTAATTTTTGCTCTTTTTTATGTTTTGCTGACCGTGCATCTCGGTATAAACTTAGCAACTGACCAACTTAATGCACAAATTCTTGTTTTATAATAAGTTCATTATATTCCTCTACATGTTTCGAGCACTATTGTGCTCATCATCAGGAGGTCAAATTATATTATACAGAAACTGGTATCATCACACTCTGTATAATATAATTTGACCTCCTGATGATGAGAACAGGATGAGCACCAGATTCTGTATAATACAATTTGACCTCCTGATGATGAGCACAATAGTGCTCGAAACGTGTAGAGGAATATAATAAACTGATTATAAAACAAAAATTTGTGCATTAAGTTGGTCAATTGTTAAGATTAGTGTATTTTTATGTGCTTATTTATCAAATTTTTGGGAGTGCAGCAAAAATTCTTCTAGCAAGCTGTTCAACCAAGACCCTGCCCTGAGTAAATTCCCCAAGAACCAACAATGTACATCAGTACTGTTGCACTATTCAATTCTGACCACACAATTATATATTAGTCTATGTCATTTCTAAGCGGTGGTATGCTCAGCCTTTGGTGGCCGATAAATATCAGTACCTTTAGAAGTGCAATAATAATAATAATAATAATAATAACGCGAAAATTTTCATGAAAATTTGTTTGTACGCGACATTTTTAATGGGATTTTAAGAAGTAAAAATATTAAGAGATCATCGCGAATCCTTTCAAATTGTTGGTAACTTCAAATGAGAAAACTTTGTTGAGTTGAAGAGACGTTAAAAAACATTTCCCTTTTTATTTCTTTCCCATTCACTCGAATATGCCCGAAAAACAGTCCACAGAATTCTAGCTCAAAATAAACACAGTGAGACTGTAGATAAAATTTTTTCTCGAATTTGGTGGTTGACTTATTTACCAGTTGTAACAAAACAACTGTGTGGATAAGTTTTGTTTGCAGCAGCCGTCCACGTCTTTCAGAAAAATACCGTATATTGTTTATTCCCAGAAGCCAGTTGTTCAAAAACTTTTTCAATTCACGGATCACCTGTGTACCATGTAGCTCTTTGCAGAACACAAAGAAAATTGTATTTGTTACGCTAGAATTCCTACTGGGAACAAACTTACTAGTTTGAAATTATGCTGCATTATATTATGAACTGATCGGATGGAACGCCTTTTTTTTTTACAAGTTGCAAGACAGAAAAAAAATTGAGAGAATTCTGCACAAACCAACGTTTTTGTGAGAACTTGTTAAAGAGTGCCATTACTCAATTCCAGGGGCGGACAACTACAGTCAAGCTAAAGAAACACTTTCGCTGTGCGAGAACATAATTTGGGGAAAACTAACTGAATACTTCTATATTTAAGATTCTTCGGTTTTCCATGTACATTATCATACATATTTAAATTTAAATTGTTTAATAACAGTAATATGTATTAGCGACAATGTCGTATTTCTCAGTTAAGGTGAAATATTTCACCTAACTTTAAACCGCAGTCTACAGCATTAACCAAAAACGAAATATAGCTGCTACTAAATCATTCCCTTCACGTCATGATGGTGAAAATTTCTGCGAACGTTACAGAAACTTTGACTTGTACGGACTCTTATTGTTGGCTCCGACTATGCAGTAAATTGCGGTAATCCCAGAAGTTTGGTAGGAACGCGGATGAAATTCATGCATTCAAATTCCATCTCCGAACTTCAACATACGCAAACATAGTTCACTAATAGTTAAATATCGTGTCTGTAGCAGATAGGCACTTTCTTACATTCAATGTGCCATTCCCAAAATTTAAAACTGATATCCATTTCAGTTGTATAGCATTTCGTCCTCTTTTTATCACAGATATTCATTCAGATTATTCCTTGTGTTTATACCATAAGAAACGTTGATCTGATGTTGATAACTCGAATAATACTTAAGGGTGCAGAAGTGATGTAAATCATTAATTAAGAAACAAAATAAAATGACACCATAATGAGTAAACAAATGTAGACATAAACGAAAGTATACAAAATATGTGTTTAGTTGCCAGCGTCCCTTTCTTTAAAGAACGCACGCTAAATACACAGTAGACATTCACGAACAAAAAGGCATTGCGAACATCAATAAACCACACAGACAAAACCTACTTTAGAACAAAGTGTTGGAGACAATATTCTGGCAACACACAGACAATTACAAGAAGATGCAGAAAATTACCTACAAAAAAGCTTTGCATTTCGCAATCTTAGTTAAATGAATACTGTTGGAGTGACAAAATTGGGGGGGGGGGGTTGTCCATATTTAAATCGCAAGGTTTAAGGGAAAATATGTTCGACCCCGGATGAAAGATATCTTTGGTGTTCATCGGGATATAAAACACACATGGTGGAGGAAGGAATATAGGAGGTGTTGTTGAAGGAGGGGGGGGGATAATGTGTAGCATACTGAAGGGTGGAATTATGGAAAATAAAAGGAAGTAGAAAGCGGGCGGAGAGAGGCGCGTGCCTTTTATGCCCAGGAGAGGAGGATGCAATGCATATTTCATTACTGTATACAGAAAGGTATAATTGCAGGAGGATTTAACTAATAAAGGGCTAGCAGAAAGTGAGGAATTAACATACAAAAATTTTTACATTTTACAAATAAAATGTAATCTTTATATATATATATATATTAATATTAGTATAGAAAATATTTACTAAACTCCATGTGTCAGTGGAAGAATGAATGAGAAAAGTTAAGAAGCAAATATAGAAAAAAAAATGCGTAAACGCAATTCAAATGTTAAATCACGTTAATTATTCTGGTAACTGTAAAAACGGCTTTAAGCTGAAGGTAAAATATTTCAAAATCGTTATTCTAATCAACTTTTAATTATATTGATGCGGAATTGTGAGTTAAAAATCAATAAGTTAATAGACAAATAAATGGAAAAATAAAGATCTCTAAATAGAGAACTTCTACACTTTTTAAGAATATATTTTCATCTAAATCCTCCAAATTCCTTTTATAAAAGTTCCACGCAAGCGACACAGCGTAAGACTGAAGATATAATCACTTCATGCACAGTCAGCCTATAGCAAACTTATTGAGTGATTTTTTGACGTTTTGCTGACCGTGCATCTCAGTATATTTATCTCAGTATTTAACCAACTTGATGCAAAAAAATTGTTTCACAGTAAGTTTTATTTCATGCCTCTACATGTTTCGAGCATATGTGCTCGAAACATGTAGAGGCATGAAATAAAACTTACTGTGAAACAAATTTTGTGCATCAAGTTGGTTAAATACTGAGATAAATTATAGAGTGATGTTTGTTTCAAACACCTTGAAACATGAGCTGTTTCCTTCTGCCTTCGAACGGAAACATATTTTCGAAAAATGAATTTCAGTGCACAATCTTACATGAATATAGGTGCAAATTAATAACAACTGTAACCTCCTCACGTTGTCATTACTGTGCTGCGGCACCAGAACAAATCGAATTAAAGTCACCGATAGTTCGCAGGGAGGAGGGTTCCCTTGTGGCACAAGCGCCACTGACCATGTGGTTCGTGGCTAGACGCTATTTCGGAAGCGTCCCACCTTTGTGTCCGCTGCGATGTGTTTATGTCCGGCACAACCTCAATTCCATTCCAAGTGGTTTTATTTATACATGAGGGTTGACCCTCGGGTCACCGTCACCTCACAATGCTGTCTGAATTGGCACCGGTGTGTACTAAATTACTTAGGTTAATTGAAAACCAACGAGCTAGTGGGTTATATAGCCTTCTGCTTTCTGTTTCTCATTTAATGTACAGTGGAGAAAGTTTTGTTACTACGGGGAAAGAGAGGATGTCCTCGTCAGAGAGTCTGCCCGGACAACTAATGTCAAAGGAAACAGTATTGTAGGCCTGGGGACGAGAAAAAGCGAGCGAGAAGTCTTGGAGAATGTGTAGGAGTGGACCTAGGGCATATTTATTTTTAAATGTAACCGATAAGAGGCATGATCATACATAGAATATTAATGCGCCAAAGCTGCTTTCATTAAAATGCGATTTATCTTAATAGTCATATTAAATATTATAATTTATTCTTCCCTTTTTACTTTAATGTGACCAAATCAAAACGAATAAGATAGAAAGAACACGTAATGCACCTTGGTTATGTAAAATATATGTACATATTATTTTACTCGGCAAACCAGAAATAAAGATGACTACTGGGAAGACCTAGGTATAAAGGGAAAGATGCCTGTAATAATGAATCTTAAAGAGAATGAATGTAAGGGCGCGGAATGTATCCAACTGTCTTGCAACCGTCATTGGTGGCGGGATGTTTACATGTAAATATAACTTGAAGTTCCTTTAAAGATGGAGAATTTCTTGCCTAGCTGACGGATTAATAGCTGAAGAACACTGCGCTGAGTGTAATTACTTAACAATTCCACCTGAGCATTTCTGTGTTCATTTACGTGCGCTGTGTCTAATCCGTCTCATACATGGGTGCAGAATTTAATCTTGCCTTCTGAAGAAAACAAAGTGAGGGTTCTACAGAGTTGATGAGCTTATTTGGACCTACGAGAGTGAAAAAAATGGAGGTAAGTAGTCAATTAAACAAAGAGCAGCTTCGCAATTTACGCGATTCACGTAGTATTCGCAGTCCAGACATACAAACACAAACACAAACACAAACACACACACACACACATACCGCGAAGAAACAGATGGAGAGGACACGAGTCAGAGAGATGACACTACGAAGCTGCGAAGATGTGAAAGATTTTGCGATGGCTCCGGAGACACAAGAAATTCCCAGTTCTCCTGAATAAACAGTAAATAATCATGAAAGCACGGGAGTGGATTGGTTTGTAAGTCTATTTTGTTGAAACCTGACTTCGCGAAGTGAAATTAAAATATTTAAGATAGAGAAACGTGGGACAAAATATGCAGCATTATAAAGCGCAATTTATTTTAATAAATCGGTTTAGGATTTTATAGAAATTTTGTGATATTTGGTTTGAGATTAGTGGCGTCGAAGCGCTTTCTATTGGAGCCATTAAGAAAAATGTTCACGCTGACAAGCTGTACCAGATTTAAGCGAAACCTTTGCTGTAGTTTCAAGGCATAGGGATAAAAGATTTTCAGTAAATAGAGAAACTTTTGGATGAAATGATGACGGAGAAACAAATTAAATTACACTGTACTTCGGACAAATTCGGTTCCAAGCGGCCAACTGTTCGAAGAGGTTCAAGGGGCTCGCTTCAGAGTTTTCACAGCTAATACAGAAGGGAATTAAATATACAGTGTACCGTATTAAAATGCAGCATACACGCAGTGATCACTTTTGGATGTCACAGGATCAAATTATTTCAATATTGACAATTACTGTAACCAAACCTAACAGCATACGCAAAGTACAAATAATGTAACATTGTGGTGTCTTTACTGAATTGGATTTACTGCGCAGGTAAAACTTACTTGATCAATAGTTTTTATACAGTTCTAGATTCATATTCAGAAGCGTACAACTAATGGCATTAGGAAATTGGACATGACTGAACTGAAGAACCATCCTTGATGTGTAGTCTATTTACCAAATGACAAAAGATGTCACTTATTCTTGTGTCTTCCTCACTTTCTCCAGGCACAACTCAACTTGATGAATATCTTCTGCTGATCATATTATCCCTTAACTCCACCTTCAATTTCAGATCAATAATGTCATTGTAGATTTTAAGGTTTTCTTAAAATTTTGGTGTCTAACTTCCCCTATGCAATATTTACATATATTATTTTAAAGTTCCAGAATAATGCCATCGATCTTGCTTATGTTTCAGACAGCAAGTTACGTTAGTTTTATGTGTCTGCCCCATGCATTTTGACCACATTCTTCTATCCGAAGCATCCCATCGCAAAAGTTCTCGCTCAGTATTACGAGGTTTCCTTACATGACAGGGTAATAGGTGTGACGCACAAATGTAAAGCATATTTATAACTTGTTATTTATCAATTCAGATTCGAATGTTGCCAATGCCCGCCAGTCTAACAATAGAATAATAAATAAAAGAGGGAGAAGTTTAAATTAATATAATGTTCAACCCTGGAATTATTATTTTCAACCGCAAACCACTCTCCGCCCACGGCGTTTGCACTGTGACTGAATTATATTATTACGTAACACTGTATTGTACTATTACGTTCAACCAAATTGCGCAATGGACGTATTATTGTGAACAATTCCATTAGAAAGCTACTGCTTTATTCGTGGCTTTATTTCACTACGAATCCTATTCTCTGTTACTAAATTTTACTAGAAAGTTCAAAGAAATTGTTAACTAATACAAGCTGAGTGGTTTGCATGTAATTAAGTATAGTATAGCTTACCCATATCAAAAGTACGTACTTTAATTTTACTAGAGTTTTCATTCCGAGAAATTTCCTTCAACAAATCTTCTTCTTCTTCTTCAATTGGCGCTACAACAGTTGGTGGGTTTTGGCCTGTTTTACGATTTCGTTCCACAATCCTCTCTCTGTATACTTCTCTCTCCGGTTTCTCAATTTCAACTTTTTAAAATCTCCTTCTACTTGTTCGAGCCATCTCAGTCTTGGTCTTCCTACTGGTCTTGCTGAACATGGTTCCCATTCAGTTAGTTTTTTAACAGTTACTATTGTGTCCATTCTCAACAAATATTCTAATAGTCAAATACAAAGACATAAATTTTAAGTTGAAAATAATATTACGTAACCCCAAAATTCTATTGTTGTTGTTGCGGCATAATTAAAATTCCTGCAAAAAATCTCCCAGACATCTCTTCCAAGTTTTCAATCTGAAAGTGTCCAAACTTCAATTTCCATTCCAATTTTCCTCCCGGAAATAGCAGTGTTGTAGGTATTCAAAGCACGAAGTGGGATAGCCAACTGTCTGCCAACTCACAAAATGAGTTGCACAACTATATTTAGTCGGTGCCAGGTCGGGGTCACTGAAAGTACAAGGTATAATTTTGCGGAGAAATCAGACTCAAGAATACGATGATCAAAGTATAGTTCCACAGGCACAATATGATGAATTATAACGTAGGAATAACAGTTATCACATTGTAACAATGCAGATCGGGGGGCCTGTTTTGATGTATTGCTGACCGTGATCTCCGTATAATCTTAGTAATTAACCAACTTAATGCACAAAAACTTGTTTCATAATAAGTTTATTATATGCACATAGTGCTCGAAACATGTAGAGGCATATAATAAACTTATTATAAAACAAGTTTTTTTGCATTAAGTTGGTTAATTATTAAGATTGTGTAGGCCTTCATTTAAAACAATCTGCAGATCAGTTACAAGAACATAATTAGGACGGTGTTCTCGTACATGCATATTTTTACTTTTTAATTTACTGAAGGTCATCCATAGTGTCTATTATAACTGCTTCAAGTATTTTCTTAAAGAACAAAATGTTTAAATGACGATAGTTAAACACTTTATTATCCAACTAAAGCACAATATATATATATATATATATATATATATATATATATAGGCCTACAATTAAAATTATAAAATATGTAAAAGTGCTCCAACATGTTTCGGATCACAGAGGATCCATCATCAAGGCAATTCTTGTAATCTTTAGCCAAGCACTGTACAAGGCTCACTGATGTTGGATCCTCTGTGATCCGAAACGTGTTGGAGCACTAAAACACTTTATTATCCAACAGATGCACAAATATGTAATTCATAGATACAATTAAAATTATTATAAAATATTTAAAATATCCATAATCAGGGAGCTCAACAGAGTGCTTGGCTAAAATTACAGTAATGGTTCTAACTTGTCCGTTGATATAGATGCAGTCGGTGTTATGGCAGCATATTTGCTGTAATTAGATAAATTAGGGGTCTTACCTCTAATTTATCTAATTACAGTATATATGCTGCCATAACACCGACTACATCCATATCAACGGAGAAGATAGAACCATTACTATAATTTTAGCCAAGAACTCTATAGATCTCCCAGATGATGGATCCCTTGTGATCCGAAATATGTTGGAGCAATTTTAGATATTTTAAATATTTTATAATAATTCTAATTGTATCTACGAATTATATATTTGTGCATCTGTTGGATAATAAAGTGTTTTAATTGTAAGTGATGCACGGTACAAATATGAAGATGTTGGAACACTTTTAAGTAGAGCGTGATTCAAACAGATGGACTCAAATTCGTACTTCTATATTTCCTGAATTATACATGGTATGTGAATATAATCTATATAACATTTGAAAGATAACATCCTAAATTTTCAAATCCTACCACTAGAGCGCTCGCCTAGCGCACAGCCCTGCAGCAGCATTAGTTAAGAACAAAATGGCTATTATGCAGCACAAGAGTTTTTGCGTTCTTGAGTTCATTAAAACTGAGTCGGCGACAGCTATGTAGCATGCGTTTCGTCTTCGTCAACCCGTAGAACGAGCAGAGAACTTGGAATACCGCAACCAACTATCTGGCGTGTGTTGAGGCGCTGTTTACTGTTCAATTGAGTCCATATTTTTTAATCACCCTGTATTTTATAATTTTAATTGTATCTATAAATTATATAGTGTGCATTAGTTGGCTAATAAAGTGTTTGTCATTGATTCGCGGTGGAAACATGATGATTAACGATAGTTAATTGTCTTTATAAAGTTTCCTTTATCTTCTCCCCATAAGACACCTGATACCATAACTCTAGGACATACGAGGCAATACTTTTAGAACTTCTGGAATTGTAAGTCTACAAATGGGAGCTTTCAGCACTTCGGAACAAGAAATTCATGAAAACAACACATAAAGAGGAAATCTAAGCGAAACCCACACAGACTGCCTTCTTATAGCATAAAATTCTGACCCAAAATATTTATCATTTGCATTACTATACATGTATTTTACTACCGTCAAAGAACTAGTTTCTTAAGTACAGATACCGTAGGTGTGATTTCAGGCTTCCGTCACGGTTTAAATGAGAAATTCACTATGCTTGGATGTTACGCGACGTAGACTATTAGTTTGTTACCGGCTTTTCGGTACATCCTATCAGCCTCCATCTTCAAGGGTCAAGCAGTGTGCTGGACACTTCACGATGCGCGACATCCTAGAACAGCATACCCTTTGAATTTCTCGGGTATAACCTCTGATTTTCGCTACTACGCAATGTATGTGTAGGATAATTTTTATTTTAACTTGCAAACAATAGGCAGTGTACAGCGCGTAAATATGTCTATGTGCTATGTGATTAATCAGCGACACTTGCTTAGTTATTTATTGTTTATCGCCGTCAAATTCTAAACTAAAAGAAATGTCACTTTTCTGCAACGTAGTCTATTTGATGCTGTGCACAAATATTATGCGAGAAACATTTGCTTATTCTTCCAAGTGTATTGCAACATATCAATAAAGATTTTGGGACTTAGAATTCAGTGGCGATGTTGTTAATATCCCTGTTACTGACTGCAGGAAACTAGGTTTCATAAAAATGGGACGTCTTTGAGCGGCATAACTTGCAGACAAGTTCGGTGAAAATAGAAGTTTTGGTTGAAATTTGGAAATGGGGAGATAGGCAAAAATACAAAGGGAGCAACACCCTGATAGCAACCACGTTTGACTTTTTAGAAAGAAAAGTAGGATAAAACTCGGTTTCTACTTCGTGAGAAACAAACGATCTCCATTACAAACACCAAACGCTCCAAAGGTGTTTTAGGGGAAAAATAACTATTTATTTTGGTTAGAATAAAAAACAGATGAATTACTGTGTGGTTAAAAATGCGGAGGGCTTGAATGTGACAGTAGGAAGCGCATATATATAGTCTCTGGGATTTAAGGATTTTATTTTGAAGTAACCCTCTCTGAATTTATCATAATTTAATATTAATAATATCTTACAGTGAAACCAGATTCAATTCTCCGATTTTTTTTTGAAAAGGGAAACATACATTGATTAACGCAAAATGGAAATGAACCACCCCTAGTTTTGGCTTTGGTAACTGGAAGTCCTGGAACGAAACTCCACATATTCATGTCAGATAGCCACTGCCGACTCACTAGCGACTATTTACATTTATACAATTCTGTTCAATATTTCGCTCCTTAAAATTTTTAGGAAAAATATAGTTCAAGTTACAATTACAGATGAACCGATCAAAATCAAAATCTTTAAAAGCAATAGTATTTAATATTCTTCAAATATAATACTTAGTTTTATACTAGTAATGTAGTAACCTGCAAAATTCTTTGCAAATTACTCCAAGATAGTGGACTATAGGCTACTCTTGAGTAACAGACTGGACGGGGTACGTTTCTTCAGACCATTTTGTACTGCAATCTACAAATTTACATGTAAATGGACCGTATATACTGCCAACTTGGCAATGTCAAAGAGATTACCTAACTTATACACACGGTTTACAAATGACAATGATTAAACTTTAAAATGTTGCCAAGCTGAGTCATGTAATGTAGGCCTATTTAAGGTCACTAGACGAAGGTAATAAAAGCAGATAGACTGACTCGATTAATAGCAGCAGTTGATATGGTGAATACATTACACGAAACAAGAGAAACCATGCAATTTTCCAACAATGTGGTTAGTTTTAATTGTCTCACAGTAGAAAAGCCATTCTGCCTCCATTTCTTTCCTGTCTTCAGCTACTTGTCACTTTTAATTATCCTTTCTTCTGTTACCATCTACCTTATATCCTTTTACTACATCTTCCTTCTACGAACGCTCGCTTCGAATCATTATTATTTGGCTTCTATCCGAATACCTAAGTTTGTTAGGGAAAGAGAGCTGTTCCGTGCCATAAAAGGATTCTGCCGAGTCATCGTTAAAGGCTACGAATTTTTACTTTTTGTTTAGAAAAGCTTCACGTATTTTATGTCTGTGCTGGGTAGTCTCCGAGTGATGACGAATAAAGCCCCAGCTCTTAATGTGTGAGGCAACTCCCCAGGGATCCAGCATAGGTTTATGTATATTCTAGCAACAGAGGTTAAAAATATGCCCTACAAGGAATACGTTTTGCACAGCAACTTACTGCTCGTACTAACGTCAGAAATGACGCACGATTCTTCGTTGCGAACAAAGCATAGTAAGAAAATTGAAGACTATTATAATGCACAAAATAAATTCACATAAATGAAACCGTCTTAAACCCACAGGAAAGTAGAGAGGTAAAAAAACATTTTCTCCTAGTGTTTATGTATTTAAAGTAAAAAATGAGCATATAATGGCGACATGTGTTTACTGTTATTCAGTTTCTGCTTGTGTTATATGTTCCAAATAAATTAAACGAAAAATTGAGATCAAATTTGGTGTTCAAGACCTAGGGGCATAACAAAATTTCAGTGGAATTTAGCGACGATATTTTTCAAAACAGGAAAACTGAAACTGGAACCCCTTGTTATTGAATTTTATGACTAAATATTATAATATATGATAACTGGATTGCGTAGTGCATGTTCGTGCTTTTTCCTGTGTTGATTAGGTTTTGGTTTGTTTTTAGTATTATTTGGGTTATATAAAATCAGCAATATATTGTTACGTAATTAAATTGTGAATCTCAGCTATTCCTTCTGGAGAAACGATAACTTTAAAACAAACATTAAATAAATAATTATAAACCCTTTTAGCTTCACAAACAATTACATTTTCGTGCATTTGATAAGACAAAAGTTCTGCATGTAAGATTCTTCGTTCATACAGGACAACAATACATACTCCAGGGAAGATTCGGGCATATATAAATTACCTAAGAGGTATTATATTTCTTGATCCAGGATATAAAGCCGTTACTGAATTATGTCGCGCTCTTGCCCTCCGACCAGCTAAGGTCATGTGTGTAGTACCGAGTCCCGTATAATCAGTGGCGTAGCTGGGCTTTTGAGCGCCAAAGTCCAGTAATCACAATGTAAGCCCCTACCAAAAACTATAAACTTTAAAAAATCACAACCATTTATTGAACCCCATTTTATTTGGCGCTTGCTTACTTACTTTCTTACTCCATGGAGCAGAGTCTTTCTTGAGAAGGTAACGGGTTTTCAGCTAGTCAAGAAATTCCCCATATTTTGTGTAACCCGAAGGTTCCTTTCGGCATTCACAAGTGCTTGCCACCTGCCCCTATCCTGAGTCAGCTCGATCCAGTCCATTCCCCCACATCCCACTTCATTAAAATCCATTTTAATACTATCCTCCCATCTACACCTGGGTCTCCAAATGGTCTCCTTTTCCCAGGCCTCACCACCAAAACCCCCTACATGGCTCTCCCATACGTGCTACATGCCCCACCCATCTCATTCTTCATGATTTGATCACCCGAACAATACTGGATTAGGAGTACAAATCATTAAGCTTCTCATTATGTAGTTTTCTCCACTCTTCTGTTACCTCATCCCAGGCCCAAATATTCTCCTCAACACCCCACTCTCAAACACCCTCAGCCTATGTTCATCCCTCAATGTAAGCGACCAAGTTTCGTACCCACACAAAACAACAGGCAAAATCATAATTCTATATATCGTAAGCTTTAAATCTTTAAATTTCTGGATAGCATTTCATTTGGAGCTGTGATTTAAAATTTATTAAATCCTTAAAATACATTTTTTACTTAAAATACACATGTTGCCACCATTTTGACTCTCCTTGGACTCAGTGGTCCGGGACGACCGCTCCACAATCCCCCCCCCTCCTCCCCACGAGTTACGCCTCTGCGGGCAAGATATATCATCTTGGGAACTTACTAGCACTACTCTGTGTAGCAGACAAAGTCAGAAGCTATAAATGTCGGAAATCTCAGCTTTGGACGAAATTGAGTGATTAGGTCCACGCTCCGGCCGCCTCATTTCCCACGAAAGCGCTGCCCAAACTCTATGCTTATGTTATTGTGTGGGCCCTCAGTCGGTCAAAACGTAAAGTCAAAGAGAAACTCAAAACGCTTCCTCACTGATTTCAGTGAAATGCCCTTTTAATGAAGAATGGAAAATAATGCTTCCACTTGATATGGAACCACATGCAATTTACGACTTTAAGATGTATGGAATAGGGGTAGAAGGAAGTCATAAAAGGGTACAAGAAAAAGAGTAAACTGGTTGTATATATGGCAATGTACCTAAAAATGCAATTATAAATTGTGAAAGTCGTTCTGCGAAAAAGTGGTGAATATGAAGGCAGGTTTTCAAAACGGATTTCAGGAATATAAGAAGTAAAAAAAAAAAAAAAAAAAAACCGGGAACCCTGTATTATAAATTCTTTCTATATAAAAAAAAAAAAAAAAAAAATTGGAGAAGAGAAAAAAAGAAAGGAAGAAAAAAAAAGAAATGGAAAAAAAAAAAAAAAAAAAAAAAAAAAAAAAAAAAAAAGAAAATG
>Ga0123354_10003172_pt1 | contig 22495 bp, 15 predicted proteins | sample TergutLab28metaG_2_FD_97872 | JGI IMG/M metagenome (GOLD analysis project Ga0123354, IMG submission 97872) | Labiotermes labralis P4 segment gut microbial communities from Petit-Saut dam, French Guiana - Lab288 P4 | ecosystem: Host-associated > Arthropoda: Insects > Digestive system > Gut ... | reverse complement strand
ATTTCGGAGAGGATGGATGATGTGGGAGCACCCATTGCTAGTCCATTGTTTTGTACATACGTTTTGTCCTGGAAGCTGAAGTGATTCTGCATGATGATTAGGTTGGTTATTGATATGATTTCTATTGTTACTGTATCCTCTATATTGTGATTCTTGCAGAGACTGTTGATGATGCTGATTAGGTCTTTTGTCAGGATATTTGTGTACATGTTTGAGATGTCCAATGATGCTAATTTTAGTTCGGGGGCGAATGGTATTTGTGAAATATCGTTCATTAGTTGGGTTGATTTCTGGACGTTATATACGTTGGGCATTGGGATATGTGTTTTTAAAATGTCTGTGAGCATTCTGGCTAGTTTTTATGATGGAGCGTTTTTGAAGTTTACAACTGGACGAATGGTTGTTCCTTCTTTGTGGATTTTTATTAATCCTCTCAATGGTGGGGTTTCCGGGTTTAGGTTGATGAGTCTTCCTTTCTTATCTGTGTCTATTAGGGACTTGCAGCTGTTTATAGTGCTTCTGAGGTCTTTTTGAAATTTTGTCGTGATGTTACTCTTTGCTATTTCTGCCCCGCTGTTTGCGATGAAGTTCAGGACTTTTTGTTCGTAATCATTTTGGTAAACTATTATGAGTGAACTACCTTTGTCGGCTTTTGTTATGAGGGCCTAAATAGGAAGGAGTTTTATGCTGTAGTGGTTTCATTGCTTAAACACAGCCTGCAAAATAACAATAACCCTGTAATTTCTAAAAGTTCTAGCAAATAAGTAATCCACATGTAAACATTATGGGATCCCAAAGTGGACAAAGCATCTGGTAAAGTAATTGTAGGGGCCTGAAGATGACTAGCATCTAGTCGAAACATGTAGCCATACTATAGACTAAATAGATTGTGCTGACGTACTCGTACATTTGTGTAATACTTATTGTAAGTAACATGTTCTTCCGAGACGCTGCTAAATCTCTACCAGTCATGTCTCCGGAAACTGCTGCTTTCAAAACCGAGTTGGTAGGGTAACATGTAGGTGGGTTTGATGGAGTTACCTTGTGAAGATGGAAAGTGGTTGCAAGTGGCTGTAGGTCGTTTATGGTAGGCCTTGGTATCGGTGGTCTTACGCTTCAAGGTTCTGCTACTAGGTTGTGAGGTATGACACCTTACTTAGCGAAGACCCAATTTGTTGTGTTTTGTGGCCTTGTATGCAAACTTTTCTACATGTGAACAATACGTACAAGTATGATATAAAGGCCTTCTACTTGTCCGATCAAGTTACATTCTGTATAGTATCAAAGCTACAAGGTGGTTTTTTTTTCGGGGTCAAAACGAACACCGTGCTAAAGGAAACTGCCTCATAATAGAACTCTCAGAGAAGTAATGTATAACTCGTCAGCTAATAAGTTCTAGTGATAATAGGAGTGTGGAACGAGTAGAGCGAATTGTGTTTTGAATTTCTGTGTAATGGAGTCTGTAACAGTAGCTTTGTTCTAGTGCACAGAAATACAGTGTGAACGCCATTCCCTGGACATCCGTCCTGTGTTGGTCATGCCACACCCTGTCTTTCTGACATGCTTCACTGCCCGGAATTGAAAAGGACTTCATGTTATTCCAACCCATTAACTTTCCCAATTTCTCGTAAGAGCTCAAGTTGCAAATTACATCCGTATTTCAAGAAGTGTGTAGGAGTGAGTGTATTGGTCAACTGTACCCCTTCTCTCGCACCGCTTTCAGAATCGCCTTCAGTCGTTCATTTCTTAGAAGCTTGCCCGCCTCTCTCCCTCTGCGGCAAACGACTTTCACATAATGAGCGCATTAATCAACAAAAGTCAACAAGTTGTCTTGTGCTGAAACGTTCTCTTGTTGCATTCTTTGCTGCGAGGATCGTCTTCTCCATTTGTGTTTCCTAGACGGACGAGTTCTACTAGACACATAACTGGTTCTTAACTAATACCCTGTGGATGAGTCCTTAAGCCGTTTATCGTTAAATTTATAATTGTCCAACGAGATGCAACACAAAGCAGGCTATTTATTATTCTGCAAGTTCATTCTACATGTTTCGGGTGTCAACCACACCCATCATCAGGAGTACACAAAACTGTAACTGCAGCCTCCGGTACTGGTCATATTCTTTGTGCAGCTACCTCCCTCCAACGTGGCCATTGGCCAATGGCCACGTTGGAGGGAGTACCAGTAACGGAGACTGTAGTTACAGTTTCGTGTACTCCTGCTGATGGGTGTGGTTGATACCCGAAACATATAGAGTGAACTTGCAGAATAATAAATAGACTACTTTGTGTTGCATCTCGTAGGATAGTTATTAATATAGATCAGCGATGCACGGAACCATAAACATAAAAGTTTACGTTATATTTAATATTTCCATTAATAACAATAACCGATGGGAACCGGGATAGCTCAGTCGGTGTAATGTTTGGGCTGCGGGCTTGACGACTGAGGAATTGTGATTCGATTACCAACTGGGCCAAGTAATATATCTCCAAAACGTCCAGACCAGCCCTAAAGGGGGTCCACCCAGTCTCCTATTCAAAGGGTAGCCGGGGTAAAACGGCCATGGCGTGAACCTGGCCACACACTTCCACCTGTTGTCGGGTTAAAAATTCGTGGCGCTGTGTTTCTACTCGGTTATGTGCCTTAATGACATGGGCAGGGACGACTTTACTTTTAAATTAACCGATCATCCTTTATATCCTGGTTCTGTTCACGATTGCGTCATTGTGATTTTTCGTTGACGTAATCCTTCCGGCTGCACTATGGCCCTGAGGTCCGTGCAGCATCTAACAGAAATGATTACCAGGAGTATCTCCTGGAGGGTACAGACGGACGGTGCGTGGGGTTGACATCCTTGCACCCTTCGCGTGCCGATTATCTAGAAATTCCGGGGAGCCTTAACCTCCTAGATCTGTCAGGGCCTGTCCAGTTCTGCATAGGGATTGATTTACCTTTTACCCTTTTATTGGGGACACGTGTTCTATATGAGATGGGGAACAGAGTTATTAGGCGCGTTCGCAAAAGTGCGAAAAGCGACTATTAGCTTCGTCATGTCCGTCCGTCCGTCCGCATGGAACATTTCTGCTCCCACTGGACAGATTTTCATGAAATTTGATGTTTGAGTATTTTTCGAAAAACTGTTGAGAAAATTTAAGTTTCTCTAAAATCGCACAAGAATAAACATACCTTACATGAAGATCAATATATATTTTTGATCATATCTTGCTCAGGCTTACTGATAATGAAAAATATTTCAGACAAAAGATCTCGAGAAAATCTAAACACACATTTTATGTTCAGTAACTCTTTTTCGAAAATCATGCCATTTATGAGATAATGTGGAAACGTTTGGCGCATGCGCATTGCATTCTGGAAACCTAAGGCTACAAATACACACTCAGAATATGTACTAATTATTGCTTTTATTCTGCAACAATGGCTGCACGAACGCGCCTCATTGTTACGTTATACGTTCATTCAAGTGAGCCTTGGGTTTCAAAGAATTAAGCACAGTCGAATTTCAAGTCCTGTGGCATATGGCGCCGTGTCGAGTGGTAAATAGTTACAGACGTTCCGGATTATGAAGCATTCCATAATTGTTTGTCCTTGAAGAGGAAGGCACTACTGTCTTCCGAAACGTCGGTCACTGTTTACCAACCCACATTTCGTAACATCGTAGGAGACTTGAATCTTCAGCATCTTCACCACTGTGAGACCCCGAAATCTCGACCACATGATTATCACATCTATTTGCAGCGAACCGAGACTTGACACTAGGGAAATAAAAAAAAATGTTGCAGGGAAATCGTAGAGTACAGCTACTCTTCTATCACTATAATAACACGAAAAAAATATACCGTGAAAATATTACGTGTCGTAACCAGTGACCTCAAAGTTAATTGTGCGTCAATGGTTTAACACAGTACAGCAGCTGTATGTAATAGTTTATTTCCCGTTTGGGTATGTGGGCTTGTTTATTATGTATTGAAGCGATGTATCACGTTATTAAAGGGCAAAAATTACAGCAATCTTTGTAATTCGTGTAATAGTGCACCGTGTGTTGTTTTATACTAGCAATATTCAACAGTGAATTCTTCATGTTGTTTGTTTATCGCAGTGTATCCCAGTATTTGCGGTCGGGAATGGGGGGGGGGGGGAGGGTTGGGGGGAATTAAATAAAAATTAAAAATTTTGGGTTTTAATAAGCATGAAAAAAAAATTTTAAAGAGTAATTTTTTTATTTGTTTTGTTTAGCGGAGTGTACCAGAATTTTGGGGGGGGGAGGGGGGGGGGGGGGGAGAGGATGAGCGGACATCAATAAAAATTAATAATGTATGGCTTTAATCAGCATCGAAATCATATTTGAACTTGTTCCAGGGTTGAGGAAGGGGGTTGCTAAGTGAGGATATGCCATTGTGTGTTGGTATGAAAACTGTTTGCTTTGGGCCAACAAACTCCCAGGTGTGTTTAATGAAGACATATCCGGTGTAGAGGAAGAATACAGTGCATTATATCCTACTCTCAGTTCAACCCTCTCACCTCTCTCTTCCGGTTGTAGTAATCATGGGTTTTCGGTGATACGTTTTGTTCTAGGACCAGTGACATAAAATGCATTTAATTGGCATATGTTCACTGTCCACAGAGCGACCATTTCAATAATGGGCTTCCGATTATTTCATATTCTTCCACATCTCCTGCCCCGTAATTGGTGTTTATTCAAGCCTGCTGTTTATATGTGTGAACATTTGTTGTTGTGTATTTTAGGCGCGGTCGCATAGTCGCGAAAAACGCTTTTGAGCTTCTTCATGTCCTTCTGTCTGTCCTTATGTATCAGCGAGGCTGCCATTGGACGGATTTCCACGAAATTTGATATTGGGAACTTACATGAAAAATCTGTCGAGAAAACCCAAATTGGGTTAAAATTCGGACAGCAGTATCGGACACATTGCGTGGAGACCTAAGTACGTTTTATTGTTGTCGGGGACATTAAGTGGCAATTAAGGAGCTTGTTTGGGGTGAAATGTCAGGCCGTTAGGATAGCCGAGGGAGTGTGAGGATGACGCGAAGGCGCCACAATGTGAACGTTATACGGGTACTTCCATTGTCTGTCTTGTTATGGTCAACTTCTTCTTGTAGTTTTCGTAAGTGCATCAAGAAGTACCGCCAGTAACTAGTTTTGTGCAGTGAATATGAATGTTTTGATTAAGAAAAGTGAGTTTGGAGGTTTACGCAGCGACGACTGTGAATATGACTGTGTGCATTGTGTTCAACAAAGCTGCCTGTTGCTAAGGTGATAGATCGTCGGTTGTAGATTAATGATGTGTGTGTATGTAGCATTAGAGGAATTCTACAGGAAAGAACTGAAGTCCGTGAAAGGATAAAGTGTTCCAGAGCCACTCTATTTACCGTAAATCCCACAATGACCTGAATGATTGTCTTCTGTGATCTGAAACCGTGTAGTTTGGGCAACGCTAATATTATTTGAGATGCTGTCAGTTTTACGGTGAAATGATTTTCATAGATGCCCCCGCTTAAAAAGGGGCGTTCGCAAAATTACTGGAAGTGACTATCGGTTTCGTTAAGTCTGTCTGTCCTTCCGCATGGAACAACACGGCTCCCACTGAGCGGATTTTCATGAAATTTGATATTTGAGTATTTTTCGAAAATTGCGTCCAGAAAATTCAAGTTCCATTAACATCTGACAAGACTTTACATGAAGACCAATTTAGTTTTTTGTCATATCTCGCTGGATTCTTCTTAGAATGAGAAGAAATGTTTGCTACAGAAGTTATAGAGAAAATCGAAACACACATTTCATATTTAACTTTTTATAGAAAATCGCGCTCGTTTGAGATAGTGTGATAAAATATGGTAAGATTCAGACAAGCCACAGATGACAATATAACACGGCGCATGCGGTTTTCATGTTGGATACCAAAAACTGCAAACACACACTCAGAATATGTAATAATTATTGCTTTTCCATTGAAACAATGGTTACGTGAACGCGCTTTAATGCTACATTATACTACATTGCCTGTCTTTTTTCTTTTCAGGAAATGCAGGATGTGTTCAAAGTTTACGGCATCATAGTGGACCCACGACACCTCATGCTTGTCGCCGATTACATGACATTCAGTGGGAAGTATGAACCCTTCAGTCGAAAAACAATTAGTGACAACGCATCTCCACTGCAGCAGATGTCATTTGAGTCTTCTGTTAATTTTTTGAAGATAGCGGTTACGCGAGGTAGGTAATGCATTAGACTGCAGGACTAATAATTATGGTGTCATTTTGTCGTATTTCGCAGATTATGCCCTCTGTCCGATTCAGAATTGATCTTGTGAGTATGTCTGGCATTCCATACCGGTAGGACTCCTGGTCTAGCGACTGATCCATTTCAGATACTACATCTACACAAGATAACACAGACATAGAGCTACGCTGTATATGGGATTCGAATTTGCTGCACCAACGCTGAAGCGATCTGTTGCACCTTAAGGCTGCTCAATCACTCTAATGGCTGCTTGTTTAATAACAGTGCGTCCATAATAAGCATGGCATGTGTCGCTGTGTGAGATTTGTTTTATTTCGTAGGAAAAAATTATGATGACAGTGGCCATTCTGCTGGAATTTATTTTTGGATGAAATGCACATTCAAGAGGACATTTGTCTTCCATATATTTCTTATTTTTTGAATGAATGTTGTTAATAATTGTTGATAGTATGTAGAGTACTATGGGCATTATTATTATTATTATTATTATTATTATTATTATTATTGAAATGCATTCTCTCGTCCTCCTCGGGAAATTGAAACTTTTTGTGTGTGTGAGTAACCACACCACTTATACACAAGTATATTTTAAAAATTTTAATAATTCTAATTTAATTTCATTTCAGTACGTTTTAAAAGCGGTATCACAGTGGTTAAGGTGCTGTGCTAGAAATCGGAAGGTCGCTGGTTCGATTCCAGCTGGTGTCATTGGAATTTTTCATTGACATAAAATCCTTCCGATCTCACTATGGCCCTGGGGTCGACTCAACCTCTAACAGAAATGAGTACCAGGAGCATTTCCTGGGGGTAAAGGCGGCCGGTGCGTAAGGCTGACAACCTTACCACCATCCTGGGCCTCTGTCATGAAATCTGTGAACCTTAACTTCCTGGAACCCTCTGGGCCACTCCAGGCCTGTAACGGGACAGATTTACCTTTTACGTTTTACAATTTTTAGGCGCGTTCGAAAAATTACGAAAATCGACTATCACCTTCATCACGTCTGTCTATCAGTCCGTACGTCCGCATGGAACCACTCAGCTACCACTGAGCGGACTTTCATGAAGTTTGATGTCTGAGGACATTTCGCAATTCTGCCAAGAAAATTTATGTTATATTAAAATCTGAGAAGACTAACGGGTACTTTACATGGAGACATATGTACATTTGTGATGATATCTCGCCGAATTCTTCTTAGATTGAGAAATGTTCAATAAAAAAATTATAGAGAAAATCAGAACACACATTTTATGATCAATAATTTTTTTCCGAAAATGATGTCGATTATGAGATAATGTGGAAAAATATGGTCGAGCCAGACAGACAATAGATGACAATATAATACGGCACATGCGCATTACTTGCTGGATAACCAAAGCTAGAAACACACACTCATGTGTAATACTTACAGCTATTCCACGGTAACAGTGGTTACGCGAACGCGCCGTATGTGACTCTTATATGTACATTGCCTGCGTTGTTGGTTTTTAATTACGATAAAGTTTATAGTGATTTTGTTTTTTGTACCGTGCATTGTAATATAATCGTATAATATAAACCAACAAAATGCACCTTTGTTAATCTAATATTTTATTTTTTACGATGTTTGAAGACTGCTTATACCGTTGGCATGTAAACAAATTGTACCATACCTTTACGTACATCCGTCTTCCTAAAGATGAAACCTGGGGTTCGACACATGTAGAAGACAGTAAAAACGAAAATATTAGTTTAACAAAGGTGCATTTTGTTGGTTTATATTATACAATTAAACAAAGTTCGTAGTTTTGCTTAGCAAGCCTGCTTCCTATTCGGAAGCCACCGAGTTCGGATATCGGCCAGGCTATTTACTGGATTTTTACACCGTCTAGTGTAATGCACTTATTACAGTATTTGCATCGACATAAACCAAATTATTTCACCCTGATGATGGACGACGTAGATTTCTTAGAAGCGCCGAAACATACGTTGTAATACACTGTGTACATACCGTTAAGGACATTATTTGAGTAACACCTGCTGTGGAAAATCTGAACCTTCTGTGTCTGCTTCTTGTTTGGTGCCACAAACCGTGTGCTATATCGAGTCCAGTATCAGTTCCAGTGAATACGCACGTTAAATCTTATTATTTATTGTGGTGTGTTTTGTTAGGGGGAAGTGAAAGCTATTTTGTCGCTGGCATTAAATTATGAAAAGGAAGGTTGTTTTAATCTGATATTTCGGATAGAGTAATAAATAAATTCCTATAGAGACATGGGAATATGGTTCTGGAAATGAGCGCGAGAAGGTAGCGTAGAAAGCAAATGTGAATTGCCAATTTGCGTGGTCATTATGGCTTGCATTCCCATTTATCACGTGCCGATGAAGCGACAGTAATTTCCGACCGAATCATTAGTTAGATTTGCAAGAGAAACTTTTTTTTTCATCAGTCTACCTTTCTCTACTTTTTTTTTGTTGCGAACTCGTAAGCGACGTGAACCATTGTACCGTAGTCGGTGTAGTGACTAGGCTATAAGCTGGATAATCCCGAGTTTGAATCCCGACAGGGAAAAGAGATTGGTCTCTTCTCACCACCTCCAAACCGGTGTCGGATCCCACCCAGCCTCGTATTCAGTGGGTGCCAGTGGCGTACCGAGGGGGGGAAGAGTTGCGGGTTCAAACCCCCCCTCCGAAATTCCGAAGGTCCTCCAAAATCGTGTCAATCTCAAACCGATTGTGAAAACTGTTAAAAATTGCTGAATTTAGGATGCCAACACCCTACGATGTTCAGAAAAAAGGCAGTAAAATTCTAAAACTACCTAGGTTCGCAGTTGTTTTACATTAGCAAGGACAAATAAATTGGTTGTCATCATAAATAGTCTTAAAGTACCAAAAATTAAGAAAATGTTACTATATGAAATGAAATTTCTTGTAGCAAATTACTGCTGCCTCCAGAACCCCTGACTAGGGGGCTGCCGTCCCCAGATCCCCGTTCTTTCTGTCCTCTGTCCTCAACTGAATTTGTTGAACCCCACCCCCCGAACAAAATTCCTTGGTACGCCACTGGTGGGTGCCGGGGCAAATCGGCCGGGGTGTAAGGCTGAGCACTCACCACCATCTAGTTCCGGCGTTAAGAATGTGTGGAGCTGTACCTACATTCGTCGTATATGCCTTGATGTCTTGTATAAAAAAAACGTACCTTGCCGTTACTTGTCATTGGAATGTTTCATTGACATAATCCTTCCGATCGCACTATGGACCTGGGGTCGACTCAGCCTCCAACAGAAATGAGTACCAGGAGCATTTCCTGGGGGTAAAGGCGGCTGGTGCTTAAGGCTGACAACCTACCACCATCCTGTGCCGTTGTCACGAAATCTGGGAATCTTAACTTACTGGAACCCTCTGGGCCACTCCAGGCTTTTAACGGGACAGCTTTACCTTACCTTGCCATTACAGGGTCGAAGCCACGTGATATGCCAACTTGTACTAGAATGAAGTTGTTTAGTAAACACGAATCAAATGTTGAAAATTACCGCACATTTTTGCCCCACTGGTTAATCCATTTAAATGATTTCGAAGGCGGTTAGTAAATGATGAGGCTAAGGTCACACGAGAGGTTCTGACGGCACACTACACTGGTATAAGCCTAGCATTACTGAACCGACACGGACCTTCACGAATGGCCGCATATAGGGAAACATACTTCAACACAGACTGTAACCGAAGTTTGAAATTCAGATAACCAATTATAGGCAAGGACAGTTCTTGTACATCACATAGAATTGTCATCGATTTCTCGATTTTTGAATTTTGGTACAGCACTTGAAGCTGAGATCGGCTTTTCTTCGACGGAGGGACTTTTTATATGAACGTTTGGAGCCTGAAACAAAATTGAAAATCTTGCGGACATGTCAGGCTTACGGTTTGCTCCGTCAGTTTCGTGTATCGATGTTAGTTATCCGGTACTCAGCCACTGCTCACTGGGCTGGGTGTTCAGACGATCATGTCATACATTCTGTATGAAGTTCTATGCATCATTGTATTCTAACATTCTTCCTGGTCCTGGACGATTGCTTATCATCTATTGAAGATCGCAGTACCCCAATTACAGCCAAAACAATAGCTCTCTATTGTTGTAACATTTTAACATTTTATGAGTGGTCTGTTTTGTGTTTTAATTGAAATTGTAATATGTGTGTGTGTGAATCGAGAAGAATGAGATGGGCGGGGCATGTAGCGCGTGTGGGGGAGAGGCGTGTACAGGGTTTTGGTGGGGAAAGAAACCTGAGGGAAAGAGACTACTAGGGAGATCCAGGCATAGATGGGAGAATAATATTGAGATGGATCTTCACGAAGTGGGATGTGGGTGTATGGACTGGATCGAGGTGGCTCAGGATAGGGACAGATGGCGGGCACTTGTGAATGCGGTAATGAACCTTCGGATTCCATAAAATGCGGGGAATTTCTTGACCAGCTGCAAAGCGGTTAGCTTCTCAAGAACGACTCTGCTCCATGGAGTAAGTAAGTAAGTGTGTGTGCTTGTGTGTGTGTGTGTGTGTGTTTTGCTTACAACGGATTATTTCGAAAACGCTACTTTAACCACTGAAGACACTCTGATGATCGCGCCCATGGAGTGGCGAAGCATGTAGGACGAGATTTGGTGCGTCTGTTGTGTATATATTCCAGTGCATGTAAGGTTGGTTTTGTGAGTTGATTCATCGAAGCCGTGCTATGTCTTTATGTTCTGACGTCACAGTATAACACCATGTCTCCATTAGACTAATCAGTTAATGCAGAGAGCCATTTATACAGTCACTGTATTCTTATAATGTGTGTGTAGGAAAAGTTTCTGTTTAGAGGTATGAGATTCGCACATTGGTAAGTTTGCAGCTTGCCGTCTTCTGGGATGTGACGCCATATAGTATGGTAGAAATTTGCCGACTTTTGTAGGAACTTCAGGGTGGGAGAGTGGAGTGGAAGAGATGCAACTCTGAAAGTGGCTACAACACATTCCTCCGAAACTTCGGAAATTTTTACCAGACTTCATGGCGTCAAATTCCGGAAAACGGCAGCCTTCGAAATGAGAGTTTATGAATGTCGTGGGGCATGAGGCAGGCGATACATACTGTAACTAGTGTATTTTAAACTCTGAAGACGCTTGTAAGACGTTATGTTTGAGTGCGGTTCTTTGTATTGTATTGTTCCTTGCAGTGACTAACAGCAAGCATTACCGTTATGGCTTATAATACCATTTCATCTCACTACTATTTATGGTGGGTTCGCACCATATGTATTCAAGTATACGAGCCAGTTCGAACTATGCTATTTACATCGTATAATCCTCTTGACGCATGCGCAGAATACAGCGGTGGGAAGGACTTATATTGAGGGTGCCTGGCTTGTGGGTGTTTGGGCGGCGGGTTAGAGGATTGGGGAGGATGCAGGGGACTGTATTATGAACTCTGTACCGTGAAATTGGTTTTCTCTCTGTTTCTGGCGTGCCTTGTGTACGAGACGCGTCATGGCGTAGCTTCCACGGCTCGGGGTTTGTACGAGAGGGAAGCATTAGTACGTTCTGCTCTTTATTTCATGACTGCATTACGTTTTGGGACATTGAACCCAGTTGCATTAGCGTAGTGGAAATATTGAAAATTACGTGAGCGGCCAGTGTAGACTATTTGGAGCTAACTTCACGTAGCAGAGGCCATGGGCCACCAGCAGAAGTCGGTCACTTCGTGAAGTCATTGCCTTCTTGTGTGGCACCAGAATATTTGTTAGTGTCCGCAAGAGCTCGCTACTGGATCATTGGCTGAGCTAAACATGTCCATTTCACGTCATTACAGGTGTTTCGTTTGGAGCCGTGATAGCGTCGAGAGTATAGCGACTCGCTACGGGCTAGACGTTTCTGAGTTTGAACCCCGTTAGGGGCAAAATATTTCTTCTCCACACTCGTCTATACCGGCCCTGGGGCCCACCAGGCCTCCTGCACAGTGGGTACTGGGGCTCTTTTCTGGGGGTAAAGCGGCCAGGGTTAAGAATACATGGAGCTATACCACTACTCTCTCCTCTATGCATGGCATACCTACCTATCTTCTGTTTCTTTTTAAGAGCAATTTTAATAGTGTTCTCCCACACACAATTACAGCAATTTCTCTTCTCGTTTAATGCTGGGGGTTACGTTCCGAGTGTGGAGCGAAACGTAGAACGTAGCATTTTATTATCATTCTTTCTGTAGTCTGTCTTTCTACAGGTTCATAGCCTCTTCCAAAGCGAGTTCTCCGCAGAGTGCGAAGATCTGTTGCTTCGTATTTCAATTTCCAGTCTCTTCTCTTTTCCTTACGGTCATCCATTAGCTGCTTACTTCTTGTTCCCCGTCTTCCCGTCACTTATAACCTTCCCTCTATCTTTCCTTCAATAACGTGTTTTAGAAGGCAGTTCCTACTCAAGATGTGACCAATACGGTTAGCCTTCCGTCTTTGTATTGTTTGTAGAATATTCCTCTCGTCCTTGACTGTGTGTGATACTTCATTTCTCACACGATCGGTCCAACTGATCATCGTCATCCTTCTCCAGCACCACATTTCAAAACTTCCCGGGTATCTCTGATCTACTTTACGAAGTGTCCAAGTTTCAGCACCCTACAAGGCTATGCTCAGAATATAGCACTTCACTGGTTTATTCCTTGAATTTAAATCATATTTGATGAAAAGAGTCTTCTTGTTGAATGCTGTTTTTGCTGCGGCAATCCTGGATTTTAATTTCACATGTACATGATGCATCATTTGTTATGATGCTACCCAAAGAGTTGAAATTTTCCACATTCCCCAGTTGTTTTTGATGTGTCATAATCTATGCTTGGGATGGTTACCTCGAGATTCTCATTACCTTAGTTTTTCCGCATTTCCGTTCCACTGCATCTGCCAGCAGCGTTTTATACCGTAAGAATTAATTAAATGTCCTACCAGTCTGGCCGATGAAGATGCTGTCAGTTGCCAGCTAAAACATTCCGCGTCTGGGCAACATTCATCGACTTCGTAGCCACTGATATTTGCCATTGTTGAAGCAAAGTACTGTTGTTTGGTGCAGCGTTAAACAACTAGGCTGCACGTCGCTGTTGTATTTATCGCACGTTTTTTCCAGTTAAGAGTTTGTATGCTTTTCTCATTTTCTCGCTGCTTGCTACGTATGACGTCCACATAACTTTAGCATTTAATTGCACGTTTGGAAGTTTCTCATTATGCAGCTCTATTTTATGCTTCTATTGATTCTGTAGACAGATTTCGAAAGTTCACGTTTGTGTGCAGGATAATAGTTATGAACTGGGTACTGTTGAACATTGGCTGGAGAAAGAGTGCTGCGTTTGTCAAGTTATTTCAGCACAGTTTTTCGCTGATACTAAAGAAAAACTAATAAGCTCCCAGAAAAGTTGTCAAATTGTGGTCCTCGAACCATAGCGTTCGCGATATTTTTGTCTTCCCTTTTTCAGTCGGAAGAAAAAGACTGAATTACACATTTTAATGTTTAATAAGATTGGTTTATTTGGAAATTGGTATCACAGTGTTCATCAGGCAGGGGTCGGCGAGTTGTGCCTAAGGGGATACTTGAGTACAGTAGATAATAATAACAAAGCTAAGGTCTTTTGTTTAGGGTTTTCTAATCTCTGGTTATTGTCATTAGTCCTAGGAATCTCATAGTTATTATAACGAAATTTTAAATTGATTTTGTTTAGTTTTTTTGGAGTTTAGGTAGGCGTCCACAAGTTTCTCAAACATCTAGAAACAATTTCTAAATTCTAGATGCCTGAAAGGTGACATTAAGCAAGGTCCATACTGAGGACACAATTGTGGAGTGACCTGTGAACTTTACTGTTATCTGGCACTTTGTGCACAGTGCATGTGAACTGATAGACATTTTTGTACCTGGTGTTGGGGCAGGTGAAGCTGCAACATATGTGCTGACAATACTATAAGCACCACCCTACAAAATTTAGTTGCCCGGGCGAGCAGGCATTTGGGATTCGTGCACCCCTGAGATTAAGTTTCTTGTTTGTAATTATTGAAACTTTAAATGTTGCAGAGAGTTGAATCTTAGGGGTCCGCGATTTGAGGGAAGTTTGGTGAGGCTTGCTGACGTAGTAGTTTATATGTGGGCCGTGAACAGCCTTCCAAAGCCAAATAACCAACCTTACATGGACTGGCGTTTCAAAAGACTTTCCAAGGAAACGGGACTCATAACTACCTGAAACTAACCTATTGTAGTTCGATCAACAGACATAAGAAGCCATCAAATAAGAGGGAGAAAATATTTTATTACGGCTTTGCTCTTTGCTAAATTGCGGCTCGTGAAGCCAATCTAGCTGGACAGCCCTCTACTAGACGATGGACACAGTACAGAAACCCGGTCATCCGAAGTATAATATATCATTGTCAGTACCCTTTTAGTATTGCAATGCTTATCTTAGTTAACTCTCCTTTTATTTTTCTGACATCCGTTTGGTTGAAACACGTTAAGTCAATAGTTTTAAAAGTTTCTGTGTTGTTTTCTGTCAGTTTGTTAAGATTAGAATGCGCATATGACAAACGTCCCTAATTCACTGCCCAAGCGTTTTTCTTATTTAATTTGCACTGCCATTATTATTATTATTATTATTATCATCATCATCATCATTATCATCAATGCTTTTTTGTGACGGCACGCAACGATACGGCATACCGGCACGTTCGTTGTCGACGAGGCATGAGATAAATATTATAAATTCAAAACTCTGGCAAAATGGGTGTTATTTCTTGTTTTTATTCCACCAGTTTTATCTCAGTGTGAATAGTTTGCAATGCGAAGCTATGGGATATTTTCAAATCATCTGATGTCATGGAAAGAACAGCAGTGCTTTTTTTCTATGAAGGTGCGAGCACCCACCTTTTGTAAATAAGAAAACGTTTATTGATTTATTGTTTTTGTTGCGCATTAAACTTCACGTAGATGCATAGTATTATTGTTATTATGCATATTATTATTTATGCACTAAGTCACATACATTACATTTTTAATTAATATATTAAATTCTCATTTGCTTTCTCTGCTTGTGTCCGAATGATGTGGATTTTCATTTGTTGGTGTGTGCCACGAACATACTAGTAAGAAAACAAGTCTACTCAGCTGGCAATACGAGATAAGAATAGATTCACCCGCCAAGCCATTCTAGGTTTCTTCTCTCTTCCGTTTCTCTTCTTTTTCTGTCCCTTCCTCCCCTGTCACGTAATTAGGCAGAAGCGTGAAATATCATAACCTAACCTTTCCTGCCGTCTGTAGTAGCGACGTAAGGCAGAAGCCATCGTGATAACTTGGAAGGACTGAATGGATTGAATTGTGTCATCAGCCGACGGCCTCGGGCGTTGTTTTCTCTTGTTCAAAGGTTTCCGTCGAAATGAGTGCAGGATTCTGTCTCCAGGAACTAATCCACACGTTTCCCCGCACAAATTCGGAGCTTGATGCAAGTCCTTTCATATATGTGTTACCAGCGAAGGTGGCAGACCGCCTCTTTCTGATGCGTGTAAGATCCAACCCGACAATATTATTCTTAGACGCGTTTTCATAGTCGCGAAAAACGCCAATTAGCTTCGTCATGTCCGTCCGTCCGTCTTTCTTTACGTATCACCGCGTCACCCACTGGATATTTGGGACTTTAACCTTTAGGCACCATGCTTCCTATATATAGGACAGACGTACCGCTACTTCCGAGAGTACACTTTTTAATATTTAGTCAACAAATACATTTAATTATTTTTTAGACTTTCTCTCGCCATCTTCGTTTATTCCTCCACAAAATATCGTGTATTTCCTAATGTTATCCTTCTTGGTTCATAAAATATTTACATTTTACATAAATGGTGTGCTAAACCGTAAATGTCCAGTTCCAGGCCAAAGGGTTAATTTGTTGAGAAAATCTGAATCTTTATTAAAGTAGGTCAAAAATATCGGGCACTGCATACATGAAGACGAAAGTACGCTTTACTGCTGCCGGCGACGTTAAATCGCAACTAAAGTGAACTGGTATCAGATTTAGTGTAGCCGAGGAAGTATAAATATTACGCCAGCGCGTTACAGTATTACGTTATGCGTACATTGCCTGTCTTATGTGCTCCATGTCCGTGCATTAAAGAATGTTTTACTGTTGTCTGATAAACCAACATATACCCATTTATATATATATATATATATATATATATATATATATATTTGTTGGTTTATCATATAAGTGTAAAATTACCTATCGTATTTTATTTTGTAGCGAGCTCAGAAATGCGTATAGAATTTTGGTCGGGAACCTTAAACTATAGGGATGTAATGTAAAGTGGGACAAAAATGTTGAATTTTTCTAGAAATAGGGTGTGAGGAAGAAGTTCAACCAGATCCTTTCGAAACGTTGGTGTCCATTCATCAGATCGTACGGTGTTATATCCTAGGAGCCTGGAACCTGAACATTCACCACCATGAGAGCGTCACATCTCAAATCTTAAATTACGTTTCCTGTTTTGTTCGTTAAACTAACCAATGGTCACACTGGAGTCACTGCTCTAAACTGCTAGCTTAATTCCAAATTATGCTAAATAATAATAGGCCTTCCTATCTAGAATGGGAGAAAATACAATTTCATTTAATCAATATACCGGATAACATGACTTAGAATTTTAGTGCTTTTCCGTGTGTTTTCAAAAACAAAGTACACTGAAATAGAAATAAGCCGTCTCCTTCCAAATCTTTACTTGTTCATTGTAAGTAACTATCTACTCAGGCTATTCCATGCCATGTATGCTTTTGTTACAGTATCGAAAACCACCCTTAAATCAAATTTTTGTTCGTAAGAGCACAGAACCTTACCTCTCTTTCTGTCTGTGTCTCCACTCGACCTGATGCACTTCCCATTCCAATCAGCAGACCTCATGTTACTGGAAGCCATACCACCTCTCGGCCTGATATCCTACCCTAAAAATTATGAAGTCACGGTTGGGTTGTTAACCCCACTGCTTCGCTTCGTGAAGTCACCGCATTCGAATCTTGAGCCAGAAACGACTGCCCTGATGTGTTTAGCGATTTTGTACTGGCGCTCGGAGAATGTCGGGACAGAATTTCAGGCCACGACCGCTTTCTCACACATCGTCATTCGACGGTGTATATTCCTTGACTAACGGCGTAGTTAACAAGCTAAAATAAACAAATGAAAACTAAAGAGTTTTCTTGTCCACGCCCTTAGGGTATAAAGGGGAGTGGAGGCGTGTCGCCACTCATTATTAACCTTGGTGCTAACTGGAGGTTGAATGATCAACGTAACGCCTTTGACCGCTGTACACCTGGGAAGAACCACAGTACCCACAGAATAGGAGTTTGGGAGGGCCCCAGAGCTGGTATAGACGTTTTGGAGAAGAGAAAAATCTCTTGCTTGTATCGGAATTCGAACACTGGACTGTGCGTCCCACAGCCTATACACTTTAAATAATAAACAAATAAATAAACAAACGCCCTGAACAGTGCGACTTCAGAACTCTGATGTGGAATCAACATACTGCTTTTTATGTTACTGCTCTTTTCTTTCCTGTCATAGCTCTGTGATGAACTCTAGTATTAAGACCCTCATACTGTAGGATGCCAAGGAACTGGAAGTTTAGTTTTGCTTGAAACCGGACGTCATGGCAAGTGGTTAGCGCATTAGCGTCATGTTCGAAACTGGGCACAGAGCGTTGCTGTTTTGAGACGCACTTAAATTATCTTCGTCCTGGTAAAAAGGATACGTATTTCAAATAGGTCACTACAGTCGACAGAAGTCTTCTGCAATCGTACGTCCTGTTGAGTGGTATACAGTTACACCGACGTTTGACCGATTGCATTGCTCCTTCAGCTTCCTATCCGAGCAGTCTAAGTACCCATTTACAAGTCGAAATGTCATGTCGTCCTAGAAAACCTGTATCTTCAGCAACACCTCTGCGCTAGTCTGCAAACTCGTTTAGGTTATTACCATTTTCTCGTTATTCTCGTTAGTTATGTCATGCGATGTTATACAACTTACGATTCTTTTTCTTATAATAAAACCAATGAGATGCACTAATTTCTAAAATTTATTTTTGGAATAGAACTCTACATGTTTCGGGCACGTTTTCTGTCCGTCATCAGGAGTCGAGTACTGTATACACAGCAATAGGTATATGTCATGTAGGTTATGCTGACTGCTTGCTAGCAAGCAAACAGTCAGCATAATCTACATGACATATACCTATTGCTGTGTATACAGTACTCGACTCCTGATGACGGACAGAAAACGTGCCCGAAACATGTAGAGTTCTATTCCAAAAATAAATTTGAGAAATTAATACATCTCGTTGGTTTTACTGTAAGAATATATCGCGATGCACGATCCTCTGAATGTCAGACAACTTACGAATTTGATATAGAATCGTTGAATAAATAATGAGGGTTCGTAGCTTTAAAATGAAAGCTACATATACGGCGTTTCTGTTCATTTTCATGTGGCGGTTGGTAGATACTGCTAATTTGCGTTGGTTCGCTTATCGCAGTTTTAGAACTGGTGCTTGCCGCAGTTTGGTGCACGTTGTCTAGCTGTGTGCAAAGGCGCTAACTTATGTTTGATGTAGAATATAACAAGGAAAACATATTGGATTAATAACCGGCTGTAAAGCTACGTATAAACGACGTGTCGTGCGGGGGAAAAAAATTCGTCTCCTTTATACGCCTAAATGAAACTTTAGGTAGGCTACTGGTTCTAAGCAAAAGAGACATGGAGACCGAGTGATTTAGTGTCGCATTTCTTTCCTTCCGCAGTGTTGAATTTGGAATCTGCAATTTTACGTAACATTCATTAAATACGGAATCCAACGCAGTAGCTGAGAAAACTAAGGCAAGTTCCTTTTGCCATCGACTCCGAGTTTGACCTCAGAAGTGGCAATATTTGCGTGGGAAATGCCACAAGATATTTTCTTCAGGAAATCCGTGATGGTATTACACCGAAGCAGCGGTTTTGTCTGATGAGAATTCAGTGTACGTTGGCATTGTAATAAGTTACACGTGGTTGACTGAGCTAACTCGTCCTGCAAAGCAAAGTTATTTTTGAACAGGTTCCATTTCCACAGCCAAGAAGTTCCCTGTGCTTCATGGAAGCCTAAAGTTCATTACCGTGTCCACAATAGCAGAACACTTGTCCCTGTTTTGAGCCAGATTAATCCAGTTTACATCCTTGCCTGCTTATTCATTTCAGTATTACTCGTAACATCTGCACCTAGGTCGTCCGAGTTGTCTATTTTCTTCAGGTTTACGTACTAAAATCATGTTTACTGTTATCTACTCTCCCATTCATGCTACATGCCATGTCTGTTTCATCTAACTTTATTCAGTCACGTCTAATGTTTGAGTAAAGCGTGGGATGATGCAGTCGGTGTAATCATATCACTCATTACCGAGTTAATTATCTTTATCGTATGCTGTGGCTATGTATGACTGGATCCTGTTGGTAGTCAGACGTAGTTCTGAAATGCAGGTCCCTTAGAACAGTCTTGCTCTTCTGTATAGTCTCCAACATTAGGCTTGTAGTTTGAAGTCACTTTTTTTGGTCAGTGTAATTGTGCCCTAAACTATATCATATTTGTTTTATTTCATTCGTTGTATGTAACTTATTAAGTTGAGGAAACGTCGTTCAATCTCACTGTTTAGTTCTCCTGGTGACTAGCGCGTTTCGTTAGTCTTACCCCATATACCGTGCTCGCTTCGTAACGCCTGTAGTACATTGTTGACGCAACCCGTTTGGCAGGTTTGTCGAAGAAGTTGCCGTGGTATCACGGCGAGCGTTTCGCTGTACACCGAGCTCCTTCAATTAAAGTGATTTCTCTGATCAGTGAACTGAAACAAGGCTTAGTGGTTCCTGTACGCACTTAACTTTCGAAAACTGTGCATTTTCGGTCAGATTGTATCATTATGTCTCGTATGTTTGCCACAGTAAAAGTAACAGCAACGACTGATCGGTAGGAGCCAGTAATTGAACTTTGAATGTAGTTTAGTTGCAGTCTTTAAATCACCCACAGGCTGACGGTAGCTTCATCTATCGGGACCAACTGAGTAGGTCGTCATTCTTTAGGCGCGTTCGCAAAATTGCGAAAAGCGACTGTTAGCTTCATCATATCTATCCGTCCATCTGTCTGTCCGTACGGAACAACTCGGCTCCCACTCGACGGATTTTCATGAAATTTTTTATTTGAGTATTTTTCGAAAATCTGCTGAAAACATTCAAGTTTCATTAAACTCTGACAAGAATAACGGGTACTTTACATGAAGACCTGTTATATCTCGCTCATTTCTTCTTAGAATGAGAAATGTTTCGGACAGGAGTTTTAGAGAAAGTTAGAAAACAAATTTTGTGTTCAGTAACTTTTTTTTAATCCTACCGTTTATGAGAAGATGTGGAAAAAGGCTGTAGAGCCGGCAAGCCACAGATGACAATATAATGTGGCGCATGCGCATTGCATGCTGAACACCTTAGGCTACAAACACACGCTCCGAATATGTAATACTTGCTGCTTTTCCACTGCAACAATGGTTGCACGTAAGCGCCTCAGTGTTACGTTGTACGTACTTGGCCTGTCTTCTTTCAGCCTGAGGAAAGGGGCCGATACGGCCCCTATAAAGGCTGTGCCATGACTCTGACGGTTAGTCGCCGTCCTTTCGTCGAGGAGGACCTGTTTCGATCCCAGTTCGGTACATATGAGGTTTGATGGACAAAGTAGCACCGGGACAGTTTTTTTTCTGAGTACCCTGTCATTGTCATTCCAGCAGTGCTCCATACTTTTCTCCTTAGTACTACTGTTGTCAGGACAGGCGAGCGAAACCTGGGGTCTATCAAACACAGCAAAGTCCTTTTGGATATCGAGGATCATTGGACAGAAAAGTAACTTCGCATTAGGATTAATCAGCTGTTCATAAGAATGCGTTCTAGTTCAAAGAACCTGAAGCTTCGTCATCCTCCGTATTTATGCCTGTAGGTAAGCGAACCTCATTTTAGAAGCCGATACGCAGAATTAACATAGCCTGCTCTTTTCAGCAAGAGAATGTTGTCCAGGTAACCATTCACATTTCTCATTTTGTCTTATTGCGATTTAAGGAACTGTACTACCCTGTTCCTTCGTTTGGGCATGTGTGTGACATCCCAAATATTTTTCAAACCATCTCTGTAAGTTTATCTAAAGTAGTTCTGGCAGAATGACATTTCTAATCTTTAATCCCATACTATCACCAGTACTGGACTGGACTGTATTTCTTTTCTTCTCGCTTCTCGTGATGTTGTGTGCTGAGTCTCGGCCCCGTTTTTGCTTATCAGAAAACCACCAGCCTTTCGCAGAGACCAGAGCTGCCATCCGTTTCTGTTCTGTAGCTCTTATTGAATGCAATGTATTGAGACAGGGTCGAACAAATACTGGCACAGTTAATATTAAAGTCTTCTGCCATGTGATATCGTATATTTAGATAGATAATTATCAACGTCTTTAGATGAGCTTTTGCTTCTGTGTTACTCCCTGAAAATGGCGGCAGCAAGATAATGAAACTTTCGTACTTGTATTGTACCAATCTAGACGTCGTCACTGCACACCTCTTTGTATTAGTTGTAGTATCCATGTTTTCAAGTTTTATGTAAAATTTTTCTATTCCGTGCATTCTACATGGTACGCAAACATCTTTTTAATTATACCAACTAAATGCACAATTTATAATTAATACATTAGTTGTATTTCTCCTACATGTTTCGGTACTCATGTACCATCTTCACGGAGAAACAATATGCCAATTTCTTTAAAACCAAGTGCCATTATTAAGCTGTCATCTGTGGGTTCTTTTTTTCTGTAGCAGTTTTGTCTGTAAACGTACGAGGCTTATTCAGGAAGTAAGTACCGTTTCTTTGTAAAAACATCGAGTAAGGTTTCGTATACAATTTTATTGTTATCAGATTCTACATTCTTCAAACAATTTTTTCACATATTCGCCGCCATTATTGAGGCACTTATCGCAGCGGGGCATAAGTTTTTGTATACGCTCCTCATAGAATACGGCCGCCTGCAATGTTAGCCACTACCGACAATGTCATAGAGTAGAGTCCTTGAAATCTGAGGAAAGTGCAGGGACAGATCAGAAATTGTGAAACGTCTGTCGTCACGCACTCTTTCGTTGACCTTACGCACCAAATCATCAT
>Ga0123354_10003170_pt1 | contig 22500 bp, 17 predicted proteins | sample TergutLab28metaG_2_FD_97872 | JGI IMG/M metagenome (GOLD analysis project Ga0123354, IMG submission 97872) | Labiotermes labralis P4 segment gut microbial communities from Petit-Saut dam, French Guiana - Lab288 P4 | ecosystem: Host-associated > Arthropoda: Insects > Digestive system > Gut ... | reverse complement strand
ATTACACAACACGGCATGCTGCCACAACACCCAACTTGTACAACGAAATTAATCTGTGACTATTTCTAGTGTGACTTTAGCAAGGAATATATAGCTCCCTGATGATGGTCTTAGGACCGAAACTTGTCGGAGCGTTTTTAATGTTTTCATGCGTAAATTTTATATATGTGCAGTGGTTGGTGTAATAATTGAGTCAAATATTTGGGAGTAAACTGGTAGGAAGTAGAAGAAGGGGAAGACCTAGATTGAGATGGTTGGAAGAAGTAGAGTAGAATGTACGGGAGGTGAAGGAGAGTCGCGACAGAAGACAGTCGCTAGGGAAGAGTTGGCTTCCGTAGGTAAGGTGACCAAGGCTGTCAGAGCGCCGTACAGCCGAGCAGTAAGTAAGTAATTATAATGTAACCTTCCACATACTTATTTTGTCCAGGCTTATAACGAGCTCTAATGCTTAAAAGTTCAGTCCTTCTACTCCTATGCTGTAAAGCGGAGGGATTTCGAGTCCAACTTTAAAGCTGCCTAATTTTCTCTATTATAAATTCATAATATGGGGCCCAATCCAGTGCTGGTATTAACACAGAACAACGGTGCAAGTTTGTTAGTTTAGTGGTACCAAGTTGTGTCACTAGTATTACATTACTAAGATAGGATGTACAGCGCGTTTGTAAATACGGTTATTGCCCGTTAATGTTGGTGAAATTTTAGATCTAATTTATGTGCTGATTCTTAGGGGGAAATAACATGTACAAGAAATTTGCTGAAGCAGTTTAAGTAATTCAGTGATTTGGGTAGTGATTTTGTCCAAACTGTTCGACTGTCTGCTTTCCAAGATGTATGGTGTTCCGTTTGGATTGTTTATATATTTGAAGTTTAATTGTTGCTGTACTGTACAATACATTACTGCCTTCTTATAAACTCAAATTGTTTTCTAACGAAGGAGAAGCATTAATTATGCAGGAAGGTACGGTCGTCAGAAAACCAAACTAGAAGCCGCAGCTAAATGGATGAGTAAATGTAGGGAAACCGCTGGTGAGACAGAATACAGTGTTTACCACAAGAGCTGTACGGAGTCTCCAGGCTACAGTCTTCCTGTGTTGAAGGCATACGGGTCCCTGTACGTGTAAGGCTGACGTAGATAACTATAACACCTTCATGTATAACACATCTTGCATGCGTACACACGCAGGCAATCTACATAGTGTGGCATATTCTGATAAAATGGGCGATTGACTGAGAATATTTGAAATGTATCACTCACACCAAGCAAGTAGGTAGACTACGGATCTCTTCCCTTCCTACCTGCTTGTATTTAGGACATTTTACATGCCTAAAATACCTTTACTAAGGCGGGTGAAAATATGTGCACCCTGATCCTATTATGTAAATAATTAAGCCTGTAAAAATTGTCGGTTAACACTGCAAACTCTGCGCTATTTTGCCCACATACACACTGTAATTACGCGTATGTGTTCCTCACGACGCCGACGCCTGAGGCTGCGCAGTCTAAGGCGTGGGTCTGCAGCCTCTCGCTTGCTGGGATTGTGGGCTCGAATCCCGCTGGGGCATGGATGTCTGTCTCTTGTGAGTGTTGGATATTGTCAGGTAGAGGTCTCTGCGTTGGAATTATCGCTTGTCTAGAGAAGTCCTAGCGAGTGTGCTGTGTCTCACTGGGTGTGATCGTGAAGACTTGATAATGATGGGACCCTGGCCCACCAGGGACTGTTACGCCACGGAAAAAAAGATTCCTCATGACACTTAAAGCAAATGGGAAATATTTTCGCCTTTGCAGCATTCAATGATTGTTATTTCTAATAGAAACATACTGTGTTCTCTTTGAGTTAAGAACTGGATTTTGGTATGTAACCTAGATTTATTTTATCTTCAAAGGGTTACTTGATTGTCAATATATTTAAAGACGTGTCTTCAGTTGCATACGTTTTTCCTGCCTTAATTAAGATGTGAAGATGATTTCATATGAGAAAGAGACTTGTAGCCTGTAGGAAGTTTTATTTTTAATCTCTGCATGAGTCTAGACACATTAGGAAAATCAAGTGCACCTCTATCAGGATAGTCGATAATTCAGCCGAGATCTGAGACGCATGTCTTTCGAATACAAATACAGAACCTCGTCCCTACATTCATAAAGCTTTTAACCGCTTGAAAACTCTGGAGAGGTTGGGGGTGGGGGACAAAATTTCTTCCCCTATCAGTCTTCAAATTGTGTAAGGCATGTAACGATAGGTTTGATGTAGGTACAGGCGAAGTTCTGCGACTAACAAAACAATATAAAAGTTTATACCTATCCACTGATTCCCGGTGTTGGAAAGAGCATTATTTGGTTAGAAGATTCCACCCACTTTCCTTCTGATTAACATTAAGAAGAAGAAGAAGAAGATTATGTAGCCTTCGTGCTATGGTTGTGACGAGGTAAAATCGGAGTAACTGGAGAGAAACGACTTTGTGGTCCACAAATCTGACATGAACTGGCCCAAGATCGAAACCGGCCCTTCGCGCCTAAAACATGGCACAGCCTCCGTGACTGACTTTCACTTCAGTTACGCATAAAATTCAGTTTCTAGCTCACAGGCAGCATATTTTCTGTCTCTTGTACAGGGTCTTTTTTATGCGACAAGTAGTTGCCACTCCCTCAAGAACGACGGAGTAGCTGCGGGAAGTGACAAAAGAGAGGTGTCAGATAAAATACGAACCCTGTATAAACCAGTCAGTTGCTGTCGAGGGAAAACAGCTTGTATTTATTGCGAGAATCATAAGAAACACATAAATATACCGTGGGGTGGGGATGGGAGGATGGCAGGTCTTCTTAATGTTACGGCAGGTTATATCACTTGGCTGTATATTATACAGGACCAGTCTGGAAGAATGAAACACACGCAAAAATTTGTTCTCTGTAACTAATTATCTTATGAACCTGATGTTCATTGTGATAACTGAAGAATAAAAAACCAACTAGATGCCACTTGCTATTTTATTGTACTTCTTATAGGCTCGACATGTTTCGGGCATTACTGTGCCCATCTTCAGGAGCTCGCGACTATGATGTTGATTACCACATTGGTCGTATCGTTCTTGGTTTGCTGTATGTTGAAGGTTAGGTGCGGTTAGGCTGGAGTAGTGTCCGGGCTGCAGGCTTTAGCCAGCAGCCCGGACACTACTCCAACCCTACTCCACTACTCCAGCCTATGAACATCTAGTATGCACCAAATTATAGAAATTTCCTTATTTTTATCAAGAATTTAGCGCTTGAAAGTTTTAAGCGTTTCTTTCACCAGGGGGCACCAGCGTTCATCATGGCAAATCTATAGTTCATTTCTTTTTGAATAACCCTGTATTGCCATAATCAAAATGCTAAGAGAATAATTAAAATGAGATAAGAGAAAATTTTATAATGAAGTGTTTCACATTAATTGATTTCCAGTCACTGCGGTTACAGTGGCAGAATAAACGAAGTGAGACAATGATGACGTAACAAGTTCACAGAAACAATATTTTGGACATGATGGTCACCTCATATTGTGCAGGGTACTGTGGGTCCCACTGTAGGAGAACTGTCAAGGGTGTCTGTCACTAGGAACTCTCACTTCTTCAGCAACGTTAGGCGAATTCGAAATTTAGTTGCGTTAACTGGAAGTTAAGTTGAAGTTTGGCTTTCAGGGCACGTTCGGTTGAAGTTTATGTTTTCCTTGTAAAATCAGCTATTCAGAAGCCACAGGCTTGATGAGTGCTGTGCCTTATCTCGTACTTGAATTGGCTAGCTAGCTTTGTTTCTTCTTCTACATCTTTCTGACCGACGAAGTACAGTCCGGTTATAAAATTTGTCCAGTTCAAACCTGAACCCGCTCGTTGAACCTGCATGAGGAGCCTTTACGATGTGACTAACTGCATGTTAAGACCGGTGTTGAAAATAACATCATTAAGGTCTCAGATATAATTTGATACCTGGTGGACAAACATTGTAATTGAAAGCGGTGTGAATTTCTTGTCAAAAAATGAAAGACACTGCTCGCCAGATGATTTCTTTAAGTTCATCCTGCGTGTGTGTGGATTTTTCCTATGTGTGCTGTCTTTCAAACTTTCCCACACGTAATTGTCAGACGGCGCCAGATCGAGTGAACGAGTCTATCACCATTTCCCCTGCTGTTTTGCTTTTTACGTGAGTGTAAGCGCTCATTATATTGGTATTTGCTTTTTCTTGGTGCTGTTAGCTATAAGGTGGCGAGGAAAATAAAGACTGGGAAGGTTGACCGAGGTCACGAACGGAAGAAGGCAGCAGATTTCTCTGTGTGGCCGAAAAGGACTAAAATTGGGAGGGTGATAAATGAGAAGGAGTTGTTTCTTTCTTGCTGACACTGCATATGTGTCAAAAAGGAAATGTGTGGGGTTACCATGCAAGTTGCCAGTGCATGAAGCAGTATTGTATAACGCCAAACACCCTTCCCACTTGTCAGAGCTCAACTTCTGTTTGAACCCACGTAGACTTTCGTAATTTGAAGAAACGCATATTGCTGCAGGCACACATGAAATTTGCCCCACATCCGAGGAATTTTTTCGAAGCGTTTATTCGTGGAACGAAGGGATTTTTGTTTCTCTTGTTGGCAAATCTAATTTATTCTTAAATACATTTCCCTTCCTTTCTTGTTCGGGGTTCGAATCCCGGTAGGGGCGAGATTTTCCGCACCCGTCCAGACCAGACCCGAGGCCCATCCAGCCTCCTGTACAATTGGTACCGCGCCTTTCCGTTGGGGTAAACTGGTCGGGACGTGGTGCTGACCACCTTCTCCCATCTACCGTCGAGATTGCAGAAAGTGTAGAACTACACATCTGTTCCTTTTCTGGGTCTTCATGGCCTGTTATACGGTGAAACTTAGCTTTACCTTTCCTCTCTGCGCATTTTCATCTCCGCAGCTGCTGTCAGGTGTGATCACTGCTGCATGAATTTAATTGGTATGTTCTGAGATTTTGAAATGAAGTGCAGAGACACGCAGATTTGCTTCCGCGCTATTTAGGACTTAAATTCTAGTGTAAAAGTGTGAGCATATCAAGTCTCAAGTTTGTTTTTTGGGGACCATGCATGCAATTTTAGCTTCCACCATATAAAGTATAGTCGCCATGGAGAGCTGGCGAACGGGATGGATGCGGCTGACAGGAGCGCACAAACTGCGGAAGAAAACAATACAAACCGTATAGAACTAAAGAAGTAGCTGAAGGCTAAGCAGGGTTTCCATGTGGAAGGTTGTTGTGTTATACTGAAATTAGGACATATTTCATTTACTCCAATGCAGACTCTAGCTTCATATACCCAGACCAAACATATCCAGTTCTTAAGCACCAGTTCATCTGTAAGTTATTCGTTGCATTGTGTCAGTCGAACCAGTGGTGTACCCAGGAATTTTGTTCCGGAGTGGGGTGGGGTTCAACAAATTCAGTTGAGGACAGAGGACAGAGAGAACGGGGATCTGGGGGCGGTAACCCCTTAGTTAGGAGTTCTGGAAGCAGCTGTAATTTGGTACAAGAAATTTCATTTCACATAGTAAAAGTTTCTTAATTTTTGGTACTTTAAGACTATTTATGATGACAACCAATTTATTTGTCATTGCTAATGTAAAACAATTACGAACCTCGGTAATTTTTAGAATTTTACTGCCTTTTTTTCGAACATCTTGGGGTGTTGGCGTCCTAAATTCAGCAATTTTTAACAGTTTTCAAATCGTGTTGAGTTTGGCACTATTTTGGAGGGCCTTCGGAATTTCGGGGGGGGGGGGGTGTTGACACCCCCCCTCGGTAGCCACTGAGTCGAACGCAACACATTTTGTGTGTTGTGTTACGGTATTCTTTTCTCTAGCACCATTTGAAGCTTACCACCAATGCTAGTAGTCTGTAGGTAGCAGCTCAATATGCTGGAGACACTAACGCTGAATACTTCCATATGAACAGCAGCAAACATAAGAAAGCAAGACACCCACAGACCATACTCCAAGCCGTAATCAGGTTAATTATCGCCAGATGTAAGTTAGTTCCCCGTTAGCCTGCAGTCAGTACATAAACTACGCACTCATAATTTCTAGCGCGTGTAAACGTGTATCAGTACATAAAGTGAAACTGAAAGTACGCTAAAATCCCCGTTATTTAATCAACCACATGACTTCTAATTCCATTCCGTCGCAGTACATCGCAAGTTGTTAAATCAGGCACCAAATAATTGCTCGTGATCTTGGGCGAGTTCAAAGAAGTAGCAGATGTCTTGCACAGTTGGTTGTCGATGGGTGTGCCTGAAGAACTGCAGGTGGTAAATATTTGGTTGATTTGGCGTCCCTGAAACATTTCATAATGCATATTAATAGTTCAATCGATTATGAATACATTGGATAATTTAATCGCATATGTTGTCAGTGTGAAACACCTTTATCTTAAGACAGCGTTGCCACATTATTTAACAGCGAATTAAATAAAATTCACGTAGAGAGCGGAGAATTCGGCATTGCGAGAGCTGACATTTATCATCCTGTAAACCACTTTAAAACCAGTTTTGTTGTCGTTCCATCACCCGGGTACAGCGCTTGTTATTCGACTTACTGATTCCGACTGCCGTGTTTTATCAAGATATACGGCTTAACCCAGGTTGGTAATTTGACATATGTAAATTTTAACACAGCTGTTACAGAAATATTTATGACCTAACTATAAAACTTCCTTGCTCGGGTGTAACGGTTCTTTAGATGTAGCCGTCTGGTGGCAAGATAATTATGCGGGATATTCGGCGACTTTGTGTGTTTCAGAAACCTATTACTGAAGTAATTACTAGTCAGAAATCTAATATAAATAGAGTATATATTCAATTGAACGTAACGTCTCTAGATTTACGTGTTTAATTCACTTGATAAGCACGGTGTAGAGGAGCTGAGTGCACAGAAGAGAGGAAATGCTCCGTGGAATGTTTGATCGTCACGCGTGATTTAAGTTTTCCGCCGCGGTTACAATGAGATCTGCACTTTTTGGGGGGATTTCACGCAGCGTGGAATGGTAGATTCTTACCGATGTTTCGGGACAACCTGTCATTGCCATCTTCAAGGGCCAAGCAGTAACAAAATTTCAGTAAAAAAAAAAAAAACTCTACATCGCGAAAAATCCCCAAAAAGCGTAGATCTAATTTTTGATGACTCTAGACGCATGGACGTACATGGTGTTCTGCAGAAGTTGGTACTTTTGTGATCAGATTGGTTAAGAATGGACACCCCGTTCGATGGTCGCGATTTGTAAATTTCTGTTACATTTAACTTTAGGTAAGTAGGTTTCACCCTTTTTATAAGCCACGAAGGCCCTTAGGGTGAGTAGAGATATAGCTCTACTCTTTCTAGGACCTCGGTACTAGATGGGGATGGGGGTTCAGCCCTACCCCCTGGCCACCTCCACCCCCGGGAAGGACTCGGTACCCATTGTACAAGAGGCTGGGTGGGCCTCAGGGCCGGTCTGGACGGGCGGAAAATCTCGTCCACACCGGGATTCGATCTCGAACCGTCCAGTCCGTAGTCAGTCGCTAAACCGACAGAGCTAGGCGGTCCACAATTTTAACTTTATATTACACAACTAAAGAAAGCTTGAGAACTGCGCTCTTTTGGGCTGTTAACGCAGGGAGTAGTGGTACTTCCTTACCGACGTATCAGGGCAACCTTTAGGTCCCATCTTCAAGGGTCAAGGGTCAGCTGCCTAACAAGCCAGAACAGCGCAGTTATCTAATGCACGTAAACCACACCAGTTTTCTGCTTATACGCTGGCTTTCCAATGACTGAAGACTGAGATTTTTGAGCCAGTGGTACGTCAAATCACAACTACTGACACAGTACATGTTAGGCTAAACCAAATGTCTTGAACTTCAGGAAAGCAAGTGCTCTGTTCGTGAACAGCCGAACAGTCCAGTTGCAGGAGAGATGTCCCTAAACGTTAATGGTAAAGCTACATCTCTGGTAATTAGATGAAGATTTTGTCATTGCTTCTCATAGAAACTTAATATATCTGACGAAGAGACTAGCTGAGAAACACTAAATGTTTTAAGGCTGCTGACAGAGGCAGAACCACGAGTTAAACTTTTGTTACTAATTCGGTGTTGAAGGCAGATTTGAATGCCAATTGGCAATTTCCTTGTAGATTATATTTAAAGAAACCACCTGGAGAAAAGGGGGACCGCGGTAGCACAGTTGTTAAGGTGCTGTGCTACAAATCGGAAGGTCGCTGGTTCGATCCCACCCGGTGTCAGTGGATTTTTCATTGATATAAAATCCTTCCGATCGCACTATGGCCCTGGGGTCGACTCAGCCTCTAACAGAAATGAGTACCAGGATTATTTCCTGGGGGTAAATCTGGCCTGTGCGTAAGACTGAAAACCTACCACCATCCTGCGCCGTTGTCACGAAATCTGGGAGCCTTAACTTCCTGGAACCCTCTGGGCCTGTCCAGGCCTGTAATGGGACTGCTTTTACTTGGAGAAAAAGAAATCCCAAATTTTGGTCAAGAGAAAATGAATGGAATTTCTCATCTGTTATGTTTTTTGTACTGTGCATTGTGATACAAATATATAATGTTAAACAATAAAATGCGCTTTTTAAGTTAAAGTTGTAATTCAATTCTAATAACAAAACAAACGAGATGCATTAATTTATCAGATTTATTTTAGGAATAGAACTCTACATATTTCGGACAATTTCTCTGTCCATCATCAGGGTTGTAGTACTGTACACACAGCATGGGTTTAGGTCATACAGGTTATGTTGACTGCTTGTTAGCAAGCAGTCAACATAACCTGTGTGACCTAAACCCATTGATGTGTGTGCAGTAATAGACTCCTGATGATGAACAGAGAAACTTTCCGAAACACGTAGAGTTCTATTCCTAAAATAAATTTGAGAAATTAGTGCATCTTGTCGGTTTTATTATAAGAATATATCACGATGCACGGTCCTCCGAATGTCAAATTTGTAATTCAGTTCTTCTTGTCTTCTACATGTTTCGAACATCTTATGTTCAGAATCAGGAAGACTGTATTTTACATGCAGCCTGGAGCACGTCTTTCAGCCTCACAGACTGCTTGCAGAAATACATGAATAACATACCATATAAGGATGCATGCACAATATAGTCTTCCTGATGATGAACATAAGATGTTCGAAACATGTAGAAGACAACAAGAACTGAATTAAAACATTAATTTAAAAAGTGCCCTTTATTGGTTAACACGACATAAAATTCATCTGTATTGCAAACTAAAAGAATGTTCCGTTCAACCATAACGCCTGTATTATGTGTAAGTGTATGTAATGCAGGGTGTGTTGAATATGCATCTAGTAGGTTAATTAAAGGAATCTGGACAACGCTTTCGATATTTTTCTTTCCGGAATATCTAGATATGTAGACTGGGGAATTCTGTTACATTTTAAAAACTTTCTTTTTTTTACTGTACCTCTGGCCAGTGTCATTTTCTTCTCTATATTGACAATGTGCATTAAAGATTACGTAGGAAAACAGAGTGAAGCTGGGACAGAAATTTTGCAATATGACCAATAAAAGTCTGCTTTAAAAATTCTGGTTACGGATAATCGCAGTATGTGCAGAGTATGTTCAAGCTGTTTATTCATTGTAGACGTAAATTAATAAGCAGCTGGTTGTAGAGATAAGCACAGAAAGTACAGGTAGGTCTACGTGTTTATGTCCCATCACCAGAACACAAATTGCATCAGTATTAAGGCAGTCAGCCAACCGAAAAAGTTCACACATGTTCGAGAGCTCGACTGTTTGGGGAGAATAATAACAAATAAAATTAGATTGAAGAGAAGTCGGAAAGCGAATTGAATTTTGGGAAACTTGCTGACTGCGGAGTTTCTTACCTCTTACCTACCCGTCTCCTATTTACAAATCTAATGACTGAAATAAATACAGCCCTGTATAGCCGGTTTTTATGGTGCTTTGAGACTTGGGCTGGCACGGTAAGGGAGAAATATAGATTGTAGGTGTGTGAGAGGGTGCATCTAGGAGCGAAGAGTGAATGAGGGTGGGAAAAATTGCGTAGGTAATGAGCAGTTGAATAATTCATACTGTTCTTTACATATTGTGAAGGTGCACGAGCAAATGACAATAAGGTAGGCATGATGGCACGTAACACACACACACAGAGAAGACGTACAAAGCCTAATATTAGATGGGGGAGTACTATTTAAATGGATTTTAATAAATGGTGCCTAAGAGGTGGGGTCGGATTAAATTGGCTTATGATGGGGTTCATTGGTTAACTGTTGTGATTAAGGAAATGAATAATCACGTTCAATACAACGAAGAATTTGTTCTTAAGAAGGCAGGCAATGTGCGTATAACGTAAGGTTGTGGCGCCTTCGGTTAGCCTAATGTTCGTACCTCCTCGATCATCCTAGAGCGCGAAAAGTTTTCAATCGAAGACCACTGTAATGGCGATTATACTTTGCCGATAACAGTAAAAAATACTTATGTTTCCATGTAAAGTTTAGGATATTTTTGTCCGATTTGGATTTTATCGAGAAAGGGTAATGAAAGTCAGATCCCACGGAAATCTGACCGGTAGGAGCAGAGCTAATACACTCAGACAGACGGACGGAAGGCGGACAGACATGACGAAGTTCATAGACGATTTTTGCGAGTATTGCCAACTTGCCTAAAAGTAACTGTTCTCGGACTGAGTTACTGTTCCATCTTTGACGTTCAGGTGACCGTGCATCGTGATATATTCTTATAAAGAAACCAACTAGATGCACTAATTTCTCAAATTTATTTTCGGAATAAAACTCTATATGTTTTGGACAGTTCCTCTGTCAATCATCGGGACTTTTTCACAGCACACGCAGCAATGGTATGTCATACGAGTACAGGTTTACTGACAGCTTGCGAGCAGGTTCAGGATGGTTCCGTGCGGTGAAAAACTCCTGATGATGGGCAGAGGAATTGTCCGAAACATGTAGAGTTTTATTCCAAAAATAAATTTCAGAAATTAATGCATCTGGTTGGTTTTGTTATAAGAATGTTACTGTTGTGTATTTTTAGAGGGTGAACAGAAGATCTCAAAAACGACCTCGGATAACTCAGTGTTCGTTTCGAGAATTAAACCCGTTTATTCCCAAATATGAATTAGCAGCGCCAGCAACGCAGCAATTACGTTCATTGACACCGGTTGTTACCATTGCTTTATATCTTGCAGGAAGGGCTGTGTGATTAAGAGGTTGTTTTATTGAGGAATGAAGTAACTTTTGTGTTAGAAAAATGCAGAAAAGCATGTTAGAAAATTCTTGCTTAATAATGAAATGCAGTGTTATTTTGCAGGGACGTAGGAAAACCACGCAGGATTTCATCTTTTCGTAGAACTCGTCTCATTGTGCTTATAACAAATCAATGGTAATTTGTATGTACCGTCAAATACAACAGTTTATTGCATTCAACAATGCTACGTGTTTAGGTCTATGTACGTTCTTCGGACATAAATATGTATGACTTGGAAACAAGTGAAATAAAAACATAATTTAATGTATATCATTTGTGTAAATTTATGCCTGAAGATAATCGTACTGACCGAAATATGTAACATTGCTGAGCATTGTTGAATGAAATAAATTGTTGTCCTTGACGGGGAATACATATTACCACTGACGATGCATTCCAGTCAAGGTGCCCTACTTTCGGGCAGAGATACGACGCCGAAAATTCCCGAATTCGGAAAAAAATTCTAGATGTTCACGCCGTAACTAAAAAAGTCGGTGTAATTATGAGATTTAAATCTTATACTTCTTGTCCTTACTGAAGGGTGTACGAAATCCGTGATCCATCTTGCGTATAGAAAGGTGGGGGGGGGGGTGTTTTTCATGTATATTTTTTTAATAGTACAAAGGCTATGCAACTTATTCTGTGGTATTTTATACGTTTAATCTACAAACCGGCATGAAATTTCAATGCAACTGAACACGCTCTCCAGAGCAACGGTGCACAGCAGAGTTGTCCGAAGAAGATACAGTCTGTTCTTCATGAAAAAGCGATGACGAGTTTACGCATGGCATCCACTGCGCGTGACAAACCGCATAGGCGTGTAGGATACCCGTATGAGTTTAGCCCCATTCTGTGTGGGGAGGCTGGAATTCTTTAAAGAAATATTGATAGCATTTTGTTTGCGATTCCTCCCGCTGCGAGTGATGTTGATACGGTTGGTTTCATGTCGTGTTGAGCTTTAGGTGAACTTCCGCCTTAAAAGTCGATTGCCGCTCGCGACTAAAACACGTCCCCCTGCGGTTTAATTTATTATGCACGGCCAGCCCGTTATTGCTAGCCGTTTCCTACATGAAACAAAACATGTATGATGAATATTGGTAACAGAACTCGATGCGTCCGCTCGTGTCGACGATGAAACAGCATGTGTGCCGCATGCACATTTCGCCGTATGTGAAAAATGTCACTGCTGAAAGGGAGTTAACGATAACTAATACCATGCAGCAGAAGCCTTTTAAAGAAGCTGATGTTTGTTCAGCGCGTCAAAAAGTTGTCTGCCACTTTAGAACCCGAAATTTCTTCATTGTGTTGACAACAGCCTGTCCTTTTACTGACCTGTTTCAGACCAGCCCACAACAGCCCGTCACTTGTCACTTTCCTGGAATGTTTCAGACCAGCCCACAACAACCCGTCACTTGTCACTTTCCTGGAATGTTTCAGACCAGCCCACAACAGCCCGTCACTTGTCACTTTCCTGGAATGTTTCAGACCAGCCCACAACAGCCCGTCACTTGTCACTTTCCTGTAATGTTTCAGACCAGTCCACAACAGCCCGTCACTTGTCACTTTCCTGGAATGTTTCAGACCAGCCCATAACAGCCCGTCACTTGTCACTTTCCTGGAATGTTTCAGACCAGTCCACCATATTCTCACACCTCACTTTTTAAGTCTAACCATTCATTTTAATATAACCTCACATCTATGAAAGCTCTCTAAGTGGACCTTTCTTTAGGCCTTTCCGGATTAAAATCTTCCAATATTCTCATCTAGAAATCATTTACGCCAAATGCCCTGTTAAGTCATTCATCCTTCGCTTGATATTTCCAATGAAGTTCGATAAAAAGCACAGCTTATAAAAACTCTTCATTTTGTCATTTACGGCACCGTCCTCCTCTTTGCTGTCTTTGAATTTCCAAACAATTTCCACAATTCTTTTTCGTCAGACCAATTGTGTATACGAGCGGCAGGAGGAATAGAAGTTTACGAGCCATGTAACATCACAAACAAGAAACCACGTTCTGACTTATTCGGTGGAATTCTTCGACCAGTTGTTATCATCTGTTTGAAGATCTGAAACCAAGAGTTGGCGACAACAAATTTCAAGACGATCGCCACTTGTGACACGACGTCTGATAGCGCAGGACAGATAATAGAAAGGTATGTTCCACGATACGTTAAATGCCTCAGATGTGGCGGAATGCATGCGATAAATTAGTGGGCTATCAATACAGTTAAATCTGGAATGTACTTCTTGGCGAAAATAAAGAACACATAGCATGAGTATTGTAAACTTATTTCGTGACCGATTTCCGTATGTTCGTCTTGTGCGGCGACAGATCAGTTTTAACGTGCGCACACAAATGCACATAAAGGCTGTTACTACAGTCGTCCTGCTTTCAAATACGGGATACGGAAATAGAAGATATCAGCAAGATTGTCAGAAAGGATTCTCCAGTTTTAATCTGGACTTGAGTCAAATGTACGTTTATGTTTACCAGCCTCGAAATGCAATCCCTGGTAGGCTGCGCTGCTGTGTACAAAATGTAGGGTCACGGTAAACCTCGAGCATGTGTGGGGAGCTGTTTTTACTGTGAGGGTAGGAGGGGGTGTGTGTAATTGATTCTTGGTTGCAGAGAGTGGCGACAAAATTTCGAACTTAAGAAAATCCCAAAATCGAGATTAAATACACGAAATTTCTGTATGTAATGTATAATTGTACCAACATATATAAAAGTTTTGATTAATGGACCGGGTTACGACATCGTCAGTGCTGAATTTTGTTCTCTTTCTTTTTGGTCAAAGGGAAGAACAGAAATCGATGGCGGTTAATTGTAGAGTAAAGAGAATAATTATTCGCGAGGGAAATGTGGTAACAATTTTAAGTAAATCCATGTAACAGAATTATTCTCGACAAGACAGCAGGTTCACAGTTGGTCAAGAAATTTCCCCCATTTGATGGGACTAGGAAGGTTTATCAGCATGTTGAAAAGAGCAGGTCACGTGTCCCTGTTCTGACCCAGATAAATGAAGTACATCCCTTCACTTCCTGTTTCAATGAGCTCCATTTTAATATTCTGTCATTTACGCCATGGTGTTTCAAGCGATTTCTTTCTTTCATTCTTTCAGGTTTCCTCACCAAAGCCCTGTATGCATTTATCTTTTGCCTTTTGCGTCCCAGATTCCCCCTATCCATGGTATGATTACACTAGTAATAATTTGTGAGGAGTACAGATCATGAAGTTCTCACTGTGCATCCTTCACCATCCTTTTGACAGTTCTCATTTCCCCCCAGGTGTAATTACTATCCTCAGCTCAGTGTTCTCAAATACCGTGAGCCTGTGTCATTCCCTGAACGTAAGAGACAAGTTTTCACACCCATATAGACACCGGGGTAAAAGTACAGGTTTTAATTTAATCTGTGTATTATCAGATAGCAAATGATAAAACAGAAGGTTCTTTTATCGGAATCGTTTGTCTTCTGATTCTCCACATTTCATCTACCCTTAATTTATTCGTGCATGCATTTTCAATTTGTTAGTATCGTTACAAAACATTTAAATCATCGCAACATTTTCAAAAGATTTATTATACTTATCATTGTTGCGAATTTTTCTATTTTTTTGTTCAGAAGACTTGAACGTGTACAGTTTTTTCAGTATATAATACTAGAACATTTGTCAGGACTCTTGCAGCTTAGTTATTCGGTTAATTAGTTTGGTTAGCTATTTACCTTTTTGTAGCACTGCCCAGCAACACTAGTTACAAAAAGCAAAGACCAAACAATAAGCACAACACAGCTTATGAGCTGCTATTCTTCTTGCGAGTCTTACTGTCCGGTTTAACAATTTTATGATAGAGACACAGTTACATCTGTAAACTTTATTATCAGCATTTGTTCCTGACAGATTTACTTATCCCTGGAAATACGATTTCTTGCTTGGTGTGCACAAAGCCTGGAAGCAGTTTGCCTTTGTACTTGCTACTGATTGCTCTCGGATGTAATTTGTAGACACGGTTTAACTGTGTGCGAGAGCCAAGGAAAACTCCAACACAGCACTAGGCGCACAAAACCACTAAGAAGCCTGTTCTGTTAGGCTGCAAAGCGCATTTGCGATCACGCCAGGGCTCAGTGAGATTTCTTTCATACAGGAAGTAGTAACTACGAAACATAGGTAACCTCTAGGTTCATGCTTGTTCACCAGAATTCTAGAGAAAATTATTTGGTACCAAACCAAAATTACACTCAAAATGGAAGAGACTGAGGATGAAGTTGAAGGAACACTTGTTAATTTCAGAAAATTGGTGTCGTCCCTTATCGCGTCTAGAAAAATAAAGCTAGACCTGTAAAAAAGAAAACACACACACACACACACACACACACACACACAGAGATTCAAGAATTTCGTGTCAAAACCTGTCTTAGGGTACATGAGAAGGGACTTTGGAGGGGAATGTTTGCACCTACAACAGAAGTGACTGTAGAGGGGAATGTCTGGATCTAAATCAGAAGAGACTGTGGAGGGGAATGTTTGGACCTAAAACTGATGGTTTCCATAACTCATATGCTTCAGCATATTTTATTTCCTTTTGTGGTGCACCAAACAAACTCGGGCGTATTGTTGAGGTTTGTTGAGGTTACTAGATCGCACACTATTAAACACACACACACGCACGCACACACATGCACACGCGCGGTAGGACTCCTCTGTACGAGTGGTCAGCCCGTCGTAGAGGTTGCTACCTACACAACACACATCTAACACAAGAGACGAACATCCATTCCCCAGAGAGATTCGAACCCTCGAACCCAGCAAACAACGGCCGCAAACCTACACGTTAGACCGCACGACCACCGGGATCGGCTAGCGCATTATTAGCCTTATCAAATGAAGAAAGTGACGTGGGCTAGGCATGTAGTATGAATGGGTGAGATGAATAATCGATGTTACATTCTATTATGAAATCCTGGAATAAAGTGATCACTTGGGTTGCCTTGACGTAGATGGGACGATGGTGTCAATAGATCTTGAAAGATATTGTGCTTCGAACAATTCGACAGTAAGAGAACATCACACTAGTACAACGAGGCCGTCATGCCTAGAAACAGTCCCAACCATACCAGGTTTTTGAAATTACTATCAAAAATGCACAAAAATTTAAGTCCGGAAACGTAAGGAAGACAGTACTTGTGAGACCTCGGCTTAAGGGTGCGAAGTAAATTCAGCTGCTTCAGTATGAGATAGAGGGACTAGCTTTAGTGAAAAAGATACTTTTTAATTTCCGGTCCATAACAGTGAGGAATTTCTTGACGATCTGAGAAACTACCAACCTTACTAGAATGACTCTCCTCCTTAGTGTTGTTAAATGATTGTGACGTTGCGTATACAATATAACACCACGACTGTGACAACAATAATATAAACTTCTGTTACTGATATTTGAATTAAACGGGAATTAATTTGTTAATGGTTAAATTATTTGCGTGATAACTATACGTTTATTGGCTTAGCTAAATCTTGTTATACGCATACGACTGGTTAGTAATGGGGCAGTTTAAAACGTAATGCTCCGCTAACACGTCTATCAGCGATGTTAATTTACACTTCTAGAACGAGCAGACTTAATTCGTTTTTTTTTTTGTTTTGGATTTGAACTGTGTGATTTGATTAGAAGTAATGGTCAGCTGCTTTGTTTCGAATCCATTTAGGTAATTCGAGTGTTTAGACGTAGCGCCGCCACAAATTGCATGTGCTGCCAGCGCGGGGTGGGAACTGCAGATGGTGTAATTGCACAGCGTTAAAGCACAGTGTGTGTGTGTGTGTGTGTGTGTGTGTGTGTATGTGTGTGTGAGGAAGGCCTGGTAAAATTTCCTGCCTGAAATAATCGTAACTTCAAAATAGGACATATTTGATATACATTTTAAATTACACGGAATTGGGTTGCCCTTTCGTTACATGTGTACCCAAAAATTGCTGTGTAATTTATAGAAGGAGGATAATTAGTTGTTAGTTCAACTGCCTTATCGGAAGGGAACCCGAGATTTCGAGAGATAACTGAGAATAAGCTAACTGCAATTTACATACTAAGTAATTATATAAATATATCAACACACACGCGTGCGGGGTACATAAGAAAATGGTCCACGATAATTCGCGAATATATCGAATAATTAAATATGGATGACCGGGGCTTGATTCCCGGAAGGAACAGAAGTAGATTTTATCTTCTTCATCTCGTTCGGACGGGCTGTGGGTCGTAGTCAGAACGTACAGATTTCGGACGGAAGATTTATGCCTGTCATTAAGTGGTGTGAGAGTAGAGAGTAGTATATGCACATGGAATGATGAAAAGAACAATACGAATGTGACATTGAGACAACATAATATTTTGTGTTAAAACTTGCTGTTATAATACGCTAAATTAAGAACTTACTATTGGATTCCAGTCGTCGCTGCGAATATGAAGGGGAAAGTTAGGAAAATTTTACAAATCTGCCAGTAGAACGACGATCCTTGACCTAGAGATGGAAGTAGAGTAATTCGAAATATCGCTTTCGTCAAATATGCACAGTGTCCAACCTATCATTGATATAATTAAGTAACCAATGTCGCAATTTTTTAGAGAATATTACGTCTACTAAAAATCCATAATTTTGAGGGGGGTTTTTTACGGGGGGGGGGGGGGGGGTGACATAAGTACATGCGCACTCGTCTTAGCTTACTTCAGTGGCCATAACAGAGTAGACTGTGGGCCGGTTAGCTCAGTCGGTGTAGCGACTGACTACGGGCTGGACTGTCCGGGATCGAATCCCGGTGGGGACGAGATTTTCCGCCCGTCCAGACCGGCCCTGGGACCCACTCAGCCTCCTCTAAAATGGGTACCGGGTCTTTCCCGGGGGTAAAGTGCGGCCGGGGCGTGCTGCTGACCACTCACCCCCTTCTAGTGCCGCTGTCATGGAAGAGTAGAGCTGTACCTCTGGGCCACACCGGGCCTGTAACGGGAACACTTTACCTTTTTACCAGAGTAGATTAGTAATTATTTTGGATTTACCTGGTGAGGTAAGCGAAGCCGAAATCAGTAGCTTTAACTAAAACACGACAATGGAAGAGCCAATACTGCATGCTGCTTCAGTAGTATCACTGTTTGGTAGAATAAAAATTGAATGATGTGACAGTATTACTGTCCATTGTTAAACGTCCCTTACTTGGCAACGAGTTCTGTCCGCACGAAACTGTTCCTACAAAGCGAATTCAATTCACAACCACAATTCAAAGTTTGAACAGCAGTAAAAAGAGTGTTCAGCAAAAAACTTTTCAATCTGCATTCGTTTTAAACCACAGAATTGAATTATTTGTGAGCTGACACAGAATTCCAAATACTGTAGCCAAATCAAGGAGGAAACCTGATTAGTCGAATTTTCGTTCGTTCGATTCGAACTGAGGAGTAGGGGTAGTTACGTGTTATATCAGCTGATGGTTATAACATTGCACGGGATTTACAAGAGATTCGTTACAAGTCATTGAAAGGGATAATGATTTAATGACTGGAATGAGGGTTATTAATCGTGCCTTGTGAATTAGCAGAATAACTTATCCAGCTTCCAATGACATGCTGGTAATAAATGGTTAATTCGGACTGCGTCAATGAAGACGGCTTTGACCTGTTTTAAGGCAGTCTTTTTCGAAAGAGAAATAAACTGCTAATATCTAATTTTGGATAAAACGTGTCATTGTCCACGTGAGATTTCGGTCTTTCGCCGGGAACCAGATGAGAACTGCGTTCTTCTGGGTTATTGCGTCGTTAGTAGTGATAATTTCCCACCGACATTTCGGGACGACCTAGCGGTCCCATTTTCAGGGTTCAAGAATCGTATTCTTGAATCGTGAATTTGTGACCGATAGGTTGCCCCGAAACGTCAGTAAGAAATTACCACTACTCGCTGCGTAATAACCCAGACGAACGCAGTTTCATCATTGTTCACATTCGAATTTTTTTATTTTTGGTCTGTAGTCCTTATACCGGGGTGCTGATAAGTCTTAGCCCGACCCTGGAAGGAAACAAGCTACAGCGACCAAGACTTATGGCGTACAAACAACAGGAATATGTTCCTGTTGTGTGCCATAAGTCTTGGTATAGTGTTGTAAGTTTTGGTCACTGTAGCTTGTTTCCTTCCAGGGTCGAGCTAAGGACTTATCAGCACCCGTGTATAGTTTTGGGGCTTATTTTATATATATATGCATTTATTTGTTTATGTATGTACATATATGTATGGCTTATTTTACAGCGTTCTTAGCTCTATAAATACGTGGTGTCGAATAGAATGATACGTAAAGCATAGGAAAACATTTCTGAAAAAGCGTTCGTGGTCTGATACGAGGAACTGTCCAGAAATTTATCTGAGGGTGCTGACGAAAACCCACAGAAGTTTTTGTCAGGATATCTGTTGTCCCGACCGAAGTTCTAAGCACACATTTTTACCCCCAAGATACAGGCACTCACTTTTCACGTCTCTTGTTCGATTTGAGTGAAACTATATTTTGGATATCTGAAAATAATGCCTTCGAGAATTTACGAGTTCAGAGTTAAGACCGTTGTTTTCTTGTGGGCCTTAAATTACATTTAATTGTGTGCCGTGAAACCGTATGAAAGTTGGAAGGTAAAGGACATCTGAGCAAATTACTTGTAGGTACTCGGCACGAGGCGCGCAGTTGTCGACGTTGTAAGAATACGGCGTTTTGAGACGTTAAAGGTTTAAAAATAATTAGTTTTGGAGAAAACTTGCATGCAGTTTATTGGTGTAGAATGTAAATCCTCAGCCTTGTTACATCATTGTGTTTTTTCACATATGAACTCTTCTTCCAATGTATGGAATAACACCTTGGGCAGCAGGATAAGTGATTTTTCTATATATTGTAGCAGAAATGGTCGTTGAACGCTAACATTTACATAGATTTTTTAAAAATATTCATGGGTCTTTGCATCCTGAACCAAATTTAATAATTGTCCAACAAGATGCGACTTTTTCAGTTTATTACATTTCTGTATGCAGCTCTACATGTTTCGGGTGTTGACACCCATCATCAGGAGCTCGTACAACTGTAATTACAGCTTCTGGCACTGGTCAACCGAGTCTACTACCATCAGCTCTCGTTGTTGATTTGGAACGTAGTTCCAAATCAACAAGGGGATCAACGAGACACGCGAAACATATAGAGCTGCCTACAGGAATACAGGGTCATTCAAAATGAATGTCGGGGTGTTAACAACTTGTCATACACAATACACCTCGTTCTCCAGATACATCTCCATGTGATTTCTTTCTTTGGGGGTACATCAAGAATCAGATTTATGTTCCTCTTCTTCCCGCAAGTATCCTGGACCTGAAGGTTATTAAATCCTACAAACAACTGGAACAAACTCAATTATCGTGTTGATGTTTGTAGAATCACAAAGGGTGCACATATAGAACACCTGTAAGGTATGTAACAAAACTTGGAGTGTTGCTCTATTAAATAAAAAAAAACATATAATCTTATCTCAGTTGTATTGTGTATGACAAGTTGTTAAAACCCCGACAATCATTTTTAATAACCCTGTATAATAAACTGAATACAGTTGCGTCTTGTTGGACAATTATTACATTTGACATAGATCGTTCACTGGTGCTCGTTCGCCGTCACATAAACACTTCGGATCGGAATACCAGCCAGAAAAAGTTCAGTGACTTCTAACTGGGAACATCTCTGGTACAGTACCGATACTTGAATATTTGCATTTGTTAAGCAGGTCGAGGTTTAAGTGGATGTGGCAGAAATGTTTGCATATAAAATCCTAGGAAGGACGTTAAATTGGCTGCTGTTTTGTGGCCGTTTAAAGCAGATGCTAATTACTTTCTTATATTGTTAAGAAATCCTTTGTAGTCAGTCTCTTCATTTTCTCTCAGGTTAATTAATTCTCTGCTAGACAGCTTGCCAGTCCAACATCTTGCACAGTGATCGTTTTGCGTTTGGGTGCAGCTCCAGGGACTACGTGGAATTGTTTAATAAACTGTTTATATTTTTTAAGTGTTTCTTGAAGTTGTGGCTTTTTATGTGTTACTAGCACCAACTGGATAAAATTAAAGCATAACAGAGAGGTCTTCTCCCCTACATCCTTGTTTGTTTATACTCGAAACTGCTCGATTAACTTTTACGTAGTTCACTACAATTTCTAAAATGTATAATACTAAAAGTTCTGTTTTTTTAAAATGAATTTTAAAAGATGGGGTTCATCCAGGGTTTATAAATCTATATAATATGTGGAATATTTACTTACTTACTTACTTACTTACCTACTTACTTTATAGAGCAGGATCCTTCTTTAGAAGCTAACTGGTTCTCAGCTAGTCAAGAACTTCCCCACAATTTATGGAACCCAAAGGTTCATTACCGCATTCACAAGTGCCCGCCACCTATCCCTATCTTGAGGCAGATGGACCCTGTCCATGCGCCCACATCCCACTTCCTGAGCATCCATCTTACTATTATTATTGTTATTATTACGTAAATCAGTCCCATTACAGGCCCGAGTTGCCCAGAGGGTTCCAGGAAGTTAAGGTTCCCATATTACGTGACAATGGCCCAGAGTGGTGGTAAGGTTGTCAGCCTTACGCACCGGCCGCTTTTTACGCCCAGGAAATACTCCTGGTACTCATTTCTGTTGGAGGCTGAGTCGACCCCAGGGCCATAATGCGATCGGAAGGATTATGTAAATGACAAATTCCAATGACACCACCTGGAATCAAACCAGCGACCTTCCCATTTGTATCACAGCACCTTAACCACTGTGCTACCGCGGTACCCATTATTATTATTATTGTTATTATTATGGAGTGTTTATTTGAAACTTTTCTCTATATGGTGAATACTTAAGGCAGTAAAATGAAAAATATTTTCCGTTTGTCTGCATTTTGATATCTGCAGTGTGATTAGGTTTGTAGCAATAGATTTGTTTCTGCTATAAAAAAAGTACCGAGATCAATAAGGTCAGCAGACTCTGAACCAGTGGCATACCCAGGAATTTTGTTCGGGGGGGGGGGGGCCAAAAAATTCAGTTGAGGCCAGAGGACAGAGAGAACGGGGACCTAGGGGGGGTAGCCCCCCAGTCAGGGGTTCGGGAGGGCAGCTGCAATTTGGTACAAGTAATTTCATTTCATATGGTAAAATTTTATTAATTTTT
>Ga0123354_10003168_pt1 | contig 22510 bp, 14 predicted proteins | sample TergutLab28metaG_2_FD_97872 | JGI IMG/M metagenome (GOLD analysis project Ga0123354, IMG submission 97872) | Labiotermes labralis P4 segment gut microbial communities from Petit-Saut dam, French Guiana - Lab288 P4 | ecosystem: Host-associated > Arthropoda: Insects > Digestive system > Gut ... | reverse complement strand
TAAAATCCTTCCGATCGCACTATGGCCCTGGGGTCGACTCAGCCTCTAACAGAAATGAGTACCAGGAGCATTTCCTGGGGGTAAAGGCGGCCGGTGCGTAAGGCTGACAACCTTATCACCATCTTGTGCAGTTGTCATGAAATCTGGGAACCTTAACTTCCTGGAACCATCTGGGCCACTCCAGGCCTGTAATGGGACAGCTATACCTTCTATTTTACATATAAATACTGCATTGCCTTCACTTATTAAACACATCTACATGTTTCTGTTACACGACAATCATTATAGTGATTTCCAAAGTTTTACTGTTGTTGCATGTACATTTAAGCAGCTGCCAAACGGTACAAACCCGGTAACTCTTATGTTGCACAAGTGACAGATACATGTGGGCGAAGTTTGTAATAAAGAAGCCACATGCAGTGCTGATGTTTACATTGTTGGTTTATGTGACAGCACAATATTGATCCTAACAGTACAGTAGAAAGTAAAAGGGTGACATTTTCTTTCTTGACGCCATAACGTTTTAAGTAGATTCAGCTCCACCCATTCTTAACCTCTACACCCGATGTACATGACTGGTTACTTTCACGGCCCGGAAGCTTTAACCTGGTAAAGAACCTCGGCACCCACTGGAGGAAGGGTTGGCCGATAAGGTGGTCAGGAATTTTGTGAGACAAAAAAATTCCTCGCGCCCACCGGGATTCGAACCCAGGAGCGTCCTGATCAGAGCCTGGTAGCTGTACTGACTGGGTTACTCCGTATCTCCTTAATGTGCGACTGAAATGCGAATTGCTCTATGAAAATTTTGAGTTGATTTTTAAACGTAATATTCTAAACACGCTATGAGTCTCAACTTCTACACTACAGATCCAAATCTATACCCAGAATTAATGATTAAACAACAAGACACAAATCGTTCACATCAGCATGTAATAAATCAACTGTCTCCATACAGTATAGCGTTTGAGAAGGAAGAGGCTATTTTATACCGAAAATATTCCCCACGTATTACGAAATCAGAAATTTTCTTACGGACTTGCATTCAAACATCACTAAAATTATTAGTGTGTATCCATTTAATTAGTGTTAAAACATCAGTACACATTCATATACAGTAAGCACCATATTTCATTACTTCACGCCTACTTTTTGTGGCCACGCTGCGTAAAGGTCAGAGATTTAAAAGTAACGCATTTCTGTATGCATTTCAGCATAAAAGGACTTTAAATAAAACATAGTCTCAATAGGATACTTTTTTTTAACAAAATATGAAATGCAGAAAATACTGGGTATTTTTTTGCACTTAACTTACATTACTCAAATAGGTAAGAAATTTGAATGTGAAATTATTATTCCCTTTTAACAAATATACACAAATTCCCTAATGATGGCTTAGCTTGTTCGAAATGTGCTGTTGGATGCAAATAATGCGATCATTACTTAAATGTACGAAAGGGTAAGTTTAGGCCTAAATGTTCATCGTTACGCCGTGCATGTTGTCGAGTTACTCAATTATCACACCAACCTGAACATATATAAAATTTATAAAATTTACACATTAAAACATTAAATTTTATATATGTGCAGGTTGGTGTGATAATTGAGTAATTAGCCCTAAATATTAGTTTTTTCTTAGCATCATGTGCTACTAAACGATCATAACCAGAGCCACATTAGTGCACAGTTTAAGAAGTCAAATTGTATCTATATAAAATTAACTTTAATATTATTATCTCATGCATTTTAGTAAGTTTATTCACTTTAAATTTTCTAACCCAAAGTTTGTGTTTCTACCTGATCTACTTCCCCCCCCCCCTAACTTAACGCCATTTTGTTTAGTGAAATCTATAAAACACGAATCAATTCATTTTGTAACTTTCCCCGACTGCACGCCACTTTCCCCGACTGCACGCCACTTTCTCCTCATGACTCACTAAACAAGTAGCTTCATGTTTCACAAGATTATATAAATATTTTAATAAATACTTCCGGCTGTACAGTCAGTATACAAATGTTGTGAAACATCGCTCACCTGATATCAAATTAATTCTGTCGTCACACCAAATACAATATAATATATACATTTGTGAAAGCACTGTGTTTTCGTTCTGAGGCAAAGCAATGTGTTTTCACAATGTTGTGTTGTGTACTGTATTTATAGTGACGGCGGAAATAGTTCAGAATCTTATCGGCAGTGTTTCGCAAATTGCACCATTTTAAGAGAACTACATTATATTTCTACAGTAAACCCAACTAGATGCACCAATGTATCAAACTTATTTTATTTTGGAATGACACACATTTGATACATTGGTGCATCTAGTTGGATTTACTATAGAAATATATTACGATGCACGGCCCTATGAAATTCAGACTATATGGTATTTACGAACGTCGTTTTGCATAACAAACTCTTTGAACACTTCGACTGCTGCGGTCAATATAGAATACTGGCAAACTACTGTGGTGTGGTAACACTGACATTCCTCATACCATAGAGAAAAAAATTATTACAAAACCTGAAAGAATATAAGGGTTGCATGTTTTAGTGTTTTGTGAGGATTCTTCTTTTTATGTTTTGTCACTTACACGTGCAGTTCATGGGCAGTCCGTTTTGCCATGGTGGAGATGGTCTGTATTAATTACTGTACACTCTGACAAAGACGATGGACCCAGCAGTACTTTGCTGCTTGTGTACCTGCCGCCTGAAGGTCATTGTTGTAAACGTAGACCATACACTTAGCCCTTTTTCAGAAGGGCAGGCGGGAAATCGTTACAGCACTCATAACAGCACGTTATTTTTCCCTAACTTGCGCAGCATTCCTTCCTTAGAAACCAACCATTTTTCACATAGCCAAAATTATCCCCGAAATCTGTGGCACCCAAACGTTTATCACCTCATTCACAAGAGCCGGTCACCCGTTCTTATTCTGAGCCAGACATATCCAGTCAACGCCTCTCCATTCCATTTCTTGAAGATTCATTTTAATATTATATTACCACTTACGTCTTATTTTTCCAAGCGGTCTCTTTACTTCAAGTTTCCCCACCAAAACCCTGCATAATCTCTTCTGTCCCCAATAGACACCACACCCCCCACATTTCATTCTTCTTGCTTTGGTCAACCGAGTGAGGTTTGGTGAGGAGTACAGATCATTAAGTTCCTCATTGCGTAGTCTTCTCCACTTCCCTGTTACCTCGTCTCTCTTAGGTCTAAATTTCGCACCCTACTCTCTAAAAACCTCGGTCTACTTTCCTCAAGCAATGTGAGAAACCAAGTTTCACACCCAAATAAAATAACCAGAAAAGTTATGGTTCTGTATACCTAAAACTTTATTTTCTTTTTTTGGATAGCGAAATGGAAGACAAACGATTCTACACCGAATGAGAAAGTTAAATCTATACCATAAACCCCCCTCATGCACAACTGTCGTGTTACCTTTTTATACACGCATAGGGATTCTAACCGCTTCATTTTTCTTTTTAGGTTTCCCTATCAAAAACCTAAACACATTTATCTTCACGTCCATGCGTGCCACATGGCCAAACCATCTAACTCACTTTCATTTAGTCACAGCAACTGTGCTCGTATTTGTTGCGGAGCAAAAAATCACACAGCTGAAAATTACGCACAATCATCGACCCAACCTGAGCCTCAGCGCTGCAAGTTAGCACGTCTGAACGGCGATTGCCTTACTGCCTGGAAAACCCCAGGTGTCCTACGAATCATCTCAGACCCATCCTGGCAGTCTATGAATTCTCTAGCGGAAGCAGAAGGCTTTAGATATCCCCAGAGGTTAAACTCTAAGTCCTTTCCATAAGGGGAACGAGCAGACCATGCTGCTGCTCCTCTTTGTTCCATCCATTGTTCTGAAACACAGTGTTCAAGAATTTCCAAAACGCAAGAAGAAAATGTGGTGGAGCACCATCATTCATGAACCATATATATCCTAGTCTTCAGACATTTTACAGCAGCTCTGGAAGGACATGACTTAAGAAATCGCGGTAAACAGCCTCAGTCAGACGTGGTGGAAGAAAGTAAGGTCCCAGGAACCCGTCTCCTGTATGTCTGTATGAAGACTCAAGGTGGACATTTCGAACATTTTATTTTATCATCAGGAGGTCGTATCTCGGAAAACACGCTTCAGTAGGGCTAGGATTATGAGCTATTTTCACGTTTATTGTGGTGAAGAGTCACCTTCTATAGATTTGGCCCCGCATTTTCAATGTACCTGCACACGGCCGCACACCCCCACCCCCCTCCTTACGCAACACATGCGTCTAAAATATAAATTACAGTTCCGAACACAGCAACATAACAAAATCAAGGTAAAATGAAGTTACACTTTCGTAAATTAATGAGCTGTGTAAGATTATTCTCATGTACAAATTAAATAGTTACGGGTTACATTGAATTTGCGGCGGCATCTTGGAAACTTATATTATAGACGTTACTCAGCCATTAGTGTCCTGCTCTATGAACAAGCGCATCATAACAATAGGCCTTACACTTCACGCTTTGTTGAAATTACATGACATCTAACTGAACTTGTGGAAAACAGTGCTTGTGTTTTTCGTGGATATTCAGAGCTTGCCTTACCAGTAGACTACAAATGTAACAGAGTTATAAATAATAATAATAATTTGTAATAATAATAATTTGTTGTGATAATAATTTGTAATAATAATAATAATAATAATTTGCGTAGTGCATCGGAAATTAGCAAAAAAACAATTAAACGAAAGACACATAACAAAATCACAAACTCTTGCCCTTAACAGTAACAGTAACAGTAACAGTAACAGTAACAGTAACAGTAACAGTAACAGTAACAGTAACATGGTCAGTCTAACACTTAAATGAGAAAATATTTGCTATTAGCAACGAAATGTACATCAGCGATTCGTACCTTCCAAACAACCCTCCACAGCTTCGTCACAGACGTTTAACGACATTTATTAATCTAGCCACTCTTTGCACACAGAACCAGACTGGAACTAACAAACATACACACTCTAAATATCTGTAGTACTTTTACCGCTGAAGCAGAAGACGCACTGTGCCGTTAGCACTAAAAGCAAACGAAACACGTCAGCCACACTCCAAGTTATCCAACGTTATATAAATTTCGCTTCACAGATCTTTAACGTCGTTATAAAAGGAGTTTATAACTTTCACTACAGACCACTGGATATAAAATCCCGTCGCTTGTGTTTTATTGTGGAAGCAGCTTCCGTTACCTGCGGGAACGCGACGGTGACTGACCACGGCGTACTCACGCGTCACAGCGCGCCTCTACAGAAAAGAGAGAGAAACAGCCCTCACGTAAGAGCAGCACGTTCCAGAAACAGGGCATGTGCTGAAGAGAAGGAAAGAGAAACTTATTCACTGCCCCTACCAACAGTCTTGCACCAAGTGCAGCTCCTACGTAACATTAGGATTCTGTGTGTTGTTTCCTGTCACAGTACATATTTGATTCCTTACAGTGGAAGCGACGTGTAAGTGCGTTTCGATACGTGTATGAGGATATGGAATTTGGGATTCTCACGAATAAGTCAGGTCCTGAGTAATTCACATAATGTTTCTCTTATTCTTAGTTTATTTAAATACTACTTCGATTTTATAGGCTTCTTTGTAAAATTGCGAAAAACGACGATCGGCTTCGTCGTGTTCGTCTCTACTCCCGCAGGGAACAGCTCGACTCCCACCGAAAAGATTTTCGTGAAAATTCACGTTTGGGTAATTAAAAAAAAGTCGAGAAAATTCTGGATTCATCAAAATCTAAAAAAAAAAAATAAACGGTAGTTTACATAAACAGCCACACACGTTTATGATAATACCTCGCTGATTTCTTCTTAGAATGAGAACTTAAGGTAAAATCTTTAGACAAATCAAAACACGCATTTTATTTTCTATAACTTTTTCCCCCCAAGTCACGCCGTTTGTAAGATAACGTGGGAAAAATGTGATAGAGCCAGAAAGGCCACAGATGACAATATAATAGGGTACATGAGCTTTGCATGCTGGATAAAAAAAGGATACAGACTCACACTCAGAATAAGCAATACTTATTGCTTTACCTCTGCAAGAGTGGTTAAGCAAAGTGCCTTAGTGTTATGGTAATATGCTATATGCAGAAGCGTCCGTTGGTAAGTTCATATGTCGGGATTGTCACAACTCACAACGCAGCTCGGTGCATCTCGCGCTGATTGTCTATGAAGAATAACACATGTGGCTCACAGGGATACGAGGCTAACCGTGAACGGAGTAGTAAAAGGTCTTATAAAGAGAGGAGACTGACAAATACCTGAAACTAGTCTATTTTAGTTTTATGAGCAGAAATTAGAAGCCACCATACAGGGAACAGACTTTTCATTTCGTCGACATTGGCACCGGAAATCAATTCTCGGTGCAATCGCAAAACTCAAGATATAAATTAGAGTATTTAATTTTTAGTGTAAAGTAACCTCCCCAAAAAGCGACAAGAAACAACAGGGCTCTACAAAAATGGCAAACATTTGCCCCCAAAAAGTATGCTGCCTGTTTTAGGGAATCAAAGACATTACTCTGTGGCGCGGAATAAATATTATTCTGCGCCAAAAAATTTTAACGAATTTTTTCTTGCTTACATTGCATCGCGAAGGGAAACTCCAAAAGGTCGCCTAGTTGGCTACCCCTGTTATACATGCGCTATAGCAATGTTTCTCCGACAGGGTTCCACAAAGTGGTATCAGGAGTTCCGACAGACAAAAATGCCTAAAGGCAACAGATTATTTTGGCAGCCCTAAATTTGTATATATGAATTATAAACCGTTTGCCGATATTCGGCGCAAATCATTCCGTCACTGATAGCACGCAGACGATCGATCGCTGCTTTAACAGAGCAGCTTCTTGATTCTGTAACCCAGTCAGTTGACACAGCTCGCCATTGCCAGTCGATGTATCAGGCTAAAAGCTAAGGTTGTCGATCAGTTTGGGGTTAACAGCTGATTTTGTTTATATACACTGCACATAAAGGGTAATAAATGCTGGAATTTAATGTTAATTCTTTTATTTTTTTGCACCATGCTCTGTAACATAATTATACAAAATTAAGAACGAAATGCACCTTTTATAAATCAATATTTAATTTTTAATTTTTTTTATATCTTCTATGTGTTTCGACCCCGAGGGTTCGATTTGTATCGAACACACACACACACTTCTGCTTACTAGAATGCTTACACCGATTCATGTAAAAAGTACCATACCATAACTGTATATACAGCCTTCTTCCTGAAGATGAACCCTCAGTTTTCGTTGTTACACCGTGCATGTTGTCGAGTTACTCAATTATTATACCAACTACTGCACACATATATAAAATTTATAAAATTTACACATTAAAACATTAAAAACGCTTCGACATGTTTCGGCCCTAGGACCATCATCAGGGAGTTATATATTCCTTGCTAAAGTCACACTAGAAATAGTCACATATTAATTTCGTTGTACCAGTTGGGTATTGTGGCAGCATGCTGCCATGTTGTGTAATGTTATGTTGTGAAGAGTGCCCTGTTATAGTATGGCACTCTTCGCAACATAACATTACACAACACGGCATGCTGCCACAATACCCAACTGATACAGCGAAATTAATGTGACTTCTTATAGTGTGACTTTAGCAAGGACGATATGACTCCCTGATGATGGTCCTAGAGCCGAAACATTTCGAAGCGTTTTTAATGTTTTAATGTGTAAATTTTATGTTGGTATAATAATTGAGTAAGATGAAACCTCAGGTTCGAAACATGTAGAAAATGTAAAGAATTAAAAATTAAAATATTAATTTATAGAAGTTGCATTTTGTTGTTAATATTGTACAGTCATATCTAAAGTTATATTTCACCTAATGTGAACTGGTAGGGATGTTTTCAGTAATATCTGTAGCTCTTTTAGAGTTCCGTGAGCCAAACACGGTAACAAGCAAGGCTGTATATGTACACAAGTTCAGTGTACAAAGGTGTACAAGTGTTTGAAATTGACGTCATTTAACAAATATCGTGGGACTTGCCTGCAGGATCAGAGAGGATTTGCAGTTAGGACACAGGACACAGTTAGGACGCACGGTCTCAGGGACAAGATTAGAACTGGGACATCCGAAATACGAATCGTAGTTGTTGATCATTGGACGGCGACTTAACTAACGAAGCATTTCAACTACACAGCTTATATGGTTTGGCTTCGAGAGAAACGGAGGTATGTGTACAAGCGATAAATACGTACGGACGTCACTGTACGTTGCTGGGGATAGTTACTGCGCACGCGTAACAATTCCGGTAGAAAAACACGAAGTGTACAGGGATGATATGTGGCAAACTGTGTTTTGTTTGCACACGCGTGTCTTCATTTCATAATTCTTCTTCGTCTTCTTCTTCCTCTTCTTCTTCTTCCTCTTCTTCTTCCTCTTCCGCTTCTTCTTCTTCTTCTTCTTCCTCCTCCTCTTCTTCTTCTTCTTCTTCTTCTTCAGGCGCTAAAACTTCAATCTTTGAATGTTTTGGCCCTCTGTACGTATTATTTCCACTTACTGCGATCCTGGATGCAGCTAGCCCAGTTCTTTATTTTCAATTCAATGTCATTCCTTATGTCATCTTCCTATCTGTTCTTTGTTCTCCCTTGTGGTCGTATTAACGTCGGTTTCCACTTATATGCTTTCTTTACTATTCTCTCTTCCGGCCTTCGCTGTAAATGACCAAACCAGCTTAATCGTTGTGCTTGTACGTGATTTATTATTATCTTATGTCTTATTAATTCATCTAATTCATTGTTTGTTTTGATTCTCCATGCACCATCTCTTTCTTTTGTAGGACCAAAAATCTTTCTCAACACTTCCATTTCAAATACCATTAACTTGTTTTTTTATAGTTTCTTTCAAAACCCACGATTCACAGGCATGTGTTACTGTTGGTCTGATAATACTCCAATACTGTTTCATTTCATGATTACAGACTATAACCTAAGACAAACTGCTCTGTGTAAGGAACATCAAGTTTATCAAGACCCAGACGCAAATACCCGCATCCTATTAAATCAACGCCCTGCCATATTACAGTTCAGAATAAAGTCCCGGTCTCCCTGCGTCCCTCAAAAGTTTATGTGACACACTATAAAAGGCAGACGACTACAGAATTGTGTTGAGATTTGTTACTATAAGGAACACAGTTACAGCAGAAGACCAAGTATGAGAAGTACAGACGTAGGTAAAGTTTTCCCTGTGCCATGACGTCACAGGGAGAGTAAAGTTATAGCGCCGGCCATTCCTAAACTTCAGCACTAGATCGAAGTATGTTTTTCAGGTGTGGGTCAGGTTATAGAAGTAGGCTGCTTATCAAGATGGCGCTTCCTCCTTTTCTTTGCAACGTAAGAAAAACGGAACATCTGACACGGCGTTATTTACATTAACAAAGCAAACGAATAAAAGATGACAGCATACAAGTGAAATGACAGCAGTCACCATCATTGTCATCATCATCATCATCCATCACAAGTTACGCCTCGACAGAACTGTTTCGGCCTCATTTAATAGTCACTTTAAAAAGTTTTCCAACTGGTCTTTTTCCATTCAGTCTGTTTGGTCTATAATTTAGCATTATTTTTCCGCATCCTCTTGTTCATTCTTTTTACATGTCGCTGCAATTTTGATTTACATCTTCTTAGTTTCTCCTCACCTGGTTCTACTTCCAACTCTTCCATAATTTCTTCAATCTACCAGTCGTTAACTACAGGTAAGAAGGAAACGAAGATTGAAACTATTTAATAAAGTAAGGTAGAAAATAATTGGATAAACTGATAAATCACGAAAATACAGTCAACTACATTAAAGCCCAGAGACTAAGCTGGTTCGGCCATATACAAAGAATGTCTGAAGCCAGGGCAACTAAGAAGATATTTAAATGGAATCCCTTAACCACGAGACCAAGAGGAAGACCCAAATATAGATAGGAGGACAACATCATACAGGACCTTGGTCAAATGAAGATCAAAAATTGGTTAACGTGTGTCCAGGAAAGAGCAAAGTGGAAGTATGTCGTTGAGAAGGCCAGAACCTCCAATTAAAGGGGTTCCGCTCCTGAAGAAGAAGAAGAAGAAGAAGAAGAAGAAGAAAGTAGAAAATTATTTTCTTTCTTCTTCTTCTTCTTCTTCTTCTTCTTCTTAACTTTGACAGTGTTTTAAAGAGGACAAGATTAAAATTTTTATGAAACTAAGGTTCAAAAGGATCTTATTTCCCGTTTTATTCCAAAAATAGAATAAATTAAACGTGTCGTCGAAGACCGTGGTATCATGTTAGCCAGGATAGCTTATTTGTTTGTTTTGGCGCGACAGCCCCCAAGTGGGCCATGGCCTCCTCATTCACGAGGTTTCTAGATCACACGCAACGCCGCACCACAGTCGGTAGGACTCCTCTGGACGCGTGATCAGCCCGTCGCAGAGACCTCTACCTGACAACACACAACACTCACAACAGACATACATCCATGCCCCCGGTGGGATTCGAACCCACAAACTCAGCAGGCGAGCGACCGCAGACCTACGCCTTAGACCGCGCGGCCACTGGGACCGGCAGCCAGGATGGCTTAGTGTACAAAATTTGGGGTAAAGGTAACAACTTTCCTCATATGAGGGGACTAAATTTAAAACGAAATTAAACAGACCTGCGTGTCACGCATTTTCAAAAAGACTTCAGTTGTATCCTATTTGTTGAGTCAAATCACAAGGCCACCTATAAAAAACGTTAAAACTATTCCTAAAGGAAATCGCTCACATATTTCATCGTGAATGCAAGCGCGTTTCACCACACAATAATGTTGATATGTGCCTCTTGTACATGGCCGTGCAGAATGCGGTAGACGCCTCTGTTTATGTTCTTTTCGTCCCAGACAACCCCAACTGCAGAGAATGTAATGTTTACTTTGTACAATCCTGGAGGGAATGTTAGGCCGTAGTTCTGGAGCCACGTTCAATCACTTCCTGTTCTCATGGCTTAACTGCTTTTCGTCTGTTTCCTTTCCACAAGCATTTGTTCGGTTTCTCCGTCTTTTCGGCCTCGCTCTCCAGGCGGCTTTACAGACAGTCTGTCCAAATCCAATAGCGGACAGACAGCGAGGACGACGTGAGCGTGCAGCCGGGTCTTTGTGCCCGTCAAGGACCGCTACTTCGATGACACTTTTCCACAGGAATTCTATACATTTGTTTGATCCACTAGGATAGGTCTTTTGTAAATTATATTAGTGCCTCCCAACAACGATATTCTTCTTTAAACTGTTTTGCGGTATCCGTAACAGATAAACTTGCGAAAATCGTTGTACAGTATACCAAAAGTGTTATCTTGTATAAGTGATTTTACATTACACAGAAGATATAAAATTGTAAAAATGATTTACAATATCCCAACAAGTTTTATCTTGTGTAAATTGTTTTACATTATACAGAAAAGTTAAACTTGTAACAAATGTGTTACAATATTCCAAGTATTATCTTGTGTAAATCATTTTATAGTTTACAGAAAAGATAAACTCGTAAAAAAAACTGCTTTACAGTATCCCAAAAGTTATCTTGTCTAATTTTTTTACATTATACAGAAGGTATAAACTTGTAAAAATTAACTTACAGTATCCCAACAAGTATTACATTGTGTAAATTATTTTACAATATCCCAAAAGAATAAACTTGTTTAAATTTTATTGAAGTGTCTCAGAAAATAATCCTGTGGGTAAAGTTGGTTAACATAAACTTGTGTTTCGGGGTATAAATTTTCCTTTCGTTTAATACTCTCTTTGGCGAGAGAACGGAGTTTCTATACAACACAATGCAGATTAATTTAAGGATCCAAAAGCCTTACCATTTTCACTTAACTAGCCAAATAGAGACAAAATAACAACACCAGTCTGATTTTTGACGTTTTGTTAACCGTGCATCTCAGTATATTTATATCAGTATCTAACCAACTTGATGCACAAAATTTGTTTCACAATAAGTTTTATTTCATATTTCTACATGTTTCGAGCATATGTGCTCATCATCAGGAGGTCAAAATTGCACGAGACGGCCACCTATAGCTGTGATGATATCAGATGTTGTGTAATACAATTTTTACCTCCTGATGATTGGCGCATGTGCTCGAAACATGTAGAGGCATGAAATAAAACTTATTGTGAAACAAATTTTGTGCATAAAGTTGGCTAAATACTGAGATAAAACTAGTCTAATTGTTAAGGCTTAATGTTCAATTTTATCACATCGAATTGAAACGTACAAAAGTCTTTTATTAACACATTATGAATCATATCACCTGCTCACACCTAATTAACAAAGATATTAGATTGGATTCTAATTGGAGTGAGCAGACATCTGTTGCTTGAGACTGACAAAGATAAGAAACGACTTATTGTTCTTACGAGTTCGATAAATTCAGTTAACGTAAAGCAGTGCTTGGGTCTAAATTCGGAGAGAAAGGAAGCTCCGTCTTCTTGAAACAAACTCTTCATCTCATCTTGAATGCAGTCAGTAAGGTACCACGTCATCTCTTCTATTGTAGTTGGACAAACGAAAGTAAAGATGTGAATGAAGGAGACGAGAGGCATTGGCTGCCTCCGAACTAGGGAAGGCCTTGCAACCTACATACCACTTCACACAAACGTAATAAAGTTTGCTCGTGATAACATTACTTTAAAGAAGTCAGTTTTGTAACTTCACACGCGCTATCTTTCTGAGGGGCTCAGAAAAGAATACATTTGTTTGAACGTACTAAGAAGCTACGTGTGTCAGCCCCTCTGCCCGGTAATTACGAGTATAAATACTACACGCACTAATATTTGAATTTCAACTAATTTTTTTATAAGTACATTCGTTTCGCAATAAAAACGGTATTCTTCTAGGAAGTGTGTCATCCCCGTTGTGTGTATGAAACTTGGAAAACTGTATGTAGTCAAACACAACTGTGTCACATGAGGTGTATTTAATGACTATATAATGGACAACTTCATGTTTCGACCTGTACTGGCCATCTTCAGGTTGTCTTAGGGGCACTTAAGTTCTATAGTAAGATCTTAAGATCTATAGTAAGATCTTAAGTTCCCCTAAGAAAACCTGAAGATGGCCAGTACAGGCCGAAACATGTAGTTGTCCATTATATAGTCATTAAATACACCTCATGTGACACAGTTGTTTTGACTACGTACAGTTTTCCATGGTATTCGTATTTCTAGTCTCCATTTCTTCATTACCAACATAGCAGCAATCCAATTACAGGCCTGGGCAGGCCCAGAGGGTTCCAGAAGTTTGAGGCTCCCAGATTTCAAGACAATCAGCACATGAAGGTGGTCAGGTTGTTAGTCCTAAACACCGGCCGCCTTTACCACCAGGAAATATCCCTGGTACTCATTCCTGTTAGAGGCTCAGTCAACCCCAGGATCACAGTGCGCCCGGAAGGATTGTGTCAATGAAAACTTCTAATGACACCGTTGGGAATTGAACCCGCGACCTTCCGACTTGTAGCGCAGTGCCTCAACCAACTGCGCCACCGTGTGCCCTAACAACATTGCAACTGTATTTAGTTATACGGGAGACTGTTTTGAAAGTGTAGAGTACCGTATTAAAACATTCTGAACTAAATACTTGAATCAGGAATCCTTTATAAGAAACCAAAAGAAAAGGTATTTATCTCAGTAATTAACCAACTTGATGCACAACATTTTTGTTCTTACAATAAGTTTATTTCATGCCTCTACATGTTTCGAGCACACGTGCTCATCATCAGGAGGTCAAAATTGCATTAAACAGCCTCTGGTATCATCACACCTATAGGTGTGATGATACCAGAGTACTCACAGTATTATTATGTTTTGACTCACAATCGTGCGCGCATAGTCAGTCCATACATCGTAATTGTTATCAATTGCAACACACTTGGCAGGAATATCATTCATTACACTCGTCATCCTACCCAATTTATTCTAACACGATTCCTGTAGCTTCTCACGAAGTATAGTTATGCTACTGTTAGAAGATTTTCGATATTTTCATTCCTGTTTCCTTCATGATAATAGTCGAGCAGGCCACCTTTACAGTATCCTGAGTATTGCAGTGCATGTTCTCGCGTGACCCATGTTTCAACGCCATGATTCCGCTAGCGCCCTAAATCCGTCTACTAACTCCACCTTCAGTGGGACTATTAGTCACTCCCGCATCCAGAACAGTGAGGTAATTCCCATTCGAACCCACAATCTCAGCAGTCAAGCGGCCGTAGTCCTACACCTGGGACCGGTAGTAGGACTGCTTCGGAGGATGAGAAGGCAGCATGAAGCCACCTCATTTCGCGACATCGTAGGCATTTTGTCACAAAGGGTCGAAATATTCAAGGAGAATTCTTTTCGGACATTTCGGACACTTCAAATACGAGACATTTACGTTGTCGCGACAGGCCAATGTCTGGAAGTCACTTTCCACAAGATAGGAAGCCTCAGCTACACCGCATCAGCCAACACCAATACACGATATGCTTCTTGTTATGGTACTATAACACTTTACATTAACAGCGTGTAAAGAAACGTTGAAACGTAATGCGGAAAACGTACTGTACAAATTTGGTATCTAATTTGCATGCCTTGTCACAAGTTATGTGCGTCATATATCAGGAATCAATTTAGTTTTACCCTACATGACGTTCTGAGTTGCCTCCGGGAAGAGTTGTGCAATGTTCAACTAGGTAACGAAGTCAGACTTCCAAATTTAGACCGTTCGACATAACAACGATGGGTTTGGCGACGAGAGGATGTGGAAGTCGTGCACGTGCTGGCCTAACTTCTGACGTCACCGAAGTTTTATGCAGCTAGCTAAGTCAGGGATTTGAGGGTTCGGTCTAGACATGATGGATTTTAATAAAACTTTATTTTCATAACGGGCCAAGTTATATTATCCAACGTATAAAATTAGAGTAGTTCATTATTTGGGGCTTCGAGGGTTGCGTGTGTGCAGCGTGGATTTTAATAAATCTTGCATTTTTATGACAAAGCATATTACATTATTTTGAACATAAACTTGAAATGGGTCAATTAGTTAGCAGCTAGGCGAAATATTCATACTGTTTCCACTTTTATGTGTTCCTGTTTCTAAGAGTTAGGACCAACAACATTTCCGTACTTTATATCACAAATCACTTCTACGTAACCAGAAAACCTGGTTATCTCATTAGTGATATTAAAGACAATGAGCAGAAACCCTACGTCTATTAGGGGGGAAATTATACCAATATTCCAAGAAATAATTTAACTACCGCACAGACTCCTCCTAAACAATTTGTGACATACAGTACTGTGTGGTACTGTCTTAAAAATCTGCTACTAAATTGTGTTCGTCTTGGCATTTTTGTTCTGGACGGGTAGCTGTATGGTAATTCCTATAAATTTACATGTCATTGGTTGGGCTTATAATACAGTTAAAGCACTCCCATTACAGGCGTGGACAGACCCTGAAGTTTCTAGGTGATTGAGGCTCCCAGATTTCAAGACAGTCGGCACGTGAAGGTGGTAAGGTTGTCAGCCATACTCACCGGCCGCCTTTACCCCCAAGAAATGCTCCTGGTACTCATTTCTGTAAGTGGCTTAGTCGAACCCAGGGCTACAGTGCGGACGGAAGGATTACGTCAATGAAAAATTCCAATGACACCATCGGGAGTCAAACCCGCGACTTTCCGACTTCTAGAACTGGATTCATATAGTCTTTAAACTTTGGTTGTCGTGACAAAAATTCGATTTTCGCTACGCCCTGACTTGCCAAATGTCACTTCAAGTTCTCTGTCACATCCCCTTGTGATCCCAAGTGACACTGCATCCACACGCCGTTCTGTTTTCGTTATCATTTGTGCCGCACAAAAAGTCTAGTGTCCAATGAGGGGTCACTGGACAATGGACACTCGACCATTAAAGTTGGGACCACCATGCTGTCCAGAAATGTCGGTCACTGATCACCCAGCGATGAGAGCAATATTCCAAACAAAACCAAATACACAGCATGAAAAGTGGTATTAATATTAGTGTTGGTAGTGGTTATAGTGTAGTAGTAGTAGTAGTAGTTGTTGTTGTTGTAGTTTTGTGGTGGTGTTATTATTATTATTATTAGTAGTAGTAGTAGTAGTAGTAGTAGTTGTTGTTGTTGTTGTTGTTGTAGTTTTGTGGTATTATTATTATTATTATTATTAGTAGTAGTAGTAGTAGTAGTAGTAGTAGTAGTAGTGGTAGTATATCCTTTCGTTCCATTAATATTTTCCTAAAACGTCTTCATATTACTCTGGTGTCCGTCAATTTCCCAACCTCACTCCATGTACTGGCGCATTTCCCAACACCCTCCAGAATGGTTTCTCGGTTATCACACAATATTTAATGGCGTATCCGGTGGTTAGAAACGCTTCGAAGTGGTCTGCCATTCCAGAGATTTCTGCGAGGGAGAGCCTAAAATACCAGACTACACGGTTACATAAACCAGAAAATCATAATCTGAATTTCCACCAGCCTCAAGACCCGATTTTTTCATATCTTCTACCAACTGCATTTTGACCGCCAAGACAGGAAATGGGGCAACGTAAATCTAGCTGGTATTATATATGGCCCGAGGATAAACTTAGCATAGAAGAATTAAGAAAAAATTGAAGAGCATATTTCATCAGCGCAAAGTAAATGGCTCCAAGACCAATTCCATGCAGTAACGAACGTGAAAGAATTCTTAAAGGAAGAGCTGCTGCTTCAGGTCGGAAGAAAACATTCAACCTTAGAAGGTTCCTCTTATTCATCAGATTAAACCAAGTATAATAAGAATCAATTAGGAAGTTACCCAGCAGTACCAGCATGTTGCACGTGGCCCACAGAAATATTAAGACGCACTGGACAAAGCGTCATTTGCACGACAACTACTGACGCTTTCGAAACAAGTCACTTCGAAAACCTACAACTACCTTCTCTACGACATTTGTACACCTCAAATATTTTTCGACTTTTAAATAAAGGAAAATTAGGTGGGTTGGTAATGTAGCACGAATGGGGGATAGAAGAAGTAGATTCAGGGTTTAGGTGACAAAACATGAATGAATAACAACTTTAACCATCATCCTGCTAATGTACAGAATATGGTGAGCTCATAATAATGCCAGCAGATGGCAGATGTGATTTAACTCGGCGTTTCAAGGGTTAAATATGTGGCGAAAATAATATCAATTAACGTTAATAAATATTAATTAAAATTAAAATGGATCTTGGAAAAAATAGGACGGTACGGCATGGACTAAAATGATCTGGCTTGTGATGAGGACAATTAGTGTGCTGTTGTGAATTTGGCAATTAACATTCGGGTTTTATAAATTGCGTGAGGGAGAGGTTGATTTAATAAAAGAGAAAATACTAAATTCTCGCGAAGGAATCTGCTCCATGAAATGAGAAAGAGAGAGAGTGAATGACCAAGCGAGGGAGTGAGATAAATAAATAGTTTTTTGGTTGGTAAGTAAGTTTGTTTGTTTGTTCACTTTGGCATGTCTGTCCCTCTCTCTGCTCATAATAAAGAAAAGTTTACAAAAGTTTATTTACAATGTAAGTACAATGACAGTCATTTGCCACAAAGACCCGCACGCCTCCGACTTCGGTCGTTACGGTTTTTGTTCTAAAACTTTGCTCTTTTAAAACTGCAAAGTTTTAGAACCGAATCTATATACAGAAATTTGGCACAACATTTTAAGTTCAGTAATTTTATCTGTAATTCTTTCTGTGTTCAGACAATCACAAAACAAAGCAAATGTGCCACAAATGTTACTCTGTGCAAACACTTCCTAACTTATTGAAAAGTGTCACGTTTATATGTATCAAAGTAAGTACCTACCTCGTAAAAGTGTCAAAATAACATATCCGTCAAATCCGTAAAATTTGACAAAAGTTAGTACAGTATTGATACGTTCAGCCTCAATAACACAGGGTTATTCGAAATGATTGTAGGGGTTTTAACGACTTGTCATACACAATACATTTGAGATAGGAGTAAGTAGTTGCACTGATGGATCTAGAGGTTTATGTTCCTCCTCTTCCCGCAAGTATCCCGGGAATGAAGTTAAGAATAAGAACAGCCACTGAAACCATCACCGCTGACATGCTACAAACAGTTTGGAACGAACTCGATTATCGTGTTGATGTTTGTAGAATCACAAAGGATGAACATATAGAGCAGCTATAAGGTATGTAACAAAAACTTGGAGTATTGTTCTATTAAATACAAAAAGATACATACTCTTATCTCAAGTGTATTGTGTATGACAAGTTGTTAAAACCCCGACAATCATTTCGAATAATGCTGTATATTTATCTCAGTATTTAACCAACTTGATGCACAAATTTTTTTCACAATAAGTTTTATTTCATGCCTCTACATGTTTCGAACACATGTGCTCATCATCAGGAGGTCAAAATTGCATTACACAGCCTATGGTATCATCACACCTATAGCTGTGATGATACCAGAGGCTAAGTAATGTAATTTTGACCTCCTGATGATGAGCACATGTGCTCGAAACATGTAGAGGCATGAAATAAAACTTATTGTGAAACAAACTTTGTGCATCAAGTTGGTTAAATACTGAGATAAATATACTGAAATGCACGGTCAGCAAAACGTCAAAACCCTGTATATGTGTACGGTACGTATATCTACCAACACACAAGACACAATTTTCCCATAAACGAAACCTTTTATGAAAAACATTTTAAAAAGTGGAGAAGATTATTGAGCGGGAATTTCCCTTGCTCTGCCACAAAATAGGATGTTCCACAAATTCCTTCACATTCCCGCCACTTCTCTCGCACCCTAACAAACTCCCATCTTCTGTTAAGAACGTAACTCAGGATTCCTGGACAGACGAAAGTCAATCCTTTGTTACAAGTGCGTTGTATTTACCTTTCACCTAACTTCATTGCCATTTGAAACAAACACCTCTAAAGGGAGTCGACATTTACACACACACAGACATGAAAGGGACAAGCTTTGTCAGAGAAAAGTTCTAAATTTAATCACAGTAAACATAGACGCGTGGGGTCGACAAAAACGGGATGAGCAGAGCCTTTTAGTGGTCAATGTACTGAGACTGCAACGTGACTGCATCATGCGTAAACCGAAGCCGTTCAGAAGTAGCTATTCCACGATGAATATTTCATAAACTTCGTCTGGAATCACGTGACTTACATACAGTAATGCTGCAAGGGTGGCCAGCAACAAAATTAATTTAAAATGGCCACATTTTGTCGATATAGCGTGCACTGTGTATTGTAGCGGATGTATATTACGTTTACACAACTTACTTACTTACTTACTTACTTACTTACTTACTTACGTACTTACTTACTTACTTACTTACTAACACCATACAGCAGAGTCCTTCTTGAGAAGCTAACCGGTTTGCAGGTGGTCAAGAAATCCCCCGCATTTTATGGAACCTGAAAGTTCATTACCGCATTCACAACTGCCTGCCACCTGTCCCTATCCTGAGCCAGCTCGATCCAGTCCATACACTCACACCCCACTTCCTGAAGATCCATCTTATTACTATCTTTCCATCTGCGCCTGGTTCTCTCCAGTGGTCTCTTTCCCTCAAGTTTCCCCACCAAAACCCTGTACACGCCTCTCCCCTCACCCATACGCGCTACATGCCCCACCCATCTCATTCTACTTATTTTATCAGTCGCACAATATTGGATGAGCAGCACAGATCATTAAGCTCTTCGTTATGTAGTTTTTTTTTCCATTCCCCTGTTATCTCGTCCCTCTTAGGCCCAAATATTCTCCTCAGCACCCTATTCTCAAAACCCTCAGCCTACGTTCCTCCCTCAATATCAGCAACCAAGTTTCACACCCGTACAAAAGAACAGGTAAAATCATAGTTCTGTATATCTTAATCTTCGAATGTTTGGATAGCAAACTGTATTACAAAAGATTCTGCATCGAATGATAGCAAGCGTTCCCTGAATTACGTTAACAAACACATTGTATATTTGTTGTGTACTTGTTTTATGTTTACACAACAAATGCACAATGTATTTGTTAACACTTATTTGTTTATTTATTGTAACTTAAACATGTTTCGATGCCTAAGAATCATCATCAGGGAGGGCCCCAGAAGACACTACCTGTACCGAATGCTACGTGATAGCTCATTCGGTACGCGACTTGCTGCGAGATGGACGGTCCGTGAGTCTAGGCCTGGTGGGGGCCAGATTTTCCGCACCCACCAAGACCGGCTCTGGATCCAACCAGCCTCCTGTAAAATGGGTACCTGGTCACTTGCCCTGGGACAAAGCAGTCGGAACGTGGCGTTGACCGACCTCCTGCACCTAGTGTTGAGGTTGAAGAGCAGTGCTGTGCCTCTGCTCACTCTCTCAGCCTTCATGACCTGTTCTAGGGTTAACTGTAACTTGCACTGTCTGTACATTTCCGTCTGTCTGTCTGTCTGTCCCTACATCCATAGGCCACTTGCTAACTCTGAACGCATATTCGCATATCTGATTAGTCTATTGGAGAGTTTCTACATAACTTTTTCCAATTAATTAAGCAATTGCTAATTTGTTAATAGATCGCTGAGTGTTACACAAAACTTTTACATCTAAAATTCATGAGCTAAAAAAAATTTCAATTCAAGTGTAGCGGTTGAAAACTGGAGTATTACAATATCTGTATATCGAGTAATTTCAGATAACTAGAATTTTATCAAAATGGGTTGCATATGTCGAACGCATGGGGCGAGAAGAGTTTAATACGAGGTTTTGTTGGGGAACCCTGAGAGAAAGAGATTACTCGGAAGACTCAGGCGTAGGTGGAAGGATAATATTAAGATGGCTTTTCAGAAAGTGGGACGTTGAGGGCATGGACTGGATCGAACTGGCTCAGGATAGGGAAAGGGGACGGGAACTTGTGAATGCGGTAATGAAACTTCGGGTTCCATAAAATGCTTAGAAAAGGGTTAGCTTTTGAAGAAGGACTCTGCTACATGGAGTAAGTTAGTCAGGCAGTCAATCATTCAGTCACTCAGTCAGTCAGTCAGCCAGTCAGGCAGGCAATCAGTCAGTCAGTCAGACAGGCAGGCCAGCAGGCAGTCACTCACTCACTCAGTCAGTCAGGCAGTCACTCAGTCAGTCAGTCACGCAGTCAGTCAGTCAGGCAGTCATTCACTCAGTCAGTCAGTCAGTGAGTCAGGAAAGTAGGCAGTCAGTCACTCACTCAGTCAGTCAGTCACTCAGTCAGTCAGGCAGTCAGTCAATCACTCAGTCAGGCAGGCAGTAACTCAGTCAGTCAGTCAGTCAGTCAGGCATGCAGGCAGTCAGTCAATCAGTCAGTCAGTCACTCAGTCAGTCTGTCACGAAGTCACTCAGTCAGTCAGTAACTCAATCAGTCAGTCAGGCAGTCACTCAGTCAGTAATTCAGTCAGGCAGGCAATCACTCAGTCAGTCACTCAGTCAGTCACTCACTCAGTCAGTCAGTCAGGTAGGCAGTCAGTCAGTCACTCAGTCCGTCCTCAGTCAGTCAGTCAGTCAGTCGGTCATTCAGGAAAGCAGGGAGTCAGTCACTCAGTCAGTCACTCAGTCAGTCACTCAGTCAGTCACTCAGTCAGTCACTCAGTCAGGTAGGCAGTCAGTCAGGCAGTCAGTCATTCACTCAGTCATTCAGCCAGTCACTCAGTCTGTCAGTTAGTCAGGCAGTCAGTCACTCACTCACTCAGTCAGTCAGTCACTCATTCAGTCAGTAACAGTTTTGCCAGTTTTCACATTCCCTTTTCTCAAAGTAAATATTCTCGTTAAAGCCTGCTGACATAAAATTTGGAATATCATTACCTACAATATGCCAAACAAAGCAGTATTTCTCCTATAACCTTCAATTCCAAACATTTGTTAGTTTCACGCGTATTCAAGTAATTAAATGTTGCTTCTGATGAACATTTAAATGGAAGCGTTGAAAAGACAACTCTAAGGGAGAGACACGTGATACACTGATGTTCACTGTTATGAAGTCACATAATTATTTCTGTAGTACCAACAGTGAGACGTCAGTACTGCAACATGATATCGACGTGGAGCATAAAAATGAAATGCCTTTAGAATATCTACATCTGAATACACGCATAATGCAAGATATTACGTAACAAGGAAATTTGTGATCAATGACGGCAAAATGTTACTGACAAGGAAATAAATTTAAGGCGGGTGGTTACAAAGATTTAGGAAATTATACTAACAATATAATGCAAAAAGAGTAAAGTGCACCATTGTACAGGCACTGAGGGGAGTAGAGGTATAGCTGTACTGTACAGGTACTGAGGGGAGTAGAGGTATGGCTGTACTGTACAGGTACTGTGGGGAGTAGAGGTATAGCTGTACTGTACAGGTACTGAGGGGAGTAGAGGTATAGCTGTACTGTACAGGCACTGAGGGGAGTAGAGGTATAGCTGTACTGTAC
>Ga0123354_10003165_pt1 | contig 22516 bp, 16 predicted proteins | sample TergutLab28metaG_2_FD_97872 | JGI IMG/M metagenome (GOLD analysis project Ga0123354, IMG submission 97872) | Labiotermes labralis P4 segment gut microbial communities from Petit-Saut dam, French Guiana - Lab288 P4 | ecosystem: Host-associated > Arthropoda: Insects > Digestive system > Gut ... | reverse complement strand
CACCTCCACCCTTTTTTTTTTAAAACCCATGTCAGCGTATTTCATAACTCCCCTCCAAGTAATTCCTGGGTCTTGCAGGCCTTTTTGGTAAGCAATTTTTCAAACAAAATTTTTTTACTTACCCCCCCCCCCCGCACGTGTACCATATGATCCACTCATTTCATACATCTCCATTTAATCCCCCTAATAATGTTGTGTGAGGAGAACAAGTTGAGTAAAAATTCCTCCTGCAACTGTTTATTTGCCATGAGCAAATATTCTTCTCAGCACTGAAAAATGCTTATATGTATTAGTAAAATATGTCTAGATAATCTTTCGCATTCTTATTATGAAAGAGTATTGGAACGCGGACAGCAGGTCGTTTATTACGACGTAGAAGAAAAGTTCCATATTTAGACATCTTTTTACGTTTATTACTAGAGTACAACACTAACAATCTTTAACTCCTGAGAGCTGTAATTATTGTAGTTGCTGGGTTTTTAAGTCCAAAAATCATATAAACTCGAGAACACAGGACGAGTTTAGGTAGAAATCATACACCGTACGTGTACACTGTAATAACATTACAAAACATTTCGTCCACAACAAGTATTTTTTCCTTAATATTAGACTTTGGTAAGACCAATGTAAGTTACTAATTCAAAAATAGAATGCATTCTTATGGGTTACACCGCTGGACTGGTACGTAGATTTACGTAGGATCGAATACTAGTTGAACCTGAAACATTTATTGTTTGTAGTTGTAAATAAAATTCATTGGGTACTCTAATTAGTATCTTTTACTACTACTACTTCTACTACTACTACCACCACTACTACCACTGACATAAAAGTTCACCTTATAGACTGCCATAAATGCACAGGGGGAGTAGAAGTATAGATCTATTCCATTTTTAACCTCGGCGCTAGATGGGGTGAGTGGTTAAAGCCACGCCCCGACCACTTTACCCCCGGGAATGACCCGGGACCCATTGTATAAGAGGCTGAGTGGGTGCCAGGGCAGGTGTGGAAGGGTGCGGAAAATTCGTCCCTACCGGGATTCGATCCCAGGGCCGTATATCCCGTGGCGCTTATACCGACTACGCTATCCCGGCCGTTATTATTATTATTATTATTAGTAGTAGTAGTAGTAGTAGTAGTTGTTGTTGTTGTTGTTGTTGTAGCAATAGCATCAGTACAAGAACTGTAGCAGTAGCAACGCTGTCATTTGAGAAAACTACATGGTGTCGAAAGACAGGTTGATTGATGAGTGGTAAATTGTGAGGGATTTGAAGGGAAGCCTTCATAGCCTAATCGAGGTACTACCCCCACACTTGAGTGGCGGAAACGAGAAAAACCACAAAAACCTCGAAGAGGACAGTGCCCCGGATGAAGTTCAAACCAAGCACCTCCAAATTGGAGAAACCTTTAAATACAAGTTCTGTAACATTAATTTTGTCGAATTAAATCTTAAAATATCCAACCTCCACTGTGATTGTAAACGTTGGCTTACAGATAACATTAATATAACCTTTGAAGGAGTATTTGTATAAGCTGTATACTCTTACAGCTGTTAATAGCTCCAATGATGCACTAGTTATTATTCTCAAACTGAAAACTAAATTAAATTTTAGCATGCCTTGCACGTTGCTCTTTTATATTCTACGCAAGATCTGTTACCACATAACAAATGGCGCTAGATTCTTCCGAAGTTCGGGATTCGGAAATTTTGTTTTTAATGTTTATAGGAAATTAAAAGATACAATGTTAGAGTGGCTTCCAATGACAACATGCTTATACCACGAATTTTTAATATCGGTGAATAGGACGGCAAACGACAAAGAGCCCCGTGGTATTAGACACGCGACCTTGGATTAAGAAGGAATTAGAGGGAAGCTGATAAAAGCACATCGTAAAGAGTGTCATGATAGTAATAAGTTATACTATAGGCCTACTGTCCTTCATGTTATTAAACCCTAATAAAGTATTAGAGTATTATGACGATGAAACCAAAGGGGCACATATGGTAAGAACATTCAGCATGATTGAGATAAACAGATAAAAATTGAATAATTTCAAAACCAAGGGGTAATTTGAAGGGTGATATTAAGACAGGTTTTCAGAAAAATTTCGAAAACGTAACTGTTCATTTGTCTAAGTTTTAAGGCCAATGATAGACTTCTATTGTAAGGTAACCGAAATATGAATTTCATAAAAAGATAAATAAATATTTGGGAACAAATCGAAATTGCTTTCATAAAGAAATTAAGAGTAGATTGAACTCAGGAAACGCTTGCTATCATTCGGTGCAGAATCTTTTGTCTTCCAGTTTGCTATCCAAAAATATGAAGATTAAAATTTACACAAATATAATTTTTTTTTTTTTGCTGTTGTGTACGAGTGTGCAAGTTGGCCCCTCAAATTGAGGGCGAAACTTAGGCTGCGGGTGTTCGAGAATAGGGTGCTGAGGAAAATATTTGGGCCTAACAGCGACGAGATAAAGGCGAGTGGAAAGACTGAATGGGGACCTTTACGATCTGTACTCTTCACCAAACATTATTTGGATAATCAAATCAAGATGAATGAGATGGGCCGAGCAAGAGAGGTGCATACAGGTATTGGAGTGAAAGTATGAGGGAAAGACACCACTTAGAAGACACAGGCATAGATAGGAGGGTAATATTAAAATGTATCTTTAAGACGTGGGGTAGGAGGCATGGACTGGATTGATTGAGTTCAGGACAGGGACAGGTGACCGGTTCTTGTAAATGCGGTAAGAATCTTTCGGGTTCTACAAAATTCGGAGAATTCCTTTACTAGCTGAGGACGTATGAGCTCCTCAAAAAGGGCTCTGCTCTGTGGAGTTATTTAGTTAATTAGTTTTAGTTAGTTGGTATAAAAATTTAAAAAAAAAAGCCTTTTCTATCTGCTTACATGCAGGACTACGGTATCAGAAGAAACTTTCGACTACCACATCAGTTCTGTCACTATTGTCTGTTCTGAACCAAAATTTATGCTTGGTCTATATATTTTCGTAAGGGCTCTCAGGGCGAAATTTAATTAAAGCTAAAAGTGAAAACGTATGTTCCTGACGACGACAGATATTTTCCTAAGTGCGTTTTTTCAATCATGCATATTGATATTCTTATACGATAGAACATTCACACACACACACACACACACACACACACAAATTCTAAATAGCCTAAAGTAAAACATTAGTTTGATTGTGTGTTTCGATAGATTCACAACACACGGAGTAATATTTCAAATAAAAGTTTTAGCTCTTAACGATATACATATTATATTCTATGTATATGCCAGTTTTTTAGTGAACAGGTAAAGCTGTCTGTGTGCTTAATTAATCTCTGTGCCATGAAGCCATGTGGAGGAATGGACGCATACTTCGAGTTTTTAACTTCTGACTGAATGGCGGTGGATGGTCAGGTTCAAGTCCCACCTTATGTAAATCCAGGGGACGGAGGCTGGGTGGGTCCGTGTGACTCTTCATGATAAACTCTTTGAAAATGCAGCAAGTTCAAAATATCTGGGGGAAACGCGCTAATAAATAAAATTGCACTCTTGAGGAAATTAAGAGCAACTTCTCTTCAGATGACGCATGCTAGCATTCAGTTCAGATTCTTTTGTCTTTCCGAATCCTGTTTAAAGCTATAGAGAATAGAATATACAAAAGCATATGGTAGAAGTTTTTCTTTTGTTATCGATGGAAGTGGAATGCGGTTTCGCACAGTAGAGGGCGGATATAGGCTGCGCCTGTGCGAGAACAGCGTACTGAAGAAAATATCCCGGGCCCAAGAAGGGTGAGGTAAAATGGGACTGTAGAAAACCGCATAATGAGGAACTTCATGATTTGTACTCCTCACTAAATACCATCTGGGTGATAAAATCAGGGAAGTGACGGGCTGGGCTTGTGACATATATGGCGGAGAAGAAAAATACACTCAAGTTTACGGCAGCGCATCCTGGAGTACGAAGACCACTCGGAAAATTTAGGAGTAGATGGGAGGATAATATTAAAATGGACATTAAAGGGACGGAAGGACGAGGAATGGACTAATCTAGCTCATGGCACGGACAAGTTGTGGGCTTTCGTGGTCACCATAATGAACCATTGGGTTCCGGAAAATGCTAGTAATTTCTGGACTAGCTGACAAACCAGCAGCTTTTCGAGGAGGACTCTGCTTCGTGTAGTGAGTTAGTTAGTGAAATGTCGTACTCCCAAATCTAGAATCTTCTTGAACGGGTCTTACTGTGAATCACTCGAACACCTTCAGAACAAGGCGAATGAAGTGATGAAACGAATTTCGGATAACTATTTGCGGCAGTGTTTCCAGGGGTGCTACATCCGGCTTACGTTTCGCGTCTATTTTTTAATTCTCCGGCTTTCATCTTGTTTAGTAAATTTCTTTTCTTTTCTTTCTACGTGTGACTTGCGTACCTAAGAGACGACTCTCTTCAGTTAAGTTGAAGCCACATACTTTCCTTTCATTTACAATCTGAGTCCGGTCGTTGACTGTCAGACTTGTTGCAATAGTTGGCATAAATCTGGATGATTTCGACATCTCTGATTTTTCTTGTGTCAGCACGGGACATCGTGCTTCCGCGTCAACCTAACGCCTTAACCATTCTGGCGTAACCTAAAACGCTCAGCACAAAATTGGCCGATGTATGTAAACCTAAAACCTACATGTTGTGCAGTGCAATGCGCAAAATTCAGCTAAAAGAGTGGTTTACCAACCCGTGGGCAGCAAGTTTAATCCAAAAGGGAAGGAATATTTTACCAAGGGCCCCGATAATTCACATCACTGAGCAGCAATCTCCGATGGATTTATCTGTTATCTTTCCAATTATGATGATGAAAAAATGTAAAATCATTTATAGTGGATCTGAAATTTTAAGTTTTTTTTTCTTGGATCCCAAAAGGACAATTATTAATACTGTGTATGGGAATACGCCACTTTTTTTTTTAAGTACTCGAAGAGGTTGAAAATCACTGAGCTACAACAAAGGTAGCTGACAGGTTATGTAGGCCTGAAAGATTCATAGACGCCAAATGTGTATTCACTCTTTTGTTACTTGTTACAATAAGGGTGACAAAAATACGGTCGGCGAATAAATTAAACCCCGACAGTGACAATATTATGATGCTACTAATAACATGCCACTTTGTTAATCTTTACATTCGCGTATAGAAATTACTTTAATCCTAAGAAATAGCAAGAAACAGTCCTGGTAAAAAATGCACTCCATAATGAAGAACACAGAATTCCCAAAGACGATCTTCGCAGTTCGTATAGTTTCCTTGCTGTCAGATTATAAAAACCACTTCAACAAACAACAAAACTTATTTCATGAAATGACCAGAATTTAGACGTTAAAATTATAACATTTCAAAAATCAAATTACAAACCCGTAGAATCCGTTTATGTTTTCAGGTAACATAGACTTTGTAAAGCCAGTAGAAGTAAAACCCCAAAAGAGCTATTAATATTAAGCACAGACCAGTCATATGGAATTTCATTAAAATTTCGCCGAAGGGATGTGATATACCGTTCACTAAGAAGTCCACTTCTGTTCTTATGTACAGCAGGATTTGTTACGGTTCAACGTGGCTGGAAATCAGAACTGAATAAACGAAGTATATGAAACGGTGCAATGGGATAAGCTAAATTGAAAAGTCCATTTATGGCCTCATGAAAACTAAGGTTCGTGACTGGTTTGTACGACTACACATCGACCTGGCCGACTGTCATTATCTTAAGCCAGATTAATCCAGATGATGCTCTTCAATTCTGTTTCCCTAAGACTCATTTGAACATTGTCCCTCATCTAAGCATACGTCTTCCATATTGTCTTTTTCCTTCAGGTTTCTCCACCAAAACCCTCTATGCATTTATCTTCTTTGCCATACGTGCCACATACACTGTCCATCTCATTCTCTTTGATATAATCACCAAATTGAGATGGCGAGGAGTGAAAATCATAAAGCTCTTCATTCGGTAATTTTCTCCAGCCTCCATTTATGACCTTGTGTAAGCTTTGCTATCAGTCAATATAGCTAAAAATCAAATGCGACTACTAATATTATTCAAAGATCGTAATTTTTAAAATATAACAGCAATTTATTATCAAACTGTTTCTGACACAAATTTTGCATACATCTAGCTTATCGAACTTCACCGAAACATGGTTTAAGACACAAGCCTAGGTAATAAAACTTCATTAGGGCATTACGCAAAATTGACTTCCTTGTGAATCAATATGGTTAGATAATGGAAATTGTCTGACAGCGCCCAGCGAGTCTCCAATGTATATTTTACATAACGATATCCAAAGCTTAGGCGCTGAAATCAGTTCACAGACAGGTCAGCAGGTATGACCTAGACGTAAGAATTTTTTCTATTTTGTAAAAAAGCCTAAAATAAATTTTGGGGCAAAAGTCAGGTTTATGAGAATTCCAAACCGCCTAAACATATTTACGCTACAGTTTGCGTTCAGTATTTGCTACTTACAAATGGTATGAGAGAGCTGGGTGATGGTCGGAACACCAATAGGAATTTGAGGTATTGAGCTCCAATTAATTATCAGTGTTGTAAGCCTATGTTTGTATACTATTTGGTATATCAATAAATTATGTGTCGTCACCATGGGTACATACAGCTATTTAAGATAATTAAACTACACACACACATATATACTACCCAACACAGTCGTAAAACTGTCACTGTCAGTCCCTCCCAAAGAACAACATTACCGCAAAATCATTGCTGGACTTTAGCAAAGTACTGCAGGTGTGTCTAGAAACAAATGCATATAAACCTAAACATACGTAGGATATACGTGTCCTCTGTTAAGACTGTCATCTAACACATACAGCCAAAAAAAGTGATAGAATAATACACAATAAATGATCCGAGTACAAAAAACTACAGCAATCTGTTTAAAATAGTTCCCAAGCAGAAAACATGAAATTTTACATCTCCCTGAATACAAAATATAAGTAAATGTTCAAAAGGTGTACTGCAAGTGTCCGTCTGTGTTCTAAACACATGCATCAGTCTTCCTGGTTGTTTCGAGATCCGCCGATACTTGAAGAGCAGTACGCCTACATTCCGTTAGGACAGGGTTTTCGGTAGGGATAGCGTAGTCGGTATAACGACTCGCTACAGACTAGACGGTCCGGGGATCGAATCCCGGTGGGGGCGAGATTTTCCGCACCCGTCCAGACCGGCTGTGGGGCCCACCCAGCCCCCTATACATTGGGTACCGGGTCTCTTTCCCAGGGGAAAAGTAGCCAGGGCGTGGTGTTGACCACCCATCCACATGTAGTGCCGATGTTAAAGAAACAGTACATCTATAACTCTGCTCCCCCTCTAGGCTTTCGTGGCCTGTTCTAGGTGAACTTTAACTTTACCTTTACAGTGATTTCGGTGAACCAACCTGTATAAAATTAACTGGTGCATATGAATATAAAACATGGATTTTCGCACCAAAAATATACATCAAGGGTGTTTTTAACGAAGTACTGAAAAAGATATTTGGTTTGGGGGCAGACGAAGTTAAGAAATAAGTTGAGAAAATTAAACAGTGACGATCGTCTTCACTTGTAGGCCTACTCTTCATCTCATTGTTACGGTGACCGGACAAAGTTGGACGACATGGGCACGATATGTAACACGTATTAGAAAACGAGAAATACACTCAGTACCTTGACTGCAATATCTCAATGCAAGGGACTACTCGGAAAAATACTCAGGAGGTAAAAAAGATAAAGCAGTCCCATTAGAGGGCTGGACAGACCCAGTGGTTCCAGGACGTTAAGTTTCCCAGATTTCGTGACAACGGCACAGGATGGTGGTAGGTTGTCAGTCTTACGCACCGGCCGCCTTTACCCCCACGAAATACTCATGGTATTCATTTCTGTTAGAGGCTGATTCGACCCCAGGGCCATAGTGCGATCGGAAGGATTTTATGTCAATGAAAAAGCCACTGACACTGGCTGGGATCGAATCAGCGACCTTCTGAATTGTAGCACAGCACCTTAACCACTGTGCTACCGCGGTTCCCCGGAAGGGAGGACAATATTAAAATTTATCTTACTAAAATATTGTGAAAATTGCCTGGATTGATCTGGTTCAGGCTAAGGTCCATTACTTGTTCTGGAAATTAGAGCGATAGACCTTTGCGTTCAATATGGAAGGAATTTGTTGACTAGCTACGTAAGCGCAAGACTTTGGGATTAATCGAACAATTTGTCAACTTTCGAAAATTTAAGATTAAAGGTAGTGTCCAGGTTGTGTAATATGCGACTTATATGAGCTCGGATTTACCTATACAATTCTTGTTAATTATTAATTATATAAATTATTATTATACAAAATAAAATATCAATATTATTTATTAATGTTGTAATTGTTAATTGTATTTGACTTTTTCTATTTCACATGAAAACTGACAGAAACATTTTAAACACGCACACTGAAAATGTAAAAATTTATACACAATCGATGAGGTGTGATAAATAAGTGGGAGTTGGGTCAAATCCGATTAAAGTAAATTTCGAGTCACGTAAAAGTTTCAAGAACGGAACCCTTACGTAATTCGGATATTGTCTGTTGTTAAATAACGAGAAACATCTTGATTTTAAGCAAAACTACAGAACTGGAAGAAAACATACCGCAGGCTGGAAGCAGATTCCTGTACCAACCGGAAGACAGTCTACACTCTGGCTATATTTATTCATTAATGACTAATTATACTGTTTTTGTATTCAAGTTTATTATTGTAGTAGTGTGCGCTTTTGACGGAAATAGAAGTGACTATTGACTGGCAACCTTGTATTCAACTGCACTGGTTACTGGACAGTCGACGCACGGAACAATTCACGCCCAGAATTAAATGACCTCCAAATAACGGTACTGGTATTTCGATCACACCAGATATACATAATGGTCTGCGCCATTTCAAAAGCAGAAAAAGGGATCACCCAGTTGAATAGACAACTACCCAATTACTACTTGATTGTCTTTAATCAATCAACATAAAGAAAAGGAACGCCTAATTGTCATAAAATGACGAAAAATATCACATTAAATTATGCACAGAAGCACATTTTGACTTTCACTCGGCGACTTTTCACAACACCAGAGTTCCTAACGTCACGTGCAAGACTGGACGTCCCGAAGTCGTCAAAGTTTGCCAATGGAAACGGGGCATCCTATCCCTTTCTCTCTTTTATGTCAAGGGACTTACATAATATGAGACTCAGTCGCCTTATTATACAGATTAAAGTAACGTTCACCCTATTACAGGCCATGAAGGCCCAGACGGGGAGTAGCGGTAAAGCTCTGCTCTTTCTTTAACCTCGACTCTAGATGGGGGTGTGTTGTTAACCCCACGCCGGTACGCACTGCACAGGAGGCTCGATGGGCCCCAGCGCCGGTCTACGGTGCGGAAAATCACGCCCCCAAGGGGATTCGATCCCTGAACCGTCCAGTCATAAGACAGTCGCTATATCAACTACGCTAACCCTATTATGCAGAGTGGAAAGTTCACATTGTGGATTATTATGCAACTTTCTCCATCTCCAACAAAGGATTTCAGTTCGGGATACACATGACACAGGCTGATCCCCTCCCCCCTCCTACCATTCGTAATAAGTTGATTATGGAACTTGCGAAATTGAGGCCACATTGCCGCTTAAATGTTGCAATCAGCATAATTAAAACGCTATTCATCAGCAAGAAAAAAATCTAATAATAATGGGGTGGTGGAAGAACACGCAAGAAGCACTTTAAATATCCGTCTTCTGACCGATAAATTCTGTTGAATTTACAATTCTTGACTGTACATTGTCTCGGCTGTCTGCACAGTTCACACTTTACCACGACATCCGCAAGATGAAGGCTTTTGAACGCGCCGTCATACTGATTGCAGCAGGATACATAAGTTACAGGTACAGTTATCGAATTTTTTTTTTTCCAAATTTACTTCAACATGCGTTGATATATGCATGCTTGTTGCCAGTTCATTATTGATCTCCGATTATTATCTCGCATGCGTGTTGCCAGTTCATTATTGATCTCCGATTATTATCTCGATAATAAGTAACTTCGGTGAAGGAAATTAAGTTTACTGTGTGTGTCTTTTACTTTCGCGTTTATATATGTATTTCCGGTCATTGGTACAATTTGAATATAAATTCAGTAATATCTTCTAAAAACAGTAATGGAGGTTTGAGTTTTTTTTTTAGTGGGGTGGCGATTCGTACTGTGGCCCTTTACGTTGTGATACCATAAAGCTTGGTGGGTGGGTACCAACATTTCGGAGAAACACACTGCCTCCATCTTCAAGTACAAGATACATGTGCCCCGAAGATAGAGGCTGTATGTTCCCCCGAAATACTGTTACCCACCTACAATACTGCATGATGTCACAACCCAAGACAGAATGTTAAGTCTTCTTGAACCTCCAGTCAGTGTCAAAACCTAAGATCTTATATTGAACATATATCACAATAAAATACACTTATTCAGTCTTATTCTAACACAACATAATTTCTTACATTCAGTTTGTTACCTTTGCGTGTGTGCTACATGTTTCGGCCTGTACTTAGGCCAAGTTCAGGCATGGCAATAGAAAAACCTCAGAGACTGAAACATGTAGCACTCATGTAAAAGTAACAAATTGAATGTAAAAAATCTGTGTTGTGTTCAGACTGAATAAGTGTAGTTTATTTTGTAATAAACATAACAGGATGGCTTCCACAAATATGTATCACAGTTTCCAAGTGCAAAAGAGAGACATTAACAGTCCAATTTTTATATTACACGTAATAATAAACAGTGACATTGTTTCCACTGAAATCATACTATAAAATAATCTTTTGTTTCCCCACCAACATTTAAATCACTGTCAACAAAGTACAGTACAAGTGTTCTTTTGTATGACACTGTTTTAATTTTGTAATGACATCATAGTTATATCATACGTGTACAAAGGAACACGGTTCATGTATATTTGGTCACAAACATATTATGCTGATGCGGCCCAGTTTGAAGGTGTTATCAAGCCAGATCCAGCCCATGAGCTCATTCTTGTCCACCAATAATATAAATCATGTATTGCTATCTGTTTCAGTTCCAGTGATGAAGTTTCTAATTCACTGGACTTCCACCCTCTCATTCCTCCTATTCTTGGGGATACTCTGCCAACCACAGAATCATTTCCTTGTGTATGTGGAGTGTTTCTGAGTGGTCAGTTTGTCAAGGGAAGCCACGATCCACCGAAAGGCAGCGCTGCACTTCTCCATGAGCAGCCAGAACCTTTACCATGTAACCCATTTGGAAACAAGCAGTGCATTAACAAATGCCTGGATCTTGTGAGTATAACACAATAAAACACCACTACAGTTATGAAAGAGTTAATTTTCATACTGTGTATCATTCTACAAACAAGAATTCTTCATACACTTGTGCAAAAATAAAAAAAAAAAAAATTTCCTACACTACTGCAAGTTCTTGCAAAATTCTCATACTTGGATTCAGTTTCCAAGTTTATGTAAACCACTATAATTCAAATTCAACCTGACATATATTTAAAGACTCATTATGTACTGCACAATAAATAATCTCTGTCTCAGTAATAACAAGACAGGCAATGTACATACAACATAATATTGAGGTATGTTCATGCACCCATTGTTGCAGTGACAAAGAATATTCTCAGTGTGTGTTTGTAACCTTGGGTATCCAGCATGCAATACAAATGTGCCATACTGTCATCTGTAGCCTATCCAACTCTATTGCATTTTTCCACACTACCTCGTAAACAGCACAATTTTCAGTAAAACATTATTGAAAATAAAATGTATATTTTTATTTTCTCTACAAAATTGTCCAAGAAATTTCTCATTTTAACAATGAATCAGCAAGACATTATCATAACTGTACATAGGTCTTTGTCTAAAGTACCTGTATTCTTGTCAGACTTTAATGAAACTTGAATTTTCTGGAGAGGTTTTGAAAAATGCTTAAATATAAAATTTCATAAAAATCTGTCCAGTGGGAGCCAAGTTGTTCCATGCAGACATACATGACAAAGCCGATAGTCACTTTTCACAATTTTGCAAACACCCCAAAAAACCTGTCAGTTAATGCTGTACAAAGAAACCATAAAAGAGTGCATGTTAAATGAGCACAATGTGGAATGTTAAATTTTGTGGTACAAGAAGTTCCCACTCGGCTTCAAACTGTTAAACAACACACTTTGGATAAAGACTCCAGATAATTGGTTATCACTATATGGCACTATCCAGGATCACTGATGAAAATAACAAAAACCTCATTATATAAGCATTACGTTGGTCGCCAACTAATATCTGACACACACAATATTTTGGGAGTTGGCTCTATGCCAATTTTATGGTGATTGGTTCCTCTGTCAAAATTAATGGCAATGTTTGGAAACAATTACAGGACAATCTGAATACCCAGGCATTATGCTACTCCCAAAATATTATTAATACTGGATATTCATAACTGGGAGAATACTGTAATTCATTAAGAAAACTACTGTTTTATAACACTGGATAATCGATACATCAACTGTCAGTTATCATATTCTATATATTGTACATTTTAATATTTATATAATTTAAGTTTTAACATAATCCATCCATTCACATGCGTAGCAGTGTAAGGACTAATTTAATGCTGTGAGAGTAACACTATTTAGTTGTGAGCTCCCTGAGGATAGCAACCAGCCCAAACATGTAGGAACCAGATAGGGTGAAATATATATTAGGATAATATGCGCATTTTTTTGGTACTAAGAGATTGTAATCATTCACAATGCAAGGACAGAATAATACAAAAGGATATTCTGTTGTTTTTATATATATCTCAAAGGTATAGTTATCTGAATGCTCATTCAGTTTCTCAGGAGTTCTACCAAGTTCAGGCCTATCACAGGTATCACAGCTTGAGTACTCCTCAAGCAGGAATAAACCATCTCCTGAGAAAATGAACAACCATATGGATAATTACATAATTGAGATATACAAACAACAGAATATCCGATCTTTCTCAATCTGGCTATGCTGTGACACCATGTATCTATCATATTAACTATATTTATTTTAGCCTTATATTTTATCACAGAAGCAAAATGTAAAAATAAAAAAAAAAAACATAATTGTAAAAACCGAGATCTCAGTTTAGCAAAGCAACTGTACAGCTTTTTAAGTGTTTTATCAAGTACTGAGCCTGATGATGACCCTTTAAGGTCAAAATATGTTGCTATAAAAATTAGTACAAATAAAGTTACAGTTTCATACTTATTTAATTATATGAAAACACAATGGGATGTCTAACTTTAAAACTTGTGCTACTGCCTAAATGCAAGAACTAAGCAGTAATAAAAACAAAGCTATAATACAATGTATAAATAATGTCCAGTATAAAAACAATGTTGTGGGCTGCTGATGCATATTTAAAAGTATGTGGCAATAAATCTATCACAGTCATACTTTTTTCTTTCCAGATTGTAAGACATCTACCGAACAGTGCAGCGATCCTATGTGGTTCTATTGACAGAGACTGCTACAGGGAGCGGGTGAGTAAAGAACTAAATATTTTTAAGCATACAGTGCCCAGAAGAGCACTATGCATGTCAGTCACATAAGTACTGTGAACTTCTGTTACAAGAACAATAAAAGCAAGGCATTAACATTTTCATTTTTAAGGGCAGAATAACACTCCCTATAGATTAACGACAAGTTATCACATGCATAAGTGGGAGGTTCACTGTAGTGAATGAATTCAGAAGGATGCATAAGGCAGTTGCAATCAACCATTTCAAGGGGTTACCCCAGGTTTTGTCTGGATGCAGCAAACTACAAACTCACATCATGTTAAAACATGGGAGAGAACATCTTTTAACTGACACTGTCAAATCAGCAAAAGCAACTGGGAGAAACCAGATTTTTCTTTATGATACTGGTATATCTCATTCAGAAAAAAGGGTTAAGAATTCACTCTAGGGGCCTTGGAAACATTGAAGACTCAAAATGAGACACTTACAATAGGGGTGCACAAACACCGGGCAGCTAGATTTTGTATGGTGGCGCCCAATATTTGTGGTTTCTCCTTACAAAACTTGTTTCATGTCATCCTTCTGCCACCTCCAATTTCAAGGTGGCTGACAGCTTTTGGAAAATTTGTGCACCCCCGCTTTAAAATCCATACGTTAAAGAAAAGCATATCTGGCTTTCACGTATTTAGCTTTTATCACAAAGTCAACAATAACATTCACTTGTTATATAAAAACACCACAAAAATATCATATTTGGCACTCACACATGTGCCTACATTAATGAACATTCGCAAAATTTTAATTTCTTGCACTGTCTCAGCACCATAAAAGTACTGTCTTGTTTTTCTGAGGAGTGTTGTGTCCTCATGGGTGAAAACATAAACATCAAAAAGATGGACACAGAATGTATCAGGATTTAGTAAAAAAAGTCACCTCAAAACTTTAAAAAAAATGTAGTTGTTCCTGTCTCATCACCACAATGCAATACAAAATGAAGCCATTGGAACATGCAAACCATCTTACGTGAGAGATTCTGCTCTCATCATCATGCAGGTATGATTAATTCTGACATAAATGGAAGGCAGACACTACATGTGGGGCTGTACTCTTCACTTGAACATGTGGCAGTCTGAACACCATCACAGATGCTAGAACCAGTGACATGACTGTACAACACAAAGGCTGTTCCCCAACTACGCTGCCCAACAGCCTCCCTATATAATAACATACTGCACTACACCAATCATACCCCCCCCCTCCCCCCCAAAAAAAGTTTTGTATTAAACATATTAAAAAAAGTGGTAACCATGTGCGTAACGTGTTCTTTTCCAGGCCTACCTGTTTATCAAGAACTGCAATGACACCTGGATTAACACAAATCTTTCTGCCGGAAGAGAATTCTGCTGTAAGGATGGCATATCATACAAATGTTCAGTGCTGTCCTAGACTCCTCTCTTTTGAACATATCAACAATGTTCCACAACAATTTGGTACCTTAAATTTTCAGTACAAAATTCAGCCTGTAATGTTACATTTCACATGTGACATAAGGCTTCTTGCAAATACAACAATAAACTAAACCCGCCCATAATGGAACCTGATGGTTCAAAATTACTAATACAGAATTTTACTAGTAGATCCAACCTGTGTCACTTAAACCCAAATCACATGACCATAAACTGCCTTCATAAAAACAATTTTAAGATTTTACTTCATCTACCTCCTGGATCTTCTAAGTAATCAGGATCTTCCCACCAAAACTGAACAGTATATGTATTTGCTGTATATCTTACAAGTTACAGCACATATCCCAAGCATCCCAATCTCCTTAAATTAGTTATCCTAACAAAACAAAGTGAAGAGTATAATTTTCTTTACTCTGAAACAATGGTACCACCTACCCAATGATGCAATAATATAACTCACAATGTCACAAAACAATACTTTAATTTTGCAGAACCAAATTCTTGGTTAAGTCTTGGAAGATGGGCATTCAACCAAATTATGCATAACTATTCAGTTCCTATTCTAGCTACATTAGAAAGACCAACCACTTCAGGTCGTTTAAAGAAATAATTGGTATTTAGTGTGAGAATCATGTGAAACGTGAACACACTCCATGGTAAAATGCCAAGTTCTCATTGAGAGACAGACAGAGAACCTCCAGATGTAAACTTCATATAAAAGTAGTGAATTATAACTCCATTTAACCAGAAAAATTTTTAATTGGAATCAGCTTTGCTTCTCCATGTAAAACAGTTACCTTATTTTTCCTGTCAACAGTGCAATTAAATTTGCAAGCTATGAGTTTTCTTACTGACGTAATCTCTACAGTAACTACCACCTGTTCACCTGCATAGCATGGGTTTGGGAAGTGCAGTGTCTGTGAAACAACCATGGTACCTGGACCAGGCAACTTGGTTCCAATCACACCCGAAATAAGCCCATTAAGTAATGCACCATGAACAACAGCTGGACCATCTGATGCTCCAGCTGGTGTTTTGTGTATTGGATTGTAATCACCAGTCAGTCTTGAAAAGATATTCACATCTTCTTGTGTCACATATTTTATCTCACTAACTTTGTCTCCTTCTCTTAGAGGAATTTCCGTTTTGTCCCACACAGTATTAACTTTTCTGTTAGTGCAGGAAGTCTTCATATTATTCTTATGAAGTTCTGAAGCTGCATTCCACAAAATGGGCTTAGTTGTGGTGTAATATTTCATATACATGCTAGCATTCCAAAAATGAATGACATCATTAATACAATATTTCTGGTTACATGTAATTAACAAACTGTAGCAAAATGAGTTTATGAACCTTAGGCACCTAGCTGGTCCTGGCAAGTACAGTGTCATTATGCAGTGGATACAACACAACCAGACATGAAATGAAAATAATCTCAGTTCTCATAATTCGTAAAGAAGGGATATTACAAACTCGATAATGGTACGAGCAATGGACTCTATACAAATGCTTCACTAATATACTTCATGTAAAAAAGGTTTTCGTACTGTATTTTAAACATGAAAAATTAAAAGATCATTCCTCCAGCTGAAATTAAAAGAGCATGTTTTATGTTATAAAATATAATGAATTACAATGGCACAATACAAGATAATGGGTAAAAGCCTCACATTGTATTCCAAGAATGTGTACAGCCAAAGAGCAACACCAATGTATTGAAAATGTAAAAATTATCTCATTCACCAACACTTATCACATTCAAAACTTAAAAAAACAGCATCTATTGAAATGAATAAACTGAAGTCACTCAGAAGGCATTCTTCGCACCAACACAAAATCAGTTCTGAGGCAATGGGATATTTCCAACAATTATTGGCTGTGACTCAGATTTGGTGGCTTCTGCTACTTGTTCAGGTGTGCAATAATCTTCTAGGAAAATTGTTGCCAAATTTTTTAGACGAGTGTTCTGACTTCTTGAAAACTGAAGCATGCAACCAACAATCTCTGGTGATGTTATTTCTGTAATGGTTGACAACAGACTCTTTAAGTACAGCAAATAATGGTCGCATCAGTAATGTCTACTGTTGCCTGAACTGGCTACGGATAAGATCAATCATCTTTCAAAATGGCAGCAGATTAGATATTTCCTTTGTATAAAGTACAGCTCTCACAAATCAGATCATATTACAGTTAAGTGTCAAGTTCCAGAAAAGCCAGAAGTTGTACCCTAAATTACTAGAGAAATGTGGCACACAAAACATGTTTAGTGCTTATATAAGCACTGCAGAGTGAAGAGATGCACGCCAACAGAGTATACACATTTTATACAATGTCTCTATTTATATTTTTCTTACAACACTGACATTCATATTGCCTCAAAGGTTTTGGTGGGTTGGGTTCATGTTCAGTATTAATGCTCTGGTGTTGAATTTTACTGATTGCAAAGGCACAGTGTAATGCTCAAAGTGTAAAATGGTGCGGATCAGCAAGGTGAATAATGGCCTATCTTATACACACCCTCATTTATACTCCAGTCTTCTGAAGATCACACCAGGCATTAATCTTGGCAGCAAAGTGTAAAATGACAACATGACATGACACTTTATCACTTACCACCCATCACTGTCATCAACTTTTACCTTAATATAAGGGAAGGTTTGGTTTGTGTTTCATAATCTTGCAGCATAATATAATTATTTTAAATTACAACTACAATGCTTTGGTTTCAAAACTTTCATCTAGTGTTACCTTGAAGGTTAGGGACATATAGGTTAGTACTTTCACAAACAATAAACTTTACCATACAAAGTTATGCCATTGGCATTTCAAATTACTTCATCTGGCTTTCATCATGCGTGCTATGGTCAAAATAATGTACTTAATTTGCCTTCTATCTGGTGCACTTCAGTTGCAATCAATATTTGCAATCCTGCTGTGATGTTATCCTGAAGCAGTTCCCTAACTTAAACTCCATAGATGTAAGTGTATTACACATGCAAATGTTTCTACTTGTACTTCACACTACTTAAAACAACAGTCTTACCTGGTTTGGATTGGGGTGTGACCAGAAACATAAGCGTTGAAATAGCTGACAGAGCTGTGTCTTCATCGTGTGATGACAAGCAAGCAGCAACAATGCGCACACCACCACAATGCAGAATATAGTCTTTATTCTCGGTGTCTATAAAGAAAGGTATAAATTTTGGCACTTGTACATGTTCTGATTTATTGGGTGAAAATGCAAGTTTGCAAATTGGTGTTACAGAATGAACTGTCCCAATAAAGTATGTTAATAGCACAAGTTTCTCACATTCTTATGTTTTCTGCACAAAGTACATGAAACAAACATACAGGAAGGACACACCTTTCTATCCATATGTTTAATCTCCAAAATTCTGCCCAGCTTTTTGATTAAATTTAATACTGGAAGTCTAGAACAAAACTTGTTGTGCACAGCTCATTCTAGTTCATACCAATCCAATAAACTACCCACTGTGTATAAAAACTTAATAAATTTCTCTGAAGAGCCCATCAAGTAAAAGTTGTCCCAAGAGATACAATTAAAACTTACAACCTAATGCAACTATCTGCAATGACAGTTTGAAGTGGTAACATGTGGCACAGAAGAGGGCACAACATCAATGAACATGCAAATGACACAATAGGCAATAACGGTTGGGTATGATGGTTGAGGGATAATTTTTCCTTCACTTTGATTACATCACTAACATTTACAACGCAGCTGATATAAGAAGTGAGTCAACTGCTACGGTATACATGAAGTTACAGTCCAATTTCACCACGATAATATATACAAATGCACAATTACCTAGAGCTAAATTGCACAGCCCTCCAAGACCAAACTGAACAAAGTTTGTATTTTCTTCCGACAGTTGGTCCAGGAATAAGTCAATGACATTTAACTTGCGCAGAAATTCATAATTTATTGGATCATATGCAAAGTTGGCTAGATTTGCAAGCACCTGTTCTTTAGCTTCTGGAATGAGAAACGGAAAAAAAACATTTTAGGTTAGTAAACCACAACTGGCACGCGATATAATGTGAGACTCATGTCCATCTTTTATCATGTGTTGTTAAACAAGTAGAATTCTCAGAATCAATACTCATTAGACAGCCATCGAACAGTATGACTTACACACCAGTTGACTCTGTCTCTTGAAACTCATTAACCAGTTGCTGCAAGTAGTCAAATCGACCCAGCCCTTTTTTACCAGTCCGTCTGACAAGCTGTTCAGGTTTGCTGAACATTGGCCACAAATGTTCAAAATATTACAAACACGATAATCACATGCATTTTTAATATGAAACATACACACTCCTCACCCCCCTCTACACGGCCACTTCCCCGCCCCAAACCCAACCCCCTTCCAACGTGATGACAACAGACTCACGCTTCCAACAGGGCGGCGATGTATACTTTGATCACAGATCAATCCCTGTGACCACGTGCTCCATGGCTGCCACTACAGGTTTGCAACCACGAATTGGTATTATTGCACTCTTTGTTCATTCGGAGACAGGATCTTTACAGGATGAATATTTTCAAATTCATGATTTTAATTTCAAGTACATTTTTAGATGACATCATACCCGAAACGTTGAAACCAGCTTTCATTAAGTAGAACTTTAAAGTCACTGTTTTAATTTTAGGTCTTTCATAAAATAAATGCGGTTGAAATCAGTTATAACGATCTCGGTTAGTGCGACACCTCCTTTATACCGTTATACATTTTATGGTGCCAAAGAATTCCCCATAAGACACGTGTTTTTCTGTCTTGCTTAGTACGACGTTCATAAGAGCAGCTACTTCAAGTATAACGACATTGCCAGTCACCGGTTTCGATATAATTTTCCAAGAAGTAGGCTATTCTGAGAATTCATTCATCACCTTGTCCTTGATAAGACAAGTTTTCTAACTCTTTCAGGTAGTTATATATATTCCAGGCCTGGAAAATGAAATTATTAGTTGTTATTCACTTTGCGCGTAAAGGTACAGTCTACTTTTCTACTCCAGCAGTTAACAGAAGACCGTAGAATGATAACATGGGGAAAGTCACCAACAAAAGCTTCCGAGGGTCTAAGAAAAAGTTAAAGAATTACGGAAATAAATAATTAAGAAAAGAAATAACGGTGACTTGTGTCTGGAACTTGCTCTCGTAAATTCTATTATCTAAATCAATTTGGTGAGACAGAACCAAAAATATTATTGCGTTTGAACAGAATGGATGGAGAATCGATAAATCGATTTCGAAAAGCTGAACGAAGTGGCTTCGAGGAGGCACTGCTTAATTTGTTGAAACGAGACAGAAATGACAATGTCCCAGTGAGCGGTCCTCTTCTCATTACAACACTTGTGCTTCCTAAACTTTAAATTAAGATAATGTAGTTTTATTACCGTAAACCAGTATGGAAATTTACAATTACACAAGAGTAATTTTTATTACTTCTAAATTTTAATTGTAATTTAAATTTGAAATAGACTATAACGTAAAAATTTAAGTAATATGTCTACTGTCCTGTAATTTGTCTTGAAATATTTTTCCTCACTTTTACAATCCAGCTCGTTCACAGCGACACTCGTCTATAAGAACACAATTTATTCGGTCACTTCGATGACGTCTCAAGCGAGTTCGACTCTAATTCACTGATAATGACACAGTATTTAGTGAAAGAATATTTCTTTAAAAACCCTCCATTCTTTACACAATTCCTTAGCAGGCGAATTAACAGAATTGCGAAAAGCAACTATTGGCCTTGTTATGTCTGCCTGTCTGTCCGTCTGTCCGCATAAAACAACTCGGCTTCCAATGGACTGATTTCCATAAATTGTTATATTTGAGTATTTTTCGAAAATCTTTCGAGAAAATTCAAGTTTTATTCAAATCTGGGAATAATAATAGAAGACCTATGTACAAGTTCACTCTACAGTAGGCTATGAAAGCCCAGAGGGTGATTACAGGTATAGCTCTACTCCTTCTTTAGCCTCGACTCTAGGTGGGGGTGGGTCATGAACGCCACGCAACGGGGGCTTTGTCCCAGGGAAAGAGGCCCCGTGCTCATTGATTAGGAAGATTGATGGGCTTCAGAGCCGGTCTGGACGGCTTTGGAAAATCTCGCTCCACTAGGATTCAAACCCCAGACCGCCCAGCCCGTAGAGAGTCGTTACAGAGTTTGAGTTATTCCGACCCCGAAAACCTACTTGCATTTATGATAGCTTTTCGCTCAATTCTACTTAAATGAGAAATGTTTCGAACCAAGTTGTAGAGAAAATCAAAACACATTTTCTGTTCAATAACCTTTTACCTTGCCGTTTATGAGATAACGTGAAAATATATGGTACAGCCGGACAGGTCACCAGTGACCTTATAATACGGAGCATGCTCTTTGCATGGTGAGTAATTAAGGCTGCAGAGGCACACTCAGAATATATAACATTTAATTCTTCTCCTCGGCAACATTAGTTGCCAAAATGTTATACAGCATGCTGTAAGATGCTTAGTTTTCAAGATATCTGTCATCACCGAATGGCGCCAGGTATCAAAAAAATCAAACCCTACGCGCTTCGTAGTTTACAATAAACATTCGAAGAGGGCTCCATCCCTTTCACGGCAGTACGTCACAAGGCATTCTCTCTACAGGTGACTTAACACGTTCAAAATGACCACCGTCCCACGCACTCCAGATGGTTCCATTATGTTTCTTTAAGATTCAATTTAACATCTTCCATCAACGTCTAGGTTTTCTAATTTGTGTCTTTCCGTCAGCTATTCGCACCAAAACTTTGCACGCATTTCTATTTTGTTACTTGCGTGGTGCATGCTCCGAACATCTTATTACCTTTCATTTCATAGACCTAAAAATGCTCGGCCAGGAGTACCAATCATGACGCTTCACTTCATGCATTTTTCTGACTCCTGTTTCTTTCACTCGTTAGTTAAGGAGAAGTATAATTTCCCCATTATTAATACATCATTTTGAAGTATAACCAATTCTCGAGTCATAATCATAAGGCCTGGATTCTTACATGATAACAGTTGTAAGTGAATTTAATAATTGTCCAACAAGATGCGATTTGTTCAGTTTATTACATTTCTGTATGCAGCTCTACATGTTTCGAGTGTTGACACCCATCATCAGGAGCTCGTGCAACTGTAATTACAGCTTCTGGTATTGATTAACTACAATGAATGAAATACGCTGCTACTAATACTATTACATAATTTAAAATTCTAGATTAATTTACATATATTTTTTAAATATATTTTATACATATTAAATTATAAATTAGCATTAATAGCAGCGCATTTTATTCATTGCAGTTAATCAATACCAGAAGCTGCAATTACAGCTGTACCAGCTCCTGATGATGGGTGTCAACACCCGAAACATGTAGAGCTGCCTACAGAAAAGTAATAAACTGAATAATTCGCATCTTG
>Ga0123354_10003164_pt1 | contig 22520 bp, 15 predicted proteins | sample TergutLab28metaG_2_FD_97872 | JGI IMG/M metagenome (GOLD analysis project Ga0123354, IMG submission 97872) | Labiotermes labralis P4 segment gut microbial communities from Petit-Saut dam, French Guiana - Lab288 P4 | ecosystem: Host-associated > Arthropoda: Insects > Digestive system > Gut ... | reverse complement strand
GATAATGCAGACGTTGTGTTTAATTAATAAGTACAACACACAACGATATCGCCCGTAATGACGTGTCTATGGATATGTACTTAAAAGATTTGGGAATTAAAAAGTGCCAAAGGTATTCTTTCGATTCCTACCTCCTCCAACTCAATGATTACAGTTACACACACACACACACACACACACACCCACACACATCCACACACACACATGTGTGTGTGTAACTGTAATCATTGAGTTGGAGGAGGTAGGAATAGAAAGAATACCTTTGGCAATTTTTAATTCCCATATCTTTAAAGTACATATCCATAGACACGTCATTACTGGCGATATCGTTGTGTGTTGTACTTATTAATTAAACACAACCCCTACATTATCAAAACAGCTCGCCCTAAGCCATACCTTCCACCTACGAAAGCATATGTGTTCGTTCGAAGGGAAAAATATCCCGATGGATGAGAAAAAAGTTGACGGCATTTGAAAAGTAACAATGCGCGTCATTTAATACAGGAACCTTCACAAAAAGTATTACGTTGGCAAGTAACAAATGCAACATGCAAATATAACGAATGAAATTCAACAAGATATAGAGCTAACACATATTTGTGAAAATCCCTTGCAAGTTGTTTGAAGTTTTCCATCCCGTGCATTCTTGTACGTCGAATAACTCTTCAGTATATTAAACAAATATATCAAATACTCAACCAACCAAGATACAGAAACGGAACAAAAGCAGGACATGGGATTCTTCTTGGGTACCCTACGGACCCTAAGCATAACTGGAAACAAAATGAACATACATTGTCACAATACCATACAAGACAGAGTAGCGGCACCAGTGCAGGACCGACATACACCATGTACTATAAATATAGGATTTTAATTATAGTTTTAAAGTTTTTGACATAAAGAATAGCGAGCACAAATTATTGTTTTATTCATTGTAAAAAAAGTTTTAAATCTCTAAAATTATTATGTATTTTATGTTCTGTGATATCGCCAATGCAACACAAACACAACAACAACAATGCACGGTAAAAAAACATAAAATACACAACGTTGTAAAACGTAGATAATTTTGAGCAAGCAATACGATGTTCTCCCTGAAGACGGTGTATAACACACCGAAACATGTAGGAGAGATTTAATAAAATATGTGCTTAATATAGCATGTGCATTTGGCTGGAATATTGAAGAGATACTCGAGATACCGTACATGTGTCTATATCTTTTAGAAATTAAACACGTTTTCATGTTTGAATAGACGTAATCTACTTTCTTCGAATAAGTGCAAAATTCACCACGAATTGTGTTCAGGCGACCTACTCTCGTTCTACAGCTACCTATCCAATTAAATGTGTGTCTTACGTACAGCGTAAGATGTTGGTGGACCTGCGTCTGCACCTCAATTTTTTATTATCAACACCGTCTTTGACACTGTACGCTGTCAAGCGATTTGCTGCTTGCTGGTATGCCTCGGTCGATGGTAATATGGACACTTCGATATTTAATTTTATGTATTTAGTAGCATGTCGTCCCATTCTAACAGTAGTCTCACAGATCCTAAGGCCGTTATTTTAAACTTGTGGCGCCCCGTTATGCTACCGTACGGACAGGCTGAAATACGTTTTGTGTCAAAACCTGATAAATTGTCTCCTCGATTTCATGTCTTGCATTTTAATTGATTTCAACTTTTACCTAACGTAAGGGGGGGGGGAGGGGAGGGGAGGCGCTTCAAATTCAGTTCCCTCCAAAGATGGCGAATATTCACGTTTTCTTGTCTTACGCTTAAGTCTGCGCCCATTCAACTGCCTCATATCTTGTGTTCAAACTCTCAGAAAGCGCCTTGGATAACTGAGTTTCTAACAGGTATGAAGACACAGTGTATTCTAATTTTTGTTCCTATGTGCTACGATGTTCTTAGTATATCTTTTCAGTAATGTATTTCTGTCCGGAATAATTCGTTTTACCTGCAATGAATGGATATATAAACCAAAGAGTTGCGTAGGCTTTTAAAGAATGTATATATATAATCGACTGGAGTACCAATGCCATTACTCTTACTCATTGTCCCGAGGCGGATTTGTCCGCCCAGTGTCAGTATGCTTCCCATTCACTGTTCCTCGTTGTCAACAAGTAGCAAGTCAGTATCAGTTTCCACAATGCAACATAGACATCTTCTATTTAAGCCTAATATTTACATTGGTTGAAGTGCCTCAAAGAACTATCATTGCTACAAATTCCCGGTTGATAAGAGCTAAGTATATTGTCACTTAAAGCATAGTCTACACTCATAAAGACGGTCAGTACAGTATTTACATACACAAGAAACACTTGCCAACCACATCAGTTACGCTAAGCTGTGTCAGCTAAATAAAGTGTGATCATCAGAGCGATATTCAGCTTACCATAGACAAAAGATCCTTCAGCAAAATATATTTACATTTTATCTCTTCAAAGTCCCACTGCAAATTCCTTACAAACGTGCAAGTGTCAGCGTGAAGTTTTGTTATATATTAAATAAAAATAAACATGTTTTGTCCCTATTTAATATAGCGAAGCAACATACATGGAAGATAAGAAATATTAAGCTGAAGTTTAATGTTAATTAGGGACAAGTACTTAAATATACAAGGCGTTTTATTACGTTGGGTGCACTATCAGGTCGCATTGAAAGGAGCGGTATTCTTACTCGTGGGATCCCGGGTTCGAGTCTTCTTTCGGAGGCAAAATGTTTTTAATTTTTCGTACTTATCGTTCTCCCAAAAGAATATTCTTGCAACATTCTTCAGTACGGTGCAAAGACCATTTCCTGTTGGTCCCAAATTGTAGCCCCTTTCGATGCACCAGACCTGAAACCTATGCAGTTGAGAAGATTCCTCTGAATGACTCTTCTGCTTTAGGAAGTCAGGTCAAGGACACTAGCAGCATTCAATGCGGACTTCTGACACCGTATTCCATAGAAAGCAATCGTTTCCATAGCAGCCCCAGACCCCACTTGCCTAGTTAAACTCATCACTGTCAAATATAGGTTAACATGGAGAGTTTTCATTTGGCAATTACAAACAGAAATTCCGGAAAATTAGCAAAACTAGGATGAAACGAATACCGACAGGGGTATAACAGAACACTACCATCGTTAAAAGTTACGAAAATATTCCATTTTTTGCGAGATACAAAATAAATGTGCCCAGGGTGAATTGCAGTATGACGTAAATTCTCAAATCATTTCTGCAGATATCGAGTCGTGATTATTACACACCCCTTGCATATATAACCCTTCATGGCCGCGTGTTGCATTTTCTAATTGCAGTTTGGTAATTCGTCATTATCTTGACAAATTCCTGTTTCAAGCAAGAGCTTGCAGCCAGTCATGCTGAATTAGACTATTGGCAGGCAATATTTTGACTCATGAATACGAACTGCACCTTTGTATTGGTTTCGCAGGGTAGTTAGCGTTTTAAACGTTTGAAATCAGTAACTGATAAATGCTAGTTAAATATACTTGGGAGAGGTCATTACTCTCTCCTTATGCACAGGAGCAAATTACTTGAGATTTTGAGCCTTAGATTAATACAAAACAACACATAGATGGCCTAATTAATCGACGTCTTCGTAATAGAAAATAAAATTTCAGTACCATTACCATAATTCACTTTGACCAATTCCCTATAATTCATTTTAATATTTTCCTATTCCTTCTTCCTTCTTCAAACTGATTTCCTTACCGAAATGATAAAGTTGTTTCTTTCACATTCAAACCCAACAATGTTTCCGTCTGGAATGTTTCGACCAGAATGAAATTCTGAAATTGTCTTTACATGTTTCATATCCGTACATTAAAGAATATTTATAATATATAAGCCAACAGATGAACATCAATGAAAAGTGTTTTATCATTCATTATTGTACACCGACGTTTCGGTCGCTTCAGCGATAATCATCAAAATTATATATATGTGTGTATATAAACAAATTTTTTACATTCTTTTGTGGTACTCTGATGATGGCCTCAGAAGTCATCAGAATATGTTGGTGAATAGTAATGCATGATAGAACATTTTACCTGTTGTTTTATTACATAATCTGAAAATGTCTTTTCGGACAACCGGTACGACTCCTTGGACAAGACCAGTACTTATAAACAGAACAAAGAGAAACAAGGACGTGCATCCAACACCAGAGCGGCTGAAGAACGTACATTGTGCGGCAACTCACATTTGAAGTGTGCTGAATACTTTTCAAATTGATGTATATGAAACTGTTAGGGACAACCTTGGAAGACAGAACGTGGCGTCAGTAGAAGGGTCTTGACCTGCCTGCAACCCCCGAGAGGGTTGACTGGCGACACGGACCGTGTCATCCGAGGCGGCGCGACAATTAGCTGTCCTGCCTCCCCCTCCCTGCTAATGAGTCTCTATTACATGAGCGGCTCCGGCTTGACGCCTCCATCCGTGATCCGGTCGGCAGATAAACACAGCTACCTGCAGCCGGAAATTGCAACCATATCTACCGAAGTTTAGGGCAGGATGCCAAGAAGTGAAAAGTAAGTTCTTCCAGTGCATGTCTTGAAGTGTTTTTGAAGGAAGCAGATATACAACTACACTCATCCTTATCCTAGATGGAGTTACTGCTGGGAACGAACTTCGGTACCCAATGAATAGGAGGCTGTGTGGGCCACAGAAACTGTCTGGACGATTTGGAGGACAGAAAACATCTTGCCCATGTCGGGATTCGAGCAATACGGTGCGTGAATGTATGTCAAACCATGTGTGATTTTGAAACTTCAATACGAAGCGGCCTAGGCCATCTAGGGGCCGTCGGACCACAAACAACTCACTTCTTGTAGCAGAACCCTTCTTGAAAAGCTAATAGTTCTCAGCCAACAATTTTCTCACGTTTTATAGGACCCGACATTTCATGTTCACAGGCCACCAATTGGCCTTATAGTCAAACAAGAGAATACAGTAAACATTCCCAAATTTTGCTTCAGGTCCACTTTAATATTTTCCTTTCATCCTGTTTGAGTTGTCCAAGTGGTCTTCAGGTTTACCTTCAAAGCCCTGCATGCGTTTCTATTCTTCCCCATACATGCCACATGCTCCCTCCCCCCAGTTCACCCTCAGGTTGATGATATTAACGATTTTTTTTAGTGTGTTTTGAAGCTGTAACCAGCCGGGTCAGGTAGGATTTGTGGTGAAAATTTGAGAACCAGGTAATGAAACTTCAGATTTCAAGAAAGAAAATCCTTGACCAGAAAGTGATGTTTTAAAAATTACTTGACGTCATGAACTCTGGTATGGAGCAGCACGTCTAATTTCTCAAGACAACCTAACACAGTTTCCTTCGCATAGGTTTTGGTATGAATATTATAAAGCAAATGGTAAAGTTGTCTCTTGGACGGCTACTTCAGCATTAAGAATCAGAGATCAGTACCACGAAAAATCAATATGAATTTCGGTGGTCGACTTCATGTTTCTGCCGCATGTAGCTCCTTTTTTATTGGAGTTTTGACAGAGGACCATCAGGATCTGACGGATGGCAAACCCCTGTTCATACAGACACTGAATTCCGATCCCGAGGCGCATTCAATCAAATTACGGCCATGGCCGACGGTGTTCTTCGTAAGCGACCACCAATGGGGCTCATGAGCAAGTATTTTGTCTAGTTGTGAAAAATGCGTCCGCTGTAAGGAGTCAAGTTTTCAGTCGACGGTACATATTTACAGATTAAATAATTTATACGCACGTATTATTTAAGCTGTTCTGACAATATACAAATATATACGGCCTTAGTCATTGCAGACCTTGCTTTATTGTATGTAACGGCTGCAACGCAGTCTCTGTTTTACTGTTCTACAGCACGGGAGCAGTTCATTGCTCTTCTGAGCAACTGAAGATAGGCAGAACTCACGACATTTTTTTCTGAAATTGTCACTCACGCGGGAAAAAATGCACGCTCCTTGGGTTGCTACAAAAATTAAAAAAAAAAACCCTATAAATTATTCGCAAATTTATCAGATATGTTGTTAAATTAAAACTTGGCGTGGAAGCTCTGTGACTTCCTATATGATTGCTCCTAGAAGTTCCCTACGTGATAACTTGATCAACAGATGAGGTTTTGTTAAAATGTCTCATCGTGTTTGGAACGTTGAACAAATACACCAGTAAGAATTTTGTGGTACAAAACTGTTACTCTCTCTTGCTATACAAATCTTTCTGAAGATCAAACCGCCTTACATTGCGACCTTCTCATTTTGCCTTCAGCGGTAAATGCATTTTTTCCCCATAGAAAACTAAGCGTCTCAATGCATGATTTCAGGCTTCCGCCGCGAAGTAGCTGAGATTTGGGCTCTTCTGTATTATTAGTAGTGGCAAGGAACTACCGCTACTCGCTGCGTGATAACCTAGAACAGCACAGTTCTAGGCATTTCAAGATGTACTTCTTACAAATCTTTCGACTTTTTTTTTACGAGAATTCTCACCACTGTGATCTTGTGCGATAATTTCTTTTCACTTTCTATACACAGGTATTACACTAATGTTCATGTAAGGAAATACTAAATAACCCACTCATTCACCCAAAATGTTTCTTTGTAATCTGCGTTTGTAATAAGATATGCAGTTTCACACAAAAACGGAATATTACGTCAGGAATTATTGACAAATATAAGTTATGTTTGTCGTATTCTTCCTTTTGGGCGAGTACCAGGCGTCTGAATTTTCAGAACACTCCGGTGTTCCATCTTACACCACCTATGAAGATGGGACAGTGTTCCGAAACGTTGGCACATGAAATTCACACGCTGGGGTATCACCCAGAAGAAAGAATACAACATTAAGAAATAGGCGAATTTTTAAATCAAGAAAAAGTAATGTTTGTAAACAACTTGGAATTCTTCAGTAAAAATTTAATAACCATATTTAAAAAATTAGTTAATAGTCTGATAAGCCTAGTTAAGCTCAGAAAGAAGCCTATTCGGAATGAAGCGCAGAGCCTGGAAAGGATAAACGAAATAGAGATAAAACCACCCTCGAATTTAAGCAATGTAATACTTTATGTGTGTAAGAAATAAAAAGCTGATAAGAGACATTAGACTTCGTTCTCCTGACTAGATTTAACACAGGGCCTAAAAATTGAACATTTTACTTTAGCCTTCTGTTTAATACCACGTCAATAGAGTCCACTGGCATGTGCAGAATGCGACGATTCTTTGCCATTCTCTGGAGCTTCTTCCATTGCTCCCTGTTATATACACTTTCCTTCCACCCTTTTCCACCAACTAGTCTTCCATCCTCCCTAACCTTATCTTGCCATCTATTTCTTGTCCTACCTATCAGCCTCTTTGTTTCCAGATTCATACATAATATTTTTGGGGAAATTCTATTTTCTTCCATTCTTTGTACACGCCCAAATCAATGTAATCTACCTAACCTTATTGTCTCTGCTATAGTGGGTTAAGCAACACATAAATTTCTTTATTCTTTAATATTCTCCTACTTTCTTTTTCATTGTCATATACTGGGCCTAAAATTCTTCTATACACTTTCCTTTCAAAAATATTTATTTGCTTTCTATCTCTCTTTGTCAGTAGCCAGGTTTCTGATGCATATGTTAAAGTTTTGTCTATTATTGTGTTCTTTAGTCTTAATTTTAGTTTTTTATTAGACATTTACAGAAAATTCAAGTGGATTATTAACAAGAGACAGTTGCATTATATTGTACGTAACAATGGGTGGATAAAGTATATTTGGTAAAATTCTTTGACGTACAATATGCAGAATCATTGAGCACATTAATTTACAAATTAAGTAGCAATCAATGACATAACTACTTTATAACAATCGTGCAGATTTTATTTAATAAGGAAATTACGTGTGACAAAAAATTTAATACCAAAATCCAGGAATTTGAGCAAATTCGTGTTCCGTTCTATGAAAGCATGGAAATCCATCAAGTTTCGCAGCGGTACAGGCGAATTTCCGGACCAAGTGGAATATCTATACGTAAGGAGCCATTCGTCATTTAACCTATTACAGCCAATGGTTACTTTATGTACTACCAAATTTCGCGTTCTGCCCATGCAGTGTTTTTGTGTGTGGTGTGTGTTTTCATACAGCAATAACTGATCGGCCGTCGCCGTGTTCTTTTTAGAATGTTTTACTGCTATTATTTATGTTTGTATTCACTTTTATTTCACCTTTGCCATTGCATAAATATTTGTTCAAATTGGTTAGGGGAACAATTTTGTAACTTGTCCTTCAACATGCTGTACATATTTTCTTTGCAATAAATCTTTCAAAAAAAATCTGATAGAATTTTACAGCCGAGACGGAGAGCATTTACTGCGCAGTTTAAACCCAGTTCTTGTGGTTCTCAGGTTAATTAATTATTGTTTTAATGTGTGTACGTTGCTGTCACGCAAGTGTAGAATTGGAAAACTTCAAAACATAAAATTAAATTTTGATATTTTCAAAAACATTCCTGACTGTGCAGAATATAAAAGGTCGGGTAGAATGTTGCTTTGGATAGAAAGGAATTCCCTCGCCAGGTAAAGCATATCCCACACTATGGTCAGACACTTGACAAGCAACTAGTCGCCGAGAATGAAGAACTCGGCCGCCCGGCTGCGACTGCTTGCACTGCCGCCAACTAAAACTATAAACGGCCCCGCTACACTTCAGGTCTGAATACAGAAGTCAACACGTTGGCGGTATTTCCTTTCCTGTCCCTTGTTCATGGTTTGGATTTCCTCGCGAGTTGCCACAGTTTCCAGGCATAGTGTTTTGGCCTCCGATTTTAAATAAAATGCTAGAATTTGTTCGGAAGAAATTGAATGACGGACTTTAAAATTACGCGTGTGTGTGGGTGTGCGTGTGCGTGTGGGGGCGCCTACAAACACAGAATCTTGTGATCACAGTATGGGTCCACACAATAGCCTACATGCTGAGGGCAAAAGAAGGAAAAATTATTGGAAATCTAAGAATAGGCCTACTTAATCTTTGGTAAAATGGCAACTGGGTTATTAGGTTGCGCATTATAAGTCTACGACTTCCTAATATGTAAAATAGGTTTACGTTTTGTATTAATATTAAATCTGAGAAAACAATTATTTTGTTTCTTGCTTAAGCTCTATATCAATTACTCATTTAAACACCATATATCGCACCACGGTTCATACCTTTCTAGTTCCCCGAACATTTCCATGCTGTCTATATCCTGGCCGTTTCCATCTTACTAATATAAGCTTTTCGTAGCTAAAGGTGGAATTATACTTGGTGCCACATCGGTATTAAGTAATTATACTCGGTGCCACGTCGGTATTAAGTAATTATACTCGGCGCCACATCGGTATTAAGTAATTATACTCGGTGCCACATTGGTATTAAGTAATTATAATCGGTGGCACATCGGTATTAAGTAATTATACTCGGTGCCACGACGGTATTAAGTAATTATACTCGGCGCCACATCGATATTAAGTAATTATATTCGGTGCCACATCGGTATTAAGTAATTATACTCGGTGGCACATCGGTATTAAGTAATTATACTCGGTGCCACGACGGTATTAAGTAATTATACTCGGCGCCACATCGGTATTAAGTAATTATATTCGGTGCCACATCGGTATTAAGTAATTATACTCGGTGGCACATCGGTATTAAGTAATTATACTCGGTGCCACGTCGGTATTAAGTAATTATACTCGGCGCCACATCGGTATTAAGTAATTATACTCGGTGCCACATCGGTATTAAGTAATTATACTCGGTGTCACGTCGGTATTAAGCAAATTACTTTATAGCGAGATATTTTATTCTTTATAATAGTTAAAGATGTATAACAAAAACCTCTCTTTAGTATATGAAATGTGAAACTTGATAAATAGAAATTCTAAATAAATATTTCAAAGTGAATTTGATACGTTACTTCAGTGGCTATCGTTTCGTTTGTTAATGACATTCCCATGCTAAGTTGTTCAAGACTTTGAGAATCGACAGGAGTTTCAGAAATATGTTTACAGAGATAATTACGGAAAGCACGAGGTATGAAAGGCTTATGGACCACATTTCGAATATATACGAGTAGCATATTCTTAGGTAAAAGAATGGGAAGGCCTGAAGATGGAAGATGGCCGGCAGTTGAATTTGGTTTGATGCTTGATTGAGAATTGTCCTGACTGATCTTATAGACAGACCCGCTTGTGAACGATAGTATTATGCAGTGAAGCAGGACAAAGTGGATTCAGATTCCTCCTAGAAGAAAACTATTTTGTGAATACGTCCGTGCGTTTATGAGTCCGTGCGCGCGTGTATCCTTCCGTAGCACGCGCTCGTGAGAGTGACTGAGAGAAAACTCGCATACCTTTCTTCTTATCTTCTTCTTCTTCTCCTTCTTCTTCTTCTTCTGTCATTGCAGCCCTTTGTGAACCACAGCCTCTTCCACAACTGTCCTCCACCGTTCACTGTCCTGTTACTTATGTCTCCAGTTCCTCAAGGCCTTCTTCTTCGAATCTTCCCCAACTGACTCGGGTCTTCTCAATTTAGGTTTTCCCACATGTCCATTTTCTCCTGGTCTAAGGAGAGTAAGTTTTCTGCAAGGTTCCATTTCTTGCCTTCTAAAGAGATGTCCCAGCCACCTCAAAATTCCAATTTTTTTTCACCATAACTATGTCCAGTTCATCTTAGCTCATTACTGTATCTTGTTCTCCTTACACCATTACCGTTAATGGGAATTTAAATCGTTCGATATTACAAGGCCAATAATTTTCAGTGCTTGACGTCAGCCAGTTTATCAAGCATGTCTATATAGATATTACTTTTACGTAAGCTTTTTTACCGTTCTATGCGAACATAAAACACTGGTCTCTGAAATGTACTAGTGAGTGACCTAGCTGACAATACGCTGGTTTCTGATATGTACTGGTGACAGGCCTAGCTAACTGTATGTTGGTCTCTGATATGTACTGGTGAGTGGCCTAGCTGACCATGCTGGTCTCTGAAATGTACTGGTGAGTGGCCTAGCTGACTATATGCTGGTCTCTGATATGTACTTGTGAGTGGCCCAGCTGACCATGCTGGTCTCTGATATGTACTGGTGAGTGGCCCAGCTGACCATGCTGGTCTCCGTGCATTTACTTGGTAGCGCAGTTCAGAAAGGGTAGCAAGTAAATTTTGTTTGTTACGTACCTGTTGATTAAGACGCTTTGTGATTCTGAAAACCTGCCATCACCAGTTCATACACCACAGTCTGAACTTAAATCATTTCTGCAAGAGGAAACATCAGAAGTCGGAAGTCTCTGTTCATTTTTGTCCCTCATGAAGTTCAGAGATGCTGTTCAGAATGCACATGTCTAAGAAGTGAAGTGATAAATCCTGGTGTTTGTTGTACTCGTCTGTTTCCTCAAAGTCGAATTGCCTGGAGAAAGTGTATAAGTTGTGTCGTAACTCTCAGAACTTTCTCTTTATTCCAGTTTTGGACACCCCTCTTCGTCTGCTTTGTCTTTCGTTCCCGCTTGTAAACCGTATGATGGGATGTAACTGGCTATTCTTTCACGTCATACGCCAGTTATCACACACGCCACCTTCCGGTGGTTCACATTCAGAAACATCATAATTTGGCTCTGGATCTAACATCAATTCAACAAAATCGCCAGTCTCTACCCTCTATTTTGAATTCGAAGTCATATATTCATAAATGTGTGTCGAAGCTAGTAACCTTTAAAACACAAAGAGGCACACGCCAAAGTAATTGCAGGCGGAGAAATGGGTTTCTTTTCACTAACAAAGAAGCTGGGCTTTTATAGAATTTGTAAAGGGACAAATTGTTCTCAAGATGCACAAGCAACCGGAAGAAGATAGTAAAAATTCTGACCAGTAGGACTAAAACTGTCAAAATTTTCTGACACATTTCGAAGAAAAGCAGCTTCTTGTATAGACTGAAAGCTGGAGTGGGAAACAACAGAAGAACATAGGGTAAAGATGTGGCGTCATACAGACCGATAACAACTGAATGATCACATATTCCTATGCATTTTAATAGATTTATTCATTAAAAATGGGTGCTCGTTTAGACCTTCTAAAGTTACAACTCCAAATTTATACATTTTTTCTCCAAATAAATGCATTTCGGAAATTTAAATGCACACACTAAGCGAGAAAAAATCACCGAGCATTTACACCAGTCCGCTAAAACTCTAGATGAGAAATTAAATAAAACACTCGAATAAGCAACAAGTACTGTACTTCCGAAAGGAGAAATAAGTTTTATGTTTTAAGTGTCATAAATCTGTTGTCTGCAGGTCAGATTCATAGCAGTCGGTCCTGCTGCCTACAATTCCTATCTTCATCGCGTGTGCTACAGATACCGCCCATCTCATTCTTTGGAGGCTATAATAATAATAATAATAATAATAATAATAATAAATATGCAAACTACTGGATATCGAAATGACTGACAGACAGACAGATAGACAGACGGCAGAACCCAGTGTGTGAAAATGAAGATGTAACAGCATTATGGAATCAAGGGCTACACACAGAGGGAATTAATGGCAAATAGGCCAGGTATAATAAAAATAATAAATAAAATAAGAAAAGACACGCATATAGATAGATGTGGCAATACCAACGAACAGAAATGTAAAGCAAAAGAAGCAGAAGAGAAAATAAACTGTAAGTGTTCATGTAATCAGATGCAACAAATGTGGATCACGGAATTTATAATTACACCAGTAATAACTGGAGCCACCGTAGTAGAAACAAAGGTTTAAAGAGAAATTTAGAAGCCACACCAGGAAGACACTTAGTAGATTCGCTACAGAAAGCTGTAATTGGAACACCACACGTAGTACGGAGAATATCCTAGTCTGAAACTTGAAGTCTGAGTGCGTGGGAGGGGGGGAGTCCACCATTCGTTCAAGAGTAGTTGTACCAGGGAGAAAAGGCTGCGACAAGAGAGAGCGAAATAATAATAATAATAATAATAATAGGTCTAATAACATTACATTTTATGAACAAAATAATTCGCAGTATTCTTCAATGTATAAGCCAATTACTCAGCCAGTGGTGTTTATTGACGCCAGTTCTCCAATTTGTACTATTTGGTAGTAACAATTTTATGAAGACAAATGACCCATTGACTGCAGGCTGATGAGTGGTAGACCTGGAGCTCTTTTTCACTTCAAGTAGGCACATATTATGACTTAAAACAGGCAAAGCCATCTATTATTTCCGTAGGGCGGACAAAGAGCGACGATGTCAACTCCATAGTGTTGACTAGGAAAGGGACGAAAGGTTTGTCGTCACGAGACAGTTCTTCGGGATTACAAACCGCGTTTGGAACAAAGACAAAAGTGTCGGTAGTCGTAGTAACAGTTGGCATGTCGTTTGGCCTAATTCGTGATAATAGGTCACCTAAAAAAGGAAGTCACCTGTTTGTCCATGCAGAAAATTGCCAAAATTTTAATCTGTTACAATAACAAGTCTTCAGTGCGTGGGAAAATTTTATTTCTGTTTACTGAAATTCTCCACTTTTAAAGTGTTTCAGTGATTCGGTGAAGAGTGGAACATAACCACTCCTCTTTTTCAATCATTCCATCTTCTTCAAATGTATCGGAAACGAATAAAAAGAATATGGAACTGTAACAATAAGACTGTTGTTACAAAAATGAAACGTGTGGACGGTGGTGGAAGGCACAGTCAGAGTCTTGTTCACATGTGAGATCTGCAGTTATACATGTTGACATTTCGGGTGTTGTTGGCGCTGAATTTGTCCGTCTCTATGATGGGCAAATCCAAACATCAGCGAAGCCAATAAACCCAGTCAAAGCGATAATGGTAGGGACGATGGTAAGAGTGAAGACTAATGTTCTTGTGCTTCTTAGAACAACAGGAATTCACTCTCAGTTGCAAAGATTAAACGGTTTTTCCGTCTGAGTAGCTTAAATTGGATTCCACTGCGACATAAGCGACGGAGACAAATATTAAAGACGCAGATCCAAATATAAAGGAATGTCAATGTCCAGAGGGAAATTTTGGCTCCTCACATGCTGCTGGAAGCAAGAGCTGTGTGTGTGTAATTGTATAGCAGCACCTGCATCTGTCACTTTCTTGAACATACTAGGTACTACTTTTTACCCGAATCTATTATGTTTTACGGCCCCATTGTATATATACATATATATGGTACCATATTATATATATGTGTGTGTGTGTGTGTGTGTGAGGACTGTTTGCAACATTATAATCTACTGAACTACCGAAAGGCTTTTTTCAAGGTACATATTTTTATATAGTTAACAGTTTCCCTTGTTTCTAACAATTCCTCTACAAAAGAGCTGTTTTAACAATAAATGTTGAAGTTAAAAATTAACAGCGCTACCTCGAGCGGAGGCCAAGGAAAATTCACATATTTAGGTACTTTCCTTTGGCTCCCTTTGAAGAGGAACGTCGATTTCAATTTTTTTTTAAATTTAAATGTGTTAGGAAGCTATTTTTACACCTAAGAGTCTCTGCTCCTACCCGGAATTGAATGTACATTATTAAACCCATTGCCAAGCACATCGCTATCCCAGCTGATGATTTCTATGGTTAACTTCAAGATATGTTCCGACATTACATGTTGCTTTAGAACGAATATCTCGCGTCTGGGAAACATGTAATGCCAAAATTATGTTAGATATTGTCCACTATGATGCCTCAACCTAATGATCGCCATAAGCCTACCACTGTTATACAGGTTGTTCGAAAAGTTATTACTCCTTAACTAAGTATTACATGAACACCCAGTATGCACAAAATTGTACAGCTGGCCTCAATCTTTTCCAGTTTCTGGCGCTTGAAAGTTGTATGCATTTCCAGCACTGGAAGGGGGGGGGAGGGGCATCAGTGTTGACCAGAATTTTTTTAAAGTGTTCAATTGTTTAAATACACTTGGCATTCATCCTTTCAGATGCAATCAAAATCTGATACAAGAATAACAAATAAGCCTAGAATTAAAACTTACATCCACTCACCTAAATGTAGGGAAGAATCAGCTTCCGATCTGTTCTTTGTATTATATTCGCATCAGGCAGTCGAAAATATTGTCAGCGCATTGAATCAGCTGTCACAAAACTGTACAGAAGTTTTCAAACGCGATGTGTCAACCTCACTAGCCTGCTTTAGCACAGTTCAGTTCGTGGACTATCATGTGTCCAGTGCTTCAAAAAACACAAACAGAACATTTCAACACATGGCGCAAAAGTCAGCTAGATGTTATTCAGGGCATAAACTGAGATGCAAAGAAATTTTAAATTGGAAATTTGATTCCGCGAAGAAGTTGATGGTGTAATTCGGTTTTCGTGGGCCCAGCAAATTTCCCCCCAAATATTCACTGCCAGTTGACGGCATATTAGCCTGTCACAGATTGACGCAGATATTTCGAAAACACTCGAAGGGTCTCAATGACTGACCGCGGACGAATGTGACGGTCCGCACAGGCGAAGGAACTGATTTGGGAAGAGGGATGAACGCTCGGGAAGGCGCCGATTCCAAGATAATGAGAAATTGTAAATGGACGTTTGCGAATTGTTGCTCAATGCATAGCCCGATTTACAGGTGACGAAATTTTTCAACTTATGTTACGGGGAGATAAATTTGTGTATGCGCACGGGATTACTTTGAAAAAAATAATGTTAATTTACCGAAATAAAAGAGTCACATTTAACAGTTTATGATTTCTTAATTACTGAAAATGCATCGTACCTTTACTAGATCACTCTTTACAAGAATTAGCTCATCGCAAGACCTGCATCTGCACAGGGCACAAAATTCAAACATGTGGGCTATCCCTTTCTGGAACAATATTTCCATGTAGGATCCAAGTTTTTGCTCACTCTCATAACGTAGGGTCCCTTTTATAACTGTGACTAGTATTACTCATTTCAGAATTCAATTTCAATAATTGATTCGCTCAAATCTTTGCTGTCAGTTACTGTCACACCTGGATCTCTCCTCAGAAGTATAGAGTTCTCCAGTATTCGTGTAGTGTTTAAGTTAGCCTTGCGGGCGGTAGCCAGTAGCTTTAATTCCATCCAACGGCAGTAGTACTGTTTGTGTTGTGCCTCTCCCATGATGGTGTTAATGAACGTTTATTCCCTACTGCCTGCTGAACTGAAGGACTCTTGGAAGCTCAAATCAATTAGCACTAACATCGTAGCCCTGCAAGAAGCCCTCAGCTGAAGCTAAAGCCAGACGACCCCCCAGTCGTCGAATCTCCTTCTGTCCATCCTTTCAATCCTATTTTACCTCGGTTCTCTAAGAAAACAGAAACAGAAGCCACATATAAAACATCCGTTCCACCTTCAGTTAGCTGATAACGCCTGTCACAAAGTATAACTGAGCACTGAAGGATCATCTACGCTAGAAACCTCCTCAGTCAAGCCTCTGAAGTCACTGGACGGCGAACTGACAAGTAGCGTATTGTGTCAAGTTTCTCTGTGACCCTTCAAAATAACAGCATGTTGGTCTATCCTTTACGCTACCGACTCTGTGTCACGGGTTGCACCCACGACAGCAACGCACTCTGATGATAGCAATGACAGTGAAATAATGATAATGATTACACGCAGGTTCAAATAGTGTGCGTAAGGAACTGTAGAACACGCATCACAACAGATGAAATGGAGTGGGACAAAACCCGGAGACGCAGACCTAAGAAGCGCCCATAAATAAAGTATCCTATGACGGGTTGTAAATACTACAATATCAACCAAAAAGTACAAGCCAGAACAGGCTTGACACTTTTACTTTCAAAACCGACAGTAATTTAACAGTATCGAGCGTGAACCTGCCTACATAAGGTACAGCGAAAATTAAAAGAAAAAAAATGCCGTGGTCGGCGGCAGCGAGCCATAAGGCGTTCAGAAATTATTGCAAAACCAAGCATCAAAATGTCAGCAAGACCGGGAAAACATTGAAATTAAAGAAATGGCAAAGTACCTCAACGCCAGAAATGTAAGACTAAATAAATAAATAATTAATTAAGTATGGTTGAGCCTCGGGTGTTTATTACCTAATTCTACTTTACGTTTTTGGAGTCCTGGCTTCGATTCTCGACCAACTGGAATTTCAGTTACTTTCATCTCCCCTAGGTATAAGTGCAGGTGGTACTGGCAACAGATTACACAAACATCATTCCACACCACTTCCATACCAGCAATCTCTCTCTCTCTCTCTCTCTCTCACACACACACACACACATACACATCCCATTCTACACTGTGTAACCTATACTGATTAGACAGCGTAATTAAATATATTTATAAATTTTGACGTTTTGTTGACCGTGCATCTCAGTATTTGACCAACTTGACGCAAAAAATTTGTTTCACAATAAGTTTTATTTCATGCCTCTACATGCTTCGAGCACATGTGCTCGAAGCATGTAGAGGCATGAAATAAAACTTATTTTGAAACAAATTTTGTGCATCAAGTTAAATACTGAGATAAATATATTTATAAATGTACTACTACAGAAATGTGTACCTCATTTAATACCTAAAGGTATTTTAGAATTCAAAATAATATTACAGTTTACATGTCCTACTATTACGTACAGCTCGAATAGCCGCGTTATAAGTAAACATTAATTTGTATGGAACATGAATTATGTGGGCTTACTAAAACCACAATTAATAATTAAAGATAACAGATGAAAATGAGAAAAAAGTTGCTAAATACTAGAGCGAATTTGAGAACAGGATTCAACATAAATCTTGTTTGTTTTAAATGTGCACTCTCATCACTATGAGCTCGCTGAACACCACTGCCACCTGCCCATTCACCTCGCTGTATTTAGACAAGGCTCCTACCTGACTATAACCTCACCAGAAGATATTAAAAGATACAGCAATTCCATACTCCCAATTGAAATGTATCTCACCAGGAAACACCAAACTGAATCGAACGAACAGCTTAATTTCAACTAAGAACATTTCAAACGCCTCTTTTATTTAATTTAAAATTCCCCACAAAAATTTCCTCTGTTTTCCATGAAACACTAACATTCACAAAGAAGCCGATGTAGTTAATTTAATAAAACAAGTGACCAGGGTTCGATATCCAGCATTGGGTAAGGTTTGCACTCTTCGTCATGAAGTGAAAAGGTCCTGGGCTCACGCATCCTCCTACTCAGTGGATAAATAGAACTGTTTCCCAGTAAATGAAATGGCCAGAGCGTAAAAATATCACTTCTGTTTCCGAAGTAAACTTTCAGCTGTATATATGGCATGATGGTTTAAATCCTGGAAAAATTTCGCCCTCTCACAGACATTATTGGAAATCTCCAAATTCAACCGCCCCCAACTCGGTATATGGGATGATGGCCGATAGAAACGGCCGAAACCTGCTGAAGAAGATAAATGAATACATAGTGTTTGAAAGCGTTGTGTCGAATTTTGCACAGAACCACAATCACTGAACTTCATAACAAAATACGATTTGATATTACCTACTCCTTAACAAAGTTGTTTTAGGCAGTAATGCTTCAGATTTCTACTCGGGAGGCCACGGATTCGAATTTGTCAGGAAGCCGATTATTCTGAATACGGTATTCGTCTTATTGGTGGTACAATAGAAATCCACTTATCCCGATTAATTCGAACGGCGAGCCATCCGGTTATGCAGAAAATCAGGATAGTTGGATCTTTTTTTGAAAATAGGCTACATTGGCTGTTTGAATTTCGGCTGTTACTATTTACAGTATGTACCTGCGTCTAAGCCTTTCGACCACGCCTGATTTGATGTTCTACAAACCATAACACTGTACTGCACTTAATCTGATTACCAGATTTTTCAAGGACAGTCAGTTTTGTAGAATTTTCGACAAATTTACCCGAAGGGCCAAGCCAATGTAGATAATTGGCGATCCGGATTATTAGCGTTCGGATAAGTGGAATTCTACTGTATTTTCCCATCTGTCCATGCAAGTGCCAAGATAATGTCTTGAAGTGGGCCACGGCTGTTTTCTTGCAAATATATTCCAGTTTGTTACACACTAATCATCTACAAATCTGAGAAGATGAGCTCCTTTAAATAAACAAAAAGTAAATATTACTTTGTGCTAGGACAGTAACAGATGTGGACAAAATTCACGAATCATAAGACGAACAGTTCAAGAGTGTATTGTTAAAAAGCAATTAAGTTTTTAATCGCTGTTTTTGGTGTACAATGAAGAAAGGTAATGCAGGATATAATCTTTCAATTTAGTCTTCCCACTCAGACGTAATATCGCCCGGACGCTAAATAACCAGGAGGTCTGATAATGTTTAGCAGGTTCACTTTACCTCACAAATCTAAGAGTTGCAATGATCAGTAAACTGACCGAATATATGAAATAATTCTTTCTTGAGAAACTTGTGTAGTCCTCAGAGAGCCAAGAAACGCCCAGCCCCCTTTTATTACCTGGTCACAAAGTCTCATCGCACCTACAAATGAGCACGCTTTGGAACAGTGCAATGGCATTTCGCATAAACAGCTATCTTTCTTAGAAGTGTATATAAAGATAGCCTCCATACAAGTCTTCACTCTTTCGGAATGTAACCCTGCGCTTTTGGTAATTGCTTGTCGAAGTTTCGGGGCAACATATTGGTGGCATCTTCAGGGGTCAAGCAATCCTTGGAAAGGGAAACGATTGGTTGTCCCGAAACATCGGTATCCAACCACAAATTTACGCTGCGTAACTTCCCACAAGAGAGAAGATCTTATTTGCACCGCGGCGAAAGCCAGACATCAAGCAGCCCCCATACACTTTTGGAAAAATTTCACACAGAAATGTTGAGTCCAGAGAGTCTCAGAAAGTAATTTTCCACCCACTGCTTAGATAATTTCTGTCGGAACTTGATCAATACTTGACAAGTTTAGGCCTATATTCTTGACTTTTTAAGAGTAACCTCACCCATAAAGGAGTATTTTGGATGGTCAAACTAGATGAAATCAAACTACCTGACATTTTCAGACCCATGTATATTTTATACAGCTGGTTAAAGTGACCACTAACCTACTCAAACCACTGTTGAATTATGCAGAGCAAATCATCCTTCTCATTCCTTATCAACTGTCTGTTTCAAGCACACGTTCAACTACCCCTACCTTCGTCCCTGAAATTCCTAATAGTTTAAAGACTTTTTATTTGTGAAACCAAAATTTGTGCTGCGTCAATCCGTAGCAAACCAGGAACACTTCAGCGGAAGTTTTGATATTTGCTTGATATTTACACCCAGCCTTGTTGAAGTCCTAACTACCACATACCGTTCCAGAGCAGTAGACCACTTGCAGGCTTCAAACTCACACTCTCTGAACTTCAACATCGTTTATCCCCTTCATATCGAATCTCTCCGTAACATACATCATCGTTTCTCGTTTACTTAGTGGCAGTCTCTCCCACACTATTGCAATTGCCTGACAACAATCAGTATCACAGCTTCTGTGACAGGCGGACATCAAGAGTACTTGAATGCATTTTTTTTATGTATCAAGTAGCGAAAAATCTGGATGGGTGTTTTCACATCAGAGGTAATCTAAACGTTTTTATGACATAGGTGGCGTTGTGGGAGTTATGTACTCTTGACAATCAGATTTTTACTACTCTAAACCCTTATTACTGCTCCAAGCAGTACTGATTGTAGGTGATTATTCAAATAACCTACCATACAGCTCTTGACAGGTCAAATAAGAAAAATAATTAAATGAAATAAACGATAATATTATTTTTGTATAAAATTCAATTACCAATTGGACAGTATTAAAGATATGAAATTAAATGAGGTGGGGGGGGGTTACAGGCACCGCGGATGTCTGCGGTTGTGAGAATTGTGTTTCCTTCTGGATGATAAAAAATCACATGGAGTCAAGCAGAAGTGGTAGAAAGCTTGACATAACTTAAGAAACGAAGATGTCGTCCATTCAAGAGTAAGCAGAATGCCTACAACCAAAGCGGTTTAGACGGCCCATACTACTACAACCCTCTTGTTTGCTTCATTTTACAATTTTTCTCTTTCTGAACTAACATGTTGGTTTGTACATTTCTAGTCTCTTTTGACAGATATACATTCTCCGCAAAATAATTATACTGTTCACTCTATGCAATTGATTGGCTTTCTCGGACCTTAAAAATCAACAGCAATCTTTATTATATACTACAGCAGGCGTCCGGATTGCTGACCACGATTACAGTGATTCAAAAAGCCTACACTCCTTCAGACCAGCGACATTCCATCGTCGGTTTATGAACATTGCTATACCAAGTGCTTGAAAGAAGAACAGTACAAGGATCTGAAGAGTGTGTGGCGAATTTAGCATCAGACATTCGACGGCACTGAATACTCGCTTTACATAAAATATTCGTTAATTTGGATTTTTCATGATCCTTAATGAAGATTAACTGCATCTAATGTGCCTAACTGAGTAGGTTGCTACCCACTTTTTTGTACCTGAGGAACGAGATCGCAACGGCATGTTGCTGGAACATTGTGTTTAATCAATAGACACATCCAGTTTGTGTTCCATTAATACTTAATGCATAAACATAAAATGTGAAGACTATGAATAAGAACTGCTATAGCCAGAGATCGCAAAACTTAAAGATATCAGCTAATCTACTGGCAGACTAACGTAAGGTAAAGATAAATGTAAATTTCCCCCTTTAACCTGCTATGAAGGCACAGAGGAGGAGTAGATATACGTATAGCTCAACTCTTTATTTAACCTCGGCGGTGGGCGGGGATGGATGATTAACGCCACGCCCCGACCGCTTTGCCCCCGGGAATGAAAACCTATACCCACTGTACAGGAGGCTGAGTGGGCCCCAGAGACTTCTAGACGGGTGCGTAATAACTCGCCCCTACCTGAATTCGATCTCCGGACCGTCCACCCCGTAGCGAGACGCAATACCGATTGAACTTTCTCGGACCACAGACTGAGTTCAGTAAGCGCATAATGACACAGTTAATAAGCAGATCGTAAAAAATAAAAAGGGAGAGACATTAGTTGCAGATAAAACATAACAACAATGAAAATTTTGAGGTAAGTTCCTTCAATATGGCTGGCCGAACGCAAAAACAATGAGAGAAGGTGACCGAGGGGGTAGATAAAAATGGCAAAGTAAAGGGAGGGGGAAATGGTGAAACGAGGTTCTATGAAGTGTACTTTCAATTGGCACGTGTCCAGTAATTACACATTACGCGCCAATAACGTCGTATTTACCAAGATAAATTAACATTCAATGCTTGTAAAATAAACAAGTTTTAAAAAAATATTTATTGCGTCTGAACTAAACTCCTTAACCGCGACAGTGCACTGTAATACATAAACACTGTGAAAACAAAACACAAGGTGTAGACGTTTATATACCCGAAACCAGACGTGATGTAAGCGTATAGCTGGTGTCATAAACCAGAAGTGATGTAAGCGTATAGCTGGTGTCATAAACCAGAAGTGATGTAAGCGTATAGCTGGTGTCATAAACCAGAAGTGATGTAAGCG
>Ga0123354_10003163_pt1 | contig 22520 bp, 7 predicted proteins | sample TergutLab28metaG_2_FD_97872 | JGI IMG/M metagenome (GOLD analysis project Ga0123354, IMG submission 97872) | Labiotermes labralis P4 segment gut microbial communities from Petit-Saut dam, French Guiana - Lab288 P4 | ecosystem: Host-associated > Arthropoda: Insects > Digestive system > Gut ... | reverse complement strand
GTGATGATAATAAAACCCTTAAAACCCCCCCCGGCGAAGGGGGCTGAAACCCCCCCCCACCTTTTCCCGGGGGGGGGGGGGGTACACAACAGCAGTCCCTTCTCACACTCATGATTTCCCGCTTCACCTCATTACTCACAGGCATATTCAGTTTCCAATATGCTAGAACGGTCACCTTCCTAACCTTTCCAATTCATTCAACATCGATGCCACAGTGCTGGGAATACTGTTGGCAGCGCTGTCATCCGCCCCATCCATGGGCCCCCTTTCTGTGGCCTCAGTGCAGATAGGGAATCCACTTTTGACACAGCCTGTGGTACTGGTTCTGCTCTTCACCCACCTTACGTTGCTGCTGAGAATGGAAACAAGAGATAGGGTGTCGAACTCCGGGCCTGTCTGACCGGTTTCTGATGTCAGTTCGACAGGCAGCTTTCGGATCGTCAGTCTGAAGACAAACATGATAGGCGAGGCCGCCATGTTGGAACTGTCCCACACTTGCAGCTCACGACTTTGCACAGATTCACGATTTCAGACCGTGTCCTGCAAATATATTGCAGGTGTAAATGTATAACGATGGTTGCCCAACCACACGGCGTCGCATCTTAAAAGACATTAACCTCAATTTATGTGCCCTACTGGGTTAATCCCTGTGGATCTACACTGCAGAAAATTGTCTGGAATAAACGTTGCAGTTACTGACTACTTAAACCCAGTGGTCACTATATGTACCGCCTGTTTTAATATTCAACAGTTCTACGTTCTGCCCACACAGTGTATTTGTGTTTCGTGTGGATCTGAGAACAAACGGCGATTATTTCCCTATACAGCATTAACTGACTGGTTTGTATAACCGAGACGGAGTGTGTTTACTGCGCGGTACGGACTGGATCGTTAAATTTAGTTCAAGTTAATCTTCGTCTTTATAGGGTTAAGGCCAAGTAAATTTTGTGGAATTCCATGGACGGTAAACATTAACTTATAGAAGTTCGATTTGGCATCTGTTTAAAAACGGTATTTGAGAACACGGCTGTGGGAAGCATACAGGAAGTGACAGGTGGTTAGAGAAAATTACGTAAGAAGGAACTTCGTAATTTGTGCACTTTACCCAATTATTATGGCGACAAGATTCCAGTCTTGTAGGATGTGACGATGTGTCGTCGGGTGTACACAGCTCCCTGCGTTTCGAAAGATCGTAATGCCTTCATCTCCAGGGCGAAGCCCTCTATCTGAAAATAAAAGTGCCATGAACCTTCGAAACGTCCAGAACTACACCCAACGACGCAAAATTACATCCCTGACGACCTTAACCCCCAGCAACAGCGCTGTGAGAACCTCAAATCCCGCGCTGTGTAAGTGCTTCACCGATATTCGATCTCTGAACCTCTGGTTACTTTCAGAACAGCGTTAGTACTGGACACGGCCATCAGCCACAGCCTTAGATTAATAACAATAATAATAATGCGCCGGGTCCAAGGTAATGCCAAGCCTCGAATGGGCTGCAGTTGCTGGTGTCACTGTTCTCACTGCACTGTCCTGGCGAATTCCAAGCCAGTCAGACTCTGTACACAAACACGTGTGTTCACACGTCATTACATCATTTGTTCACAGTACATAAAATAACATAATCTCTCGAAGACTGAAAGTCACATTACGTGACTTCTGAAGCTCCTTCTATACCAGTCACTCCTAACCAAGCAACCAACCAACCAGCCAGCCACACAACCACACAATCAACCAACCAACCAGCCACATAACCACACAACCAACCAACCAACCAGCCACATAACCACACAACCAACCAAACGAATCAATAAACCAACCAACCAACCAACCAACCACACAATCAATTACCAACCAACCAACCAACCAACCAACCACACAACCACGAAATCAACCAACCAACCAACCAAGCAACCAATCAACCAACCAACCAACCAACCACACAGCCAACCAACCAATCAACAAACCACTCAACCACTTCCTGAAGCACGGTACTTCTTAACAAGATAACAGCCGCACAATCAAGAAATGCGACGCATTTAGGGCAAACGAAGGTCGCGTTTTTGGGTGAGTGTTTCCCGGCGTTTCGAACGATCATAGTGCCTTGACGTTGACGGTTGAACAGAGTCTTCTGGGACCCCTTGATTCTTGATGATGGCAACACGTTCCTTCGAAATGTCGGAAAGCGCTTACCCAACGACATGGCGACACATGCCGTTCATAACACTATGAGAACATCAAACCTGAACGTTTCTGACCATGTTAAGAACATTCACCCGATACACTGTACTGTATTTCGACAGTAAGCATCAGTTGCAGCACTTGCTTACAACGAGGTAACCAGCAATGCTAGTTTGTTTTTGGTTCGCACCGTCACAGTTGATACATACATAATTATGAGGTCACTGTTGGCTCAGAAAACGTAAAGCCGTTGCGTTCTTTAGGAACTGCCCAGTGTACTGCCCGGATGACGAGATATGAGGAACAGCAGGGGAAGCAAGGTGGTGCGCAACGAATCAGAAAGTACAGAGAGACCGAAAAAAAATGAAAAATGACGATAATTAAAATTACAGATATCTTGACGCTATCAGCAGCTCAGACTATACATAGGTTCATTATTTTATCCGACAATTATACGTACGTTGTCTGTCTGCTCATTTTGTCGTATTAACGAGGCTCTCTCAGCGGACCGCCCAAACTAGTGGCGGGGAAGCCCCAGGAAGTGACAAACCTTAGTTGTCAGATAACATAAGGGCACGTGCAGGCAAATTATAGCTGGGTTATTGCAAAACGAGTCGGGAAGGAAGAATTCAGGTATACATACGTAGGGTGTGTTGTGACAGTACGTACGGGACACGGCTCCCCTCGCCAATACAGCACCGCCATTCTGATCTGTAATTCTGCAGTGCATGTCACCAGTTCTCAGTGCGTCTGATCACCAAATTCAGATCAGAGGTCACGACTGCACCTTGACACACAATTCGTGTAACAAGAGCGACATACTGGACCGAAACATGTCTGAGTCCGATCGCAATTTTACGGCACTGCGCAACGAACAGATTTCAGTCGCTTTCTGTCGGCTCGCAGGAGGTTCTGGACAAGCATCAGGGTTAATTGGCTAAGAGCAGATAAGCGGCGCACATCAGGCTGTGTCGCACGCTAATAACACAACCACAGCACAGCACTGTCAAACACAGCATACAGGGAAACAGCGTACGATGTATGGAAGTGCGTGCCAACAGAGGTATTAAGTGAAACAGATGTGGTGTACTGAGTAAGAACAAAAACCATGCTTTTAGAAAAACAGACGTGTTTACTGTCGGCTTAGCCGCTCGCTCCAACCGCCCCTCGTACTGATCGCTCCCTTGGAACGCCAAGCCTTAGGCAAGCTCGACTGCGCACAGGTGCCATATTGGTGTCATTTCTTCTAGTGCAATTCTTCAATTCGCTGAAGACGCGATGCAGCTGAGGACAGGCACACTAAACCGGCTTGCCAGTGAGGTAGCTGAGAAAACACACCGCCTGTTAGTTATGGCATTTTTGAAACCTAAAAGTCTAAAAACGAAAAATCAAACCCTGAACTGCGTGGACTAGCGTGGGTTCAGGCTTGGCTTCCTTTATCGCCGTATTAGAAAGCACAACTATGGCGGTCTGACTGCATGTGCTGCTGGTAACTGACCGCACATAACCTCAAATTTACAAAACACATAACACGTGAAAACGGCAAAGGTCGTAAATAACGTACGGTTGTCTCGATGTTCGTGATTACTTAAACCCGTCACGAACATCGGAATCCATTGCAAATATAAAACTTCTGTTTCGTTGCAAGAACACAGCAACAAAATACTGCATGCATTACAAACCTTACATAACATAACATAACATTACTTAACATAACATAACATAACATAACTTAACATAACATAACATAACATAAAATAACACAATAAGCTTTACAGCTTACTGTTATCAACGCAGAAACACAAACCACACGGCATCACAAAGATTCTCCTTCCGCAGAACGCAAAAGTAATCGACGTCACTGAATATAACACAGCTTAATTGAAGTGAGGGTGACCTGCGCAGCAGCAAGCGAGTGGGAGAAGCCGACTCGCCATCCACGTGCTCTTATTCACCCCAATTATTCGGAATCAATTACGAAAGTTCGAAACAATGTTATTCAAATGGGTGATCACAAAGGTCGAAAAGCCAAACGTCGAGGTTCACGAACAGCGACATTCTACTGTATGTACACTTTATTGTCACTTAAATTTACTGCTTGGTGAAGATGTTAGGGCATAAATGCTTGTAACATGTAAAATCGGAGATGAAGAAGTAACAAGGGCACTAGAGTGGTGAAGAACACGTGACCATGTCAACAGTAATCCACTTACCCAGCTGAAGCGACATCTTCATCAGTGGCAAAAGCGAGTCTCATTCCGTGCGATGTTTCTTTCCACCAACTCCGTCACTTCCTGTCGGGCAAGATGGCAGCTGCAAGGTCTTCGTCTGCTCCAGGAATGCTAAAAATCAGTGCCGGTATGCATAAGAAACGATAGGTTTGTGGAGGATAGATAACATAGCCTAATATTTAAAATATGAAAACAAGCTAGAAGAAGAATAAATGTATAAATATGGATTTGCTGATGTTCTGCACTTCGAACTTTGACCCTCTGAAGACCTGCTGCGAACTAAATTACAAATTTCCACTCCGCACCTCACAGGGAACAAACTTTGTAAACATTAGAAATAGGAGTAAAGGAAACAAATGGTAGTTGGTGTGGCGATCATACAAAAACAGTGACTGCATATCGTGAGCAAACTGCATTATTTGTTCATGTCACAGCGGGCGTACATATAGCTAGCTACAGTGTGTTTCAAAAGGTCAATACACTGCACATGTCGGAAGTGTGAAACATAATGCAGATGTACAACAGCCTGCACTATATGGCAGTTCACTGAGCTCCAGTGGCACTTCGAACTGTCGCATTGTCTCTCCAGACTACGGAGTTCAGTTCAACGTCAAGACGAAATTTGTGACCAGCATAATGACAGGTGCACCTACCAAGCAACTTAATCATGTTTCAAGTATAATTCACTTTATTCACTGCCTACGATTGCCATACATGTTTGTACCGTCGCATGATTTACCTCGGTAAGTCTCGCCTCCTAATTGGCTCTCGAAGTGGAACCAAATGAATTCCACATACGCTATTTCTCGATGCAGAACAACACAAAACTGACTGTTAGTCGACTTTCACAATGAATTTTTATAATTAAGTTACTCATACAAATATCCTATGAAACAGAATGCAAGTCAATACATAGAATCATATTTTGTTTCAAAAGTGGCTTTCAGACCACTAGAAACTCAAGTAATGTTATCAATCCGTAACACAGTGTCAGAATATCTGGAATTTTGTCACACACACACACGCGCGCGCGTCAGTCGTACAAGACCACCCCAGTGTTCACTATATGTACCGCCAGTGGTCACAATCTGTACCGCCAGTATAACATTCAACAATTCTACGTTCTGCCCACACAGTGTATTTATGTGTTTTGTGTGGATCTCAGAACAAGCAGCGAATATTTCCCTATACAGCATTAACTGACTGGTTTATATAACCGAGACGGAGTGTGTTTACTGCGTGGTACGGACTGCATGTTTAAATGCAGATGCAGAGACAAGAAGTTACAATGTCAAGAAATCCGAGTTCTGCAAAATGTTTATCGCATCTCGCAGCGTTTCCTGGTGTTATAAATTGCTGTAATAGTGTGATTACAGCACACACAGCAGGACTATATTTAAGGGAAGAGGTATTTAATAGATGCCATACAAACTCACAAATAATACTTTTCTTGAAATGTATAAATGGCATTTTAACTAATTTTTATAAGTTCGGGCGTCTGAGAGCGGAAAACTTTGGCAGCCCCTCGTGTGCCAGCCTGCGGTAACGGGCAAACAAAACAAATCAAAATTGCGAACCCCCTTTCGTTCAGAGATGCAAGCAGTACTGAATGTTTAAAGAATTCTCGTCCCGGATGTGCAGCCGTACTTCCCTCACAACTTTGGTCTTCGAAGTAAGCAGCTTTACGTTGATGCTGGCTGGGGGCCAAGGTCAGAGATGAGATCTGAGAGCGACTCAAATCTGTGAGGAAACAACAACAGCGGTCGTGTTTCCTTGTAGCGTAAAGATGTTGAAGTTGGGGGGCGGAGGGCGGGAGGCGGTGGGTAGCACGGAAGACTTCAAATACTGGAACGATATGGGGAAATAAATTTATAAGAGAAACTTTGAAGTTGTAATGAATATTGAAATACAGCTGACTGCTCAGCCGGTGGCCGGTGGAAGTCAGCGTGATTGCACCATAACTTACACCTTATGCTGTACTGTCCACACAACTGTACGGACTGCACAGAGTGGACAACCTATACCGCACTGAACACAGTATGTCTCAACAACACCACCTACAGTTGACACAACTTGGATAAACTGGACATATTACAGCTTGGATTGGATATTATGGACACAATACAGACGACGTTGCAGACACAAAGCAGCTAGACACACTGCAGCTAGGGAGACATACTGCACACACTATAGCTAGCCAGACATACTGCACACACTATAGCTAGCCAGACATACTGCACACACTATAGCTAGCCAGACATACTGCACGCATTAATTCAGTCTATGACGCAGCGTTGTAAAAGTCTTTCCTTTCTTTTGTTTGTACATGGTGAGCTGTGTGTCAGGTAAGCTACACGCTGGGCAGGAAAAACAGCACCGATAAACAATAACCTAACAGCGACAGACATTTCTGTGGCGACGAACACAACCCTGCAAGGAAGTAGTAACATATATGCATATATATAAGGGAAAATTATTTTAAGACACGTACAGACCTGCAGGCGTATCACTTAAATATTTACATTGTGATCTATTTAAAAATCAAATTCGTACAATTAAAATTTAATAAGGATATAATTACCCTTCCGTATACTGTAACTTTCCATGCATGGTTACGATACAAAATACAGTAATTACAACTACAGTTTAGCACAACAACTGCTATCAGCAAAACAGGACCGCTCACCGGTGCACTGTCACTTCTCTCTTCCTTAAACAAATTAAGCAGCGCCTTATCGACGCCACTTCGTTCAGGATTTCGAAATCGCTGTATTCCCGAGCCCTTCCGTTCAAACGCGCCATAATTTTGGTTCCGCTTTTACAAATCGTTTGAATAGCACAATTTACGAGGCCAGATTTCCAACACACGTCAGCTATCTTTTTTCTATTTCCTGTTTCTCATATCACTTTAACTTTCCTTCGACGCCCAAAACCGTCCTCCTTCTGATTGTCGCTGTAGCCATGTTACCACTCCACCAGTCTCCTGTTAACGACATGAACATAACAGCACAGGACAACGTTACGCACAATCTGAATTACCGTTACTGTTGTCATTTTCTAGACCTGGAATTTATGCAGAGGGCCTGTCGTCCCAAGGACGAGGAGATGCTAGAATTCTGAGAATAGCCTACTATGCTTGGAAAACTGTATTGGAACTGGTGACTGGCAATATCGTTTTATCCGAGGTAGATGTTCTTACATATGTCGTACTAAGCAAGGCAGAAAAACACGTGCCTTATGGGGGGAATTAGCTGCTACCACAGAACGTATAACGTCATAAAAGAGGTGTCACACAAAAAGAGGTCCTTATAACCGAGTTCAACTGTGTGTGTTTGTGTATGTAGGGTCGAGACCCTTGAAGCTGGGACCGATAGGATAATCCGAAACGTCAATAAGGAATTACCACCCTAGAGTGCGTAATATCCCAGAAGAGCGTAGATCTCTGATACAAACTACTGTGCATCAGTGACAGAGTTGATTTAGAGCGTCCTACTGAACGTTTCGTACTTGGGAGGTCGTGGGTTCAAATTTCAGTCCCTTCTTTTCAGATTGACTATTCACTAACCGTCCTTTTTGACTCTATAAAGTACGTGCTTCTGACAGAGTGAAGACCAACATAGAGCTGAATTATATTGAAACATTCAGTCCGTACCGCGCAGCAAACGCAGTCTCGGTTACACAACCAGTCAGTTAATGCTGTATAGGGAAATAATCGTTGTTTGTTCTCAGACCCACACAAAACACATAAACACACTGTGTGGGCAGAACGTAGAATTGCTGAATGTTAAACCTGGACTTCGGAGGGTTATATATTCCAGAAATAAGTAAATAAGGACTCTGGAGTATTTTTGCATAAAGGCTACAGAACTTGGCCAATGACTGGCAGATGAATGTATGTAACGATAAACGTAGGGAAACAGAGGTCCTGGCGTCACTTCATGATCCACTGACCGTACATTAAGACATACGAGCTTGGAGTGTCGTGGCTGTTTTAAGCCATCAGGACGCTTACTAATTTCTTCATATCTGAAGATTCAAGTCTTCTACGTTACATCGCTCTGTTGTCGGCGAGTTGATCCTAACGTTTCGAGGGACTGTGGTAACTTCAGCTTCAAAGTCAGTCCAATAAGCATCAAAAGGATCTTCCGAAACGTCGGGAACTATTCGCCCAACATAGCCTCATATTCCACAAGACTCGAGTCCCCACCACACCCACTGATATCTCGCTTCACTATGTCCGTCCGTCCGTCCGTCCACAAATGACAATCAAGAACTCCGTCTGAAGTTAATGAATTCAGATATTATCGACGCTTCCCAGATTCAGCTGACACCAAGCAGAGCATTTAGGCGGACCCAGTGATGAAGTGCTCACCTGTTGCCACGTATCAGCAGTAGCCTACAAGAGGCTCAGCACTGCGAGCCAGCAGCAGTTCTTACAGTTTAAGGTCACCGCCATTTCGTTGTGTCATTCTGAGCTGTCAGGCTGCCGTCGTCTCAAAGTCTTGCATATTTGCCAAGACGCAATTTTTTAAAATCCCTTTGACATTAAATCGCACACAAACAGTTCCGCGTGATGGTAGGAACAGCTCGTTGCTGCGGTCGTCTTAGCCACAGTTTCGCTGCCAGTCTGAAGGCACACATTGCGTCAGTCCTTGTACTGACTGGACTACGGCCGTCACCATCTTGCGTTCATTTCCGACATCAGCAGCAAGACTTTTTGTATACTCTGGGGCCCAACCAACCAGTTCAATGGGTATCAGGGGCTCTTTCTCCTGCTCAAGCGTCTAACCCTTGAAGCTGACCACTCAGCTTCATCTAGTGCCGAGGTGAGGAATGAGTGGAGCTGTACCTCCAGTCTCCAAGATTCCGTGATGGCGTGACCAACCACAACATTTTTCCCTTTGCACAGGAGGTTCAGTGGGCCCAACAGTCAGCAGGCTACGCCGTGAAGACACAGCTGTCCGTCTCTGTCACTCCACAAATCGAACCTCACTTCCAAGGTAGTCCGTTCCATAGCCATGCCGGTCGCCTAGTATGCTTCCAGGGTTTCGTTCCGCTTCTAAATACACTTTATTAATTCAATATCCAAGGTCAGAATTAACGACAAACCGTGAGAATAGGAACGTGTGAATCAGCAGGGAGCAAATTCAATGGCTGAAGTTCAATGTCACTGCGGTTCCAATGCTTCCCGTATGGCGACCCATAAACGTAAAGTATGAAGTTGTGCTGCGCGCGCCATGAAGGCATATGGTGGAGCGGAGGTACAGCTCCACTCGGTTTTAACCTCAGAACCAGATGCATGTGAGTCGTCAGCTTCACACCCCGGCTGCCTTAACACGGGGTGCCCATTTACGAACTGTTATTTTTGCGTTATAATCTTTTCGAAAACTGAAGGGTTTCGAACTTCGTGACCTCAATTTTAAGGACTTCGACCTTTCGCCATCAACAATTTTAATAACACTGTTTCGTGGTGACTGGTTCCAACGAATCAGGATGAGACCATGTGGCTGGCAAATCGCCTCCCCAACTCTGTTAGCGCTGTGCAGTCAAAGTCCGGTCAGCCGAGTGCTTTACGAACCGTGACAGTAGCTCGATAATGCAGTATTCGTAAGTTTCTGCAAAGAACCAAGCGTTGTACTCTGAAACATAACCGTTCTATCGGCCCAAATAATCACCAACCTGCAGACTATCCTGCACAGGCAGTCTAATGGCCGATAAAAAGACAAAAGTTAAGTTTCCCTCTACATGCCATAAAGGCATACAAGGGGAGTGGTGGTATAGCACCACTCATTCCTAAACTCGGATCTAGATGGAGATGAGTAGTTAACGCCACGTTCCGGCCGCTTTACCCCGGAGAAGAAATACAATACCCACTGAACAGGAGGCTGGGTGTGCCCCAGAGCCGGCCTGGATGTTTCGGAGGAGAGAAAAATCTCTTGCCTGTACCGGGATTCGAACCCGGACCGTCCAGTCTAACAGCTAATGCATCTCGAAAACGTGACGCACCGACCGGTGTGGGACAGGGTGCGTCACAACACACAGACCGGGCACTACAGACGCGGCTCCTTAATCCTACAGCTCAGTCAGAAGAGGGTGGTTAACCGGGAACCGGGATTCGACTCCCCTCCCACAGGTACAGGAGCAGCTGCAGATGTGTGAACTCGAGTGTTCACACCCATGTAATGTCGAGGTGCATGGAGCTACACCTCCACTCCGGCCTGCGCCTTCAGCGCACAAACGTTCCGTACATTAGCAGCGCACACAGTGCCAGTCTGCACTTGCACCAGCTCATATTTTTGTACGGCCCTCTCACTGTTCGTGTTAGGCTTAAAGCAGGCGGCGTGGCGCAGTGAAAGACACGTAACAGTGCAGTAATGTCACAAATTCAATACTTACACAATATTTGGATTTTTTTTAGTGAAATGGCAAGATGTTCCTAGCGGTGTGTTGAGCGCAATGACATACGGTACTGTGCCTGTCACAACGCGCTGCTCGTGTCCTTTGACCACAGTCGCCGCTCGGACTGCACACTGCGGCGCGTAACAGTCCCGAATTAAGGCAGCACAAAGTGCAGATATAAATGACTGTACTGACCACCATTCGTCATGTACCGAGCTCAACTCCCGACCCACAAACAGTCTCTCCTGTCGGTTTTCTCCTCTCCAAACAAATGATGCTGTCTTGTACACCATGTATTTGAAACTTCGGGGTCGCGACCCATAACTGGGTCTCTTGCAATACATCAGTTCAGTTTCCTAAATTAAGAGGGGCCCAGCCAAGTAAGTTTGCACGTCCGCCGTGTTGTTATTCCTCGTTGTAGGAAGTTAAAAATTACGAAGAGAAGTATTTTGGGACTGAATGTAGTGTCGCTGAGCGAGAAGTTCCCGACATTTAAAAAATCGTAGTGCCTTCGAAACGTCGCTATTGACCAATCGATACAGCGTCTTCAACAACACTGACATGACAACCTAAAATCTCGCATCACAAATACAGTGTTCGAGGGTCTTCCAGTGGCAGGTGTTTATACCGAGATTCGTGAAGAACAGGTGGCTATATGAGAAGTCGATATGGGACACACACGCACACCAACGCGCGCACGCAGCTAGGTAAACTTGTAGTCCTATACGAGACCGAGGTGTTGCTGAGGATTCGGGTGTCCTGACGTGAGGCAGTGTCGTTGGACAATGTATTCCGAAGTTCTGACGGACACTGCAGTCCATACAGTCCATACGTTCCTTCGAAATGTCGGGCAACACTAACCCAGCGACCCAGCGTCACATCCCTAGGGAACTGAATCCCTTTAGACATCTATGTTCCTCTTTAGGAAGAAAAGTAGAACACAAAAGGAACAGACATCTGAGACAGCTCAGTACGGCGGTACGCCATGTCCAGCACAGCCTTCATGACGCACTTTGCATTCGGACGACAACAACAGAACAGCAAAACATCTGTGACCTTCCGACGACTTCCTGAATTGAAATTAGTTTCTGCCGAACAGTTGGCAACACAAATTCATTAAATCACCAGCATGGCATGACGTGAGCCTTCAAGGTCATGCGGGCTCATGACAATGTTGGCTGCCATTACCGACAGCAGACATGCACACTGTGACCAAACTGTACGGTGCGCACACCGCGGAGAAAGTACTAGACTGCCGCTGTTGGAAATGGCTGGATTGTATATGTGATCGAAACGGCTGGAGTGTGAGGAACGCCATATGTCTTGACAGCTGACCTGGCCGAGTTAGGCAACCGGAAGTTAATGTTGTGCAGGGAATCGCGACACTGGGCTGTATCCTCAGTCACAGAACTCCAATCCATGCCCTGTTTGCTATCAATTATATTATCTTTCAACTTTAGCTTAAATCTACCAAATGGTCTGCTACCTTAAAGTCTTCGCAGAACTGTTCCTGCCAATAACACGTTAACTCTTCTATTTACTAACAGCAACAGCAGAGCCCGATAACCCTACCTGCTTATATGAATAACGAAATGTACAGACGGCAAGTTTGCATGCTGGTCGTGGCCTATTTAAGCGGATGTTCCTGCATTTCTCTGCAAAAACGATTAAAATCAACACAAAAACGTGTCACCAGCTGTCAACCAGAACCCCAGACTGCGCAGTCATACGAACCTTGATGCCACGACTAAAAGGTAAATTACGTTTGATTCCAACATTTAATGTGCTTGGCTTGTGACGCCGTGTAGTTTCGAAGGAACTTGCGGGGTCTCCAGAACACAGTCCTAGACAGACGGTTACCACTGAGGAGGAACCTGTTGCCAGAACTGGCTGCACTGGAACCTCGGTAACCCACCAGACCACACGGTGACGTACGTATAGAAAGACTTACAGTATATTCTCGAATCTAATCCGCACCCGAATCTAATCCGCACTAGTTTTTGCCGATTTCTTCAACGAAAAAAAAAAGTTAGTTCGCGGTTCTAATCCGCACATTTCCTTCAACCGTCCCTTGCCTACAAGGCAGACTGATTCAGTTATGAGTGATGACGGCGAGTTTGATGAATAATAAATAATAAATATTATATATTATATAATATTATAAATAATAAATAAAATAATAAATTATTTTATTGTATAGTTCTTACGGCACGTACAGCGGCTCTATCATTTTTCCAAAATCCAGCTCACGACCGCGAATCTAATCCGCATGTGATTTTTTAGCCCTATGAAACTGTAAAAAGGGTGCGGATTAGATTGGAGAATATACGGTATGTCAGCAGAGTGGGCCAGTCCTGGGGGCCATTAATGGCAGCAAGCGAAACAGCAGCAGTGCGGGCCACGTGGCTAAACCACCCAGACTGCTGCGAACAAAATGGTACTTTCAGACGTGCTCCACTAGTTGGCACTCCTGCGGGTTCCAGGGGTCCGGGGTTCAAATTTATGGCGTTGTGACGGTTGGAGGTAAAAGACTAAGATTTGCGTGAGTAATTTTTAGAGACCCAGTCCGTACCGCGCAGTAAACACACCCCGTCTCTGTTATACAAACCAATCAGTTAATGCTGTATAGTGAAATAATCGCTGTTTGTTCTCGACACCGGGACTGTCAGTAGAAGGGTGACTGAATCTGACCTGTATTAGTTGTTGGTGGGTTTTATTGAAGTTTAAACACAGAGCAGCTGTAGTTTTGCTGATAGCTGCTAACGTCGCAGTAAAATTCTGGCGCACAGGGAGCTTTAGCTGGCCGACGTCACGTGACTAAATATTCATTTCACTTTCAGCGGTGTGACTCGCGCCGGAAACTGAACGGATTCAGATCGACACGCCATACAGCGCTTCCACGTCACGCAACCAGTGATGCGCGTTGCGTCTCACACGTGAACACAGCGGTATCGCCCTGTAGACACACGCGTGGTAATTGCTGGGACAGACAGACAAGGCGGTCCTGTGACGGGAATCTACAGGCCTGCGTCACAATCGACGAAATCTGTGGACAGATTCCTTGCGAGGCGAACGGTTCCTCAGTCACCCGTTGTTTATGGAACGAGACGGTTCATTACCGTGCTATCAGTAGCCCGCCACTTGTTCCTGTTCTGAGCCAAAAGAATCCAGTTCACATCTCCACATCCTGTAGCTTTAAGATCCATTTTGAAATGACACTGCCATCTGCTTCTAAGTTGTGTTAGTGGTTTTTTTCGTCGGCGTATCCAAACAAAACCTTGTATATGTATTTCTCCTCCCCACACCTACAACATGCCACGACCATCTCAACCACCTTCATTTGATCACAGGAATAATATCGGGCGACTTAGCAAATCGTCGTAGCTCGACGTATCTGGCACTGTGACTGCCATCGGACATCAGCACAACCGAACGGTTCAACTGTCACTGCCAGTACGACAGTTCGACACAGGATCGGGAACTGGGCGACGCAGGGAAGAAAACGTAGTAGTGTTGGATAGCAATCAGCAACACATTTCGTCAGGAAACACAAACACATCATGATGCAAACACGAAAATGAACAACAGACATTTTAGGAAGTGCAAAACGACTTGGTTCGTAGAGCAGTATGTTGGCGCACACAACTGATGTGGCGCCAGTGTAGATACAACCTCACAAGCTCGTGCAATTGCGGTGTTACTGTAAGCGGACATTATTATGAATTCGCGCAGTACGACAGTGCGTCGCCTTGAATGGTGTACACTTCGTACCAACTTCACACGCTTCGAAGTTTGAGAGGACGAAGGGACAGACAGAAGACGGCGTGGTGAGTTCATTAGCACATCTTCTATCCGTTAAGTATGGAGGTTAGGCTAATAAATAAGTACTTGTGCGAGGTTTGGTTAGGTTTGAACAGCGCTGTGTTGCAGACTATATACTTCTCGAACACTGCACTGCGTTAATAAATTTTACCTTCCTTGTGTTTCGATGAAACGTAAAGCCTTCATCTTCAAGGGCTTGGAGGTACTCTACACTTGAAACGATGGGAATCTGTAACACAGTAACAGCGGAACGTCATCGGAAAACTAAGGAAGACTGTAATGGAACTAGTAAGGGAACAGATGGTCAGAGACGACCTCAGTAACTCGTCAGGACTGTAAAGAACGCGTTTCAGAGCTTTGTATGCTCCGTGCTTAGAAGAGAGATAACAACTTAAAGACCAAGTGAAAGTTCTTTTCTACCCAACGCTCCCCGATTGATTTCCGGAAGGTTCCTGGTTTCGCCTGTTTGTCATTCTGGTAAGAGCAACGTGTAGGTGAGGATGAGTATGGAGCGTCGGCGGAATGATACTGACAGGGGAAAACTGAAGTACTGGAGAAAAACCAGTCCAACTGCCACTTTGAGCACCGCAAATTGAACACAGACTGACCTGGAATCGGACCCAGGTCTTCGCAGTGGTGAAAGGCGGGCGAATAACCGGCTGAACCATGACACGGCCTAAGGCCTGGAGTCGAGATAACGTGCATTATATTTAAACACCCAGTCCGTACCGCGCAGTAAACAGACTCTCTCTCGGTTATACAAACCAGTCAGTTGAAATAATCGCTGTTTGCTCTGTGATCCACACAAAACACAAAATACACTGTGTGGGCAGAACGTAGAATTTTTTAATGTTAAACCCCGCGGTACATATAGTGACCAGTGGGCCTAACTGGGTTAATATTTCGTCTCTCAGAAGTTCCGAACTGCTGGCCTGTGAAATGCCACTTCCGCACTGTGACTATATGACCAGCAGCGTCACCACAGACAGCTGACTCTAATTGTCCTCATCAACAGCAATAATGCAGTACGGCCGTAAGGTCAAACATTCAGCTACCGAATGCTCAGAAAATGAGTCGCCTCTGAAAGAGATTCATGTAGACCAGGTACGCCGTGACGTAGCTGAACAACACTATACGGCTTCACGGCCCGGCGTTCCCCAAGTCGACTTTCACAGAACTCACCAAAGATCCACATCATTACTCACAGATCGTTTTACGCCGAATTTAATCCAAATTAACCACAAATGTGGAAAGTACGCACAGAACAACATGGCGGCCTGCGTCAAGTACGGCGTTCACTGCTCCGGTTTGCACGAAACTCAGAGTTAGGTGGAGACAGCCTGTACCGGACTGTATCTCAGTCGGACGAAAAGTGTATAACATACGGGCAAACGTTCCTTTACTGCAATAACCAAAGCACAGTGGCCGCTGTACCAATCGGCACAAAACTCACAAATGGCTGACGGTATTTTGTGGATATCGACGGTGCCAAATTTCGCCCAAATCCGTCAAGGAGTATGGAAAGTGCGAGCAGAAACTGATTGATTGCATTACGTGAGACATGTCCTTGAGCCGATTGACGCTTGTTCGACAACATTTTGTACAGAAAGCCTCTGCTGAATTGTATGATGCCTCAAAAATGATTTACACGCTGACAGTTGGTCACGGAGAGACGGAAGGACATTGTTTCCACATAAGGAACGCGTAACAAGCCAAACGATATACGCACGTCAGATACACAATTGTGCGACGGTTTATACTGAGTAAATGGAAAGTAATATCAGATTCCATTTCGATTTGCAATAATCCAATTCTGACATTTAACCTAGTAAAACGTATTGTTAACTGCATGTACCGCCTGCATGTACCCACAGGTTACATTAATGTTCTGGTGCATGTTGCTCAGGATAAACAGCTATTGCTGCCCCAAACATAACGAAGGATCGGTCAGTTCACCAGAAGCAGCGCAGTTCTTCCTTTCAAACTGTTTACAAATATCTCAGGTTACCTCAGCGGCGTGCTGAGGATTCAAGTCTTCTGGGCTGTTACGCTGCAGTCGACACGGCGTAACATCTCAGAAGATTCGGATCTGTAATCTGATAGTAGTCACCGACGGCAGTTTGTCGCCCTATTCACAGTCACAAGTCTCCCTCCCTACACCCAGCCCAGTGAATCTTACCAGCACCCTCACACCCCATCTACGTCTAGGTTTTTCAAGTCGTCTGTTGTTCTGCTGTTCATAATACGGGACTTAAAACTCTGGCAGTAAGTTCGTAAATCCTAAGACACTTAAAACTAAATCTGCCCCTGTACAAGACACGAAGTCATATGGGGATTGGTGGTAAAGCTCCACCCTTTATTAAGCTCGGCACTAGAAAGAGCAATCAGCCTCATGCCCCGGCCGCTTTATCCCGAAGGAAAGAGGCCTCGGTAGGCACTGAATGAGGAACTGCGTGGTACGAGGATTTAAATCGAAGCGTTCTAAAGCAGAGCTGGAAAAGGCACAGGACTGTCTGACGTCTCTAACTACTCGTATCGTATTTCAGTGTGACTGTTCAGAAAGTAACAGAATTATAATAAAACATTCAGTCCGTACCGCGCAGTAAACACACTCCGTCTCTGTTGTACAAACCAGCCAGTTAATACTGTATAGGGAAATAATCGCTGTTTGTTCTGAGATCCACACAAAACACATAAATACACTGTGTGGGCAGAACGAGTTCTTGTGATCACAGTAATGAACTCTCAGATCCCGTAAATTATGGGTAATTCTTGACTGGCTGAGGCTGTTTGACCCTTGAAGATGAAGGAACCGCTGACCCTAAGAACAGGGCCACTTCTCAGAATAAAGAGAACGAAGCAGTTACACACAGCGAATGGAGTTAGGCGACTTTACTTTCCAAGAAAGATGTGATTTTTGTGAAGGCCGCGTGCTGTAGCCGTGACGACATAAATACACGTTGCAGGGAAATATCTAGAAACTTCCTGGAAGTAACAAAGAGCAGCATCAAAATGGTGGGCTGTGGGCAGGAAGAATACACGCTCTTACGTAACGTGCATTGTTTGTGGGCTACACGCGATGGCCTTGTGATCAACACAATGGGTCAAAAGTCTGGGCATCCCCACAATTTGACTTCATAATTTTGCATATCACCGAATGAAGCGGTGCCGGGTCCAAATGTCGGTTCAAGGACCTACTGTCCTGGCTAGGATCATTAGTTTATCTCACAATTGTTTACTGCCGGCTTGCTTGCCGATTAACGTAGCCCACTCAGCCTTGTATCTCAAGTCAGGCCACGACCACTTCCTTCCACACTCTTTCAATTGATTATTCACTAAACATCCGACAATTCAACGACAGGCATTTAATGACCCACTGACATCGTAATTAAAATACCAAGAAGCATCAAGGTTCATGAAGCAGCGTCCGTCTTGAGAAGCTATTAATTCCCCAATCAGGAAGAATGCCTCCGACGATTCATTACCTCGCTCTCAACAGCCTCTCAATTCCGAAATCCGTGTAACATTTATGAACATGATATCTGTTACCTTCAGGAGTCGTTGGGTCCGCGCTTAACCATTCAAGTGAGTATAACCCCTTGTCGACCTTCCGCGACAGCTCATGCAGTATATTCGCAGCTGTAGTAATGAATGTTGGCGCTGGGGTGTATAAGCAGGTGGCAAGAGAGTAGGCACTGAGCACAAACGACGAACCGTTTTCTACCTGTGCTTATTGAGGAGCTGTGAATGTACTTCCAACCGAGCAAATGTCTTTCAGAGAGTTCTATCGTTGCTACTCTATAGGGAATGCGAGCCGGACTTAACTTCTTCTCTCATATCTAAAAGAACACTTCCCCAGGTTTGCAGTCACAGAGCGTAGCCCAGGAAGGTAGGCAGTCCAGACAGCAACTAGTCCGGCAATTACTGTACCTTCCATTTGTGGAAGCCCTCTCGAATTGGACGTTGTGGGTACCGTCGGCCGTACAGTTAAAGGCGAATGGCGTGTTGAAACCAGAAGGGACCCTGCAGCGTTTCGTAGGAGATGATGAGTCACGAGGAATTCTCAAAATAGTACGAGAGAGACAGGAAAAAGGAAAATAACGATGGAAATGATGCAAAAAACAAAGTAGTAAATACGAGGTTTGGCCAAGGTCGCAAGCTACATTTGTATCTTGTCATATGAAAGCTACAAACTGTGGCCGCAGCCAACTAACACACTTCGTGTTGAAACGTCAGCTCTCTGTACTCTCTGCCAGTCTTTCAAAGTCCCACAGACCGGTTAATATGACTAAGTATTCTCGTGGCTTTCCTCACTGCCCGCACTCAAATGCTGAGACATAACCCCAAAATATGCCACTGCCATGTACTTCCAAATCCTTGCCCATTTATTATTCAGAGACTATCCTGTTACACGATGCTACATATTCTGTGCTACTTACAGCGTCGTTAATAAACAACGATAGCAGCTTTGTAACTCCATGTAATTCACCGTATTTAATGGAAGGCGAAGGTTCATTGCAGCCTGCACAACAGCCGGCCACTGGTCCGTATGCTCTGCCAGATTACTCAGGTCTATTTTGTCACAACCATTTACCCTTAAGGTCAATTTTAGTAATACCTTCCCACCTTATGCGTTGATACCGAAACGGACTTCCGTATCAGGCTTGCCGACTATACATTTTACAAATTTCATTTCTCACCCGAAATTAATAAGATCTGTTCTTGAGCCTTAAAATTCCGCCCATCGACGAGTTACTTCAAAGGAAAACAGTTCTGACATGACGAGGCGAAAGTCCAAAGGGTAAAACATCTAAGACAATAAATATGTCTCCAGTATTTGGTGTATTCTTCGCGCAAATATTGTGATCATTGTTCTGGTGATTAAATGGAAAAGGAGAGGGTCTGTCTGTCTGTTATTCTTGGTTCCTGCTGGATATCTACGATTGAGATGACCAAATTAAAATTATTCTAAAGCAAACTCAGATGTTAATTGTTGATCAGCCCAGGTAGAACCATCTTTCTCAAATTGCCAACACACAGCCGAAAGCACTGCCAAAATAAGTGCGTGCAAATTACGAAGACAAACACATCTGGCGAAGGTAATCACGGAAATGAAGAATCATGTCAACGAATTCACATTAATAACACAATAAATATAATTCATAATGAGCCATGCTGCGCAATATTGTGTAAAAATGGAGTCTGTCTGAGAAGAGAAGCGTGGGTTATGGAACCAAGTGGAAATCACACACGTACACTCATGACGGCGCTTTTCCAGCTTCTTCTCCTCTCGTACCAATATGAATTTGAAAATATTTATAACAGACAATGTCTACTTGGAGGATCGCAGTCTTCTGGGAGGTTTCCCTGCTTAGCGGATCTTCAAACCCGCCAACAAGCGAAACGACAACCTCAAATTTTGCAATTTGTACTTTTCCAATTTAATGTATTGTTCAGTTCACAGCACTTCAACGTACTGCTGAAATTGCAATATGACATAAGTAATAGATCATTAAATAAACGTAAAACATAAAGCGTATCGATACTTTGCGATCAGTTTATTGTCTGGCTACTAGTTTCGACCTCGAATATCGGTCATCATCAGGCCGATTGTGCACGAACAGGAATATAAACAAAAATTGTATCGTGCGGTAGGACATCGCATCTTACTGCGTTAAAATACGTAGAAAAAGTACATACAGTGTATAAATGTAAAGTAAATTATTGTTCTTTTGCAGTCGGCCTGATGATGACCGGTATGCGAAACATTAAACTGATCGCCAGCAGCGAGCTGTGAATGACAGGAAGTAACGATACGCACTGCATATGTTACACCAACAGTGACGGTCCGTACAAAGAAAACCCAACACATGTTCATGCGTCTTCCATGTTAGGCACTGACGCCAGCTTGTTTTAATTACATCAGTGGCAAGGCCGAAACTGTATTCCGTCCTTGCTGACGTCACACCAGAATTCCGAATGAGTCTTCCCTAGCAAATGGTCTAACCAGCGGTCTGTCATTTCAGTGCGAAACGGCTCAATTTTCACCTCTCCTTTCCTAATTTAAAACGTATCCATTCCGAGTTGCATTAACTCAAAAAAATTACAATGCGCTAAATTCCGAGTTAAAACAGTTCAGACTACACTTGCATTCCAGCTGCGAAATGTACGACTAACAAAATTCAAAGACGCTAGCGAACTGCTGCGCATTTATCGGCGCTTAACTGCAGCAATGCAAGCGCAAAAACTGACTGATGTCAACAAATCAGCATGACATAAACAACCTCGCGCATGCACGCACACACACACACACACACACACACCGATATACGACAACTACAGTGCAAGTACCATCTGATATGGTACGGTTATAGGCAGCTTCAGGAGAGCTACAGGCTGTGTGCTGATGGCACGTACAGTAGCGGGGGTTCGGTTCGTAGAGGTGGACTTTCCTGATAATGGTGGTGGTGGACGCCACCGAAACATGTTGGAATGGTTTTATTATGTGAAACGATGGAATGCAGTTTTTTTTAAAATCGTTACATGGAACAATTCTTAGACAAACAACTTGATAGATATGCACCATTGTGTGTGGTCATGTGCGAACAGCGAAACAGTATATATATATTTAATACATGTTTTTCTTCACATTTCAACACATTTACAACATTTTAATGCAATTACATTTCTAAAGCTTAAATTTTGGAAGATATATATATATATATAATTCCTGCATTTCTTCGCGCACTACCAGGCATACAATGAGGGACGGGCTTGGAAAGCGATAGATGACAGACTTCTAAAACCACGCTACCTGAGTAGAGAAGATCATAATCGGAAAATTAAGACTAGGAAACAAAGAACATAAGTTGGTAAATATTCCTTTGTAAATAGGAACATAAAAAGCTGGAACCAATTACCTGCAAGCTTGCTAGCGTCTTTCCCCTGTAAACTAAACGCTTTTAGAAAGAGGGTTAAGTATGTAGTTACAAGCAAGGATTTGAAGTGAGGGTTGAGTGTAAATAAGTGAAGTTATGTGGAGTGATTTACGTTGAAATTCTTGGGGGCAAAAGTGCAATAAACATTGGGGTGACCTTATACTGAGGTTATTTGATTGTATTGTGACTATTTTATATGGTGTGTATCTTGTATTGTGGTTGTTTTAACTTGTTTTGTAATGTGTGGTGTGTGTGTGTGTGTGTGTGTATGTACGTATGTATGTATGTATATATGTATGTATGAATATATGTATTATGTATGCATGTATGTATGATTGTATGCATGTATGTATGTACGTACTACGTATGTATGTATGTACGTATGTACAGGGTGGGGCATAAAGATCTCCAACTTTTTGAAGGAGCACTGTGCGGGCTGTAGTGGTGGTAGAGAGGTGGGAGTAGTGTCATGCGGTTGGTTAGCCTCTACCGTTGTCAGTATCCAATATGGGTTCGACCGGTGAACATCGGGGTTTTGTTGTTGTTCCCTGGGCATTTGATCTCTTTAAGGGGAGACGTGGAGTGGCCGGCACGGTCACCAGATTTAGGCCCGTGTGACGTTTTCCTTTGGGGATACCTAAAGGAAAAGGTTTTCAAACATCGTCCTCGATCTCTTGAAGATTTGAAGAAAAGGATCCAACAGGAAATCGACTCCATTCCGCCTGAGCTAACCCGGAGAGTGACGAAGAACTTCCGGGAACGTCTTCAGCAATGTGTTGCCAACGACGGCTGCCAAATGTCGTATCTGATTTTCAAAACCCATTAAAAACCTATATTTAATGTACTTTTCAGAAATATATTCCATTTTTTTCCAGATGGCTTATTTCATATTTTATACCTCTTCGAAAAGTCGGAGATCTTTATGCCCCACCTGTATGTACGTATGTAT
>Ga0123354_10003162_pt1 | contig 22523 bp, 9 predicted proteins | sample TergutLab28metaG_2_FD_97872 | JGI IMG/M metagenome (GOLD analysis project Ga0123354, IMG submission 97872) | Labiotermes labralis P4 segment gut microbial communities from Petit-Saut dam, French Guiana - Lab288 P4 | ecosystem: Host-associated > Arthropoda: Insects > Digestive system > Gut ... | reverse complement strand
TTAGTTTTATCAGCACTTACTTCCAGTCCAATCTCCCTAGTAGCAGCTGCTAAAGCTTCTGCATTTTCCTTTAGAGTATGTATGCTTCCTGCCAGTATATTAATATCGTCGGCATAAGCCACCAGCTGATGTGTACCATTTAGTTTCAAGCCATCCCTGTTTACCTGAACCCTCCTAAGGGCGTATTCTAAAGCAAAGTTAAAAAGCATTGGTGTTAGAGCGTCTCCTTATTTCAAACCATTCCTAATAGGGAACCTGTCAGATACATTCTTGCCTACCCGGACTCTGCTATATGTTTCAGTCAGACTCATCTTTACTAACCTTACAAGTTTCCTAGGGATACCAAACCCAATGAGAATCTTATATAAGACCTGCCTCCTAACTGAATCATAAGCCTTCTTGAAGTCTATAAAGAGCTGATGAACTTCTTCATTGTATTCCCATTTTTTCTCAAGTATTTGACGAATGCAGAATATATGATCAAATGTCGACCTGTTGCGTCGAAAGCCACATTGATGATCCCCGATAATTTCCTTCGCATATGGAATTAACCTTGAGAGCAGGATGTTGGATAGAATTTTGTAAGTGGTTGGCAAATGTGATATGCCGAATGGCGGATGGATTGACGAGCGTTTGTGAATCAGCTGCCTTTCAACATAAAATATCAAATGTAAATCTACCGCCCAAGTGTAGTTCTTGTCTTAAATATAAAAGAGAGTGGGAAGAAGTAGTGGAAGAACTAGAAACTGCAAAGAAGATAATTCATCTGTTACAGGAAGACCTAAATACCTACAAGGATGTTATGCCGCCAAACATACTTGATGTGAGTAGCTCCATACACTTGAATAGCAAGTCATCGGTAAACTGGGAAACAGATACAGGTACGTCAAGAAAATCTACTAGAGAAAGACACAAACATCAGCATACACCAGTAATTCCGATTTCAAACCGATATGATGTTCTACATAACCTGCAAAATGACGTAGAATCACTTAACACCCGATCGAATCACCAAACCAAACAGTTTGCACCTTTGAAACATAAGAAAACTATAAGCTCCCCAAACAGAAGGAAGAAGAAAATTCTACTAATTGGTGATAGTCATATACTGGGTTGTGCCAGTGAACTTAAAAAATACTTAGGTCTGGACTATGAAATTTCAGGAACAATAATGCCAGGGTCTAGATTACAAAATGTTACAAATCTAACAAGGAACGAAATATCCGGGCTCTCACAGAGTGATGCATTAATAATTTGGGCAGGCTGTAATGACATTAACAGAAACGAATCAATGAAAAGTCTCAAATACCTGAATGATTTTGTAAATCAAACCAAGAATACTAATATAAGGATACTAACAGCTCTACACAGACACGATCTACCGATTACTTCGTGTATTAATAATGAAGTACAGAATTTTAATAGGAAACTTCGTAAATTCAATAAAAATAAGGATAATGTGGGAATACTGGAAAAAGAAGCCAAGAGAGAGAATTTTACTCAACATGGTCTACACTTGAACAATTCCGGTAAGGATAAAATAGCGAGGTTGATGGCTCAAAACTTAACTCAACTGTTCGAAGTAACAAAGAAACTTCCCATCATCTCAAAATGGAGAACCACCCCCAGTGACCCGGACCCTATAAACAGTGCAAACTATGCTAAAACGACAGTCAATGAGCTTATTGTCATCAAGGAAGGGCAGGAAGATCTATTGGACCATATTAATCAAGGAACCAGGACATCAAATAGGTTGAAGAGGAAACCAAACACTAGAAGTGATGATTTTTTATGGACATAAAGCCGGAAAAGGCTCTCAATAATAATTTAACTGCTAGGGACGTAAAGTACGAAGGATAAAATATTAACAGAGACTCCAAAAACTTTAAAAATGCTGCTTTCACAGCAACCTATGTTAATAATAATTGCAATAAGATTCATGTAATTAAGGACCCCAAAATAGTGAAACAAGATATTGAAACTTCATACAGGAACCTTGATCACCCTAGTAAAACCAGTGTTCCTAGCAAGAATAGAAAAGTGCTTTAACTATATTTCATCAAAATATTAGGGGATTACATAATAAAATAGAAGAACTATTAAATTGTTGGTCTACTGAATTTCCACACTTACTCTGTTTCACTGAACACCATCTACGTGATTATGAAATAATGAATACATATATTGAGGGTTATATCCTTGGGACTAAATATTGCAGGAAGAATTGGAAACATGGTGGAGTAACCAAATTTGTGAATGAAATGCTAACGTTTTCAAATATCGATTTAGCTCAATTTTGCAATGATCATGACTTAGAAGTATGTGCTGTAAAACTGCAGATTTCCTCTTCCAAAATTATTGTGTTATGTGTTTATAGAACTCCATCTGGAAATGTTGAATACTTTTTAAACTCTTTAGAACAAATTCTCAATCAACTATATACTAATTCCACAAATATAATTATTTGTGGTGACATAAATATTAATTATCTTAACAACACCAATAATAAATGACAATTAGATGCCCTTTTGGCATCATATGGCTTGTATAGCATAGTGAAATTGACATACATGTTGCTTGAAATGGTTGCCACAATACAAAGTTGAAGTTACACAGAATGCAGAAACTGCCCCATAAGAATTTCATCACACAACGATGAGACAGAGATGAAGTAGGCCAGACTGGGAATATTGGCATATATACAGTGGACCTAATCTTGCACTTTGCACAAAGGACATGCATCACTGAAGGATATGATAAGTCTTGCACCTAATGTGATTTGTGACACAGCACAAAAACACTGGATTTCTTACAGTGGTTTTGTTAAACTTTATGGAAGGTACACCTTCTTTACTGTCTCACTGTACTAGCACATATTATTCTTTAATTCAGAAATAATATCAAGTAACTGCCATGCAAATTGCATCTCTGTGATGTCATAATATGATTAGATAGCCAAATTTCTTTTGTGTTCGTGGCTATGCCTTGTTCCTTGCAATTATCATGTAAATGGCACGACTTTGGAAAAATGCACTGGACGTAAAATATGTGTGTTGATTCCTTTACAGATTCTTGTTTAATGTTTATTCAACCAAAGAAAACTCAATTATATTTAATCATAGACTTATATAAGCCTTCATGTAAAGTGTCCTTTTTTTGTCAGATTTTAACCAAAACTGAATACAGGAAATAGATCTCAGCAGAAATCCCAATATAAAGTTTCACAACAAGCCATTCAGTAGGAGCCATTTTGTTCCCTGTAGACATACATGCAGACTGATGGAGACATGATGAATCAAGGAGTAACTTTAACAGATGTTTCAGCCAAGGTGTTTATAAGGAATGCATAATGCATTTGCCCCCCATAACCTACTGCAATATTCCATAAACCCCTACACTACAGTGTTGTTTCTGAAGGAACTCTCTGCAGAACTGTAACCACTCATCTTCTCATTTAAATATTATTTGGAGAACAGTTAGGCTTCATTTGTTCATTTATTCTCTCGTTCATTCACACTTTCTTTCTTTCTTCCTTCCTTTCTTTCTTTGTTTCTTTCTTCCTTTCTACCTTTCTTTCTTCCTTTCTTTCTTTCTTTCATTTGTTCATTTGTTTGTTCATTCCTTTCATTCATCCTTACAGAATACACTTTCAAACTTCTTAGTTTTTTTGTAACATAAATGTAGTGCATCATCCAAAATGTGTATTTTAAACGCCTTAAAATGCAGATGATTTTGTATTCCATGTTACATAATCTGTCTGTTCTTATTCCTGCACTATGGAACAATGCTGACACAATTACTGTATGCTAAAATCCTGTGTTTTCAATACCCAGAAATTGTGTCTACCTCCAGATGCAGAATGACAAGAATGTGTTCATGTGTGATGTTTATCTGAAATAACAGCAGTGAGTAAAACAAATAAATGGAATGAAGATGAAATAAGTATCCATGGTCAGTATAGGCAACTTTATGCTCAGTAATAACATTACAGTTTGTATTTGAAAATAGAATTATTGGTCATTATGTAATCCCTAAAGAGACACTAAACAGAAGTTTACACAAAGCAATCAAGAACACACTGTCATCGACAACAACAAAATACATAACATTTATAGCACATCATCTCTGTACAGTTAATCAAAATCCTAACCATTGAAAACATACAATTTAAAATTCCACATGGAATGTAATATTGTTTAGCACAGCCTGATTCATTTTCAACATCTGAATTGACATCATTGTTACCCTGGTGACTCTCCATGCTGGATTTACATATGTACGTAAATGACTAAGAGGGTTACCAGTTTCTGCCTGAATGAGATTTATGTAAAAATCAAATATATTCCACATCACATTTGATAAGAGGACTGTAATTAAGAGACTATACAGGATACTGTTTACTACATTGTTGACATACTTGGTCACTGATTAATTCTGTGTTTTAAATATGTATGTTGGTGGACAACTCATTATAACAGAACAAAAAGATATAAATAAAAGAGACACAAAAAAAAAACATGAACGAGGATGTGCTTTGATGATATACATGAAATGTTATACATAATTATTTATTATATTTGTGAAATTATTTGTAACATTTTATGGCAGCAACTACAGTAAATTTACAAAAATATGAATGCCAGCAGGTAGAATACATACTCTCCCTTTGAAAAAAATTATGACCAAATTCAGTTCATAGACATGTAAATTCCTTCTTCAAAAGAACATATTTCATTGCTTTAATCAGGGAATTATTATGTTCCATGTGAAATTTAACACTGGTATATTACATTATTTGGAGTATTGCCAGCAATACTTCTGCAATGGATAAAATTATTAAAGCTTATGAGGCAACATAGTTGGTCTACACACAAGAGCATTTTTGCTTCATATTAACATTTTATGAAGAAAAAATGTACTGAGACATTATCTCAAGAAACCACTCATTAAATTAGTACATGTCAGTGCTATTGTGGAGCAAAATTTGTAAAATTAAGAACCATTTAATCTGCGTGTCTTTTTTAAAAAAGATCCACCACATATTTACCTCTCTTCTAACAATACCGCACCTTATGTTTATATTTGTGTTATGATGACATACATTAATCAGAAGCAGCACAAAATTTAATCTGTCTCATTTACGGTATGTATTTTCACATTTGACCTACAAAACTGATTGTGATAGGCCTATTCAAAACCAAACCCATTATTCCCTGTTGACTGCTTGGACAACATAGTGATAAATGGAACATGTACAATAATGGTATTTTATTTGAAAAACTTTTAGAAGTCTTTTCATATGGCTACATGTTACAGTCATCACAGACCATTATTAAGTCTGACACTGAAGGAAATAAAGAATAATAATAATAATAATAAAGAGTGTCTCTTTGATGATGTCCGTAAGCATGGAAGGGATTGTGGGACTTGCTGGTGGATGCAGGCTTTCTGTGTGGTAAATCTGTCACGCTCACAGACATGATGAAAGGGGTAAAGGTAAAGGTAAGAGGTAAAGTTCGCCCTATAACAGGCCACGAAGGCCCAGAGGGGGAGTAGATGTATACTTCTACTCTTTATTTAACCTCGGCGCTAGATGGGGGTGGGTGGAGAACGCCATGCCCTGGTCACTTTACTCCCAGGAAAAACCCTGTACCCATTGTATAGGAGGTTGGGTATGCCTCTGGGCCGGTCTGAATGGGTGCAGAAAATCTCACCCACACCGGCACTCGATCACCGGACCATCCGGCCCGTAGCGAGTCGCTACACCAACTGAGCTATCCTGACCCACATGATGAAAGGGCCAGATTATAATTTTTTAAAGAAACAGGAATGCTGGTATTCCTAATCCTTCAGGCATATAATTCTCCATTCTGATTTTCATTCAAACTGTAGCACAAAATGTAGAAAGTTAGTGTGAAGCAGTCTAAATACAACTATATTTGATATCTCTAGCTAGCGATGGTAGGTAGCTATCGGCAGCTACATGTTTCGGCCATCATCAGGTTGTTCATACTAAAGTAGATAAACTAATACAATATGCAAATTCAATCAGCTTGATGTTGAGATCTTGAACACCTTAACATTCGTTAATCTCACAGATTTTTGGTTATGGCTAGTAATAATGCTATGAGTATTTTTTGGAGGTGTGGATTTCAGGGTCAGGCAAGCTAGTTGACTTGCAGTAGACTGGTGTGTTGTTGTGTGTTGGTTGGCTTCTTGACAGGCCTAATCTAGTGGCAGGTGGGTGTGTGCTCCAAGGCAAGGAGGATCATGTCCCATGCTTGGGAGGTAGATTCTTTAGTTGGTGTGGAGGTTGGTGTCCCGTAGCTCATGATGTGTGGAGTATGTTGCGGCTTTTGCGCACTGTTTGCTGTAGGTAACCAGTGAGTTGCTCCAAACAGGTTATAGAAAACTGCACTTGTATAGTAGAATGTAGGTGATTGGCGTAACTTTCTTGGGGATTCTTAATCCAGCCTTAATGCAGTGTCACTGTTTCACAGACACACCATCAATATGATGAAACACTGTTATACAATACAACGTACAATGTGCCTCTCACACGATGGATAATAACAGCCTCGAAAAAGTTACGCCGATCAACTACATTCTACTACACAAGTGCAATTTTTTACAATCTGTTTCGAGCAACTCACTGGTTACCTACAGCAACCAGTGTGCAAAAGCCACAAAATACTCCAAACACCAATCTCCTTGCCAGCTAAAGAATCTACCTCCCATGCAAGGGACATGATTCTTCTGCCTCGGAGCACACACCCACCTGCCACTAGATTAGGCCTGTCAAGAAGCCAACCAACACACAACAACACACCAGTCTACTGCAAGTCAACTAGCTCACCTGACCCTGAACTCCATGCCTCCAAAAAATGCTCCTAGTATTATTACTAGCCATAACCAAAAATCTGTGAGATTAATGAATGTTAAGGTGTTCCAAGATCTTGACATCAAGCTGATTGAATTTGCATATTGTATTAGTTTATCTACTTTAGTATGAACAACTTGATGATGGCCACCATGATGGCCGAAACATGTAGTTGCCAATAGCTACCTACCATCGCTAGCTATAGATACCAAATACAGTTGTGTTTAGACTGCTTCACACTAACTTTGTGCATTGTGATTTAATACACAACAGGGATGTCGCACCCCAAAACTGAAGCACAAAATATTTCCCTCTTTATCCCAAAATGTGGGAATCATCTGCAGCATGTTTTGAGGATAATGAGTTCACAGTTTACAGTATAACGGTCATATCAGGAGTTCACAATTTACAGTATATCGGTCATATCAGGAGTTCACAATTTGCAGTATATCGGTCATGTCAGGAGTTCACAATTTACAGTATATTGGTCATATCAGACGTTCACAATTTATTTACAGTATATCAGTCATATCAGGAGTTCACAATTTATCACTAACATCTCATAATTAGGAACCATAAGGTTTGGTGGTAATAATGCTGGATTTTGATGTTTGTTTGGACATCAATACAAGAGCAAATAAAAAAAATTTGAATTAAATCATAAAGTGTGGATGAATTTCATGTTATTAAATGATTTTTACGTTATGTATTTTTATAACATGTTAATTCTGACCTCAACTAATCTGGGAAATTAAATTTGTAATCTATAGAGTAGAGTACAACAAATGGTAATACAGGGCATGATTAATAGACTAGGTGAAGTTGAAAGATGTTACAGAAGACCAATTAATGTGGATAAAACTAAGGTAATGACAATTTCATGACTACCATCCTCAGTACCAATTATGATAGATTAAAAAATGGGAAAATGTGGAATATTTCAATTATCTGGGTAACCTGATGGCAAGCAGTAAGATGTAAACAAAGTTAAATCTGCATTTACCATCACAAAAGCAGCTTTCAACAAGAAGATTCCTTTCACCAACTAAATGAACTTAAATTTAATGAAGAAACTAATGAAATGCTACATTTGGAGCATGGCTTGCCATGGTGCTGAAACCGGGACACTTCTGAAAATAGATCAAAAAATGAGTGGAAAATTTTGAAATTTGACAAAGGAGAAGGATGGAGAACATCATTTGGACCAATAATGTGGAATATAAAGGGAGTACTACATACAGTCATGCAAGAAAGAAACATCCTACACCGTGTGAAATAAAGGAAGGCTAAATGGTTTGGTCACATCTCACATAGGAACCGCATTTTAAACTACATTATTGAAGAAGAGACAGAAGGAAAGAGAAAGCGAGGAAGAAGAAGTAAGCAGATACTGGATGACCTTGCAGACAAAATAAGATAATGAGCTTTGAAGGAAGTGCTATGGAGAAGTCACTTTCAAAGAGGCTATGGACTTGTCAAAAGGTAGACTACACAATGAATGAAAGTACAGCAATGCTCAAAGAATACACAAAGATTTGAAACTCTCATGCCAGGATTAGGTACCTACTTACCAGCCTACCAAATTGAATGGTTGTCATATCCTAGAAGATTGTGACAGTAGTGTGCCCGAAAGTTGAAGATACAAGTCTCCTGGGATGTGACATAGTGTTCTTGGATGAGCAGTTCCTGGTGTTTTGAATTACTGTAGTGTTATCATCTTCAGGTGTCAAGCATGCTAAGAAGAAATTCTTTAGTATCAAACAGTCAAAAATCATTCTTCTTTGACTGCTTAAAACTGAAGATAATGGAAATACAGTCCTTCAAAATTTCAGGGGCTGCCAGGTAACAATGCATCACATCCCGAAAGAGTTGTATGTCCATCAGTTCTGAAGTCAGAACCTTAAATCATGCTTAAAACCTGTATTAAATCAACACTACAGACAAGAATGTGTAACTTTCAGATAATATTGCATCTTATCTAATGCCTTCAAAATAACCTTAAAAAATGAGTGGTCCCTAAGATCCAAGTCAGTGATCAAACTGATTTCTAAAGACAATTTGACTTGTCTTTGTATCATTTGTTTCACAGTACACTAATGAGATACACTGGCAAGATACACACATTGGACAATGTCATCACTATACACTAAAACCAGTATCCAGGCAAATATGTATGAAATAAGTAACTACGTTTTCATACCCATGTAGTTCTGAAAGTGCATCCTTTTTTTTTGTGGTGTATCACATAGCAAAATAGTTTGAATCAATAATTACTGAACTCAAATAATAAATAACAGAAAAAAAGATCAGAATATGGAAAGATTAAATAACTCATGACTTGGCACTATAGGGTCTAAGAGTCATTGGACCATTAATTTAAAATTAATCTTCCTTATATAGAAGATTAATTTCCTGGTGGTAAAGCAGCCGGAGCATGGCACTGACTACACATCCCTGTCTAGCACTGAGGTTGAGTATGGGTAGAGCTATACCTCTTCCTCTCCTCACTGTCTGTTAGGCATGTTATGGGACAGTCTGTAGCCTAAAAGGTTACTTAATCCGTTTACATTAATGGCTTATTCTCTATGGTATATTACAAAAGCTTGTAACAAGTCCTTTGTATCTCGTATAATAATCTTAATCATTTAAATTACAAGGAGATTAAAATATTATTTTAAAGGCAGTAAAGCCCAAATCATTTTCCACAACCACAAATAAATTTGTTTTAAAAAGTACTTAAATACATATTTGAAAATAACATAACATAAAACATTTAGAATGGAGAGTCTTTTATGAAACCCTGAAAGGTTCAGGCATAAATTATGCATGGAGTTCTAACAGTATTTGTCACACGCAAGAAGTAATCTTGCAAATTAGTTATACAATGAGGAAGGTTTGATCACTAAACACTATTATGTAAGTAGTATTTAAATTGAGTTTCAGTAAATTCAGACATATACAAGGGCTCATTCTATTACACCAAAACAAAAGACACCAAATCTTTCACCATAAATTGAAACGTCTCACTGAGGAGATGGAAAGATGGAGGACATCACTGAGGAGATGGAAAGATGGAGGACATCCAAAACTTAAGTACTATTTTGTATGAAAATTTTTATAGGTCACAGATAAATTTGCCTTATCTTTTCCATTCCAGTGTTTCAATGCTCTTTAAACCTACTTTTCCATTACTAAGTGCTCAGAGTAGAATGATAGACCACCCAAATTCTCTCCCAAGATCCTAAAAGATATTATACGACTTCTAAACTGCCAAAACCCATTCTAAAATTATTTTTCCTGCAATCGAGCATTGCTGCAATAAGTTCAAACAAACAAAGCAGCAGCGACAAACAAGGAAAGCAGCGCAAGCTGACATAAAAAAAATTACACACCTCTCTTTTATACAAAAATAATGTTTGCACATAAGATACATGAGGTTATGATGGCAGTAAACGTTAAGATTACACTCTTTTGTGGCATTGTTTTGTATACTTTTGTAGACAGTTACCAAAGTTTTGAAGGAACTATCAGCCTCCATCTTCTCTACCCATAAACAACCATTTTATTTCCTGTTCTGTACAACCATCAAAATGGTATTGAGGCTGTACAATGGTAATTCATCAAGACAGTTGACAAACACATAAGAACAGAGGGGCCCACAATAATTCTCAAATAAAATAAAAACATTTCATCCATATTGTAAAACTCCTTAACAAAGAGATTGAAATTTGGAAGACAGAAATAAAATATGATTTTGTACAGGTTCTTTAAGGGCTCTTAATCTGATTACCTTTCTTATGGAGACTTTATATTTGCATATCAAAAATGTCTATTTTCAAAGGTAAAACAATGTAAGTATGCCATAAATTCTGAGGAATCTATCAGAATAAGGTCTACTGACAAAGAAACAAACAAATGATCATTGTCACGCATTTAGTTATGGGGCCCTGAGTTCTGTGTCTTTTATTGTCCCACCCTACTTACAACTTCAGCAGAAATGAAAACAGCAGTTCTGTATACAAGGGAAACACACCAGAAATATGACACAAACTGAAACACTGAACAATAAACCTTTGTATCCAAAATGTCTAACCCGAAACGTACCATAGCAAACAAAACGTACAGAAATTACATCCACAGTCATGCATTTACAGCTTTAAAAAGAACCGTATCAAGCAAATATGGATCCTCCTTTGTGATATGGCTACAGTCCTGAGTGTTTAATATCTTGTATGTTTTTATTTTTCTGTCATTGGTGATACATGAATCTCCCATCCATCCCATCATTTTTCACAGCACATCCTGATACTATAGGTAATGTACATGTTCATTTTTAAATATTCTCCACTCATCTACTACATCCTCTCCCTTGGAGCCAAAAGAATTGCTATGCATTTCATTTGTGGGGCCTAGGATAGCATAATCGGTATAGTGACTCAGCTGGACGGTTAGGAGTTGGAACCCCAGTGGTAGCAAGAGATTTTCTCTTCACCACACCTACCCCGACCAGCCCTGTATTCAAACATGCCTCCTGTACAATGGGTACCGGGTCTCTTTCCAAGAAGTACAGTGGCCATGCCATGCCAATGAACACACACCTCCATCCAGTATTGTACTTCCACTACCACTTCTGTGCCTTCAAGCCTTCTTATGGGGCGACCTTTATCTTTAGTCTTGCTCTCAAACACTGTTGGTCTAGGTTCTTATTCTAACCTTGTGACATACACAAATATACATTATGTGTATTGGTGACAGTCACAAGACCCCTACTTCCTTCCAATAGAACGGGAAAAGTGTGTGGATGCAAGCAGATGTCATATAAACAATTCCAGTTTGTTCTTGAGGGTTGTTTGACCATACATCTTCCTTGTGAAATAATGTGGAATGCCAACTTGATGCAACAAGGTAATTTTATTAATGTATTCTTAGCTCAACATGTTTCGAGTACATATGCCCATCATCAGGAGCATTGGATGTTGAGTTGCAGCATATGGTTTTCTGCACCAAGTTTTTGGATGGGTGGTGGTCTTGAGAGCCGCTACATAGGTCGTGTTTACAGTGTGGATGGTGCCGTTGTATGGCACCATCCGCACCGTAAACATGACCCATGCAGCGGTCCTCAAGACCGCCACCCATCCAAAAGCTCGGTGCAGAAAACCATATGCTGCAGCTCAACATCCAATGCTCCTGATGATGGGCGTATGTACTCGAAACATGTTGAGCTAAGAATACATTAATAAAATTACCTTGTTGCATCAAGGTGGCATTCCACATTATTTCACATTATTACAAAAATATTCTCCAGTGTTGTACACATCAAGAATATAGATCCCACCAACAATACATGCAGGAATGAATTCCCAAGCCTGCAATTCAGATCTGCCTCTATCACATATGTTGGTCATTCCCCACGTTTTTCAAAACAGTCATTTCCACCATTGATTGTGTATGATTGTAGTATTACTCGGAATGTAGTACTCATCTCTATCATTGGTGCATGGTATACATCATTGATCACATTTATGTTAAGATATTACCTAACACTGAAGGTTAAGAACAATGAGCAGTTTAGTATACGAGACACACATATAGTGGATATTTCAAACTGGGTGTTACTATTTGTTACCAGCAATACATCTAGAATTAATACAGGGCTTCAATAGAATTAAATGCCTTAATAAATAATATATGTAACAGAAGCAGAGAGAAGGCTGTGTTTTAAAAATAAAAAAAAACTTGACAAACCATTTAATTTAATTTCACTGATATATTATTGCAATTAGAACGTTCTGGAAACAGTTACTTTGAAAACTGCCTTCTTTCCCTGGGAATAAATGTAGATTTCATTTACTGGCTGTGACATATTTTATGAATGCTTGCACAAGTTCATACCAAAATACAAGAGTTACTGTGCAGGCGATGTTTTCCACCACTGGCACCACTGTCTCCACCACCTAACCTTGCACAACACTGCGGTTGCTGCTGTCCATGGTAACTGTGATTGTGACGATGGTGATGGTGATGATGGTGGCTGTGATCCTGTTGTTGTTGTTGTTGTTGTTGTTGTTGCTGCTGCTGTTGCTGTTGTTTTTGTTTTTGTTTTTGTTTTTGTTTCTGTTGCTCTTGTTCCTTGTCAAATATGGCTACCTGTTCTGCTCGCACACACAGAATTCCATCTGACTGTGATGTAGATGGTGCCCCCAGTGGTATGCTTGTTCCTGGCACATCACCATCATCATCATCATCATCATCAATGCCCTCAGCCACATTGCTAAGCACTGGATTTATTTCACTCTCTGTCAGACTGCCCCACTGACTTGCAAGAGGCACTGCCACTTCTGCTGTGACACCACTGGTTATGACATGAGCAGGAGGAAGAGCAGGATCAGGTATTAAGGTGGGGAGAACTGCAGGAGTGGGGCCATGCATGGGGAGTAGCGGTAATGTTAACAGTTCATTAGAATCACTAAGTGAAGATGGAGATGTGCGTAAAGGGGCTCCTGTTCTTGAAGTAGTGCCTGTAATACTACTTGTTGACCTTATCTTGGAAGGTGATGTGAACGTCCTAGAGCGAGGTGCTTTGAGAGGGACCTGGTCTTTGATTTCATGATCAAATGAGCCAGAATAGCCACATGTCATGAACACAGCACCCATAGAGTTCGAACGTGACTCTGCAGAAAGAAAGGTGGTGAGTTTGTAATATAAATAATAGTCACTCTTTAAAGAATGCAAATCATTTTAAATAATGTTCTAAAATCCAGTTCCTACCTCACAGAAAAACTTCCATTCCAATTTTAAAGTCCAGTTGGTACATGCTGTATATGAAATAATTTCTTCTTTATTCTCAAAATCGTAGATAATCCATAAATTCATTGTACTGACAAAACGTAGTGTTACTTAATGATAAAGCAACATGGCTGGCGCGTGAATCACATTGGTAGCACATCAAGCAGAAGAAAAAACCAACAAGGACAACGACAATAACAACAATGACCAAGCATCAAATAACATCGCAGCACATGAGTATGGAACAACGTGCATACAACAGCAAAAGGTAGAGTAGTGTAAATACACATATGTGCAATAACATGTGCAATAAAGTAGTGTAAGAGTTGTAATAAATAGAGCATACAGACACTAAGCACCAAATTCACGCTACATAAGAACATGATAACGTGACAACCACAACATTTGTAAGACACAGACAAAGATACAAACAGAAGTTTTGAAACATGTAAGACATAAAGATAGATAATAGTGTGTTAAAGGCTGTTGGATTCCATTATATGGTACATAATTATCACTGTGCTTTTAAGAGTTAAATTAAGGGTGTTACCACCAATTCATATAAATTTAGAGGTAAATGTGTATTAAAGAAGCATCACTTTCCTATCACCCTTTAAAGTTGTAGATCATGTTTCAGTCACTAACGAGGCATTGTAAAGTCAATCGCAGATTCTTTGATCTTAAACATAAGCACACAGACATTTCAGATTATTAGAGCACATTATGCTGGGCACCTCAACTGTTTCTGCTCTTTTGTGCAACCCTTTGCCTAAGCAGTCAGCAGCCTGGAACTTTGGACACCATGCATTATCTTGCTGACAAAGATGTCAATGACGTCACCTGGTTTCAAGGAATGATGGTCCAGGTGCCTACATCTCAATACTACTGGTGCCTCACAATGACAAACAATATGTGAAGCTGTTTCGGATGCCTGTTTGCATCTATTGCACCTGGGACTGACTACCAGCACCAGTTCCAATAGATGACCTTTTAAATGATAGTTTACCATTAGCAGCCCTGTCATTATACCTAGTTCATTTCCGCTCAAGCTCAGTTATTCCCCAGCTCTATTAGCAGGAGGTATTTTAGGAAAGTCCTTAGATTGCCTTTGTCCATGAATTGATTGCTAATATTTCTTATGTTTCCTGCTCGTCCAACCCCTGATCACTCCTGTGCCAACCTTTTCTATCAGATTATTAACTTTTAAATTGTTGTTTCTTTGTGACACAAATATCACAAGTGTAACTTTGTCTAATTGCTATTGTCACATAATTTCTACAAGATGTTTGCCGACTAATAGAATTACAATGAATTATTAAGCATTAGGAAAATACAACACGTGAACTCAAAAATGTAACATGTAAATTGTAGGAAGATTAAAAAAAAACTATTAAAATTAGTATCTTCTGTAAATGTCAGCACATCACAATACGTTTTGTGCCTGCTATGTCCCTACAGAAGCAGCTGATTCTATAATATGACAAAGAATCTACTGTCCTACACTTGATTCCAAAAACCAAATTCCAGCAGTACTTCCAGCAATTGCATAAATGCTGGACATGTTGCGTAAACTCTGAAGTGAACTAGTTGGAAAGGGATACAAATGACTAGTAACAGAGGTGTATGTGTGTTTTTATTGAATCAAGTGTGAAAATTTTGGACCACACCCTTCAATTTGAAGCAGTGTGCTAGATGACATCATACACAGCAGTCATCAAAATGACTTACCAACTTTAAAAGGACATTAAGAAATTATTAAAAGTGCAATGTCATATCGCATGTGTACTACTTAAAAAGGTTACATAAAAGAGGAAATGAATTAAATCAAAATTTGTTTCTGTCCAAACTGAGGAACCCACTGAGATGTAGCATGCATATCACAAGTGGTCACAGTACCCTGCTCTTTGTTACTGACAGACATTATTGTCAAGTACTTCATTCAGCACAGTAAAGAAAATGTCACATTGCCGTGTGTTCACAATTTTAAGGTTGTGCAGCAGTGCAGTTGAGAATTCCATTCTTCAGGGACATGAGGCCACAATGAAAGTCACAGAAACATCATGACACAAGCAGGCCACCAAGGACTGTCATGATAATGAAGTCAAGAATGGGTTTGGTATGAGGCTAGGATGGGGGAGACAGAAAATGCATACAGAATTTTAATGACAAAACCTCTAGTAAAATGTCCACTTGGAAGACTAAGAAGCAAGCTAGGAAGATAATATTCAGATAGATTTTTAAGGAGTTAGGTTGTAAGGATGGTAGATGGATGAAATTGGCTCATTGTCATGGAGAGTGGCAGGTTTTGGTGTTGTTTAATTTTTTAGTTATGCTATCAGACATTTTGTTAGTAACATGCACTTAATGTGGATATAAATGTGATATGGGACAGCTACAAACATCGCTGATGCCACACTGCACAAAACCACGGATGGTTGCCTTTCTATTTAGAGACTTACCATACAAAGAAACATTCCATATCCATGTAGTTTACATCATACAAAAATATTTTGCACTAAAACAGATTTTAATGAAACTGAGAACATTTTATTTATATACTAAACAAATTTAACTGGAATGACAAATTTTGTTGCAGGCCCATCAGAATTTGCACATTAGTTTCAGAGATGAAATGTGGACATATGGAAAGACAGCCTCCATATTATTCATTTTACATGCAAACAATATATTATAATATTTATAATTCAAAACAAGCTGTTTATGAATGAATAATAAAATTAAAAAATTATATTATCATGTATTTTTCAAGTAAATCTACTGTTTATTTTTTAAAGTTGTTCTTTTATATTTCACATTCCCTTGCAATTCAGCCATCACAAAGTGTCTGGCTTGCCTTCCAACAGCTGAGATATTCAGCACTAGGACACTAAGTAGACTCTTGAAACATGATAAAGCCCTATATAAATATACAATGATGTATCAGTCAAATACAACAAAACTTTATTATGTTTATTATTGTATTAAGTCAACATGTTTTGATTCTTATTGAATCATCTTCAGACCCTTCTAAGATACAGATCCTTACTTAGCAGTGTTTAAAAATGCACTGTGGGATCCTAAATGCTTACATTCTTGATATAACCATGTATAAAATTCATGTGTCGTTTTGTTCTTATTGTACTATCAGGATTGTACAATAAGAACAAAATGACACATGTATTTTATACATGATTATATCAAGAATGTAAGCTTTTGGTGTCCCACAGCCCATTTTAAACATTGGTAAGTAAGGATCTGTATTTTAGAAGGGTCTGAAGATGATTCTATAAGAACTGAAACATGTTGCCCTAATACAATAATAAACATAATAAAGTTTTGTTGTGTTTGATTGATACATCATTGTATATTTATATATGTGTTAAACACTTCAGGATGGCAAACATTAAATGATAAAGTAGGCATAACATATCATAAAAGTCTACTTTCAACTTAGAAACAGTGTGGTAATATGGAAGTACAGGAGAATGAATTTCAAGGGGTAGAAGAATGTGTTCACTCCTTTCAGTGAAGTTATGGCATACATGCCAGAACATGTTTCATAACAATGCTACTTAGCAAGACAACATACCCTACCTCTTGGTTTGTTGCTCTTAACTGGAGAGTTTGCAATGGATCGTCTTGCTATATCCTGGAACGTAACAGGTGAATAAACATGACGCTCCTCAATACTTGAGAGCCCCAAAATAGATTCTTTTTCGGGTTTGTCACTGTCTGACTTTGTGCCGACAGACGATGCTCGACGAACGACAGGCATACGATACTCACGACGATCAAGCCAGTATGTCTTCATACTACCTGACATGTAATAAACATATCATAGGATGCATAATATAGCTGACTCTCAAACTGCTTTAGGGTGTTAAAAATTTGATTTCAGTGTTGGACAGGTACATTTACAGACATGTATCACACAGAATTATGAAAGATTAAAATCTAATCTTTACTATCTATTAATATATAATAAATTACACATGTTCCTCTCAAAATATATTTATATTTAGTTCAATTACTACCATCAGCTGTTTTACATACCTTTCCCTTCAACTGTCTTATCTATACCACCATGCACTCATATTATATTAGCTGTTTTACATACTTCCTCTTTAATCAGTTCATCACTACCACAATGCGTTCAGATTACATTAGCTATTTCCCAAACCTTTCCCCATGACAATTTATCATTACTACTATGCTTACACATTACATTAACTCTTTTACTTACCTTTACCTTTAACCTGTATTTCCCCACGTTCAGTCACCCTATACTCTGGAGACAGCAAATCACGAGTTGACTGAGAGATATGAATCTTCATTGCTTCACTTGTTGACTCCATGCGTGAGGCTGTGTTGACAGAATCGCCAAATAGACAGTAACGGGGCATCTTAAGTCCTACTATGCCAGCCACTACTGCACCAGAATGAACACCCACTCGAATCTGCAGATGAGAACCTAAAAAAAACACATTCATCAGCCAGGTAAAGTTATCTTTAATCATTCTTAGGTATTCTGATACCAACATAAAAGCTTGCATAAAGCATCATGAGCAAGTTGGCAATCCACCTGCTCCATATGTAGGTGATTCTAGTTTAAAATTTCAAGTGATGGTCTTAGTGGTTATTCTGTAATTGTTAAAGAAGTGTAACTATACGCTAGTTTTACTAGCATTTCACATTACCTGTGGAGGGATCCTTGAGATCAGTGATGGCCTCCACCATATCAAGAGCCATGTCACACACCTTCTCAGCATGATTCATCTCCTTTTCTGGTGCACCAGATACCACCATATATGCGTCACCTATTGTCTCCACCTGACGGCGATATAAAACACCCTGTTGAGGCCTATGGTGCGCGCATGCCTAACGTGCCATCAGAAGAACCAGGGGAATGAAAGTGGGGATAAAACACATAAGTAAAAAAAGAAACAAGAAAAAGGAAAAAGAACAGAATTACTAAAATCTGAGCAGGCAACTGAAGCAGTACTCTGAGTGTTCTGCATGAGGTGCGCTAAACTTCAGTTTGTTATCATGGGGGCCCTTTTGAGTGAAAAATTCTGTACCAGCATATGCACAATTATCAACAGTTACACTGCTCTGGGCATTTTAATGTTTCCAAATTCTGTGCAACACAGTAGAATTGAAGTGAACAATGGAGTCTGACAACCACATAAGGGGAAATGGTGAAATTATCAAAGAAAATAAATTACATTCGAGAGGAGCAGAACTGTGCATATAAAATTGTAGAGGTTGTTTGCGACAGTATTCAGTGTAATGTAACTGAAAACTGGCATTCTTTCATATCACCTGACCACAATTGATTTTCTATGTTGTAACATAACTACATAAACTAACATAATTAACTCTGTAACATTACTAAAAATTTATGTTTTTCTTTTGTGGTATTATCGGACACATATTTAAAACAGGCAAAGCCTTAATGGATATCTGACATTTATGGTATTACAGGCCAGATAACTTTCTTTTAGTGTGATAAAAGATGGGTATTGTAAAATTTTCAGTTACTGCGCCACACATACATTAAAATGCACATAACAGTGTAATGCTTGAAAATCTGACACATGTTGATACAGCATTTTTTAGTCAAAATTACTTGTGCAACAATATCCTAAAGTTTGGCACACGTTATGGGGAACACACTCACAGGCTCAGAAAATTATGAAACCTTAAAAAATAAATGCTGGAAAAAATACCTTAGTAATTAAATATTTACAGAGAATCAAGCTATAATTTGGCCAGTGGAAGAAAGAAGCACTGTCCCTCCTGATTCAATAATATTACCAGTAAAGTCATTAATCATTCTACAGAATTACTGAAAAAAGGGAAGAACCATGTGACTTCAGTTAACTAGAGAAACATGCAGCAGGAAGTAAATTTAATACACAAAGTAACAGCAGATGCAAAAGCCTTGGAAAAATAAAAGATGTGAGACATTTTCTCACAATGTGCATTGAAATATATCCAATACTTCATTTCATTTTACTTTCAGTAACAAGTCAAGTGAAACTGCAATTTGTTATGCAAACTTATAAATAAGCACTCTAGCAGAAGCTAACTTTGTCCCCTGCATCATAAACTATTTTCTTCACACATAACTTCATTATCTCCATATATAAAATACCGCACATAAGTCACCCCCTGGTTGCCATGGTTATCATTGGTGGTGTGTCCACTGTGATACGTATGCTGAGTAGAAGAAACAACTGAGCAGCCAGCACATAACACGAGATAGACAACATAGTAGAATCGGTCAAGAACACTCTGGTAGATGAAATTAATGCTTGGTCTGCTCTAAGAATAAATGACCAATGCAAGAGGCCATGTAGCAGCACATGAGTATCATGGTAATCCATCATATGATAGCTTACCAGGTATGTCCTGCATAAGGTATGCACTGAGGAGAATGATTAAAACTGGGTATTCAGCATTGTTTCCATGGGTAACAGGTGTGACCCACTAAGGATAAAAGTAGTGTGAATGTTATGGCAAACCATCATACAATGGGCACATGGCTAGAATAAAAATAATTCATGCTTTTACCTGAATTTAAAGACAATAAACAATTAAATTTATTTTGTGCAGCACAATATGTGGAAATATTTGACATGTTTATGTTAGAACAGAAAATCTCTACAATAAAACTAATGAAACTTTTTTATGTGTGTCAAAAGACATGTCAGCTTCTTTCACATCATCAAAACCATTGGCTCTTTCCCTCAACCATGTTTACACCAAGTATTCCCAATAACCATAGCATAGTTCATCAGTAACTGATGTTTAAACTTTTCACTCTTTTAGGACAGATTACATTCACCTACCCCCCTTTCTAGTCTCCATATGTTCCACTCAGAACTTGATATGTACAGTTCCTCCACATTTAACACATTAAGCCTTACCCTGCTAACGTGGAGAATATGGTGAGCTCCTAATAATACCAGCAGATGGCAGATGGGATTTAATTCAGTGCTTAAAGAGTTAAATGGTGGATCTATTGTGAAGTTATAAAACGGAAAGATATGTTACAGCATGCCGTTAAAAACTGGTACTAAATGCCTAAACCTGTGTATGAGGATATACATCTGACCGTGACTAAAACATGTAGTGATGATGGAACATGTAAAGCATAATTTTAATTTTGGGTAGACAATTTTATGAATAAATAATTTTGATGTTATGCATAAACAATGAATAAATCATCATTATACTTATTACAGTATATTTAGTTGTTTAATTGGTTAGAAATACAAATACAGAATTAAAGTGCTGTATACCTTATAGACACCATTTTGTTCAGTGAGTGTGTCAAATATTGAATACATTGCATTCAGCATCGAGACAACTTCCATAGGTGTGATACGGCTGCATATTTCTGTGAATGTCACTACATCTGAGAATAGGATAGACACACTGTCGAACATCTGCCACAACAGAAACACAAAACCTTTATTTAGACACTGCCAATAGAATATCTTGGAATGTGAGCAGATTAATTTGAACTGCTGTAGAAAATGTCAATACAAATTATTTAAATACCCTCAAATTTAAGATCTTTGTAGAATTAAATTTATGTTTGGAGGTTATAAATCTTAAATTATAGGTATAACAATACTTTCCAGGGCCAGTTAAAATATCTGCCAAATAATCTTCTCTGAACTCAGACAGCAATTCATTCTAGAAGATTACTACTACATCTTTATTAATATTTGTGTATGTGTATGTATTAATACATATGCAACTGGTGGTATTTGAGATTCTCACAGCAGTACTGCTAAAGATTAAAGTCTTGCAGGAAGTTATGCCATGCTAATTGGTTAATAGTAACCAATATTTTGAAGGGTAATAGTGCCTTTAAATCATCACAGGGGACAAAGAACACTTGAATATTCATTCACACTTCTGTAATTTCATAAGCAAATGTATAACTGAATGAATAGGAGAACAAACAGAAATACTTTCTTTAATATGTGCCCCACAGTAGTTTGTATTGTGCTACATGTTTATATAAATAAAATTAGTTAGAATACAATCCACGTCACAGAACAAACACCACACTAAAAAAAGGTTATAAATTCAAGAATTTGCTTCAAACATATATACTGTGTCCGTCTCATTATTACTTGCATTGTGTTTGAGTCTAAAATATGTGCTCAGGACCCACATGCGAGTGTAATGTGAAGGTATAACATGAAGATGAAAATCTACAAACCTATTTAATTTGGTATTACAAAACGCGATACAAAGTATAAAAATGGAAACTGGTGGTATAAAGATTGGTAAAGAAAATTTGAATGTATTAGCATATGCAGATGACATTGCATTAATAACCTAGGGAGTGATAATGTATTTGAAATATCAATGATAGAACTATAGGAGTTCCATACAATTCTGGCCTGTACTTATATATCACCTGAAAGTGATTTCTGTGACTTTCTAAATAAATTAGATAACTTGATTACAAAAGTACATTCAAAGGGAATATACCTAATTTTATGTGGGGACTGGAATGTTAATTTTTTGTACAAGAATGGAAAATTACGAGATTTACTGAACTTGCTGTTGATGAATAACTTGATAAATGTGATAGAATCACCAACAAGGATCACCAGTTACTCAAAATCTCTGACTGATGTTGTAATAATAAATAACAGTAAAGAAAAGAGGCTAGTGGAGGTGTTGGATATGGGTTATTCTGATCATCTGGCTCAATATGTTTGTATGAAACCGTTCCAAGTACAAGAGGGGCAAAAAATGATGTATATAAGGCAGTTTACAAATTCGAATATGGATTACTTTAAATATTTAATATGTGACGAGAAATGGA
>Ga0123354_10003161_pt1 | contig 22534 bp, 20 predicted proteins | sample TergutLab28metaG_2_FD_97872 | JGI IMG/M metagenome (GOLD analysis project Ga0123354, IMG submission 97872) | Labiotermes labralis P4 segment gut microbial communities from Petit-Saut dam, French Guiana - Lab288 P4 | ecosystem: Host-associated > Arthropoda: Insects > Digestive system > Gut ... | reverse complement strand
TTCTCAAATTTATTTTTGGAATAAAACTCTACATGTTTCGGACAGTTCCTCTGTCCATCATCAGGAGTTTTTCACTGTACACACAGCAAACCTGTATGACATATACCATTGCTGTGTGTACAGTGAAAAACTTCTGATGATGGACAGAGGAACTGTCCGAAACATGTAGAGTTTCATTCCAAAAATAAATTTGAGAAATTAGTGCATCTAGTTGGTTTTATTATAAGAAATTACCACGATGCACGGTCACCTGAACGTCAAATTTGTATTTTATTGCTTTTCCCACATCTTATGTGGTTGAATCTGGTTTTATGTTGTTAAATCTATGATTTTCGGGTGAGAAAACCCGTTGTGTTTTCAATAATTAATAAAACGTAAATAAGTTTCTACCCTAACACAACTTTAGCTATATAAAATATAATTAAATGATAATTACAGGATCATATTAGCGACATGTTTCGTCTTCTTTATTAGGCCATCTTCAGGCTGTAACTCAAAAGGCGTTTTTTATATAAAACTGGCAATGTGACAATCAGAGGACCGTGCATCGTGATCTATTCTTATAATAAAACCAACTAGATGCACTAATTTCTCAAATTTATTTTAGGAATAGACCTCTACATGTTTCGGACAGTCTCTCTGTCCATCATCGGGAGTCTAGTACTGTATAGACAGCAAAAAGTATATGTCTTAAAGGTTATGCTGACTGCTTGCTAGCGGAATCCCGCTAGCAAGCAGTCAGCATAACCTGTGTGAACTATACCTATTGCTGTGTGTACAGTGCTACACTCCTGATGATAGACAGACAGACTGTCCGAAACATGTAGAGTTCTATTCCTAAAATAAATTTGAGAAATTAGTACATCTAGTTGGTTTTATTATAAGAAGAACTGGCAATGTCTTTAAAATGCGAGTTCTCGTATATATTTCATATAATAAAGGTTGAATACTTACATACGTTTTATTAAGTGGTTGAATCTAGTTTCCCTTTGGTGACATTTGCTATCAAAAATACGTAACAGCCATGGTGTAAATAGAGGTGATGTTTGGTGCAACCGGACGCTCTCTAAGCCCTGTCGGGAATGATGCCCCTAGTATATTAAACACTTTATTATCCAACTAATGCACAACATATAATATGTAGATACAATTAGAATTATAAAATATTTAAAAGTGCTCCAACATGTTTCGGATCACAGAGGATCCACCATCAGGGAGCCTTCAAAAGTGCTTGGCTAAAAATTACAAGAATGATTCTATCGTGTCCGTTGACATGGACAAGTTCGGTCCATGTCCATGTCAACGGACACAATAGAATCATTCTTGTAATTTTTAGCCAAGCACTGCACAAGGCTCCCTGGTGATGGATCCTCTGTGATCCGAAACATGTTGGAGCACTTTTAAATGTTTTATAATTCCAATTGTATCTACATATTATATGTTGTGCATTAGTTGGATAATAAAGTGTTTAATTATTATTGATGCACGGTGCAGACATGAAGATTGTTGCCCCTAGTATAGTTGACCGTCCAGGCAACTGAGCCTTCCCAGCTCCGGTTATTGCAAGAATCATAGAAAGCCCCACAAACACACTGCAGGAAAAAATCCACTTCCTTATGCGGTTACATTTCATGCACCTACCTTGCAAGTCGTATGCGTCAGCAGTATACAAATGGATGCCAAATGCACTTTCAAATTAACAGCGGAGTCCCTTAATTTCTGATGTTATTTTACCTACTAACAACAGGACAATACCGCGAATTCATGACATTAAAAAAAAACACATTTTTTTTATTGTGGTTTTCTGTTTTGGCTTTTCGGCGGAAAATACTGCCCGATGTGCTGAAGACCACATAGTACCACAATCTCATAAATCACCGACAATCTCAGAAATAACCGCGGAGAAAACGAGAAAGTTCGCAGTTCCCTAACCTGATATGACGACGCATTATATAATGAAGCAGCAGACAGTACCGTGAAGGTCATATGGCAACAAGATAAATTGCATCTGTTTACTTTTCCATTAACGAACTCTCGGAAACGGACTCAGTAACTGTATCCTGCAAACATTCCTACGACCTTACTCAACCGCCCACTAGAATATGACTAATACCTTCGTCATGACATCACCCCTACATCAATACGAAACAAGTGGCTGCAGACTGACACATAATCGAGGACCACAAAACCTAGTCCTGTCCTCTGATAGTGGATCCAACCTCCCCCTCCCCCCCAAACACAGATGTCAACGTGTGATCAGAAAACATACAGAAGCCCAGAAATGATTCTTTAATTAATCTGCTTTTATCACAGTCCTTCGCCGTTGCCCAGACCCAGTCTCAGACCCACCGGCGGGTGATGTTGAAGATTCACCTCCGGTCAGGGCTGAGGTTAAGAATGAGTGGAGCTATACCTCCGCTTCCCCCCATATGCCTTCATAGCGTTGACAGGGAAACGAATAATATTGGAGGCCGACTTTTTGGAGCAAAGTTGAACCCGAACAGAGACATCAAGTGTAGTCGCATTGTTGGAAATAAAAAAATAGCGGCCCAACGCGTCCTTTAGTGGCATAACATTCATTTCATCTTTCGTGAAAATCGGCTACCCTGTTCAAATGTTTTAACTGGGCTCACGCATGCGCGCGCGATCTCAAATACCTACTGTTTTCATTGCTAGGGAGGACAGCAGGATCGAAAGCGGACGGATGAAAACATCCCAGCATACATCCAGACTTTAGTAAGCTCGTCACGAAGCATTCGAGAGGTTCCTAGCGCCGCTCACACGGCTATCATCTTGCTTAATACGAGCTACAGGCGGTCGGACGGACGACATAGCCTACTTCAACACACATACACGGTGGTTTTCTTTCGTTACAAAATGGAAAGTAATAAGTAGAGTTCACCCTAAAACAGGTCATGAAAGCACACAGAAATAGAGAAAAGGTCTAGCCTTTCTTGAACCACGGCGCTAGATTGGGGTGGATAGTTAACGCCATCTCCTTTATCCCCAGAAAAGAGACCCGGTAACGATTGTACAGGGGGCTGGGCGGGCCCCAGGACCGGTCTCGACGGGTGAGGAAAATCTCGCCTCCACCGAGATTCGATCCAGTCCGTAGCGAGTCACTATACTGACTATGATACCCCGGTCCGCACGAAATGGAAATTGCACAGCCTCAATACGCAAACAACGACACGGCAGTGCTCAGATTTTGGACACACAAATATTACGACTGCCCATGATAAGGGCACCTGACATCCCCACATGAAACAGACAGTCCCCTAAAATGTGAGGCTGTGTGGTTTGGTTGAGAGATAGCAAAGTTCAGGTAATAGGTGTCACCATCGTCTTCTACAGTCTTGATACATTCATTGTCGTGAGAACATCAAATCTCAAACAAAAGGAAACCCACCAGAGCAACAGTACGGTTATGTGTGAATATTGTAAGGGGTCTTAAGAAAATGGGTTCTGAAGGATGAAGCAGTTACAAAAATCCCACGAAGGCCAGTTTTTTGAGGAAATGACTAACATTCCAAGGTTCATAATACCATATTGTTTCGAAAAGTTCCTACTGTGACTAAAAATTATACATCTTTAAAAAGACTGAATTAAATTTCAAACGTTTTTAAAACTGAAGTGTGGGGCAATCCGGATTACGCGGTAATCTACATTTTGTGGTCATTCGGAAATATAACATTATAAAACAATAAATGAAGGACATTGATAGTATAAAACACATTTACTGCATGTATAATGTATGAATTTGCCTCAAGCGGTGAGACTCATTGGCGCGACCCTACTGTGGTGCTCCACGTGTTTAACCCTGACAAATAAGGGTCCACTAGCGTCCTGTGCAGTGGACCATAAATGGAGCGGGAATCGAACTGGCCGCATGTTGACGTCACGGGACAACGCCCGCTAGGGAAAACAACCTGTGTGCAGTAACGTTGAATGTACATCAACGCGACATGTCAGTAACTGACGCGAACACTTACCCGCTTCACAACAAAAAATCCACACTTCTAACGTCATTCGAAATAGCACTTCAAGAAAATCTGCTGGGGGAAAATTAGCGTGCTACATCTACAGTAATGGAAGAACGCGACGAAGAAAAGCTTATCACGCATGTCTCGACTCTAAGGTTGGTTTACCGCGATAATCACGATGAATTTTAAAAGTACGGCTCTTTCTTCTGTCCATTTCTACATGCAAACTAAATAAAAAGTTCCACTACAAGAACTACGGTACCTCTAATTCCACTGTCATTACGTCCCACACTCAATAGTATTTTCAAGGTCTTCGTTTCTAAATTGATCAGTTACAGTTTACCACATTTAGTCAGTGAGAACTGTGAGACAGCTGTTATTTGGTACGGCAGCTCGTAATATTTAAACAATCAGCAACAATCTCTTAAATGACACGTAAAACATACGAGTGTCTCCTTAAGTCGTATCATGCGCTCGTTATCTTGTAACCGATCTACTTGCCTGCGTTAGCACATACACCTGGGTGATGTGGCACGTTCACGAACTTCATTTATGCCACTTCTTACAGATAATATGTTTCATATTTGCGGCTAGTCAAAAAGCACCTCCTCTGCTTTTTTAAACTTTTCAGGTGTGTGGTATGTCAATTACCATTCACAAATCAATTACTCTACGCATTTACAATTGAAATTCGTGACAAACTTAACCTTTAAAAGGTTATGAATCCACGTCGACTATAATAAAAGCTGATTATCCACATAAAACACGAAAGTCGGATTGGGAACACTGCGAAAAAAGTTATGAACCTAAAAGGTGATCTCACTCCTTTGAAACCCACACAAATATCTTTTAGTGGCTCTGTCAAATGTCAAAAATCCCTTGTCCTACTTTGTTTACATCACTTATGTGTAACTTTCCACAACACCAAAATACAAACAATGAAGAAAATACTTAATTTTAATTTAAGAAACTTACAACCAATCGATAGAATGTGTGCCCCAACTGTCACTTCATGGAAGAAAAGTAACACGTTCACCACAAGCGCCGACAAAACAACACAACGTACCGCCAGCTGATACTTTCATCACCACTGTGTGTGCTTTCCGCCACTTGGTCGCAGTGTGTCACGATTTTCAAACGATTGACGTCATTGGTATGATTCTGCTTACATCCCAGTTCCTCTGGAGTCCTGTAAACCAATAGAGAAATTAGTTTTATGCTTGTCTGTTATAATGAAAACCTGAACAGCTGTTCGTGACTGTTTTCGTTCCCAGTCTCTCCACGTTTTACATACACACTCCGCCTTCTAGACGTAGACTTCCGGTTCAGCAATGGCGGAGGAAGAGTTACCGACTGGGTGGGAAAAGCGTTTAAGCAGGTCTACTGGTGTGTTTCTTCAAGTTATATTCCTTGTTTGAAATTCATATATATTGTACAGCGCTTCTTTGTTATAAATTACTGTTTTCATTCTCGTAAATATAGCGATTAATTCTCTTTGATAGCATCCAGTGGATCAATAAGTTAGCGTATGTAACTGCCATGGTTTGACGAATATACACCATGTACACTTGTATTAACGCACAGGACTGTTCATTTCCTATAAAGGTATTCAGGCTATGCGCAAGGGGATCAATTTGTTTCACAGATTCATTCATTTACACTTACAGTATTTGAAACCACAACCGTTGTATCTTGGTTAAATTATTTCACGGGAATGAAGTAATTTCCGACTCAGTTTACAGGTGTTAAGGCATTTTGAACATACTTATTCCCGCCCAAGGAAAACAGTTTGGAGTTTTGTGTACCAAGAACGTCAATTTAATAGATTAATACTAAATTCTGATAACATTTCGTGTTTTCCATTATAACCTTGACGGTATTGCCGGAATAAAGAGGGTTCATTCGAATAGCATTCTATTGAACAGCCATGATTTGTTTCTTTTGGTGTCGCGTCTTACGCCATCTCTCTTTTAGCTCTGTAACTAAAGTACGTATAAAGTAGAAAGTACGGAAGCTCTCAATGTACCGTACCGTGTAGAGCACTAATTATCTGCTGTACAAATTTCTGATGTTTCTGGTACATACGATCACTTGGTTTAATGGTTTCCATAACCTCTTTATTCGGTTGTTTTCAAGTGAAATGTATTTTGCCCTTGTTTTGTGATCTGCGGAGCCCGCATTGCTTAGTATCATTCACGTTAACTCGCCAAGTGATGTCATTGTCCTGTACGTAGTGTATATATCGATGGATGTAAGTAGTGTGTAATATTCGAACGCCACAGCTGACTTCACTCGTTGACACCGCTGAAGTTTTTCTGTCATACCAAACGGTCATGCAGTTTTCAACGGCCTGCCGTATTGCATGTCATTTACACTCGTACAGGATCGCTGCATTAGTCATTTGTTGGATTTTGGACTATTATAATTTTGGAAACTGAATCCTTGACCCCCCCCAACTGCCCTGATATAATGCAACCGTCTTGTCAGCCTTCGATAACTACCTATTCTAGTACAGAGGAGATTTGGAACAATGTTGCCACAGTTGCAGAAGACGAAGTACAGGACACCGCTAGTCTTGGCGCACGTGGCATGGTTCAAGATACCGGGACGATGTGGCGCCTAGTTTGAACTGCGAGCGAGCGTGGAACAACTTTGTAACATTAGGCCTTTTGGAAGATGCAGCTGATCGTGACTGGACTGAGAAGGGAGGCAGGATGATGAATATGAGTTTTCGTGTGTTAAAGAGGGGCAAAACGGACTTGTTTCAGACATCGGTTGAGGTTAGAGAATCCAAAGATCTGTTAGAAATGAGTACAGGAGTGAATTAAATTTGAAAGTTCTAGGATGAAATGTGGAACAGTATGAATTTTCACACACTGTGTAGGCGTGTCCTGCGCTTCAGAGTCGAAAGGGTTTGAGTTCAGTAGCAGTGTGAGCATGAACGTTAAATTGGAAAGACTGTGGGTGAAAGCAGTCATGGTGTCCTGGTGTACATTTCAGGCACTTGCCTTTAAGATTGCAGTTATTGTAACCATATGTAAGCCAATATTTGAACCTCAGTCACCCATATATGTGTAGTACGCAGAGTGATCTTTTTCTGAATCGTCACTCATTAGGTTAGTAATTTAATGCCATCCAAGGCCACCTGTTTTCATGTCTTCAGGCTCCTCCCATATTTAGAGACTGTCACCATTTGTTATCAAACTCTCCATCGCTGATCAGACATATCTAGCTAAGACAGTAATTTCTTATTTCTGTCACTTCACTTCTTCCTATATGTCTGTCAGACAATGTCCTGCCACACTGCTGTATCATATCTGTGGTTCAAACAGTGTATTGTTTCATTTCACTTATACATTTGTGAACATTATTTCACATAAGCGCGTGTGTGTGTGTAAATATCAGCTTTTATTTTTTAAATCTCACAGTTTGGCCACAGCAGGTTTTCTTAATATTGAAATTCACATGCACTTTCTTTCAATTTATTGTGTAACACAGCCATTTAATCTTAATAATGCTTTTGTGTTTGTGCAGGTATTTTTGTTTTTTGAGCTGTGTTGCTGAAGACTTAAGTGTTCTGAGATATTACCAATGTACTTTGTGTAAAATCACAGAAGACATCTCTGTTTATATTAACAGAAGCATTCATATAAAATTGTTCCCTTATTTAAGGAAATGGAAAGAAAGGTAAAGTTTTCCCTCTGATTACCACAAAGGAGAGTAGAAGTATAGCCGCACACAGTGTTAGCTTTGTCACTAGATGGAGATGCCTGGCCAGCTTCATTCCCCAGCCGTTTTTCCGCTGGGTAAGAAATCTGGTACCCATTGAATAGGAGGCTGTGTAAGCCAGAGACCCAGTGTGAACAGTTCAGATAAGGTAAAAATTTCTCGCCCTTCCAGGATTTAAACCATGGATTATCCAGCCTGTAGCATGATCTGTATACCAACTACCCTATCCCAGCACCTCTTATTTAAGTAAATGCAGATTATATTGTAAGTTATCATACCTTTCTGAAAAATAGTGCATGATCATTTTCATACAAAAATTGCATTACCTTTTTCTTTCTTACAATGATGCAGAAGTCAGGGAAGTGCTTGTCTGTTCCACGCAAGGTACCGTTTATACCCAGACCCAGAGAGTAGAAGTTGAGCACTACCAAAGGCTGGGAAAACTGTCATGGCCATTTTATTGTCTTCATATGCACCTGTCCTAACCCGGTCACTGGAAATCTGTATTTTGTGATATAATATGCTGCATATTGGAGAGGCTGCTGGAACTGTCATTCTTTGGCTCTCAAATTTCCATTTCCATTCATTTATTTTCCATTTATCCATTGAAAGGTACAACTTAAGGATGTGGAAATAGTCATAATATGATACCACAACATATTAATTTATGTAAACTCTCAAATATGCTTGATACTTGGTGAACAAATTATGCCAGCTGTTTAATATTTTTGTACAGAAACTGCTGATACTGCCTGCCTGCTGAATTGTTTATTTTCATCCTTTATGTGTGGATTATCTGTCGACCAATAGCCTATCTGTTATTTAAAGTATTTACATGACAATTGACGTAATCAGTGACAACACCACACTTCCAGAATGGTGTGCATACTGGAGTTTCTGCACAGCTGTATGTTTATGTGGCTGCAAACAGAGCAGTACTATGGCTGTGCGAGCAGATGACTTTGATATATGGTTTTGTGGGATGACAGACAGCATTAAAATTTTTGTGGACATGCTTGAGAATGTACTCCGAGATCATCTCATGTTTCTTCTGAAGGACACGTAACATTTGCTTTCCCCCTCACCCCCACCCGAGAAACTTGATTTTTAAAACTTGTTTACTAGTTCATACAGTGATATACTGTTGATTATGAAGGAACTGAGAAACTAACCTCAAAATTTACTATAAAAGCAATCCCATTACAGGCCCTGAGGCTTCCAGGAGGTTGAGGCTTCCAGATTTCAAGACAATTGGCACATGAAGGTGGTAAGGTTGTCAGCCCTACGCACTGGCTGCCTTTACCCCTAGGAAATATTCCTGGTACTCATTTCTGTTAGAGGCTGAATCAACCCCAGGGCCATAGTGCAGCTGGAAGGATTGTGTCAATAAAAAATTCCAGTGACACCATCGGGAATCAAACCCGTGACTTTCCGACTTGTAGTGCAGTGCCTCAACGAACTGTGCCACTGTGTACCCCTCAAAATTTACTATGGCACTTTTTATATGATTTCTTCCTTACATAGGTTTCCACATTTAAAACCCTCTGCAATACACTATACTTTATATACACAAACCCCAAAAAAAGAACAGTTTACATTTGTTACAGCCAGCACATGAAACTGAACTGAGTGACAGTGTTAAGATGACTCATTATAATGGAACACACTCCAACAAACTTATCAGAATTGAGTGATACAGAGTCTAATAACAGCTGATAGCATGGGGTTCACATCAAAATGAACACCTTGACTATTAAATGAGAGATGTAAAAACCTGGTGTTCTAATGTTTATTGGACTGTGCATCATCTTGATAGTTGAATAAAGAGAGACCTTGATGTCACTTGCTTTATTATTTCATTATTTAATGCTCAACATGTTTCGGATGTTAATACGTCCATCCTCAGGAGCTTGGGACTTATTTGTTGAGTTATTTCATGGGTCGTATTGCTCTGGTTCAATGTGTGTTGGTGTTACATTGTGGTTTGACTGGGGTGGTGTGGTATCCGGATGCTGGCTGAAGCACTAGTGCCACACCACCCCAGCCAAACCACAACATAACACAAACACACATAGAACCAGAGCAATACAACCCATGAAATAACTCAACAAGTAAGTCACAAGCTCCTGTGGATGGATGCATTAACATCCGAAATATGTTGAGCATTAAATAATGAAATAATAAAGCAAGTGACGTCAAGTTGGTCTCTCTTTATTCAACTGGTGTTATAAAATGACTCATGCACTATTTTCTTGCTATAATATGTGTATATGATGCAGTTAAGTATGTGTGTACTGCCTTTGGTAATTGTTTTAGGAAATGGAAATTCGATGTTTTTTTTAAGTGTGTTATTTAACAGTTCTGTCATTTGTCAAGATTATATGTTGTCCGTGATAGGCTAAGGAATATAGAGCAATAGTAGAATGATACTCACACGGGAAAATGAAACTACTGAGAGAAAACCTTTCCCATTGCCACATTGTCCACCATAAATCCCAGATGGAGTGGCCAAGGATTGAGCCTGAACCTCTACAGTGAGAGGATAGTGACTAACCACCTGAGCCATGACATGGTCCTGGAAATTTATGAAAAATGAATGTACATCTCCATGTGCTTTTCATAATTGACAGTATCCAGAGTACAGAAATTGTCGATAACACTGATCAACAAGATTTAACTTTTTTTTTTTTTGGTCCCACAAACTTTAATAGACCAAATTAGCAGTACTTTTTATGCTGAATTCAGATGTGTATGTAGAATTTTTCTATCAGGCAGGGTTTCAAAGATACAGAGGAATTTAAATATGCAAAATAGTATATTACGTGCTCATGAAACTGGAAGAAACTTTCCTCTAAAATACAGAGGCGTATGACTTTCACCAATGTTTGGCATCAGGTACTTTCCTCTTCAATGTCCAGCAATAGTCTGCCGACATACTTGAGGTCCACTTGCCTTGGTACCGCTTTTCCCTAGCCATAATATCTTGGTGAAATCTTTCACCATGTTCGTCACTGACTTCACTGAGATTTTCTGGGAAAAAATCCAAGTGCGACTCCAAAAAGTGGATTTTCTGACTCATATTGCATCCCATGCTTTGTACGAAGTCAGCAGGTCCTGCACAACATCCTGATATTTTGCTACTTTGTGATTTCCTAAGAAGTCCTTGCAAATCTTCTTAAATGACTTCCATGCATTTCTTTCAGTCTTATTCAGGTTTTCATCAAATTGTTTGTCTTGCATCAGTTCCCTGATCTGGGGTACTATAAATATACCCTCCTTGATTTTTGTGTCAGTCACATTTGGGAACTTACTCCTCACATATTCGAATCCACAGCCGGTTTTATCCATACCTCTCACAGAGTTTTTCATGAGGCCTAGCTTTATGTGCAAAGAGGACAGATAAATTTTCTCCAGAAGAACAAGGGGAGTATTGACGACATTTTTCTCCCCTGGCATCAGTGATGTTCGTTTAGGCCACAGTTTATTTACATAGTGATTCTTCTTGTCCCTGCTGTCCCACTTGCACAGGAAACAGCAGTATTTTGTGTACTTGAGTTGCATTCTGAGTAACAGTGTCACAAATTGAGATCACCACATAACTTCCACTTAAATTTGTCATGCTTAATCCTCCCCAACAGTAGTTTCATGCTTTCATAACTTTCCTTCATGTTGGCTGCATAAGCCAAAGGAACAGAGGGGAATCTATTTTCGTTGTGGAGTAGAACCACCGTCAAGCTCCCTTTTGACGAATCAATGAACAGGCGCCACTGATCTGGGTTATATTCATGGCCAAGAACTTCCATAATTGAACAAAACGTCATTGCAAAACATGACACCATCTTCCTGGGAAAAGAAATCCTTGAATTCTTCATGGCACCCACAGTAAAAACACACCTTAGTGTCCTGGCACAGAAGATTCCGACCCTTTAACCTGGAGCCTAAAAGTTTGGCTGACTTCTTTGACAGGTTCAAATCGTGGACAATATCATTCAGGTCCCCTTGAGTCAGCAGGTGTAGTTCATTGGAAGAACAGGCTGCTGCAAATGTTGGATCACAATCCATATTGTTGTTAGCTTGGCCTACATCTTCATCATTTGGCTCACTGTCACTCAGCGAAAGGTGTGACTGATAGAGAAATTCTGGAAACATATTTGAATTCAGTGCCCAAAAATACATCAAAACAGGCATTTTTCCTCATGGGACAAAATCTTTGTTGACCAATGTAATTACTACAATGCCTCTCACCCTATTTTAAAAATAGTTATTAATGTTCATTTTCTCCATTCCTGTACTATTTTTCTTCTCCTCTACATTCTCTTTTATTTGTGTTGGTGTACATAGTAGCTTATATAATAAATTAAACATATATTTATATGGGAATGCTTTTTTTTTTTCATTAGTAACCCAAATTACAGGACTATATATGAAATAAAAATTAAAGGTTATAGCAGCTGGTGATGCTTACCAACAGGACTAGACAAGTACTTAAATTTAAAATCCATTTGTACAAAAGCAGACACACAACTAAAAACTGTTCTTGCCATGGACTCCATTAACTTAACCCTATGGCTATTTGGCCAGTGTACATGTGGTGACTTGCTTATCACATGGTGATTCAACTTTCCTGTAGAAATTTGACCTTCTGTGATTAAAAGCCTAGTGTCATTGCATATTTCATTACCTTTCAGTTCATCACTTGCATGAATATATACTAACTTACCAAACTGATGAGATTTGAGGTTTGCATAACTGTAAGTGTGAAGAGGGCTGTCCCTTGGGATATGATGTCATGTAGTGAGGCACACGTGTACCAGTTTTACAAAGATCCTTACAGCGAGATGTCTGAAATGTCGCGAAACTTCTTCCAGATTATACGGTATCGTGAGTAAGTGTGTGAAGATGTCAGTATCTTGCGACAGAACTTAATGTGTTTACAGGCAAAAGTTTGAGATATTATTTAATATAAATTGGAAATGTTTGGTTGTGGCCAGTGATAGAAATTGTCATTCTCAATGCTTGGCATTGTTTTTAAGTGTGTACATGTTGGTGTGGTTCTGCACACACACACACGCTCGTGTGTGTATTGTTTAATGGCACTAAAATTGTTGAGATTATATGGCATTCGTAATGAATAAGGAGCATTGGTGGAATGGTACTGATGGGAAAAATGGAGGTACTCAGAGAGAAACCTGTGCTAATGCCAATTTGTCACCACAAATCCCATGGGAATTGCTGGGATTGAATGTGGTCCTCTGCACTGTGAGGACTGGTGACAAACTGCCTGTTGGCACAGCTTGCATTGCTACCAGGAGGTGATGGAAGTCAACACTCTGTGCTTTAGAGAAGAGACATGGGTAACGTGAATAATGGGCCCTGTAAATCAGCGTGGGGAATGTCTGTTACATTGTCTTTCGTTGGAGATTTCTCATTGGAACGTAATTTGGCATTTTCCGAGTAATTCTTCTTCGGGGAGTAAGTGTGTCGTCATTTTCGTTGCACTGCGCAGACTACATAACAAAAACTGAATGTTACGAATATTTTTCACTGTTGTTAATGCATGCATTATAATAAGAATTATCTACCTTCAAATAAGACCTCACACAGATTACATACAAACATTTGTGTTATTAGTGGAGAAAACTACTAGAATAGAAGTTGGTGCGCTTCTGCTCCTCTCAAAATAATGTGAATACCATAAAATAAACATTGAATTTCTAAATTATACATTTGTAAAATAAAATTTTGTTTTGTATAGGAGTTCTTGTTAGCCAAAAGTAATAATTTGGAAATCTCTGATTCGAGATGATTAATGAGTTGTATTAAGATAAAATTTGCAAAATTTGAGTCTTTCACAGCTGTGTAGATGAGGATTCAAGTATCTGATATGTTGTGCCATGTTGCTTGGTGAATAGTTACTGAGGTTTTAGCATAGCTTGTCACCATTTTCAGGGTCCATGTTCTGCTTGGTTCTGAAGACTGAGATACTATGTTTATCTGAACTGTTGATAACTATGTACCATATGACATAATGTAACATCCCAAAAGTTTTGGATTTGCAAATAGGAATTGGTTCCTGTTTCCTTCGTCTTCCTGACATAAGCATACTATAGTATTTTATGCGGTGTTTAATGTAGTGAAACTAGTAAAAAGGAGTATGAAATGTAAGGTGCACACCAAAGTTTTCATTTATGTTGCTGTTGCCATCTGCAGAGTTAAATTAGCATCTGCAAGCAGAAGGTTTAGTGTTTGCGAGAACAAAGTGTGAGCCATTGTTCTCATTACTATGCCATATAGGAGTGGGTTGACCATATTGCTTCTGTATGATGTAGAATTTTATCTTCCCTTGGCACAGCGGTTACACATCTGTGTGTGTGTGTGGCACCATGTGAAGCTGTCCCTGTCTAATCTTTATTTGAAGAAATCCTGTTATGCTATTTAAATAATTTATATAATTCATGATAGTAATGCACACTGGTGGTTCACCCTTCTTATTTTATTATGGTATTTTGTCTGGCTGCCTATTTCAGCCCGTGCTGCCCACTGCAGTAGCCAGGTTTTTTGGTACCTGGCAACTAATCGAAATGAACACCCCTATCAGAAATTATGAACTTTAAAAAAATCACAATTATTTATTGAATTTCCTTGTATTCAGCTCAATAATTTAAAATTTGTAAAGTTTTGAAAGTCAATTTCTTTATTTAATATACGCACTGTGCTGTCCAATTTGCTATCCCTTGGACTTTGGTGCCTTGCATGGCTGCACCACCACCACCAGCTATGCCCATGTTGATGCCATCAACATACATTGTCAAGAGTTTTGTATACCTGAGATCCTAAGGTTTACATTTATTGCTTAAATTGCTTAAGAATGCAATGATATAGGATCAGATGCCAGTGTTTTCATTCGTTGACTCTTTTTAAAACGTCTGCACCGTTTATTAAGTGTTAGCCTACCGGCTTGTTGTCATAAATCTCATTTGCTGTTTTTGGATGTCGTGTTGCAATTATTGAGGATTAAATGACCTGTTATTTTTGTACCACCTTTTGAGACACTTTTTGTACAGTTATATCAAGCACATTATTTTACAGTGTGTCTACTTACTGTGCCCCATGTATAAATGTAAGTTTTCAATTTTTATTACTACTGAAATCATTGCGTATTAAATTATGTACCTATTTATTTTTGTGCTAATTTTTATCTAACGTTTCGGATCCGTTTTGCCCATTTGTGTTGATTTGTTGTGCTGCCACGAGACTTAACCTTTTGTATTCCAGTTTGCTATCCAAATAGATAAAAATTAAGTTGTACAGAACTGTAGTTTTGCCTGTTGTTTTTTATGGGCATGAACTTTTGTGCTGACAATGAGGGAGGAACAAAGGCTGAGGGTGTTTGAGAATAGGCTGCTGAGGAAGACATGTAGGCCTAAGAGGGATGAGGTAACAGAGGAGTGGAGAAAACTACATAATGAGGAGCTTAATGATCAGTACCCCACACCAAATATTATTTGCATGACGAAACAGGGAAGAATGAATGGGTGGGGCATGTAGTACATATGAGGGAGAGAAGAGGTGCATGCAGGGTTTTGGTGGGGAAAACTGAAGGAAAGAAACCACTTGAAAGACCCAGGCATAGAAGGGGGGATAATAGTGAGATGCATCTTAAGGAAGTGGGAGGGGGATGTGGAGTGGATTGATCTGGCTCAGGATAGGGACAGGTGGCAGGCACTTGTAAATGTGGTGATGAACCTAAAGGTTGCATAAAATGAGGGGAATTTTTGACTAGCTCAGATACTGTTAAGCTTTTCAAGAAGGACTCTGCTCCATGGAGTAAGTAAGTGTGTGTATTACTAGTCTGAAACATTTGTCAGTGTATGTTACATTCCTTAAACCGTATATTTTTGGATTCTCATGATACTGGTATGAACATGTATTGACAATTAGAAATCGTATTGTGTGTGTTTTTAATTGCAACTGTACATGCTATGTAGAAAATTGTCAATGTTTTGCATGTTTTTGTACATGTGCCATGCTTCATGACATGGGGGTATAACTCCACTCATTCTTAACCTCAATAGTAGATGGAGGTAAATTAAGATTCTGATCCCCTGGTATATGATAGCCTGCAGTCTGTTCGGTGGTTACAGATGTTTCAGCAGAATATACAGCATCCCTTCTGAGCTAAACTCACTTGAACTCTGTAAGTGCAAGAGTGGTTGAAGGATCTGGCCCTTCTGTGCTGTAAGTGTATGAATGTTCTCAAAATTTGGATGCCATGTTGAAATTGAGTTTGCTCTGTGCATAGGTCAACACTATTATCTCAATGTTTACACAAAGGAGAGCCAGTGGGATCGTCCAGAGAAGCCAGCTGAGCCTGTTTCAAGTAGTGGACCAGAGCAGGTCCAGTGCAGTCATCTGCTGGTGAAGCATCAAAACTCTCGGCGGCCCTCATCATGGCGAGAAGATGAAATAACACGCACCAAGGAAGAAGCTTTGGACCTAGTGAAGTGTAAGTTACCCTATTCATTTACTTCCATCATGATCCAAGTGACATGCTTAAGCAGGTTTGCAATGTTAGTGGCATAGAGTGTAGAGTAGTAACTGGGTCTGAGCCATTTCAGTCCCATTGCACCTAGGCCTTAAAACAGGCCTTTCGTTCCCCAAACTCTGATGCCAAGTCTTGGGAGCCCTGATCCTTCACAGGAATTCCAGATTGCCCCCAGACTCAGGCTTCCAACATAATCTGTATCCAAAAAAGAAGCCCAAATTAATTTAATAAGAGATGCACCATTTCCAGAGCCCACCTTCATCAGTCAGTCAAAAGTCCTGGTAAACGAACCCCCTCCAGGTTCCCCAACTGGGGCCCCTATGGAAACAGATGCCCATTTCCAGAGTCTTACTTCGCATATCCTTCAGGGTCCCCAGTCAAGGACCCCTCCCTCCAGGTTTCCTCATAGAGTTCCCACAGAGAGAGATGCTCCGTTTCCAGAGCCATACTTCATTCATCTTTCAAAGTCCCCGGTATATGAACCCCATTCCAAGTTCCCACTTGTTAATGCAATGTAATGTTAATCCCCCTCAAATTTTCTGTATGACCATAATGAAACAGGTGGTACTGTGTGCCAAAATGGTGTGTTTCTTTGTTTCAAGCATCATTATAAATTGCACAGATGTTGGTGATGTGTCTTGTGTATCTTTACCCTCAGCGTATCGAGAGCAGATAGTTTCTGGCCGGGCTTCCTTTGCTGAATTGGCACAGAAATTCTCAGATTGCAGTTCTGCACGTCGAGGTGGAGATCTTGGTCCATTCGGACGGGGTGCCATGCAGAGACCGTTTGAACAGGCAGCGTTTGCTTTGAAAGTGGGAGAGCTGAGTGAGCCAGTGACAACTGACTCAGGCGTTCACATCATTCTGCGCACTGCATAACTTTCCACTTGCCTATCATAACTTCAACAGTTCCACTGTGACTGCACAGTACCAGTTTTCCATTCCAGCAGTCAAGACTGAGTTGTGTTGCTTCCAGACTTTAGCTCCATTCATTGTGTTGTTCTTGTTTATTTCCCCAGGTGTGTCTGAGTTGTCAGGGACTGTACTTATGATTAAGTTAAGTTGTTACTCTAATGGTAGAGTTCAGTTGTTTTGTTTTTGGTCCACTTGAAGTAGGATTCAGCGACTGTGTTTCTTTAAAGTCAGATACATAGCGGCAAGTGGGCTGTCTGAAACATGGGTTGAATCCTGTGTGCTAGTTGGTGTGTTCTGGTTGGGCTACATGTCATACATTTTGTGTTTACTGTTTTATAGCATGTGATTACAGTCAAAGACATTCAAAGACATTAATGGAACATGACTGCAGAAAAGCTTTCTTGTCCATTTCAGATTTTCTAACTTCAGCTTATTCTTGGAAATCCAAGTTATAGATATTTAAGATTTTATTGTAACTGGCATAAGACATAACAGTGCCATTTCCCTCTTAAATCACTGAGATCCGAAGTTAACAGTTCTTATTTCAGTAAACTACAGTCCAATTTCCTCATCCTGAGCATGTGGGAAACAACATTATGAGCATAATGTAAGTCTTTGCAAGCTTACCATAAGAAGAATGAGATTTTAAGTTAAGTGCTGCACAATTTGCAGTTTTTTTGGCATAATCATAGGGGTTATCCCCTTTCTGACTGAGTTTGTATTTGTACAATGGGACTAAAACTTTTCCTTTATCAGCTGTTTGATTTTGTTAGATTTCATGAATGGTGTCACTGAGAAGCAGTTTTGTACAAATGCTACATGTTAATAACAGTTTTACTGCACAACATAGTGCAAACTATGAAGAAAATACCATACTTTCTCTTATGTATTGAGTAACACTTACAGGGGAGACCTCTGTTTCCGAGATAAAGATTTGAAAATGTTGGAAAAATAAATATTTTGTGTGAATATGCCATCTGCTAATATGTATCTGTTACTTGCAACAGCAAAAATCTCTGTAAAGTGAAGGTGGGCCATGTTATTGGTGGAAACTTTCTGCTTCTGAATACCAGCTGTATAGAAAATTATGTGTTTGAGTTGTGCCAATTGATATAGTCTATATTTTCAAACTTCCAGAGTTGACATAAAAGTTGTTGTATCTGTAAACAGTTGGGAAGGTAAATATATGGGAACAAAAAGGAGCACTGAGAACTGATAAACACACAGTATGCTACAAAGTAAATAACTCATCTCTGGATTCAAGGGTTGTTATTGCATACAGGATACATGCTTTAACTCCTCATAACGTAGTCTTGTGGCTTATGACATCATGTAGTCTAGTTGATGGTTATGAAAGTCTTGGGGAAATGCACAGCAGCCATGAAGATATTAAGTCATTTAGGATCATGGTTTATTGTCTGGGTCACTTTTCCTGGACTGCTTGATCTTGAACCCGCTCATTTCATGCACAGTGGCAGAGGGAAATATATTCGTTCAAAGTGGTGATAATCCCCTACTGGACTGTACAGTATCATAATGCACAAGACAGCAGTATGAATTTTCAAGCTCCAAAAGTTTTGGACTTCATAGAAATCTCAAGGAATTTATTGACTTTTACCAGAAGAATGGGACAGTTTTGTCCCATTAGATGTATATCCTTTTTGTCCAGATGGGAAAATACTGTCCTGCAATAGGAATTTAAATTGAACAGTGCTCTGGACTAAGTAGAAACTTGGCATTGCAATGGCCTTAACACTAAGGTTTAACATTCTTGAAAGCCTTCTGCTTCTGCATTTCTCTGTATATCAGCAGTGCATTGTAGCATTAGCCCCTGCACAAGAGCATCATATTATTTCTCCCAGCATCCTTTATCCATTGTTACTCTTATTTCTTAGGCAGCTTTGAAGGTAATGTTTCACCCTGTAACATTTAATTTAAGCCATAGTGTAAATGTGTACATACGTTTTCTCATCAGATTCTTCGCTACTCCCTATCATTCACCAGTCCTGTTCTTGTATTGCAAATAGAAATCTGTTGCTGGCAGTCAATCAGTGGTGAATGTGCTGCAGTTTTTGGTGACAAAGCTAACAAACAATACACCCGTTGAGACACATCTTATTTTCCTTTAGAGTCTGATAAATGCTAACCACATAAAAAAAAAATCTTAACAGCGCTTAACATTTTTTTTTTTTAAGATGAGCCTTTTTAGACATGTCTGATGTTCAAGTGACCGTGCATCATGACAAACTCCCATAATGAAATCAACTAGATACACTTATCTCTCAAATTTATGTTTGGAATAAAACTCTACATGTTTTGGACAGTTCGTCTGTCCATCGTCAGGAGTTTTTCACTGTACACACAGCAGTGGTATATGTCATACAGGTTTGCTGACAGCTTGCGAGCAGCAGGATCAGGATGGGTAGGTCCTGATCCTGCTGCTCACAAGCTGTCAGTAAACCTGCATGACATATACCATTGCTGTGTGTACAGTGAAAAACTCCTGATGATGGACAGAGGAACTGTCTGAAACATGTAGAGTTTTATTCCAAAAATAAATTTGAGGAATTAGTGCATCTAGTTGGTTTCATTATGGGACTCTTTAGACACATTTGCAAAATCACAAAACGCGATTGTTAGCTTCATTGTGTCCATCTGTCTGCACGTGCAATGGTGAATGATCTGAAAACAATAATGTATCCAACAAGGTTATTAATATTTGTGAGTGATCAGTATGTTACTTGCTAGATATCACTTAACAGTTTTACTGCTAGATCAGCAGAGAGAGGCACTGCTGTATGACGGAAGCCAGCACATGTATATTCTTGCTTTTGCATGATAATTTCCATAAGAGGAGAAGTGCAACAACCAACAACCAACATGCTGAATCAGAAAACTGGAGCGGGGGGTTACAGGAAATGAGACTTTGTGTGTCCTCTGAATATTGCTACTATAGAAACGCTTCCAACATTGATGTTCTTCCTTAATAAATGACTTGAATTTGCCATTAGAATGACTTCTTAAATCAATACTCAGCATTTTGCACCATATGTATATAGTGGGTGGGCTGGGTTGCTCAGTTGGTATAGTGACTGAGCTACAGGCTGGACGGCCTGGGATCGAATCCTGGTGGGGACGAGATTTTCCGCCAGTCCAGACCCACCCTGGGGCCTACTCAGCCTCCTGTAAAACAGGTACCAGGTCTTTCCTAGGGATAAAGTGCGGCCGGAGCATGCTGCTGACCACTCACCCTCTTCTAGTGCTGCGGTCATGGAAGAGTAGAGCTATACCTCTACCCACCCTCTGGGCCACACTGGGCCTGTAATGTGATCACTTCACCTTTTGTGTATAGTGGGTATAATCCAGACTAGTATGTCTCTGACATCTTTGCTTGTGGACCCCTTCTTGTGTTGAAAAATAAGCACAGATCCTCACTGCTCATGTATATGTAGACTAGTGTCTGGATGGTAGGTATCCAAAATTAAAAGATTGTATCTCGGAACTTATAACAGATAGCCACGAATATCCAATAGCATACATAACAAGGTGTTGCATGATTGGACCATAATTGAAATGACTCTCACTCGCTTCACGGGTACAGAAAGTTTCTTAATCAGATATTATTCAGATATAATGATCATACGAAATAAACACATTGCCAATTAAAGAAATTCCACAATTATTGTTGGCAGAACATTAAAGTAGTCATTACAGAATTGTATTGCTATGAGTTATGGCAATGTGCTCCACCTGTCTGCATACTTTGCTCCAGAAGCTTAACTTTTCTCACAGCAGCTAGGATTGTCTTAGGCAGAAAGTATTGTTCTGCGTAGCGTTCAGTCCCCAACAAACAGTTTACAAGATACTAGTCATATTGATGACATCACCCCAATTTTTTATTCACCTGTCTCACATTTCATCTTGGAAATGTTACACAGTGTATTATAGCAACAGTGTTGCTTAATCAACTAGATTTTCTTGGCCTAAACCATTTTTTATTGTAGCATCAGACTGAATGATGACTTATAGTTTCTGTCGTGTATTGTCACATACATTTCATATTGCTTTACTGTTTTCTGCAAACATACCGAAGTGTAGACTCTGAATTGTTAACAAATAATATGTTACAGTAAATAAATGAAAATTATGAACAAGTTATGTTGTTTAATGTTTTATCAAGATTACTGTTGGAAAAGAAGGGCAAAATTATGTCACTTACAGTCTTCTCCGATGTAATACCATGTGTTTCAGCATATGGTGGGTCAAGTATCATAGGAAGCTGTTGCCTCCATCATCAGGGTAGAAGAGTAGAATGACACAAACTACTGTGTAAAAACACTTGTGATACACAACTATGAGTCAAAGGGTAAAGGAACTTACCTGTGACAAGCCTGTTCATTTTGGATACAAATTTTAGACACTGTGCCCCAGCTTATTGCTGCTTCAAATTTGACTTATACTGTGTAACAGATTATTTCAAATGCTGCTGGTAATGTCTGTCTTTCTGAATAAGCTGACGGGTACCTGTTGCCAATCTGAAGGCCACATTGTGTATTTTGCCAGCTTATTCACTAGCTGAGTTATATTCATTCATTCATTTATTTAGTATTCCAGAGATCCACCGAGGTGGATATAGAACTTGTCAGGTATAACAATAGATATAGTACAGAAAGTGTCATTACAATAAAATACTTATAATAATAATAATAATACGGAAATAAGTCAAATCAAATTTATACTAGAATGCTATTTGCTTGGAATGTACAGTTCATCAGTACAATACATAGTGTACTTAAACAGAAAAACATAGTAACAAGCCATGAGTACTAATGTAATGTCCTAGACAGAATCTGAACTTAATACATACAAATATACATACATACATATATGTTCACTTTCCATTAGATATTTACCGAACGTGTCAAGAGGATGTGCAGTGTGTTGTCATAATACCATTGTGGGTTTGATTACAGGTGAGACAACAAAGAGTGAGGCGTGTGAAATAATAAGTTTTGTTAGTAATAATGAATGTGAATTTGTGGCTATCCTTAATTATGTAAATAATAAGTAAAGTTAGTAACTAAAATTAAGTAACAACTACGTAGCAGTGGCGTAATGAAGGAGAGCTGTAGCAGTCAGGATGCTGATTGATAAAATTCGTCCAAACTATAGAAAGAATGTTCAATGAGATAATTTTTTAATGCGGATTTCAAACCCTTAGCATCGTTTGATAGGGCTGTAATGTTTGATGGTAAGTGATTATATATTTTACTACCAGAAAACAGCACTCCTTTCTGAACTGATGTAAGGTTTGTGGAAGGTAAATGTAGGTTTCGATTGAAACGTGTGTTTAGGTTGTGAA
>Ga0123354_10003160_pt1 | contig 22535 bp, 20 predicted proteins | sample TergutLab28metaG_2_FD_97872 | JGI IMG/M metagenome (GOLD analysis project Ga0123354, IMG submission 97872) | Labiotermes labralis P4 segment gut microbial communities from Petit-Saut dam, French Guiana - Lab288 P4 | ecosystem: Host-associated > Arthropoda: Insects > Digestive system > Gut ... | reverse complement strand
TGAATAAAAAAAATTTTTTTTTTTAATTTATAAAAATATTTTCCCACCCAAAATAAAATTTTTATATTTTTATTTGGTTTGGAGGGGAATTTTTTTGGGGGGGGGGGGGGGCGCTGCCGCCCAATGTGGGCTATGGCCTCCTCATTCATGAGGTTTCTAGATCAAACACAACGACGCATCACAATCAGTAAACTCCTCTGAATGAGTGATCAGCTCGTCACAAACACATACCTTTCAACACACAGCACTCACAACAAACAGACATCCATGCCCCCGGTAGCATTCTAACCCATATTCTCCTGACATTTTAACTGGGGCATGTATATGGAGTAATGATACCCATTTGTGCAATTGCAATCAGTAAACAGCAACCACTGGTAAGAATTACTAATAATGTTGTGAACTCTTGAGTTATTTTGCTTATTGAGTATGATTGCTACTGTCGTCATGTCGTTATTTGTTGCTGGCACATTCAACCAACACCACAGCTACTCTAATTTGATTTGCTTTATATATGCCCAAATTAAAAAAAAAACTAAGAAGACGGTATGTTGCAAGTAAAGTTGTATCATTTAACGTCATTTCTTTTTCCCTTTATTCGGTATCTTCATGTGTTTCATTTCACATTAGAAATGTCTACCGCTCATATTTATTGTATCAGTTTGGACACAATAGTGTAGGATTTTAGGTTCAACTACATAAGTTGTACTTATAGTCTTGTAATGGACAGATTGTATAATAAAGGAGGCAAAATAAATATTTTGGGCCCTGGGACTGTTATGTAATACGAGACGAGAGTTATGAGGTTGAGGAGATAAGGTTTTGTTTGCGGAAATGAACCCCATATATCTGTCAGGAAATGAGGCTGCTTATGAGCTCTATGCTCATGGATTGGGTAGCGAAGTTTTGTTTTAGTATTACGTAGAATACTCGTGTCTGTCCTGTCCAATGATGTCCCACTGTACTGCAAACTGTGGGTCAAATAAGTATGCCGGAACAGCGTGAGGTGGTTTTAAACAAGCTTTTGTAACTGGAAACCTTGGTTAGACAGTTTGTGATAAACCATACTCGTGCTAAGTGTGCGAATCCACGGGCAAACACTTGGGAAATCACTTGGGGCATGACATGCTGTTGGAACTCCCTCTTTGCACGATTTCTTTGTTCGCAGTTAATCAGAGCATTTCTCGTTCAGCTTGTTTTTGGATGCGTTTACAAAATTGCGAAACATAACTATTAGGGTCAACATGTTGGTCTGTCCGTCTTTCCATTTGGAACAGCTCGGCTCCCACTGGATGGATTTTCATGACATTTGATATTTGAATATTTTCTGAAAATCTGTCCAGAAAATTCAAGTTTCATTAAACTCGGACAAGTATCTGGTACTTTACATGAAGACCAATATACATTTTTGATCATATCTATCCTAGTTCTTAAGAGTGCAAAATGTTTCAGACAAAAGTTGTAGAGACAATCAAGACACACATTCTATGTCCAATAGCTTTTTTCGAAAATCATGCCGCTTATGAGGTAATGTGGAAAAAACTGTAGAGGCCACAGATGACAATATGGTGCATGCACATTGCATGTTGGGTACCTAAGTCTACAAAAACACACTCAGAATATGTAATTCTTATTGGTTTACATTGCAACAAAGGTTGCACAAACGCTCCTCAGTGTTGTGTTATACGTACATTGCCTGTCTTACTAAAAGTGGTTTACACCAGCTATAGAGACGCCTTGACTTCAGCAACGACCTGAGGTTTGACTTCTTATTCATTCCATTGTGAAGTCGCTGAATATTGTGTGCCTTGAAGCTTATGCAACCAATTGCAGCGTGTGACGTCTGGCCATTTGAAGTAAGCACGGGGGTCTGTTGCAGCTTACATTAACAGGATGAAGATGGTACACATGTACTGAAACATGTTGGAGAAGCTCATTTAATGTTTGTAGTAACTAAGAATGTGTATTGAGATGTAAATAAATAGTGTACGCTGATGTAAAAAGTGCACGGAATGGACAACTTTAGAACTTTTTTTTAAACGATGAAGTTTGCCTTTGTAGTAAAACTTCCAGTAACAGATGGAGACACAATAACTAATATCATGAAAGCACGTGGTCCCATACAACGTTACTGCTTTGTCTTTCAGCCTTATCCGGTCAACTTTGCGGATTTACGTCACCCTTTTTTTTGTAGAAGGAAATTTTGATTGCACAGGTATGAGGGCAGAGCTGACGTGAAGCATTAACTCAATCTTGGTTTCCCCAAAACTTACCAAGCCACAAGTGTGCATCCTATAAATCCAACCCCTCATCCGTACCTTGGGGTATCGTAGATTCGTACTGTACTCTAGCCTGGGTCATGTGGGAGGCAGTAACAGTTGTGGAGGATATACCCTGATGGGTGTTGCTAAGACACACGCTGGCTAGTGGGGTTCACTGTAGTCTACCCAAGCCAAGGTGGAAGGTATTGTGCCAAAAGCTGCATGGCACTGGGGTAGAGTTAGCAGTGTCGTTAACGATCCTCTTGGGGCACCAGGCTGCACCCCACTGTATGTAGGCCTTTCGTCTGCGTGGGGCTCCGTGGATGTTGACCTTATGTTTTTCCCCATATGCAGGAGGGCTCCTATTTGGGGACTCCGGCAGACAATTAATTAATAGACCAGTGGCTCTGGTGATGGAGTATCCCTGTCCATGGGGACCTTGGTAGGGAACATGAAGGGTGCTCCCTTACCGGGGACTCTAAGGGAAAGATAAAAAGAGATAGGTTGCGGCAGAAATAGTGAAGCATTTTAAAATTTTAGTTACGTGCTTCCCCACTAGGGTATCGCGGAGTGCAGGTATTCGAACATAAGCAGTGATCTTAAGATTTAGTCAACATGGAGCGCTGAGGAGTAAGAGAATGTGTGTGCGTGTGTGTGGGCGCGCGCGCGCGTGCATTCCATTGCTGATTGCGCGGATTCCAGATAACTCGCTGTGTTAAATGTCAAAACAGCTGTAATGTGTGAATGTGGTTTGCGACCTTGAGACATTGACGTCATAGTGGTCTGTTCCTGAGCTCTGTAAGACCGAATGGTGCGTGCGTGTGAGGAGGGGGAAAAGCGCGTAGTTAGTCACGTGCTGTGGTTTCATGTGTTGTTGAAATGTCAGTTTCCATGGTGCCCACCGTGAAATGAAGGGTTGTATAATAATTACAAGCAGTTCGGTTGAGTTAATGGGGGGTCTGCACGTCCCCTCTCGCGGATTTCCATTTCCTTTCGACCAGCACGGGAATAAGTTGGCTCCTTCCGGGTAACTGTGTGTCAGTATTTTGTGTTCTGTAACTCTTAGTTCACTGATATTCACGCGGGCCATAAACGGTGTATTTCAAGTCCTGGCGTCAGGTACCGCTGACGGCACATGGGAGGAAACTCGAAAGAATACAAATAAAAATAAAATTATTAGTGCGGGAGCTAAGAACGTTTTGTTGCGGCGTTCGCGATGTATACATTTCCCACCTAGACTCCTTATCAATTGGTACAGTACCAAGGGCCCTTTGCTCGGAGATAAATCGGCCGGGCCGTAAAGCTGACCACTCGCCTCCACAGTACCGCGGTAAAAATGAGTGACGCTGTACGTCATTTCCCCTAACCTCATACCTTCATATACTCGTATAATGACGAATTAGTAAGAAGTGACATTACGAGCCTAAGCCGACTCTGATGATCAGGTGAGACATCCAGCTCCCAATTGTCTTTTCCTTATCTCTCAAGAGCATAAGTACGTATGTAAATTAATATTATCGCCAAGAACGAAACACGGCTTTCGGACAAGTTGTTGTGTGATGCCTATATGTACTGGTATGTCTGCACAATTTATGTTGGGCGTTATTATGAACTTTAAAATTAACAGTTTTTATTCCTATCCAGTTTAGTTGCTGATTTCATAATTATATGTAATCTTAATAATTAATAGACAGCCACATTTCAGGATTTTATAAATGTGTAACAAACCTTTATGTATAAGATAAGTGATAATATTCGTGTACGACCCCCAAAACACTTCTGTTGTTGAGCCTAAAAACTTATTACCATGGAGAGTGTGTGGGCCGGGCCCTGGGCCCCATCCAGCCTCCGGTAAAATGGGAACGGAATCTCTTTCCTGGGGGTAAAGCGGCCGGGGCGTGACATTGACCACCAAATGCTATGTAGTAACGAGTTGAAAGAAAGAGTAGAGCATTTCCTCTATTCCCTCTCTGGGCCTGCATGGCTTACTTTAAGGTGATCTTCACCTGCTGAACTACTTAAGCATAATGTGGTTCATATACGTAATAAATTCAGTTACATGTTCGTCTATTTGGACATGCAACTTTCGTATTATTTCCTTGCGTTATAGAAAAGTTTGACAACTGTAAGAGATTAAAATAAAATTGTCACAGTTTACAGTGTAAATCTACGGTTATTACACTTTATAACTTATCTCACGAATAATTCCTTATGCTGATATCACGCGTACCCAGTACTGTACCTTGTTTGGCAACCCCTGCAGTATCTTTTTGTAAGGAACGTGAGTCTGAGACCAAGATCATTGTTAATTTGGAAATGACTAACCATGCAAATAATTTTCAAAAGAACTGTTTTGTACCTGAATGTGTATTTTTGTCTAAAAAGAGAAGGACAACAATGCCTCGCGTACGAAACTTGGTTTCACTTGAATTCCGACTTACGTTGACCAAAGCTGGAGCGCAAGCACAGAAATCAGAACATGTAAACTGCGTTACATGTCTTCACATAACTTGCAACTGTACGACGTGCTTGTAATGTAACGTCGTGTGAGAGAATCAAGGTTGATTTATGGTTCTAGATTAAGTGATTTTGAATCTGTTGTTAAGGAAAGCCCCAGAATTAATCTTCTACTGCATGTAGTTACCGTATTTCAGGTTTTCGCGGCTGTGAAGATGTAGACAGATGGCGACTAAAATTTCCTTCCGTAGTGTATTTTACAGTTATGGCACGTGACTTCCGCCTGGGTTCCTTATCGCATGTATTCTTGATAACTCAGTGGGATGATTAGGCAGGCTGTTTCGTAGAGAGATTCTTAGGACCAGATATCTCTCGTCAGAATTGTTGTTGTGTAGTCGTTTATAGCTGGCCTTGCACCAGAGTTCTGTTTAGCACCTACATATCAACTTTGGAGGATAAGGTATTACAACCCGCAGTGAAGACGTTCTGGTGGATATAGAGTCTACAGTTTCATCAGAAGAAATTCGACATACACTGAGCAGCTTCTCTGCGCAATAATGTTTGTTTGCACTGGGAAGAAAAAACCACTACCAGCACCGTCTTTAAATACAATAAGACTCTGACATTAACTGCTCTACATTGAGATAGAATGTGTGGTCCCTGTCTTGATACATAGCTACAAACGTTTCGAAGGAGCGTATCACTCCCATCTTAGGGTAGGGTAGCTCCAGAAGAATAGTGATTTTTGGTTATTATAGATTTAATTTTGTTGTTATATATGATCTGTAATTTGTTAACGTCATTTCCAGGGAGGAACATCCGTTCAACACCAAATATACTGGCATATTTCATTCAGTATGGGTCTGAAGAACCTGCAGCTGATTTTTGACCATCCCCAACGAATATACTTTGGTGGACAAACGGTATCTGGGCGATTACTAGTGCAAAATGATGAACCAAAAAAGTTGCGAAGTGAGTATGATGATCAAAGATTACAGAACAAAGTCGTTACCCTGTTATTTCTAACCACTCTCAACTTCGTATTCACATAGCTGTAATATGTATGAGTTACATTTAGTTTTGTGTGCGTAGGCTGAGAATAGTGTTTGTACTTGATTAATTTCCCATCGGTAAACCGGGATAGCGTAGTCGGTATAGCGACTCGCTACCGGCTTGGCGGCCCTGGGATCGAATCCCGGTGGGGGGCGAGATTTTCCGCACCCGTCCAGAACGGCCCTGAGGCTCACGCGACCTCCTATACAATGGGTACTGGATCACTTTCCCGGGGGTAAAACGGCCGGGCGTGTCGTTGACCACCCACCCCATCTACGCCGAGGTTAAAGAAAGATTAGACCTATACCTCTACTCCCCCTCTTGGCCTTCATGGCCTGTTCTAGGGTGAATTTTACCTTTAGCTTTTTGTAAATGACCATCATTTTTGTTCAGTTCCTTTACGTTGAAGCAAGGGTGGGGCAGTTGTGTAATTTTCTCCATGATTTGGACGTAATGGTGTAATTGAAGTCCAGGTGTTAAATTTTGAAATATTTACGTTCCGTTCAAGAATGCCAGTACGACATTAGCACAGGCTTTTGTGTCTGTGTCTGCTACTTTCATATATGAGAAGGTTTTACTAGAAGAGCACTATGCAGAAATTAAGTTCAAAGTTACGTGATTCAATAAAATGTTCTCGGGCAGACGGCCGCGTCAAGTGTGAAATTTGCCCTACGTTTCAGGTCCTGAATCCGTCCCTATCTTCGGGGTGTTGCTGATGGCATGAGAGAATCAAACCTGATAACTAAGTGTCCTACTGTGTTTTGTGTATATCCCCGTTCAGCTGGGGCGCGAGATGGAATGCAATCCCTTCTGCCTAATGGGAGCAGTCAAGATGTCGTTGCACCTGGCCTAGGCATAATCGCTGGTTGTGTAAAGCGTTTTAAGTATACTAATTATCGGCTGTCATGTACGACTTAATATGAAGCCGGCCTCCCTCTTGGAAGTTACGGGATGTACTTGTATTTCTGTAGCTTATTTCGCAATCCGGTTCATGTACGTAGCCGTCCTGTTCAGTCTGTGTGTTTTTTCATATTGGATTTTTTAATAGGTGTTCTTCTACATCTGATTTTCTGCCCGGCCGTGGGGCAGGTGTCATATGTTATTCACACTTCATTTCAATAGTCCTGGATGTCTGGCCCACATAAAATTGCCTAATTCACGTGGAATGCAATACACCCCAGATGTTTTCAGGCCTAGATAGTCTTGATCGGTCTAAAGGCGTGGAATGTTTTTAATTCGGATATGGGTAGTTACGTCTAGCCTGCAGTCTGGTTATTTTGTTGTGTGTAAAGTGGTGATACGGAAGTAAGGCAACTTCCGTAAGTTTTTCAGAAGTTGTGCGGGGCTTGATCCTGTCGCGTAGAGCGTACTGGATATCCCGACAGATATATTCATAGTTTTTAATGTTTGCTGTAGGTGTTGAATTTCATGCTGTAGACTATATTGATCACGAATAATTCGTGCTCCATGGATGAGAGAAGGGAACTGTCCATGTTTGTGTCGGATGATGCTCTGAGTCCGCAAGTAAGATTAAGTCTGTGTGAGTAGTTTTCCTGTACATAGTGTGGCCCAGTGTGCCATCCATAGGCCGCACATTATGTTGTAGATGGAGAGAATACAAGGCTATCAGCTACTGACCGGAAAGTAAAGGGGGGGGGGGGGTTGAGAAGACGTTGACGAACACAGAAAAGCAGATCTTTGGAAACAGCAGGAGGTTAACTTGACAGGTGAGCAAGCTGTAACTCTTGGTTTAAGGACATGTGCGCTACCGTTGGCCTGTTTTAAACTACCTATGAGGAGTTACTGAAATCAAAATTTTAGCTAATGGGAAGCTTCAGATTTTGTTCAAAATTCGAACGTGTAAGGAAACCGGGCGATGCCGCGGATAGTCGGCGAAATTTGATCAGTCAGAGCGGACGCGAAAACATCATACTTAATTCGGATTTTTTAAAATAGCTGTAGACATAATTATACATTGTCGGCTGTGAAACGTGACAGCAGGAATGTGAAAAGAAGTGAGTGAAAACAGGCTTATACCTGAAGTGTTGATTTGTCCGCAAGATTTAGAACGATACTATTTGTGATGAAGTGTATTTCGGTGCCGCGAGACAACAGTTACCGTAAGGGACTTGTAATTCATGACTTGTGTGTAACAACTATCATTTTTGTTAAGTAAATACTGTGCACATTATTATTCTGGCTGTTTAATTAAAACTAAGGACTGGGTACATAGCCTCTGAAAACATCTCTGTAGATTCCCTTGAGTGGAACTCAGGACTCTATGACTATAGCTAGTAACCTGTTCTACATATCTGTATTGTAATTATTATAATTGTCACCAGAATTAGGACAGGTGAACAGGACATAACCGGCATACTTCAAGAGAAGGAAAAGAAGACACTATATCAAGAGGTAGGTCGGTTGTAATGGTGAACTTGATGTTCCCACGGTTTCCACTAAGGTCAAAGATTCCATTCAGATTGCACGAAATAAATCTCTAAAAATTTTTCATCAGAATATTAGAGGATTTGGAAATAAATCTAATGAGCTATACTGTCATTGACATCATGATCTTCCACATATTCAGTGTTTATCAGAACACTACCTGAGTGAATCTGAACTACAATTGATTCATTTAACTAATTACTCATTAGGGGCCAATTATTGTAGACAAACTTTTCTGCAAGGAGGTGTTAGTATATTTGTCTATAGAAACTTAAAATATACCACCATAAATATTGATGAGTACAATATAGGTAAGGACACTGAACCTTGTGCAATTCAGTTGGACTCAAAATTTAATAAATTATGCATTTCGATTATTTATGGATATCCAAGGGGTAATCTTACAAATTTTCTTAATCAATTAGACTTGATCTTGCAGATACTTTATAATAACAAATATAATATCATCATATGTGGTGATGTAAATGTAAATTATCTAATAGGTAATAATAGAAGGAGCCAAATTGATGCTGTATTAAACTCTTATAATTTTGCTGGTATAGTTAAATTTCATAGTAGATTTGGCCTGAATTCCCACACTGCCATTGACATTGTTTTTGTTGACACATCCACCATTAGAAAATATGATCTATACCCTCTTATAAATGTACTCTCAGATCATGACGCCCAGTTATTAATATTAAATAAGTGACAGAAAAAGGAAAAGGAATGTCACACTTATATCAGAAAAAAAATCAATAACTATACCATAGCAGATTTCCAATTGAAATTAATTCATGAAACAAGGGAACCGGTTTTTGATGGGAATGATTTTAATAAGATTTTCAACTCTTTTCTAGATATTTTCTTAAGAATCTACTATTCTAGTCTTCCCTTAATTCAGGCAAAGAATAAAATGAACCAAAATTCATGGATTACACCAGAAATAGTAACTTCCTGCAAACATAAAAGAGAATTATACAAGGAATTACAGAATAATAATGCTACTCTTGCTTCTTACTATAGAGATTACTCTAAAATACTGTCTATGGTTATAAGAAAGGCAAAAATAATTGAACATGACAAATTAATCCTAAACTCCCATAATAAAGTTAAAACTACATGGGATATTCTAAATAAAGAATCTGGAAGAAATAAAAAGAAAGTTAAGTACAAGCTCTAAACATAGAAGGTAGAAAAATTACTGATCAACAAATTATTGCTGAAACTTTTAATGAGTATTTTGTTGCAATCACAGGAAATCTTAAATGACAAAGTAAAAATAATCTTTTAAATGATGATAACGATAGTATTGATAATCATACTCATTTTATGGAACAAGCTTTTAATAAACCTTACCCAAGTATAGAATGTAAATGCACAACAACAAAAGAAATTGAACAAATTATAAAATCCCTCAAAACAAAAAAACTCGTGTGGGTATGATGAGATATCCACAAAGATCCTGCAAATAAGCTGCCCTTTCATAATTTCTCCACTAAATTACATATGTAATAAAATACTGTTTTGGGGTAAATTCCCAGCTAGATTACAATATGCAGTAATAAAACCACTACATAAGAATGGTGATAGGTGTGAGGTGTCTAACTATAGACCTGTATCACTCTTAACATCATTCTCAAAAATATTTGAATTGGTAATGAAGACAAGGATTTTAAAACACCTCACCAAATATAATATGTTAAGCACTGAACAATATGGTTTCAGGATAGGACTGAAGACACATAATGCAATTTTAAATGCTATGAACAATAGACTACTAGTAGGAGGGATTATCTGTGATTTAGAGAAAGCATTTGATATCCTGTTATCTAAATTGAAATTTTATGGAATCAGTGGCAAGGATATTGCACTTTATTATTCTTATCCAGATAAAGACACTTTAGGACAAAAATATATAATGACAGTGATAACAGTAATAAAGTTTCAAGCTGGGCTAAACTAAGACATGGAGTCCCACAAGGCTTTGTTTTGGGACCTCTACTTTTTCTTCTATATATAAATGGCTTACCCAAGATTATAAATAAAACTTCAGCACCTATAATCTTTGATGATGATACTAGTATCTTATTTGCTCATTCTAATCTAATAGATTTCAACAAAAACATTCACATAGTCTTTGCAACTTTATATAAATGGTTCAGAGCATACCAGTTATTTATAAATTTTAAAGACAAATTATGTACACTTTACAATGAAGAGAAAAATGTCAGTTAACTTCAAAATGGGCTTTAACAATAATTTAATCACCATTAGCTCCTACACAAAATTCCTGGGGGTGACAATGGATAATACTTTGTCTTGGAATAATCATATTGATTAACTCATGAAAAAAATTAAGTACATAATTAGAAGTGCCAAAATATACATGTCTACCTCGTAATTAAAAATGATTTATCATGCTTTCTTTCACTCAGCTATGAGTTATTGAATTATATTTTGGGGAAACTTGTTGCATAGTTCCACAATTTTGGCATGCAAAAAAAGGCAACTAGAATTATGGAAGGATTTGGGAATCAAGTTTCATATAGAAATTTATTTAAGAAATTACAAATTTTGCCTTTGACATCACAATATATGTTATCTTTTTTATTGTTTGTAGCTCAAAACAAAAACCTTTTCTCAACAAACATTGAAAATCACAATATAGACACTAGACAAAGAAATAATTTATACCTGTCTCAAGCAAACTTAACCACATATCAAAAAGGAGCTTATTATTCGGGAATAAAAATCTTGAATAATTTACCCTTGGAGATTAAGAATGTCAGTGGTAACCAAAAAAAAGTTTAAAATTGCTGTGAAAAAATTTTTATACACTTATTCATTGTATACAATGGAAGAATAGCTTAGTGAAGCATGAATTATGTACTGTATCACAAAATTCCTTATTATATTGGTAGTAGTACTGAGGTTCTATCTATGTACATTATATAGGTATTCAGTGATTGTTTATTATGAGCTGATCACATTTCCTTGTATAAACACAATGTGTCATATTGTGTGTTGTATTCATAAATGATTATTATTATCTGTATTTAATTTTCAAGACTCATTCTATACTGTGCCTGTTGTTATCTAATGACAAGTTCTATATCCACTTTGGTGGATCTCTGGATCAGTGAGTAAATGGTTATGAATACTAAGTCTTAATATCCAACGGAATGTGTTGTGACAATACCTGTTGTGTGTCGTCTGTTGATACTGTGGTGAATAATGATGTCACATTGAAACTCACCAACAGGCTTATTTCTTGTAGTTTTATGCCCTTTAGTTTTTGGATGAACGCTTCAAGACTTAAAAAATTGCATAATGTAGATTTAAAGATTTCTTGTATGTATGTTTTGTAATGAATCAGTTCATCATAAAGCAACTTAAATGGGATGTTTTAGATTGTGTTTGCACACATTTCCCCAATTTCACAAATCTCATATGGAAGGCCTGAGGTAGCCCTGAATTGACAACATTAATTAGATGTCAGATTATGGTATTTTGGTTTGTGATCTTATGTAGTCTAGTAGACAGATACCTTTGTAACATTTCGGAGGAATCACCTACTTCCGTCTTAAGGATGAAAGAAGTTAGCATCTGTCATATTAAAATGGAGGCAGCACATTGTTATGACATGTTGGTGTCCATTTCCCAAACTACACAATGTTAACATCCCAGAATATTGCAGTCTAATAACTACACTTTTGAATGCATTGTAGATATCACAGTAAAGTTCAAAGGAGAAGCAGAATGCAAATGGACTGAAAGAAGAACTGTAGTTAGAAATGGGAAGTCTGAAACAGTGACCACACATTACAGAGGTTATGAGAAGTATTTTGAGAATAGTGAAAGAGTATTTGGAGGTACTGGTGAGTGAACAAAAATTCTGAAAATATTATAATTCATATTGCATGTATTAGATGAATTTTGTTTTAAATAACAGTTGTGTCACTACATTCCATCTTTCATACAGATCTGTAATGGTTAATCATATTTCATTTGTTTTTCTTGAAATTCCTACATTTATGATCATGAAATGGCAGCTTTTGTTATATCGAATTATCACTATGATGATAAATGTGTAATTTGTATAATGCTAAATATTTTTCATATTATCACATGTATGCTGGCTGTGTATGTCAGATACTTATGTTAAATGCTATTTGTATAATGTTATGTATTATGCTGTTGCAGGTATCACAGAAGTGCTGCCAGCTGGTGAACACAGCTTCTCATTTAGTATGATGTTGCCTAATCATCTTCCTTCTTCATTTGAAGGGAAATATGGGTATGTGCGGTATACAGTTAAAGCCACACTTAATCGACCTTGGAAGTTTGATCATGAAGTGAAGGCAGCTTTCACAGTTCTCTTACATTTAGATCTGAATCTGGATCCTCTTAACAGAGTAAGCATTGAATATATCAATCAGTTTAATTAGTGTCTGGATGTGAGATGGGCACACTTTACATTGAAGGGCCAAGAATGGTATTGCTTGCATTGCCTCTAGTAACACTTTATTTTAACTGCAGGTTTTTCAGGCAAAACACAAATTTAGTATTTAACAAATCAGCTAGGTGTTTTGGCTACTGTTTCATAACCATCATCTGGCTGATTCCAGGAATATAAAAGGAGGGAAATAATACACTTTCAATAATGGTTGGAGATCTAGGACCATACAGAGTGTTGTATAGAGTATATAATTAATGAGATAGTGGGGTTTAAAATGTGTAATTATAAACTTTTAATTCTTGAGTGATTGTTGTTGTTGTTTGTTAATTATGTCAGTAATCAGATCATAAAATAGGGTGATTAAGATAGACGTTGGAACAGGTAGGTAACTGTGGAGGTGATACATTTTGAATGTAGGGTAGCTGTGCTGAATTTTTTTATGTGAAATGTGTGAATAGCTTTAAGCAGATTTTGTATCTTTTCAGTTTCCAAGATTTTTGTTGCCTTGAGTATATATTCCTTGTGTTTTGTAAGTTTGTATAATTCACTTCTGCAAGTAATTGTTGGTATTTAGAGCATATATTGTTTTTATGGATGCTCAAGTTCTTGAACATTTATAACAATAAAAAGTGTGGCAGTGTAGTACTTTAAGGTTTTGTGTGTGTGTGTCTACTGGCTGAAAATGTACCTCATCTCTGGCAGAAAGAAGAGCAATTTACATGTCTTCTGGCTAAATTGTATTAGAAATGGTCACGGCTTACAAATAGTTCAGTAAAATAAAATTTTCTTATTTCTTTAGCCTACTTAACTTCCTAAAAATGAAACAGATAGGTTCTTGACATAATTCTGCTTTTCCTGTTTCTATATATGTATGTGGCGTCTATATGCTGCCTATGTGTTTGTCTCAATTTGCGTTTCACAGATTTTCTTCTTTTCCAAATTGTCCAGACCATATCTGGAATTACCCAGCATCTTATTCAATCGATACCAAGGGCATACTTGAGGGATAATGACCAGGAAGTGAAACTGATAACTTTCCACTGTATAGAGTCAAGGTGAAGTGTGCCTGCATGTTATGGTATGTGCCTGTTTGTATGTGTTTATGTGAATTCCTTAAATCAAACATTCAATGGAATCAACAGCAGGTTGTCAGTATTCTTAAACCTACTTATACCAACTTGCAGAGAACCACACAGAAGATTTGTTTAACAATTAGTGGATCTGGACACATTCATGAATACTTGGAGATGGATGTTTATGGTTTACCATTGGTTATAAATAGTGTGTGTGTCCATACAATAAGAATATTTTTTGTTGTATATTTTGTGATGTATTTTCAACATTACCTGAGGTGGAGGCATTGACCTGGATCTTATTCTTTGTCTCCTTTATACATACTCTCATAAGGATCAAACGAATACCTACACACAACACTCACAACCTCAGAAACAGTCTAATGGCTGTCTTAACATAACTTTTCAAATAGCACGGGACCTTCACTATACTCATTCTATTAGCCATGTAAATTATTTCTTGTGCTTGTTATGGGTAAAAAGGAAATTTTTCTTTTCCAAAACTGAAATTGAGTTGGCCCTAGACAGCAGTTCTGGTGAACACAGTAGCTAGCTGAGTTATTTAGAATTGGGCATGTTTGAAGAAGAATAAAGAAAAAAAGAAAAGAAGATCTGAAATCTGGGACCACTGTTGGTGTTGACTCGAACCACAGACCTCCACAAGTAAGGTGTAAGGCTGTCCACCCATTTACTGGAGCTCCCAGGTGTGCCAGCAAATATGTGGCTCTGTGTCAACAAAGACAGCACTGCTGTTGATGTGCTGTATTTCACATGAGTTATCCCCCCTTCCTCACATGACAGGATGTGACATGCTTCTGTTCGTAGTTGTAACTGTACAAATTAAGTTACAAAGGATAGTGTGGAGTACCAACAATCATGTGAACAATTCCACACACATTTTTAGAACAGAAAAATTAAATATGATCAATAACGTACATATATATTGTTCTCGTTACATTTCTTTGACAATACCAGGAACTGTAACACCATATTGAATTATTTTATGCATTCTGAAATTCAAAGTTCAAGTACTTTTTAGACAGTGTATACCTAAGAAGCACAAACTTTTGGCAAGCTTCATGATACAGCACTCTACACATAGGACATGAAGGTTTATCTTGATAGACACCCAGAACGTAATTGACAAAGTGAGAGTGATGGATGCATCTGTGAGGCCTTATACCAGGCCAGTGGAAGGGGTTGGACATACGTTGTTTATGGACAATTTCTTTCTATCTTCTGTTTGATTTGATTATCTGGCTTTCGGAAAAATAAAATGTTGTGGTACTCTCCATCCATTCTGTAGGGGTATGCCTTGTTAATTTGGATTCATATCGTATCATCATATATCATATAATTTTAAAAATGCTGTTGCTGTGATGTGAGTTACCCCAAAAAATAATACCATATAACATGACTGAACGTACGTAAGAAAAATAGATCATTCTCAATACATAAACAGACAAAAAAGATTTTATTGACCTAATAGCATAACAAGCCTTATTCAATTCTGATGTTAATGCAGCAATGTGATCCTTCCATGACAGTGTATTATTGATGATCAAACCTAGAAATTTAGTGCTATTGATATCAGTCTTCATTGAATTGGGAGCAATTATTTGAATTTTTCTTTCATTTTGTTTTTTAGTCAAGAATTGCGTAAAGTGTGTTTTATTACAGTTCATTGTTAAAAGATTACTCTGAAACAAGTTGGTTATTTCGGTTATTACTGAATTAATATTATACTTAAATTCCTCTGGGTTAGTGTTTGATATAATAATGGTTGTATCATTAGCAAATAATATCGGGTTAGCTAATTTGCTTATGCTTAAAAAATATCATTTTTATATATCAGAAACAGTAATGGACCCAATACTGAACTTTGTGGAACACCATGTTCACATGTACCCATTTAGAAGATAATTTATTAGGTTTACTGTTATTCACAGATACTCTGTGATATCTATTTTCTAAATAAGATCCCATTAATTTGTTAGCTATGCCAGAGATCCCACAAAACTTCATTTTAGCCAAAAGTATTTCATGGTTAAAGCAGTCAAACGCCTTTTGTAAGTCGCAGAATAAACCACCAACAAGATTCCTTCTATCTAATGATGACAATACATTTTTTTAGAAGTGTATATGTAGCTGTTTCGGTAGATAATTTCTCTCTGAAACCATATTGATCACCAACTAGTATGTTATTATCATTTAAGTAATTATACAGTCTTTTATAAATAATTTTTTCAATGATTTTAGAAAATGAGGTTAGGAGAGAAATAGGCCTGTAGTAAGAAAATTCAGTTATATCTCCTTTTTTAAATAAGGGTCTCACTTCCAAAAATTTCAGTCTCTCAGGAAATATACCTGTTGAAAGAACTTTATTAAATATGTACATTAGTTGAGATAAGACATAAGGAGCACTAATTTTTAAAATTCTTGATGATATTTCATCATAGCCATAGGAATCTTTACATTTCAAAGAATGAATTATTTTGTCGATTTCACGCGTAGTAGTATTATTTACTTTTATTGAAGAGAAAAGCTGACTAAGATTCTATGATAAGCAAGTTATTGGATCATTATTATTAATAGTATTCTTTCCAGAAAAGTTTTTGATAAAGAGATTTGCAGCTTCAGATGAAAAGTAGCTGTTGAAAGCATTTGCAAAGGCTAGTGGGTTAATAGGTAATTTATCATTAATATTCATTGTTGAGATAGTATTAATATTATTTTTATTATTGGTGATAGTTTTAACTATGTTCCAATTAGTTTTTGGTTTATTATTAGATTTCAATAGAAGCTTATTAATATGGAGTTTTTTTTTTGTTGCCATGATGACTGTAGTCAAAATCTGACAATATTTGTTTTAATGTTCCTTGTGATTTGGATCATTACTGTTTCTATAAGTTAAATAAAGTTTAAAATACTAAAAGTGAAATTGGATAACATACAGTCAGATTTAGATGAAATTTGCCCATAGTGGTCTGGAAGGAACAGACAATTATACTTTAAGTAACTTGCACCAGCCACCATTAGAAGCAAACCTCCAAGATGAGCGTGGCAAAGCCGTAAAGTCTTCAGTTGTTGCAAGCTAAAATATGCCCATGGGGTATAGGGATAAGGAAGATTAAATGGCATATAGCTCTTTGATGAATCAGTATACATGTAATGGGACAGAGAATCTGTCTAGTGTGAATCAGTGACTCCTGTTTATATCTTGTGGCTTGTGTGTACTGTAGATCCTGAGATATGAATTTTTTATAGAACTCGGCATGATTTTTAAACTCCTAAAATTAAATTATAGCTTTTTTACCTGCACAATCAGTTGTTAAGTCCATTGTGCAAGGGTTAAACACAGGGACAACTTTTACTTTATTTTTGCCCTATATTTTAGCACACTAAATTCTACAGAGAACATTTGACTTTGTTCTGTTGTGTTACTTTAAAAAAGTAAGCATCAGATAGCCCAAATTTTACATTTTGTCATTCACTTGAATTGCAAGACAACATTGCAACAGCAATATGAAATACTGTGTTTCTTGTATGGAATGAAGAATTTTATGAAAATAAGCAAAATGGTTGAAAATTGTTAGAACACTACACCTGTATATATATATGTGTGTGTGTGTGTGTATATACATATATATACACACATATATAGAAACTATGATGTTATTAACCCATCTTTCTGTAGAAATGAGAGTGAAGTGAAGATATTTTTCTAAATGTATCCTATTTGATTTTTCATGCTGTCTTGGCTTTTTTGTCATTTAATGAAGAGACATACTTGTGTTTCAAAGCTAAGTGTACTACAAATAGGGTAGGCCTGTAACTGTTGTGTCAGGAACTATATTTCCATGAGTGTAATTAACAGTTCACTGCATTGAAAAATGCATTAAGTGAAAGCTGTAGATTTTAATTAGATCTAAATTTTACATGAATTATGAATAGCAGTTTTTGTTAAAATACATAACATTTGAATTTTATATGAAGTCTGGGTTGTACTGGCCCAATATGAATGAATATTCAATTTGTTGATAGCTGGATTGCTGGCAACAAATTTGGTGAAACCCCATTTTTTGTTAACGATTACACATGCAGAAAACAGATGGACACACTCTGTATGCTGCTGCTTTGTGCACTATGTCCATCCACACAAAACCATTGCTTCATCATTTAGATTTCTTGGAGATTTTTTCAGAAGTTTTAAACCAAACGGTGTATATGCATAGAACATGGTGCTGAATGAAAATGTTTACATTACAATGTGTGAGACAACTATACATCATTCTTTACATATTAGACATACTGGCATAAATTACCTAAAACTTTTTGTCTTATATTTTACTGTTTTTAACTTCTGTATGTATTTAAAACATGGAAGTTTATATTTTGGACAGTCGTCTTCTTTTCATTATACACAGACTGGGCCTTAAGTACAAAACAATTTCCTTTCCATGTCCAATGAACAATGTAATATTTAATCAGAATGTATAGGTATCATAAGAAACAGGTGTATTAGGAGACAACTGTTATAAGTGTAACTGTTGAGTGATTATCACTTTTGTATATTAATGGATATGAATAATTTGTTCTGTGTCACTTCCCATGTTCTCTCAGTTGTCATTTTGTCTCATCTGGTGACTGCTGTCTTATGGTCAAGTCCACTGGACGTATGTCCACGGGTGTTGTATTTTCAGGTGTACAGTATTGGCTGGGTTGCTGTGAGGGAGAAATGGCTTGTGTATTGATGATTTCACCTGAAGTACAGAGATGTTCAGTGTGACATACATATGATGTGATTGCAGGAATCAGTAAAGATCGAAAAGAGCAAATATTTTTGTTGCTGTTGCTGCAAGTCAGGACCACTCACTCTGGTAACACATGTACCTGTTAGAGGTTATGTGCCTGGACAGAGCATTCCCATGACAGTTGAAATAGATAATGTCAGTACGACCCCAATATCTGGCGTTGTCTGTGAGCTTATTCAGGTTGGTATAATTTTTTTAATTAGGACATTTATGTATTTATTTACTTTGATTATTTCTTTATTTGTGTATGTTGTTGACTCCAGTTTATTTCTTGTGGTGTGAATTATTTCAGTAGTTCATATCGAATACCCGCTGTTACGGAGATAAAGTTTAGGACATTTATTTATTTATTTACTTTGATTATTTATTTATTTATTTGTGTATGTTGTTGACTCCAGTTTATTTCTTGTGGTGTGAATTATTTCAGTAGTTCATATCGAATACCCGCTGTTATGGAGATAAAGTTTAGGACATTTATTTATTTATTTACTTTGATTATTTATTTATTTATTTGTGTATGTTTTTGACTCCAGTTTATTTCTTGTGGTGTGAATTATTTCAGTAGTTCATATCGAATACCCGCTGTTACGGAGATAAAGGTGCTGGCAGTAGGATTATTTGTGCCTAATAACTAGAGAAATGGAGAAAAAAGTTAGTACTGACTTTTTGTGGTATACTGAGACAGCATTTCTTATGGTGATATGTGTAGGTTACAAACAGAACACTGCACAGATTGAGGCACTGAATAGAAGTTAAAATATTCACCCAGAGTATCTCGTGACATACAATGGATATACAGTTTTAACAATACATTACTGTGTGTTTTAACTGTACAGTGCATTCCTGTGTTTCATATGATTCCCAAAATAAACAGTTTTATTCCCTCACACAACATTTACCAATGCCTGTATGTAATGGAGGTTGTATGCTTACTGTGCCAAGCTAAGCCAAGCCAAGCCAAAGTGTTAACTGGGAGCGGAGACTTGCGTGAAAGGCAAGTCGGTGTCCCCCTGTCTGTTAGCCATTCCTGTGTTTGACCACATCGCTGGACTCTGTAACAGACACCTAAACTCTAACAAGGGAATATGCTTATGCGAACGATTTTGAAGTCAGGCTGAGTGCCTTGACTGATCATGCCAAGGACTAGGGCCTCGGTTGCCCTGGACTAAGTATGGGAGGGACAAACTTTGATTTGTTGGCTGTTTGGGTTCTGAGCCCAGACTGCCTCAATCGCAAAGTGGAGGTATGCAACGTTTGTAAGGCGCTTAGGTGAAGCTGCCGCACCTGGGGGAGGGGAGTGTGGGTCATGTCCCGACTTTGCATCATATACCCTGGCATTTGCCTTACAACTGAGGAAAAATCACGGAAAAACCTCAGTCAGGGTAACTGTGTGCTTACTGTGCTGTCAGAACTGGATTTTTATGTATTATTTAGATAACGTTCATGTTTCAAATGAATTCTGGATTTGACATGGCAACAGTCATGCATAAGTAATACAGTGAAGTCATATGTGAGCCAGTTGCAATTGTAAGGGTCGTATTACATAACAAGCACCAGTTATATTATATTATATGTAATTAATACTCTATAATTTTGGTACTTGTACATTGTTATTTTAGATAAAGTTATAACATTTGCATTTAACAGATTGTTACTTACCATGCAAAAGGAGCAACCAAACAGCATTCTGTAGTTGTTGCCCAGATAGCACTTGAGGGATCAGTGGGAGAAAATAATTCCAAAACCTGGGCTCCAAGAATGACGGTCCCTCCACTTCCATCTTCAGCACTTCCACAATGCAGTATCATTCATGTGGACTACAAGTTGGAGGTGAGTGCTAGAGGACTATGTAAGTATAAAGGGCTAATTTACATTGAGAAAGTTAACTGGAAGCAGCCACTTGAAGTCATTATACTTTCACAGTGAAAGTAACATTTCAGCTCCAGGTGAAATGGCCTGCAATAAGAAGTGAAGTTGAAGAGTTGGCTACTTTTGCATCCATGTGCTTTTTACTTGCCTAACTTGACTCACCTGTTCTTTTTCATACATGCACATGCAACCTTGTCTATGATTGCAACTTTATAATGTAGTTTAAATATATAAGTTTTCTTATGCTAATTGAGGATGTGTGTTATCTTTTTTTGCCATGTTATAAGTGTGACAAAGATACTTAGAAGAAGGATTGAAAGGAAATTTGAGGATGTACTCGGAGAAGATCAGTATAGATTTAGAAGAGGAAAAGGAACTAGGTGTGCAATTGGGATGCTGAGAATAATATCTGAATGAACCTTGCATATAGGAGGGCAAATCATTCACACTATGAAATATGCAGATGACTTTGTGTTACTGGCTAAGGAAGAAATATGCTACAGGACATGACTGATAAACTAATTTAAATTGGAGCTGCTATGGAATGGAAATGAATGTGGAAAAAACAAAAGTAATGAGAATTTCAAGACAGCCATTCCCACTAAAAACTGTGATAGACCAAAAACAACTTGAGAATGTGGAATCTTTTAAATATTTGGGAAGAATTTTAACAAATGATGGAAGATGTATGTGTGAAATTAAATCTAGAATTGCTATGGCAAAAGCTGCATTCAACAAGAAGAGGGATCTTTTTACTAGCACATTGGACTTAAAATTGAGGAAGAACCTAGTAAAATGCTACATTTGGAGCATAGCTTTATATGATGCTGGAACTTGAATGCTTTGGGTAGTAGATCAGGAACACCTGGAAAGTTTTGAAATGTGGTGCTGGAGAAGGATGGAGAAGATCAGTTGGACCGATCATGTGAGAAATGAAGAAGTATTAGTTAGAGTCAAGGAGTAGAGGAATATCCTACATGAAATAAGTAAAGAGAAGGCTAACTGGATCGGTGACATTTTGCATAGAAACTGCCTTCTACAACATGTAATTGAAGGAAAGATAAAAAGGGGGATAGAAGTGACAGGAAGATGAGGAAGAATACATAGGAAGCTACTGGATGACCTTAAGGAAAGGAGAGGATACTCTCATTTGAATGAAGAAGCTCTAGATCGCACTATGTGGAGAGCTCGCTTTGGACCTTTCATAAGACAGACTATGAAATCAATGAATAAGCGTGACAAAGTGGAATTGTAATGAATGCCCCTAGTAAAGTTTCTAGACATGTAGGAAAGGTATGAAATCATTCTGAGTACTAAAACATGATGACTATTCCAGCAAACACAAAAGGCAGTCAACTTGCAAAAACTTATTGTATTATACACTATGCTCACACATTTTGCTTATCACACAATTTACAGGGAGATTCTTATGAGCGCATTTTTTGTTGACATACGGACACTTATTTTTTATACAGTGTGCAGAGACAATATTAATATAACTTAAAATATATATGAATAAAACCCATTTTCTGTTGTACAATTCACCTTTATTAAAAATTAATAAGTAAGAAAAGAACAGTTTTTTTATATTGCCCATTCTAGATATCCATATTAAACTGTACAGATAGACATCACATATTAGGAAATGTATCAACAACATCAGTGGTAAACCCAAATTGGGCAGTTGTCTGTAAATTTTCTACTATTCATAGATTTCGAATGAAATTCAAATGAAACCTAAACTAATCAAAGCATCGTATGTAATCAGATCTTTGAAACCGTTGTTGTCTTTCAAGTCGATTTATTTCTCAACAGTCCATTCAATCATAGCATATGGTATTGTATTCTGGGGTTTATCAACTCATAGTAAAATCATATTTAAAATCCAAAAAAGAATAATAAGGATTATTACGAACTCAGATAACAAGGACTCTTGTCGAGATTTATTTAAAAAATTATATATTCTCCCTCTTCAGTCCCAAAACATATTTTCTCTACTCTTGTTTGTTGTTGAGAATAAAGACTTTTTCAAAATGAACTCGGATGTTCATAGATTTAATACAAGATCTCATCATGATTTACATATTCCCGCAGCAAATTT
>Ga0123354_10003159_pt1 | contig 22535 bp, 18 predicted proteins | sample TergutLab28metaG_2_FD_97872 | JGI IMG/M metagenome (GOLD analysis project Ga0123354, IMG submission 97872) | Labiotermes labralis P4 segment gut microbial communities from Petit-Saut dam, French Guiana - Lab288 P4 | ecosystem: Host-associated > Arthropoda: Insects > Digestive system > Gut ... | reverse complement strand
TCTTATAATAAAACCAACTAGTTGCACTAATTTCTCAAATTTATTTTTGGAATAAAACTCTACATGTTTTGGACAGTTCCTCTGTCCATCATCAGGAGTTTTTTTTACTGTACACACAGCGATGGTATATGTCATACAGGTTACAGTTACAGCTTGCGAGCAGGATCAGGATGGAACTGCAGTTCCGTCCTGATCCTGTTCGCAAGCTGTCAGCAAACCTGTATGACATATACCATTGCTGTGTGTACAGTAAAAAAAACTCCTGATGATGGACAGAGGAACTGTCCAAAACATGTGAGAGTTTTATTCCAAAAATAAATTTGAGAAATTAGTGCAACTAGTTGGTTTTATTATAAGAATATATATGTATGCGGTCCATTTAAATCTGCCAGTTGATCTAGGGGATGAAAAATGATGACATATGATCTCCTACACTGTATGTGTTGAGTACAAAGAATGGCTGGAATTGTTCAGTGCTCAAAATTATGAAATGGTTACAGATTGGAAGTTACAATAGTGAAGAAAGAAGAGGGTCTTATGTGGCAAGAGCTTGTGAAAGGAGACACAAAAGGGAAGGAGGTCCTTGACCCAGCACTGGTTGAGGAGATGCACCAGAGACTCGCACATCTGTGTTCTGATAGAGAGGTATGTGGTGTGACACTGCCCACCATGACAGACACTGAAATACCATTTCCCGTAAGAAACACCAAATTTCATATACAAACACATGACCAGTTTGACCTGATACTGTTCAGTAAGTAAGAGTAATAATAAACATGCCAGAATTCCAGTCTCCATCAGGGTTAATTTGTGGAAAATATTCTGTTATAAAACGCATGTATTGAAATACTGTTTCTTATAAGAAGCAAGTGAAAGTACTTCATTATGCCCTGGTCTCAAGTATCTAAACTTTCCAAATTCTCAACTAAAACGATTCAAATACTTTTCTATGTATAGTGGTGTAATTTTTACATGATGATGGCCAAATCAGCTGAACAGTGTTGTAGATGACAAATGGATACATAATGTTCTAAGAGTTGTGTTTGCTCTGAAAATAAATACAGACATTACAGCAATTCAATAAGGAAGAATGAAAAGCTGTTCCTTATGTCAACTTTAGATTCCTTTAAAAAACAGACTCTTAGAAAAGACACCAACTGTCATCATGTATTCCATAAGAAACGTCCAATAAGTCTGTGATTAGTCGGGCACTCAGTATTCATTACCCGAGTTCTGAACATTCCCAACTTTGTGCAAGTTAATGAGGAAGAAAATTTGGGGTAATGAGAGAAAACTTATAAATTAAAAATATAGTAGAAAGTATAAGAATGAAAATTTAATGCAAGCACTGAAATAATATCTACACTGTCACACACGAATTCATCAGCTTTCATTCAGTAAAATTGGTATTTAGAGTATATTTTATGCTGAAACACTGCAATTGGATTGAGGACAAAGTTCTACAGTAGCTGTAGGCTAATGAGACCCAAAACTGTTCGTTCTAAATCACAGCTGAAACATGGCCATTAGCTCCACTTGGTTGATAAATTTATCTGAGTTCCTCTTGCTTGATTCTGTCTTCATTCAGGTAACAGACCCAAGTGCGAACTGTGCACCAGCCTTCAATGCACAGCAGCTAGAGGAATGTGATGTCCTTCCATTGGAAATGTCTCTTCTGGTGAGACTGGATGCACTTACACATGATGTGTCTCATAGAGTGAGTGTAAATGAGGGGTTTGCAACTTGTACTTTTGATGTAGTATTTCTGCAATAATAAAATGTGTTGCCATTCTGGTGAAAACATTACTGCAGGTGAGACTGGATGTGCATATGCATGATGTGTCTCACAGAGGGTGTGTTATGGCTTATAGTCTTTTGTAAATTGAAAGGTTTAAAACGTGTACTTTACACGTAGCATCGCTGAAACAACAAAATCAAGGGTGATGAGATATGTGGGTCAGTTAACCAGCTTGCCAAGTTTTGTATGGAAAATCTTCTGGGAAGAGATAGTTTAGGAAGTGGAAATTTGAGAAATAAAGTGGGTCTCTGAAAAATAAGTCGTTGAATATCTGAGTTGGATCGATGTTCCAGTGTTAGGGTTTTACTTGTATCACAGTGATGAATGTTCAGGTCCAATAATGATGGAATTTCTTATCTGGATGATTGCTTTTCTGTGGAAAGGCCACATGTGTAATCATGTAAATGACAGAATATACTAGTTACATACTAAGGAATTTCAGGTAAATGAAGCAAGTGTAAGGGTGAAGTACAAATCTGTGACATGATTAATGTATTCTGCCAAAAACTCAAACTTGCATCTCACTTTCTCATTGCCATACGGGGTAAATGTTACCAGGTTATATAGACTTTGCTTACCTACTGTAGGTGATAACAGATCCTGGTTGTAGCTGATGCAGACATGACAAGCAACAAGGTGTAAGTCCTGAAGGTAAATGGAACTATGGGTACATGATTCCATGATCTTCACTGTCTGAAAATCATAGATGCTATGTGGCTGTAGAGCAATCCTTAAACTGACAACCATTCAACAGAAATGTTTATGGATTGTAGAAGTATCAATTTTTCTTGCACCAGACAGGTGTTAACCCATATATGATGGGAAGCTATGTGCATAACAGTGTAATACATTTAACCTTTATTTAAGTATTTATTAGCATGGATCTTTAACAGAATCTCTGGTACCATGCATTATAGTTACTGTTTATTGTCAGTGGATTTCATGTACAATTAGTGAATGTCAGGGGATGTACAATCACAGGGTGCATTTGGAAATTGTGTTTACTCATAAATGGAGTTCCCCAGGCATACTTAATGTGTCTGTACTGAAAATACCACGTGCTGAAATGACAAGTTACAGAAAATATATTAGAAAAAGGAGAGAGAGAAAGATATATGTTGTTCTCTGCAATGAAGACATCTTTCAGGGGTTTACAATCTTGAGCAGCATGAATGGGATTAATGAAGTTTGCCTCCATTTCAAGCTCGTATGTTAGTGTGTAGTGCACTGTAATAAAATTTCACTTAATTTTTATTTTTCAGATTAACTTGGGAGGACATCAGTGGCTGTTCAGTGTTCCCATAAATGTTAATTCTGTCCATGCTATTTGTCTTCGTCATGATGTGGATGGTTGTGTTTGGCAGCTGGATGCCCCTCAGGAGAATGGACAGTGGCCTTGCACTCATATTGGTACCTTTCCAGCCTTTGGTTATGTGCAGGCATCAAAACAACAGAAGAAATTCTGTACTTGTGCTCCAGGTACATAAAAACATATCTTTCTTTGTTTTACTAACTTCATTGTTTCTGTTTTTGGTCTTCTAGCAACCATAACTCTCTTCATCTTCATTGACTTCTGCTCTGGCCTGTCTGTTGTCACCTAGCAGACAACTGTATGGTAAATGTTATGGCTATTAATGTTATGTACATTTTTATGTGACATACAAGTTTTTTTTGTAAAACTGGTTAAAATGTTTTTATTTACAACACATTACCAACAAATGCAGAGTATATTTAATACTTAGTTGTATCTAAAACTCCTACATGTTTCATTGCCTCAGTACATCATCTTCAGGGAGTTCTTCTGTTGTACCAAAGTTAATTGCCAATTAAACTGCAGTCCATTAGCACATACACTTAAAAGTGCTAAGATTCTCGTTACCAAGCAGTTAATATACAGTCAAGGTATCATGTAGTGTTCATGCTAGGAACTCCACATTTCAGGGTTCAGAACCTCAAAGGATATGATCTCAAACATAATTGATTGTATACAAGGCCACCACACACAAGCATTACATTATGATACAATTGCAGTCCAGGTAATCAAGAACTGCACCACCCTATTGTATTTTATTGAAGTTCATTTTTGTTATCTTATTGTATATGTAACATCGACTGTAAATTGCTTGGTAACGATATTCTTTTAACACTTTTTAAGTGTATGCATTAATGAAATGCATTTTAACTGGCAGGTCACATTGATAAAACAGAAGAACTCCGTGAAGATGATGATGCATTGAGGCGTTGAAACATGTAGGAGTCTTTAGATATAATTACATATTAAATATATTGTGCATTTGATGGTTATACATTGTGTATATCTGCAAAATGCATGGTACCCACAGTTGCAAGATTGTTACAATGTTATTTGAAAGCAGTTGCACCCATCCCGTCACGGTGGCTGCAGTCGATGGTGTTGCTTCTGGGCTGGGGGGTCTGCTGAATTCTGTTGTTTGCGCTGATAGATTTTCTTTAAGTTAAAAGAACTTACACACTCAAGGTTGAGTTTGAGGTCAGACATCAGGGAATAGTGGGAGAAGATATTGGTCAATGCTGTCACACAATTACCTTCAAGATGCCAGTGCCACTGTCAGCAGTAAAAAGCGCACGTGCACACACACACACATTTCATTTGCACAGTAATTTTAATAACCAACACCAATTAGTTAACACAGTTATATTTGTTTATGGAAGTTTGTGTGTAAAAATATATCTTGCTTTGGTGGTAGAATAAAAGCCAGAGAATAATTAGAATAAGAACGACTTTGCTTTATAAAGCAAATTTACACCCTTTTCAGAATATTAAAATAAAGGTTCCTGGTAGGCCCTTGCCTGTTACAGTGGGGCTATAGTTTTGGTAGATATGCCAGTTTCCACATATTTCCATTTCTGTCTACAAGGTGTGTAGCACTCCAGATGTTGCATCAGCTTAAGTAGAGTTGAAGTGCTTGTTGAAACGCCGGTTTCCATGTATTTCCATTTCTGTCGACGAGGCGTCTAGCACTCCAGATGTTGCAACAGCTTAAGAAGAGTTGAAGTGCTTGTGGAAACAAGGCTGATTTTCCCATGTGGTTATCACCAAGCCAGGTAGACTTTGCTTGGTGGACGCTTGTTACAAGACTTTAACTTGTAGATTCTCCATACTTCCTAACTCTAAATAATATTATCTCAGTAAATATTTGTTAATGAAAGAGGATGTGCAATAAGCAAATACTCTAGTTGTACCTTCTAATTTACAAAAACTCAGACATTTGCGAAATCTCCAGCTAGATCCCTTCATCTTGGGCTGGCTCATTCCAGAGTTAGATTCTTATAAATGGTTGCCCCCCCATCCCCACACAACTGGATAATCAGGTCCCTCCAATACTTATTAGTGAAGTTACTCCCAGATAATCTCTTACCAGGGTTCCAGAATACTTCCATCCATCAGAAGAATATAATCCAGCCCAAGACACCTCACGCCATATTTTAGTATTTCTTATGTTTGCAGGGGGTTCCCCACACCGCATGGTTTGTAGGGGCCTTAACTATTCCACTGGGAGTTAACATTAAAATTAAAATAAGAAGCAGTTTATGAAGATGTCAATTATACTGAACTGGCTCACAGTATGTTCCAATGGCTTTTATAAACAAGGTGCTAAACCTTCAGGTTCCACACAAACACAGCATTACATTACCCAGCTAGATTACCTTGTACTGAAGAAATCTTGCACCTGTTTATATGAACTTCATACCAGTGGTGATTTTGGAGGACCATATGTTTGAGGTGATTTGGAAAGTGAAAATTACAGGGAACAGAATAGCTCCAGTTTGTTCAGTTGATGTACTGCATGCACCATTGTATAAAATGTTCTTGCTCAATGATAACTGCATACTTAGAGACTTGTATCCAACTCTTGTTCTTTTGAAGGTGACAAATCTGTTTTCAGATATGTCATATGTTGCTGTCTGTGAAGCAAATCGTCATGTTTATATATACCGGCAGCCTGTAGCTCTTGCAACGGAGTTGAGAAACCGTCGTACAGGACAGCATGTGGCACGCGTGGCTAAACAGCATCTGGTGAATCTGGACTCAATGTCAGAAGTTTTAGGGGTTCATGCTTCTTGTAACATGCTGTATGTGCTAACTGTAGACACATTGTATGCACTTCATGTCAATTATGGCTCCAGTGCCGAATTGTAGGTAAGTGTGTTGCCATTAAATAAAACAAAAGAACATGCTCCTGAAGTCTGGTAATAGAACCCAGAGGCTGAGCACTTATGACACAGAAGCCTACCATTGAGCATAATGTGAAATTTTATCCCAGGTTGCATTTTCACAACTACTTTTGTTACGATCCAGTTTCCTTCCATCTCTATTTGGTCTTCCAGTAGGTTTCCTTATAGAAATTGTGTATGTATTTGGGATTTTTCCCACTTTAACAACAGGCACAATACAACATAAACACCCGGACTTCACAGTCCCAACACTTGGGAAAATTTGGGGGATCACTTATTCGTGTCTCAGAGGCCCAGATGATGGGATGCCAAACAAAATCTAATATGGAGAAAAGTTGTTCTTTGAGATTAGATGTCACGAAAGGATGCAGATATTTGAAACTAGATTATACCCTTTAGAAAGCACCGAATTCATGACAATATTAAAAATCAAGTTTTGGGATGCATATTTATAGTAAGTATGTTTGGTCAGTGAAAATAGCTGTTAACTTTCCCCGTGTGTTTGTATTTTTACAATTGGTATTGATGGTGAAGCTGTTAAGCTTCCTTGTCAGTTGTGAATGTAGTTTGGCATAAGTTGAACATATGGTCTCATAAGGGGTAGATGATGACTATCATTGAACTTGGTTCCAGTGACACACACAGTGTAAGGATGGTTAGATAAATAATGTACAGTAGTATGGGGACAAGCAGTAATGCCCACTGTTCTGTCTGAGAAGTGCAACAGTGTTCCACATTCTTTCTTAAGAGGTCATGAGGGTTTTTTTTTTTTGGCACAAACTGCAAAACGAAGGCATAGGGTGGTGAGGCATCCATTTCACTTCGTTTCATCTCCAGAATGTACCATGATATTTCACTGAAATGTTGTGTGGGGTTTACAGAAAAAGTTGTGAAGTTAATTTACTTTTGGTTGAAACTGGTCAGATTTAATTTTGGCCGTTTTCTCATAAACAACAAATACCCCAAAAATTTTGCATAATGAATAAGTAGAACTGATAAAATCTCAACCCATATTTGACATATTTTTGATAAAATGAATGTGTATCAAACACAAATGAAAGTAATTTGTATGTAGTGTTAATAGAGTTGTGCCTGGGCACTACGTTTTTCTTTCTGTTGTCGGATAAAATGCACATGTATTACACCACAGAATTAAAATTATGTGATCTTTTCTGTTTTTGTAACAAAGCAAACAGTAATTTATTCTGATGATCGAAGTTTTATTAAAGAACACTGAACAGTAATGTTAATTTTCATAGGAATACCATTCTTACTCTGATAATATTCTGCAGTGTGTGTGTGTGAATCGTCTGACCACATTCAAATCAAGATTTTTGAAAGACAACTTGCTGAGTTCCTTACTGGTGTAGTGGGATTTTCTGTAGGGAATAATCTTCATGCTCTTGAGCCATGTTCCATACTGTATCGTCAGTTTTTGTGAGGTCAGGATTGTGTGTTGCCTTAGCTGAAACACAGCTGAAAAGGGAAGTGAAGTGTTTCTACATCCACCTTTCTCACCTTGAAGCTCTTTGTACTCACTTTTCTCAGTGATGATTCACTTCTTCAAGGGACTTAGTGTCTTCAAGAAGTGAGCTGGAGACAGCAGTATATCAGAGTAGAAACACTAAATAAGGAACTGAGCAGATGGATAGCAGGTACATACAAGTATAAAGTGAGAGAAAGAAATTGGATAGTGAACAGGGTATATATACTGGGTTTATGCATCCTGCAGCCCTGTTTGTAAATTGTGTATACACTATAACAATGTCACAATAAATTAGGCAGTTAGGTATATCACTTACTGTTATTTTTATCATGTGCATCCTGCAAACCAGCCCACAATAATGGGTGAGGCTGTTTGCCATGAAAAGGTTGGAGACCCATGCCTTACAGTAACACTACTTTTGGAGTACTATGCCTCACAAAATGAAACACGGTATTTGAAAACAATTTATCATAAATAGGTTTACTGGACAATAATGGACAGCTGTATATAATGTTTTGCTTAAAAGTTGACAAGATGTGCAGCTTTGTTCATTATGAATACTGATGCAGAGACTGATGTAGGCTATCTCTGAATGTATATGAATTCAAAAACACAACTCAACCTAATATCAAGTAACAAAAATTATTTTGGTGGGATTAATTTTGCTACTTGCCTACAAGCCATGTCAATATCTGGATACTTGTATTGAAACCCATATGCAAGAGTTCGCTTGGGGATCACTTTCTGCCCTTCAGTCATTATTTTAGCCCGTTCTTCACTGAATGCTACATTTAGTACAAATTCAGGAATTGGAATCAGGGCAGGTCGCCATAAAGCTCGTCCAAATGCTTTTGCAAACTGTTTGTTCGTCACAATCTGTAACAACCAAAACACATGCTCTTTTATTCTGAATGCAAACAGTGTAAATTTTACAAATTACAGGAAATGATCAGAAGTTTTGAATCCTATTTTACCACATAAATAAAGGTTGAAACTTTTCCCCCCCTTCTCCTCCTCCACCACTAATTGCAGTGTATTCAAATGCCCTAGCTGACACTTTCAACCTGCAGTTTACTCATTTTGCAGGTTGCCAATATCAGAGTGTATTCAAGTATGATCCCCCTATTTCCCACTTAGTTGGGACTATTTTTTATATTACAGTATTTTATGGTATTACGGATATGAGTATTGAATGTGTTCCCAAGTATGTAAATATTTACAAAATAGTAACAATTTCAGAAAAATTTGATAACCGGAGCAACCAGTGCAGTTCATAGTGAGTAAATTACATGCTAGATACTGATAATTCCATTTTTAAAATATTTGTAGGTATCCTACAAACCTGGGGAGCAACTCCATTCAGCACACCTTGCACATTTTCATTCTCAATTGCAAACAGTAACAAACTGGCCATGTCATGAATGTGGAGCCATGGCATATATTGGTCTCCTCTTCCTACAGGCCCTCCCAAACCGAGAAAAAATGGCAAAAACAGTTGTTTTATCATACCGCCACTTCTTCCTAGTATAACACCTGCAAAAAAAAAAAAAAAAGAAGAACAAATCTAAACCATTTTCTGTAGGAAACTAACACTGTGTTTCAGGAACTCTCTGTAGTTGGCACGTTACCAGCACGGACTGTGACCTGTCGGACACCTAAGTTTGCTGGCAGCCTCGCAGCATTCTCCCATTCATGACACAATCTTGACAAGAAATCGAAGCTTTCTCCCTGACTGTCTTCATTGTACTCAGTTGTTTGGCTTGGCTGGTATATACCTAGAAATAAAATGAACTTCCAATCTTTATCGTTGCACCATGCATTCTGTAGTTTATTTAATTAGTACACCAACAAATGCATATATATTCATTTAATGGTCTAAAATTCACATTAAAATGCTCCTACATTTTTCGATTATACGATCATCCTTAGGGAGCATATGGCTCATTCTGGACAGTATACAGCTTACACAATACACAAGACATGCTGCCACAGCACCAACTCAACATAACGATGTAAATCACTGAGTGTTTTTAATCTATAACTTTAGCAAGGAACAATGTATGCTCCCTGAGAATGATCATATGATCAAAACATGTAGGAGCGTTTTAGGTGTTTTAATGTGAATTTTAGATCATTAAATGAATATGTGTGCATTTAATTAAATACATAAAATTAAATTAACTTCCAAATTTTAAAATTATGTTTCGTAATACAACCCATAATTTCAACACCACTAATACTAAAACTCGCAAAGGAAAGAGCTGGATAGATTAAAGGATGACAAAATATTAGAGCACTGGGCCAGATACTTCAAAACTCAACTTGAAAAAGAGTATAGTGAAGAAGAGGAGAGTGATGAAGATATGTTTCTGACAGCTGAACCTCTTGTAAAGGAACCGTCCCAGGAAGAGATGGAAAAAGCATTGGGTAACCTTAAAATAAATAAGGCACCCGGAGAGGACAACATTACAGCGGAGCTTATTAAAAACACAAGCCATGAATTAAAAAAGAGGCTTCATGCATTGATGTGTAAAATATGGACAGATGAAAAGATGCCAGACAATTGGAAAATAGGATTGATTGTCCCCTTATTTAAGAAAGGTGACAAAATGGAGTGTGAAAATTATCGAGGAATAACGCTACTAAATGTCACATATAAAATACTCTAAAGTATCATACTGGAACAGTTGAAAGAGTACTTGGAAGAGATTCTGGGAGAGTACCAATGTGGCTTCAGACCACAAAGAACAACAATGGACCAAATACTTGTAGTAAGGCAAAAACTTCAAAAATTTTATGTGCATGATATTGACCTCAAACTCTTCTTCATTGATTTTAAAAAAGCTTTTGACAGCATAAACAAAAAAAAAACTGCTAGAATCACTAATAAGTTGTGGGATACCCAAAAAGATAGAACAGCTCGTGAAAATGACACTTGAAGGAGCCCAAGCCAACGTAATAGTGGATGAGGAAGTAAGTACCCCTTATGTCACAGGTAGAGGGGTTAGGCAGGGAGATGGTTTGTCTGCAACACTGTTCCTCATTCTTCACAGAGCACTGAAAAACCTGGAACAAAGCAACACGATTTTGAACAGACTCCCAAAAATCTGTGGATATGCCTATGATATCTTGGTAAATGCAAGGAGCCTTCCAGCTCTTGAAGCAATGTGTGCTGAGAGAAGCAGGTAGTCGGCCTGGTAGTAAACCCTAACAAGACCAAATACATGAGACCTTTAGCATCTCCATCCCGCAGATCAGTGAAAGGGGCAACAATAAATGGTGTAACTTAAGAAGGAGTAGCATAGTTTATATACTTGGGTTCGCTAATCAGTAATGATAATAGCGTGGAAAAAGAAATATAAAGACGTATTTTGGCCGGAAATAGAACTTATTTTGCCACTATAAGTCTCTTCAGGAGTCGACTTCTATCCAGAGCCACTAAAATTATATTATATAAGACACTAATAAGACCGGTAGTGTCATACGGAATGGAACCATGGACGTTGGCGAAGAAAGAAGAACAAGCTCTGCTAATTTTTTAAAGGAAAATATTTAGAAGAATATATGGCCTTAAATATGGAAATGGGGAATGGAAATGTAGGACAAATCAAGAACTAGATGAGATGAGCAAAGGAGAAAATATAGTAAAATGGATACACGGGCAAAGGATAAGTTGGTTAGGTTGCCTGGAGAGAATGGAGGAGGACAAGATGCCCAAAAAGATCTTCATTGAAGAACTGGAAGGGATGAGATGAAGTGGAAGACCCAGAAAAGGATGGAAAGAGGAAGTACAAAGAGATTGTCAAGTGCTGGGAGTGAGAAGATGGAGAGAGTTGGTGGCAGACAGGAAAGAATGGAAGGATATTGTTCGACTGGCCAAAGCCCACAGTGGGTTGTAGTGCCAATGGAATAATAATAATAATAATAATAATAAAACTCTTCATTAGTCTTCATATCTAGTTCACATTCTCACAGTCTGTTTTCTTCAGCTAATAAACTCCTTGCAGCAGAGGCCTTGAAAAGTTAGTGGTTCCCCTCAGCTAGTCAAGAATCTCCTCACATTTTATGGAACCTAATGGTTCAGTACTTTGGTTGCAAGAGCCTGCCATTTGTTTCTATCCTGCGCCAGATGAATCCAGTTCATGCCCTCCCATCCTGTGTCTTTAAGGTACTTTTTAATATTATTCCTCCCTCTTGTACTCAGTCTTGTAAGTAGCTGTTTTCCTTGACATTTTCTCACCAAAACTTCTGCACATGTCTTTGTTTCATCCGTTGATGTCACGTGCTCAGCCCAATGCAGCCTCACAACACCACAAGCTCCTCATGATGCACTATCCTTTGTCTGCCATGGATATACACATTCTGTTGACCACTTTGTTTCCATGTCCCTACTATTAGGATGAATGAGACAAGAAATGCATAAAAATTATGGTGGGAATACCCTTGAAAAAGGAATGCTTTGTCAGACCAAGAAGGAGATAAGGGTAAGGGTACAGTGAATTGTAAAATGTCTGTTGTGAAGACAGGAGTTGGATGGAACTGGATGAGGATCATGTCTGGTAGCCTTGGTGCAAGCAGTGTTGAACCATTTTGAATTTTCCTGTTGGACTGCCAATGTTAGTTACACGCTTATGGGTTTTTAAGACTTCAAGGCAGGTATTGATCTTTTGAGGCTATTGTCTAGGGTTGATTTGTTAGTTATACTTGCTGTTTTAAAGTTCTTCCCACATTGTAGGAGACCAGTAAATTATTGACCTTACAGTCTTACCTACACCTGAAATGGAAATGAATACTTTTGGTTTAACTGGTGCTCTGATGATTGCTTGCGCAAGAGATTGTGTTGTATTGACTCGACTTGCCCACACATTTTGCTTGAAACCTGTGGTCCATCGTCGTGTGGGATCCAGAACATTCTGTCCAGCAAGACTTACAACAGCCACAGTGTTAGCAGGCAAACCAGATTCAGCCAGATCAGTCTGAAAGGAATGGAAGACTTGAAATCTTATGTGCTTATTTGAGTATACCTTTCAGAAAGTAGCAAGGAATTATTCTGTAGGGTGAGGCTGATGCATACTCAGTTAAAAGGTTTCATTCTAGCACTGCTTTTTCCAGGAACCAAAAAAAAAAAAATTGTATATTCCAAATTTGGAGTATGTGGATTTTCAGTATTTATTTATTCACTTATTCATTCATTCTTTTTTAATGTTTGCCATCCCGAAGTGTTTAACACGTATATAAATATACAATGATGTGTCAGTCAAACACAATAAAACTAATAAAGTTTGTTGTGTTTGACTGAAACATCATTGTATATTTATATATTCATTCATTCATTCATTCATTCATTCATTGCAACTTCAAATCCTTGGTCTACAGCCTGTTTACACCAAGTGTACAGCAATAACAAAAACTTATTACACCGAGGCCATTCTCACACAGGAAACTACTTGCAGTGGGATGGCAATATGACAGTGCATTAGATATATGACATGTTACATGCTTTGCACACTGGAGGCAGCTGACTCAGTTGATATATTTCTTCAATATGAACATGTTATGAAATTAAGAGGACAAGGAGAAGAACTTTCAAGGATGCTAAAAGAAGGAATTTCTTGGTTCACTCTTATTTCAGCAAAAGAGGTGGTAACTCAGCAATTTTGTTGTAGCCAGGGAACTACACAAGAACAATGAAAGCTTGAGGTAATTTTATATGGATAGGAAGATGTGGGAAAGTTTGAAACTGCTACTTCATGAATAACCAGGATCTTTCCAGTCATAGAAAATGGAGTGTTCCTCAGCAGGCTTCACAAGTTTAATATTTGCTTCCTCACCCATGCTGGTATAAAGTCAGATCATTTTAACAGCCAGCGATATTCCTGCCATCTGTGAGGATGTGCTTATGACTAAGTGATCAACAACACAGCATGCTAAATTGTCATTGAATCACATTATATCAGCCCTCTGTGAACATGGTATCATGCTGTCTTCAGTGTGCGAGGTCCTGTTTGAAACAGTATTGAGTCATATCACAAGCTAATCAGAGCACCATCTTATCACCATAATTTCTAAAGTAGTGTCCAGTGTGACAGCTCCCTTAGGTGTACACTGCAAGTGGATTCAGTCTTATCTTGAAGGTTTAACCAACATCTGCCCAATTCATGGCAAGGGTTCACTGAACTATGTTAACACTGAAGAAAATACATATATTCTCTTACTAGGTTGTGACCCAAATGTATCACCAGCTTAACACCCAACAGTAGGCATTTATTTCTAAGTGATACTATGGTATTGCACTTGTGAGAGGACTGATTCATTAATTCAGGTCTTAACAATTTCATTAGGAGAGATTTCCCCAAGAATGATTTAATCAAAAGCCTTGTGTCATTTTGAAGATTAAACACCTCAGTTGACATGACCTCATATTACTTGAGTGCACAGAATGCGTGTAATGAACTGGCAGTATTTGTTTTTAATAATCACCCAAGACATCCTTTGTGGTCCAGGCATTCGAGAAACTACAGTTACTCCATATCCTTTACTCCGCAGTAGTTGGCCGAGTGCAGTACCAACAAAACCAGTGCCTCCACCTGAAAACCATACAGTTACTTGAACTTAATAAACACTATTCTGTTGTCACTTAATGCTGCATTATCACCCTTCAGAGCTATGATGCTGAAATCCAGTTATAGTAGTTGGAAGCAAGTAGGTTATGAAGAAACATGTTTCCATGATAAATACTGAATAAAATGGCTATGTGTGTATACTGGTCACAGGAGATGTAGTTCATATTTTGCCAGACACAGGCTGAGATCATCCAAAAAATGTGTGTAACATCTTTATTTTGTACAGATTTTTAAAATGAGTAAGTTTCAGTATTTTGTAGTGTTCATAAAACACACAGCCTGAAATATTGCCACAACAAAGAGGCGCTTGTACTTACCACTGAGATGTGCATCTAGTGAAAACAGTTCAACAACATTGAGGTATAGGAATATTTAAAAAAAAAGTGATTACCTACCTACAATTTGTCAAGACTTATTATTGTATATTACAAGTGTGTTTCCCTTACAAGAATCACATATATTGGGAGACTCATCAAGAGGGTACATCAGAAATCCCTCAGCAGGTGCTTTCCCCAGTAAAAAATTTGAGAAGAAAGTATCACAAATGAGAATAAGTATTATTTAAGTACAGTATAGCATAAGAACTGTTTCAGGTATTCACTAAATTTGAGATTATGTTGACATACAGTTCTATATGTACCAAGTGTCCATTTGTCCGTCCATCCATCCCACCATTTGCTTAATAAGTAATGTGTCAATAAGGCATATGAGTCAAGTTACAGTAATGTACATTCTTTAACCTCCACAATAAATGGAGAAGCGTGGTCAGCTCCATGCTCTGGTTGCTGTACCCCCGGGAACAGCGCTCCCGTATCCACGAAAACATTGGTTAAGTCAGTCCCAAAGCAGGTGTGCTCTTGGGCAAAAGAAAAAATGTCGTCTCTACGGGAACCGAACCCCGATTTATCTGTCTAGGACTTACGTAGCTAATCACATCAACTATGCCCCGTCTTAACAAGCGACCTTGGGAAAGTGTTTAACAAATTATGCACAGTTATCCAAAGAGCTAAAATGAAGCCCTTCGAGGCCTTTGCAAACGTTCGGCGAAATCCGACCTCTTGTTGCGTAGGCAATATCGGGAGAATCGTTTCGGAAGGTAGCACAGGATGCAAAAATATTGAATCGTTCGAGATTCAACTTGTGGTAATAACATGCATTCTCTTACCAACAAGCACTGATCCCATTACGTTGGTCATCTTGGGGTGTTACTAGCCCGCTTTACACGTTACACATTTAATCAGCCATATTACAACTTGCGGATAGCGACTCGTTTTTGTTCCGTGTATTGCACTCGGTATTTGTCGCTGTAGTGCTTATTATAACGAAGAGGCGTGTTGTGTCATCAAGTTACTGCTGCAGCGTTTGTAGAAGTTACGTGCTATTTACAATGACACCGGGAAGAGTGTAGTCGACCACTGCTACAGTAGTGCCAATGGTACGGAAAGTATAGATGTCTCACCACTGCTGCTTAACCATAATTGAGGACTGTGGCAGGTTAGGTTAATGTAGAATGTGAAAGAAATTGTGTTCATTACAGTGATTTTGCACTCGATAAAAAAGAAGTCTCTTGTATGGGACACATTCTTGTGCCACCAAGTGGTGACTGTTGGTATTTATTATTGCTTATGGGCAACACGGCACTCATACGAATGAATAAAGACATACAGTGCACAGTATAACACATTATATATATAGATACAAGATGTTAGCTGTGTCCTTCATGTACTTGCATACAAACGTCAGTAAGTACCATAGAGGCCCTGATCCGTGATAGAGGCTGTTAGCGCGACTACGCGAACACGCTTGCAAATGATTTTTGTATGCGATATTCATGTTTTAGGTAGTCTTCTACATACCAAAAGTTTCACATCGTAATGTAAAGCGTTTAAACCAGCGTCAAGTGAGCATGTTTCATCTCATTTCAGTGTGCCCAGTTAGTATGAAAAAATTGTAATGGTATGTTACATAATAAAAGGTAAAGCAGTCCCATTACAGGCCCAGAGGGTTCTTAGGAAGTTAAGGTTCCCAGATTTCGTGACAACGGCGCAGGATGGTGGTAGGTTGTCAGCCTTACGCACCGGCCGCCTTTACCCACAGGAAATACTCCTGGTACTCATTTCTGTTAGAGGCTGAATCGACCCCAGGGCCATAGTGCGATCGGAGGGATTTTATGTCAATGAAAAATCCACTGACACCAGCTGGGATCGAGCCAGCGACCTTCCGATTTGTAGCACAGCGCCTTAACCACTGTGCTGCTGCGGTCCCCAATGTTACATAGTATTATAATCTTTTGTGACACTGCACACAGATATTTAACACCTGTTTATATTTGTATTTGAAGCCAGCATTGTACTGTACAATGAAATGCCTTGGCTTAATCCTATGAAAGATTTGTTGAATTTAAAAAAATACTATTCCAATTCTGTTGTACAGATTGATCAAGGGTAACTTACAGTAACACAAGTGTTGCATGGTTATTATTACATTTTTGAGCAATAACCTGTGAATTAAAATGGATAATGCTTTATTTGGAAGTTATCGAAATAAATTGGCACTGATTGACAATATTATTTGTGTTTAGAGTGGTGTGATAAATGGTTATAAATTTTTTATGGGAAACTATACATATGGTGACTACATAATAAAATGTGTGGAAAATGACAAACATTAGAGATTGTACCAGTTCCTTCCCAATATACACTTTCATTCATGAATGTCATTGCCAATAATGAGAAAATTTCAAACAAATTCATCTATACACAATTTTAATGCAAGGAATTAGGAAAATCTTCATAGTTCAAATGCTGACCTCGCTTGTTTAAAAAAAAAAATGCATTCTGTGCTGGCTTATAAATTTTCAACATTTTATGACCTAGTCTGACAATCCTAAAGAATTAAGAGGCAAAATTTAAAGTAGTATTAAGAAAATACATGACACTCATTTTCCTCTGTAGATGAATTTTTTGTGTGTAAAATTGCTCTTTTAATACTGGTTTATAAATGTTTATAGTATTTTACACCATAAAACTTGTGTAAATTTGTGTTTATATATCTATTTATATATTATAATGTTGTGGAATGTAATGTAGAAATTTACTGACATATGTTAATTTCTTCCACACCACAGAGCATCATACCCAAATAGGCAGTAAGCTTCATAGTAACTGCCATAAGAATCCCTCCTATTGCATACAAAAAGTAATATCTGATGTTTATGCACTTTGTTTAGCTATGCAGTAAGATGTTTCTACCTGAATTGTAAATAAACCAGTCGGCCACTGAAATATTCATATCCACAATGAACATGAATGCTAAATTGGAGTTTTGAGTGCATGTTTACTGTCTGTTGTAGATGCAGCCAGGATAGCCTGGTTGGTATATCAGCTGGGCTACACGCTGAATGACAGACAAATTAGGGTTAAATTTCTGGCAGGAACAAGAGATTTTCGTTTTCTTCATAGTGCCCAGGCTGGCACTGTGGCCCACCCAGTCTCTCATTTAGTGCATAATGGATGCTCTTTCCATGATATTTTCAGATTGTAACCCTTTGTCTACCATCCTGGAGGGACATTAGTCAAGAACTTGCAGTCCTAAGTCTTGAAGGATGATGTTGATTTTGGAGTGAGTGAGGACTGTTACAGAATTCCCTTTTCCCAGCACACCAACAATGAATTGGTTGTCAACTAATGCTCCTCAGCTGAGAGGAGTTCAAATGTTGAAGGTATGAGTTCATGTTGTTCAAGGTGAGAGTGGCTTAGATATTCAAATTAAAAATTCCATATAAGATTTTCCAAAATTATTTGAAATGCAAGTATAGGAATTACCCTTGAGCTGCTTGCCATCTGGGTTATGAAGCAGTATAATCTGGTAGGTGGTCACTACATACAAAATTACAAGGTGTCATAACCTAAAGAACACAGCCGATCTTCATCACTATGAACATGTAAAATTTTATGTTGGAACTGCCAGGTTTCATCACACATTCACTTACATTTCTTCCATGAAAAAGCTATTTGAGTGCACAGAGTCAAGGAAAATGTTGAATTGGATAAGCTGTGGTAGGGGTCATGGTTGAACCCTCAGGAGCTCTGGTAACAGGAGATAGGGTAAGGTTTTGAATTAAACACTAGGCGTCATGGATGGAGGACCAAAGTTGGGCATGTAGAGATGGCCAGAGACAAAGCAGTCAATCCATGTGCACACCACCAAAGAATGAAATCCTGGTATTAAAAACTGAAGACTTCTGTTAAAAAAAAACTGTAGACTTCTGTGTGAATGTCAGTGTTGATTGACAGTGACTGAAGAACATCAATAAAAAAAGGATGACTTTGATTTTGGATGGAATGAAGTGCTCACAGGAAGTGTCCTGCATGTTGCCTGACCGTCAGGAGCTAACATTTGTTTATGAAAATGTTGTTTGAATTCTCTTTTTTTAATGATGCCCATGTACATACCACAGATTACTGCAAACTCCAGTGGGTGATTGTAATTTTCAGTTCTTTTAAGTTTTATGTAATTATTATGTTTTATTAACACTGCTGCTGTGGTGTCTGTGAAGAAGCTGTTGCTTCAACTGATAGTCGTCATGGATGCTGGAGTGTGGTGGAGCACCCAGTAATTGTGTCCTGCCCACTACAAAGAGTGCCTGTTTTGAAGGTGTGCCTTGTATTAGAGGTTTGTCATTATTAAAGCACTACACTTGTGTTTGATTGGCTGGGAAGTTCCAGGACAGCTGTACAGTGGGCTGTGTGGCACTTATTTGTAGGGACAGTGAATATGGAAATGTGTTTACTCCCACTGCAGGATTTTGGAGATGGTTGGTTGTAAATGCCTGTTTCAGTGACATATGAGGATAACATGGAAACTATTATGAGGTAAATGTATGTCTGCTTGCCTTCGTGTACTTGGGAAGTAAAGGTGCATTCTGGCCTCATTACACACCCTCTGCATGTAACTTGGTGTACTGGGTGATTAAAAGTTATAGTATGCAGTACTGTGGGATGGGCAGATTATTTGGAGCAGGAAATTTAAATAAAGTGTTCTTTGTAACAATTTTCAAGTTTCAATTAAAGTACTATAAAACCAAGAACTTGGAAGTGATATACTATTTGCAGTGACAGAAATGTGCTTTGAAGCGTGTTTCAGATCATTATTCTCCAAGCAACTCACATGTGATTGTGATGTGAATCCCCACATGTATGTGTTGTGTAGTCCTAATTTATTGCAGGGGACTTTAACCCTTTCGTGCTGGACATTGGCCACATTTAGCATGCAGTGTCGGGTTTACATAAGGGAACTCAGCTAAAATCCTTGCCAATAACATGCACAGTATTGGCAGCCACTTAAATATTTGCCATTTTTAGTCTGCCCCTGGGCATTTAATTTAGACACAGAAGGGTTAAATAAATTGTACAAGATTGTGTTGATATCATACCATTACTGTGTGGTTATAGACAGGAAAAGGTTAGGTTCATGTAGTTCATGATGGTCCTGTTGTGAACAACAGCTGTAAGGGCAAATAAAAGAAACTGTAGCCACTGCCAACTTTTTGGTTAAAAAGAGGTGCTTGTGCTTACTACATGACAGCGGGTAAAGTTGAAAATTCTTTGTTCCAAAAAATCAAAGAAAACAATATTTTTTAATATTATTGCTTCACATTTTGATAATATTGCTGGAATAAAAATGAGAAATAATCTGTTTTCCCCAAGTTACGAATTGTTGTATTCATATAATGTGTCACCATAAATGAAGGTGCTGATGGACCATACTGTTATGTTTGTCACAAAAGAGCATGCTTTTCATTCAGTTTCCCATCCCTGACTGGGCTGAAGGTTTATGAATATCACTTTTTTTACTTATAAAAGCATCAAGATGGTCAAATGTGTTTTGTAAGGGTATTTTGGTTTGACCAGATAAAAGGTTTATACCATTTTTAAAGGAATTTTGCTGGTCATGAGGATTTTTTATTGTCTGAGGGGTATGATGACATGAAATGGATTAAACCATTTCACATACATTCAGATTTGTCCCCAAAATGATATGTTAGCATGCAGAACTACCATTTTAGATCCACAGTGTGGTGGGGTAGGGAAATAGTAACTCAAATTGCGTGGGCCTTTTTCTCTTCCTCTTTTGGATGGACTATAGTGATATTTCTTGCCCTAACTAATTCACCATATTTGCAGTGCCATGCCCAAATTGAAAGTAGAACAGTGGATTTATGAAATGCATTGTTGTGCACAAGATGATCCGTGCCTATATGGTCATACTTTCCTAACATACCAAAATTCGTGAGGTAGCCATTTTGAAGGAGTAACCACTACTCAGGCACTAGACCACTAGCGACACATACGACCAGTTGATGCACCCCTACTTATGTTCCCTTTACCTTACAGTGAAAACGATCACGTGGAGCTCATATCTTGGTTGGGTTGATTATTGAATTTCTGGTTACCTAGCCATTCTATTTTCTTCTTTTCAACTATTTTTCCTTTATCACATTGTTATGTGGTGTGCAGAGAGATTCTGTGAGCACCACATGACAAAGTGTGAAAGGAGAAAACACTCACAAAGAAACCAGTACTATCACTGGAACACTGAAATATCATATTCAATGAAACAGGTCATCAGCAAACTAAGACATGTTTCCAAATGAATCCCTATACTGCAGGATGAAGGGAACTTGAGTACAAATACATCACGAATTGTCTACGGTTGGTACTAGCTGTCTAGTGATTAGCACACTGACTTAGGAATGAGATTCAAAAGCAGATGAATCAAGTTATCCCTGACCACACCATGCAAAGAGGAGCAGACATATAACTGCACTGATTTGCAACCTCAGCAGTAGATGGAGGTGAGTGATCAACTTAACATCCACACAAATTGAGCTCCTTGGAAAAAATCTCCAGCATTAACTGCATACATTGCTTGGTGGGCCCCAGAGCTGCTGTGGACATTTTGGAGACGAGATAAAACCCTAGTCTCTGCTGGGAATTGAACCCTAGATAGTCCAGCCCATACCATAGTCACTATGTTCACTGCACTCGCTGTGTCTCCTGAGTTAGTTTTGTGGGAGTTTTTAAGTATATTGTTACTGTACTTTGTCTAGACATTTTGTAGTGACTAAAATGAGAATTAACAGCAGATTTTTGTTTTGCAGAGAGCAGGGTGAGAGGTAATGACATGTCCGTGCTAGAGAGGGTTTGTCTACACTGCAGGGAAAAGCAGCACATTTTGAGACAGGGCACATAAAGAACTGCAGTTTCTACGGTAAGACCATTCTTGTCACACCACATGTACCATACTGCTTCAGCGCCAGTACAGGGGTGCTTATAAGTCCTTAGCCCGACCCTGGAAGGAAACAAGCTACAGCGACCAACGCTTACAACACTATACCAAGACTTATGTTGTTTGTATGCCATAAGTCTTGGTTGCTGTAGCTTGTTTCCTTCCAGGGTCGGGCTAAGGACTTATCAGCACCACAGTACATACCCTTATACTTTTTCACAATTGTTTGGCTCATTTAATTGCTTGAAAGTGCATCTGTAAAGTACACACTGTTACAGAAACTGAGGCACTGGTGTCTCTTGTCCAACGGAAGAAGAAATGTGATTAACAAACTGCAGCACTGCTGTTGTTTGGCAAACAAATGAAACAAAGGGCAGCAAGAAGAAAAGATGACGTACATCATCTTGTGTGTTGCTGTAGAGATTTGAAGATTTTATTGTGAACTGTCTTGAAATGCCCCACTTTCCCTGAGAGTCTGCAGCCTGTGAGCAAGCCAGTAAGAATCAGAACAGGACATTTTCAGTAGCAACTTCCTGACCCATCGGTAGGGCCTAGCCAGCACTGGGAAAAGGTCTTGGGAACGGGAGCAGTAAATTGCTTTCAGGTGTGGAGTACTGAAAGAAACACAAAGATTATGGTCTTACAGGATGTGACTGCAGTGTGGTGGACAGTTACTGATAATTTGAGGGCACCATCACTGTTTATGCATCTCACACCACATGATATGCCACCCCAGAGGAGTTAGTCACTCTTGTGAAACTGTTGCACAGAGTGCGTTTCACTAACAGTAGAGTTCCGTGTGTATATGGCACCAGTCCTTGCTCCCTTTCGCTAGTGAAAGGGCCCTTAATATGGGACACAGAGCAGTACCGTGTTCCCAAGTGCAGACCTCACACTGCTCTAACTTTCTCTTTCTAAGGTCACTACAGACACAGCTGTGGGCAACAACAACCCTCTTGCCAGTACGTTTGGGAGCTATTCTGAAAAGAAAGGAATATTCCAAATTTCATTATGAGCCTTGAACGTGGAGAATAATTACCTAGTCCTCATGCACATATTAGGTTTGGAATGAATTCAGGAATTTCATCTGATTAAAATACAACAATGACATTCAAAGTTACTC